>JAESGM010000058.1_pt1 | contig 359329 bp, 351 predicted proteins | sample 9269721 | NCBI WGS metagenome assembly JAESGM01 (sample SAMN15720920, study PRJNA650825) | algae metagenome | isolation source: Komarekiella atlantica HA4396-MV6 and co-occurring heterotrophs from... | place: USA: Theobald House, Kauai, HI | collected 2009-07-29
TGGTTACCGACACGGCCTGGTCAAACTTGGCTTTGGCTTCGTTCTTCTTTCCTTGTTTCAAAAGAAGCGAACCCAGCCCCACATAGTTCAGGCCGTTTTTGGGCTCGGCAGCCACACCCTTTTCAAACTGCATGCGGGCCGAATCCATTTCTTCGACCTGCATGTAGTAATACCCTGAATAAAACAGGTTTTCACCATTGGCCTTGCCGGAGGCCAGCGATTTGAATACACGTCCTGCCTGGGCATACTTTTCCAGTTCCAGGTAATTCATACCTTCGCCAACAGACTGAGCCATTGCTTGAGGCGCGACGAGTACCGAGGCAAGCATACCCACAAAAACAAAAATGAATTTACGCATTGTATCGATCGGTTAAGTGAAACATTTTGCAACGAGAAGCCGTGGCGGAACTGTCGTGTCTGTGTATTTCCAACAAGTTTGCAGATAGGTCCGCTAGCGATTTCTTCCATCCGGTCCATGACTTTGCCAGCAAGTGACGTACCAAATGGTTAACTTCTTTACAGCTGATTCCCCAAAAAAAACGATGCCAGCGGCCTGCAACTGTCCGTGTGATTGTAGAAAAGTGAGTAAAACACATCTCAACACATCTCACAGGCCAAACCGAGGCGATACCAACAACAGCAGGCAGGCGTATGAATCCGCATTGTCATTCTGCATCCGGCCGGGCACCTGTGCAGCTTTCGGCGGGTGAGTTTTCAGGCAGGAAAAGATACTATTCGCAATCCCTTCCGGTAATGATCTTCCCGACCCACCAGGAGAAACCAAACGCGCATCGCAGAGGCCTCCGCTCAAACGGGTGGGTTGGCAAAGATACTACCGGAAGTATCGGACAAGCCGCTGGTGCTATTCTTCCCGAATGCTTACATTGAGCTCTTTGGCGGCCGCACGGATACGATCTTTCATCAAACGGACTTCGTCCGCATCGTATTTGTCCGCATTGTCCGCGTGGTTGATGTAACGCCAGGCTGCCCGTACATGCTCGGGAGTGTCCATCGGATATTTCTTGTTGGTCGGATCGGCAAACGCCACATTGCCGTACTTGTGTTCACCTTCCGAGGGTTGCATATCCTCGTGCCGGTTGATTTTCGAATCGTATTTCATATGGAGCAAGGTTTATGAATGTGAACATGAAAATCGCAAACACTACTGTAGCCTGCGCAAAGAACCGGGTAAAATAACAGGCCATCGGCTTCTGTCACGCATGCACAGCAGGATCCGCCGTAGTGTGGACAAACTTCCACGCACCTGCGCAATTACCTGTCAGCGCAATCGGCTGTCATTCCAACTTTCTTCCGGAAGCGCATTAACATTCATTAACCTTATTTCCAGAATCATTAACCTAGTTCCTCCGCTCACTCCTCTAGCTTTGAAAGCCCAACCAAATGCTTTCGAACTCATGAAACACTGTATCTACCTGTTACTAATCACCGCATTCGTCCCCTCAGCCCTGGCGCAGAAGATTACCCTCAGCGGGAATGTCACCGACACCACCGGAAAACCGCTCGGATTTGCCACCCTACTCCTGCTGCACGCGTCCGATTCGTCGCTGGCCGCTTTCACACGCAGCGAAGAAAAAGGCTCGTTTGAACTCAAGAACGTAAGTCCGGGCCGTTATGTGTTCAAAGCCACCTTTGTCGGTTTCCGATCACATACCCAAACCCTTACGGCCGAAAACACGGCCCTGGATCTGGGTACCATTCGCATGCAGCCCATCCGCAACGAGTTGCAGGAAGTAACCATAAGGGGCGAGAAAAATCCGGTCACCATCAAACAGGATACCATTGAATACAACGCCGGCTCGTTCCGTACCAAACCCAACGGAACCGTGGAGGACATGATCAAAAAAATGCCGGGGATTGAAGTGCAAAGCGACGGAACGGTAAAAGCCCAGGGCGAAACGGTGAAACGGGTGACGGTCAACGGCAAGGAGTTTTTCGGCCGCGACCCCAAGGTGGCCACCCGCAACCTGCCCGCCGATGCGATTGACAAAGTACAGGTGTATGACAAGAAATCGGATCAGGCGACCTTTTCGGGTATCGACGACGGCCAACGCGAGAAGACTATTAACCTGGAGCTGAAAGACAAAGAGAAAAAACTCAACTTCGGCAATTTCATGGCTGGAGTCGGTACCGACCAGCGTTTCGAAACCAAGGCCAACTACAACTACTTTGACAAAACGAAACAGTTCTCATTGCTGGGCATGGGCAACAATGTAAACCAACAGGGGTTTTCCATCGACGATTACATGAACTTCACCGGAGCCTTGCAGCGAATGGCTTCGGGCGGCGGCGCGGTGCGGCTGGAAGTAAGCTCGGACAATGCCGACGGCGTTCCGCTTTCGTTCGGAAATACTATCTACGGATTCATGAAAAGCTGGGCGGGAGGTGCCAATTTCAACAACCAGCTCACCGCCAAAACCGAAGTGAACGGAAGCTACTTTTTCAACCAACTCAGTCACATCGTAAACCAGGACCTGACACGGCAGAATTTCCTGCCCAATGGCACGTTTGTCACCCGGCAAAACAGCGGTCAGAACAACGAGAACACCAATCACCGACTCAATTTTACGCTGGATCACAAAATCGATTCGCTGAACTCGTTGAAATGGACCTCCTACGCAAGCTACAACCAAACCACAGCCCAAACCAACAGCCGCAGCCAGACCTTCGGGCAAGCCGATTCCCTGGAAAACGAAGGTACCCGCACCAATCATTCGTACGGCGACGCCCTGAGCCTGAACAGCAACCTGCTGCTGCGGCATCGCTTCCGTACAAAAGGACGTACGCTTTCGGCCAACCTGACGCTGGCGCATACCGGCAATGGCAGCAACGGCAACCTGCAGGCGGAAAATATTTTTTACAACGGCACTTCACCGCAGGCACTGCTGTTGCATCAGACCAACGAACAGTCCGGCACAGCCAACACGTACGGCGCAAACCTGTCGTACACCGAACCCGTTGCCAAACGCAAGTACCTGGAAATCAATTACGGTTACCAGAAAAACCGAAACTCCGTCAACCGGAAGGTATACGACATTGGCAACGAAACGGAAGTTCTCAACACCAACCTGAGCAACCGCTACACCAGTGATTTTACTTACAACCGGCTGGGCCTGAACTTCCGGGTCAATCAGAAAAAATACAATTTTGCCATTGGCATCCACACGCAGCATTCGAGCCTGGAAGGCCGGTTGTTGTCACGCGACACGGCCATTGACCGCACCTTTGCCAACCTGTTGCCAACCGCCCGGCTGAACTACGACTTCTCAACCAACCGGCACCTGAATTTCAACTATGAGACACAGGTAACAGCACCTTCCGTCAGTCAGTTGCAACCCGTGGTGGACAATTCGGACCCGCTGACCATTTCCGTTGGCAATCCCAACCTGAGGCCGGAATATTCACACAGCTGGCGGACCAATTACGTTGCCTTCAATCCGGCCAATTTTTCGAGCTTTTTCTCGATGTTCAATGTCACCTACACCACCAACAAGATTGTGTACGCCCAAAACCTAGACGCCAACCTGGTTCGCACCATCCGGCCGGTCAACGTCCGCGACTATCTGAGTGCGACGGGCGATGTCTCGCTCGGCTTCCGTATCAAGCCAATCAACAGCCGCCTGAACGTGGGCACGGCCATGACCTATGACAAGGGAATCAATTGGCTCAACGATCAGCAAAGCCGGGTGAACCAGTACGTCAATTCGGGGAGTGTTTCGTACGAATACCGCTACAAGGAAGTGTTCGATATCAGCTTGGCAGCTAATTTAAGCTACCAGCAAACGCGTTACGAATTCAACCGGGAACAGAACCAGGCCTTTCTCAACGAAACCTACACGGCCGAGGCCAATCTGTCGTTTCTGAAAAATTTCCACCTGAACACCAGCCTCAATTACGCCATTTACAAGAGCCTTACCACCGATTTTTACCAGCAGGTACCGGTATGGAGTGCCTCACTGTCCGGATTCTTTCTCAAAAACAAACGTGGCGAACTAAAACTCTCCGGCATCAACCTGCTTGACCGCACGCTGGGCGTTAACCAACGGACATCCGTCAACTACCTGGAGCAGGAACGGATCCGTTCGCTGGGCCGGTATTTCATGCTCAGCTTTACCTATTCGCTCAACAAGGCATTCGATCCGGCGGCCGGCCGGAGGGGCGGCATGATACGGATGATCCGTCGGTAAACATCCGGCAGCAACTGGTGATTCATGAAAAAGTATCGTTTGAAATAGTATCCTCACCCAAGTCAAAACCCCATCCTTTGCAGCCAGTAGTTCCGTTGAAAACCCGTCTGCCAGGTACGGGTTTTTGCTTTTGGGGAGATACTATTTCATTTCACCCCGTCCCTTACCTTCTGGGAGGGATGTAACGTTTCACTCACTGTGCTTTGCCTCTCAACCAAGTTGGCAAAGAAAAACCAAGCCGATCACAAGGCTCCCCTCGGAAAGAGAGGGATTCAGGGTGAGGTTTTACTTGTCATCCTTCAAAAACAACAGCAGCCAGGGGGCTTTCCCTGGCTGCTGTTCCAACAATTGCAAATCTGTTAATTTCTGAAAATACGCACATTGCCCCCCTGCCGTTCCATTTCACGCATGTGGTCGTCCTGCAGTTTCCGGAATTCCTTTTCGGTTATCTTCCTGCCTTTGACAGGCGCTTTGACCGCTTCGTCTTTGGTCAGCTTGCGCAGTTCCACCTTGGTGGCCGTTGCCACCAGTTCGCCGTTATTGGAGTCGAGTTCCAGTATGACGCCAGGCAATCCGGAATAGCCGTCGGGGCCGGCCGACAGGTAGATGCTTTCGGCGTACCAGGCCGTCAGGTTGCGTTTGCGTTCGGCATCCTGGTAAGTGGCTTTCTTGCAGGTTATTCCCTGGATTTGTCTGATCTCCTCGCCCAATTGCCACGGCGTGTTGGGCAAGGTATCTTTAATCAGGTATTGCTTGCCCAGAAACTCCCGCTGGGTGATTCGCTGCCGGGCTTTCAGGCCGGTGTACACTTCGCTCATGGGCCGGTTGATGCGGATGACTATGCCGTTACCAGTTGAGGTTTCCTCTTCCGCATCCTCATCCAGCGGTTTGTACAACGATTCTTGCCCGGTGAACAGGAGCTGGTTTTTGAATACCGGCGGCGGAGGCATGTTGGCGGGAGCCTGGCCGGGCGGAAACCGTATCTTCATGGTGACTGCGTAGGTAATCACACCTTCCTGGGTTTGTCCGAATCCGATGCGGATGGTTCCCAGAAAAATCCAGAGAAATAGCTTTTTCATGGTATGTTATTTTGTTTCGGACAAAGCTATGCCCTGCCCGGTACAAGTACGGTTAACGAACCTGAAAACAATGTTAATTAAGGTTAAAAGAAGCCCTACAATTGGCGGAAGCCTTGTACCTTTGCATGCATGAAACGCCCAGTCCGTCCCTTCCTAACCATTGCACTGATGAGCTTCAGCCTGCTGCTGTTGCTGCTGTTCCAGGCGGTGTGGCTGCGGAGCGTCTATGACGACCAGTACGAGGCGCTGCACAAGGAAACCGATGCGATTTTCCGCAATACCATGATGGATATTCAGGATTCGCTGGTGCGCAAGAACATGAAGCTCGTGGCAAAGGACTCCAGCCTCGGGTTTCCGCTTCCCTTTTTGCCGCCCGGACGTTCGTTTCCGGGTCATGCGCCGGACCGGGTCTTTGTGGAAAGCCATAGGAAGGTACAGGCGGATACCATCCGCGAACAGGCACGGGTACAAATTTCCATCAGTTCCGATCAGCGGCTCGACTCAACTCACAAACTGCTCGGCAGCATTGCCGAAAACGTGAACGATTTACGGAAACGCAACGGCAATTATAACTTTGTGGTCCGGCTCAACCTCGATTCGCTACCGGTGCGGTCCATCACCCAGCGTTACCGGCAGGCACTGGCCAAAGCGGACATCCCGCTCCCCTTTCGCATTGTCCGCTCCACGGCGCGTCCTTCGCCACCGACACACAGCGGGAAGGAGTTCCGAACCATCCCCTTCCTAAGCTTTCCGGTTGATACGCACTACTGGGCTTCTTTTCCCGAATACCAGGGATATTTGCTACAGAAGTGCATTCCGCAGGGTTTGTTTTCGGTGTTTCTGACACTGATCACTTCTGTTTCGTTTTTCCTGATCTACCGGAACTTTCAGCGCCAACGCAGCCTGAATCAGCTCAAGAACGACTTTGTCAATAATATCACCCACGAACTCAAAACCCCCATTACCACGGTTGGCGTCGCCATGGAAGCCCTGAGTCATTTCAATGTGTTGCAAAACCCGGCACAGGCGCACGAATACCTCGGCATTGCCCGCCAGGAACTCAACCGCCTGAACCTGATGGTCGACAAGCTTTTGAAAACGGCCGTATTTGAAAGCAAGGGAATCGACATTCAATGGGATACGGTGGACATGAAGGCATTGCTGGATCAGATCCAGCACTCGATGCAACTGCACTACGAAAAAGCACATGCCAGGGTAACGTACACGTGGGAAGGCGAAGGATTCGGCATCAAAGGCGATGCCATCCACCTGACCAACGTGCTCTACAACCTGATCGACAATGCTCTCAAATACACCCAGGCGCCTCCGGCCGTTACCATTTTGCTGCGCAACCTGGGGGACAAAGTGGAGCTTTCGGTCACAGACAGCGGTATCGGGATCGCGCCTGAATTCCAGCAAAAGATCTTCGAAAAATTTTTCCGGGTGCCCACCGGCAATGTACACAATGCCAAAGGGTACGGCCTCGGACTCAATTACGTGGCGCAGGTAGTAGACAAGCACCACGGACAGATACGGGTGCAAAGTACCCCCGGCAAAGGCAGTTGTTTCACCATTTGTTTGCCCAAATCCGATGCATAAGACCAGAGTACTATACGTGGAAGACGAACCGTTTCTGGGTAAAATTGTCAAGGAAAGCCTCGAAAGCCGTTCATTGGAGGTGTGCATGGTGGCCGATGGCGACCAGGTACTGGGGGCGTTTGATCATTACCGGCCCGACATCTGTATACTGGACATCATGTTACCCAACCGGGATGGCTTTGAACTGGCCAGTGCCATCCGGCAGAAGAACCCGCTCCTGCCCATTATTTTTCTGACGGCCAAAAACCAGACGGAAGACCTGCTGAAAGGCTTTCAGTCGGGCGGCAATGACTATGTCAAAAAGCCGTTCAGCATGGAAGAACTGATCGTTCGCATACAAAACCTGCTACAACTGACCTCCCGCAAAAGTCACCTACCCTCACCCTCCATTCCCATCGGCAAATACGAGTTCAATCCCAACCGGTACGAGCTCAGGCTGGGCGAGACGGTACGGAAACTCTCCTCCCGCGAAACCGAACTGCTGTCGATTCTGGCCCATAACCAGAACTTTACCGTCAGCCGCAAGGATATCCTGCTGCGCGTCTGGGATGACGACTCGTTTTTCAACTCACGCAACCTGGACGTTTACATCACCAAGCTCCGCGATTACCTGAAAGACGATCCGAGCGTTCAGATCATGACCATCAAAGGGGTAGGTTATAATTTTCTGGTTGACGGTTGATTTGCAAATCCGCCCCCCCTCCCCCGAACCGGCCTTTGCCGGTTTTGCCTTTCGAAAACATACTATTTTTTCCGTCACCAATCGGGCCCTGGGTCCGGCTGTATTCGTTGCAGTCCCCGGCTTTTGACAGATCCCTCTGCATTCCAAGATTTTACAATCTACAAATAAGTGATACGGAAAAATTTTTAAGCCAAATAAAACCTTTGACAGACAGCATATTACAAATATTATTAAAAAATAGTTGTAACTTAAAAATTAAATATTCAATTTTGTCTATAGATTTACTAGGAATTAAATTTTTACACGTATCCTGTCCTTCGTTTGTGCACCACCCCAACCGGAAGACATCAACCTCTAACGTTTTTAGAGATGAAACCTGCATTCACTTTTCCTATGGCTGCCCGGGAACCGGCGGCTTGGGTGGTTAATTGTTCATTGGTCATGTCCTTGGGTGTAGATACCCGCCCTTCCTGTCGGTGCTGACAGGTCGTTACCTTTCCTGCATTTCCTGAAATACACTTCCCCGTACGCTGGCTGTCAGTTATGTGTAACAGCCGGAATATATGGTGGTTAATCTATTCTGTCGTGCTGCATGCAACGAAGCAGCCAGCGTACGGGGAAGCCAATGCCTTGCCTTTTTTGAAAGGCGGTCCGGGAATGCGTTTGCAATAAACTGGCAAGGCAGGAACCTTGCCAGCCTGGAGAGTCCACAGAATCAGCTTCGTAACGCCAATCACGCCTGATTCTTGGTACAGTTTCAGTTTTCAGGTATTAGCATACCTAACCACATAAAACTATCTAAAGATATGTCTTTTTTTACAAAGCAACGCCATCGGTATTTGCCATTGCGGCTTATTTTAATTTTTGCACTTTCTTCGGCTCCGCTGGTGCTCCCGGCACAAACCAACGCACCGGTCATCAACTCGGTTGTAAGCGGAAAAATCGTAGACGAACAAACCAAGGAACCCCTGATCGGGGCATCTGTACTGATCAAAGGCACCACCAACGGAAGCATCACCGACGCGAAGGGCAATTTTCAGTTGCGCACCGGACAAAGCCTCCCGTTTACGCTGGTGGTAAGTTTCATTGGCTATTACTCCAAAGAAGTGGTAGCCAGCACCAATTCCATTGAAATCAACCTGACCGCCGACACCCGGCAACTCAACGAAGTGGTGGTGATCGGGTACGGCACAACCGAAAAACGCAATCTGATCGGCTCGGTCTCCAAGGTAGATCCCGCCGAGACCAAATCCATTCCGGCGGGAAGTTTTGATGCCCAGTTGCAGGGCAAGGTATCGGGCGTTCAAATCAGTTCCAATACCGGCGTACCGGGCGAAGCGGTCAATATCCGCGTACGCGGAGCAACTTCGATCAATGCGGACAACGATCCGCTGTACGTGGTGGACGGCGTTTTCATCAACAACAACAGCCTTCAGACCATCAGCACCGGTGGCAAGGCCACTTCGCCCATTGCCGACATCAATCCCTCGGACATTGCCAGCATCGAAGTACTGAAAGATGCCGAGGCTACGGCCTTGTACGGCTCGCGCGGTGCCAATGGCGTAGTGCTGATCACGACCAAACGGGGCAATTACAACCAGAAGCCCAAGATAAACCTGAATGTCTCTCAGGGCTGGACCAAGGCTGCCAAGCTCTGGGATCTGACCACCGGACCCGAGCACGCCCAACTGGTCAACGAATGGTGGATCAATACCGGTCTGGACAACCCGTCGCTGAAGCGTACCTCTGCCAACCGCCCCTTCCGTCCGGTATCGGAGGGAGGCCGTAGCTTGCCGGAAGAACAACAAACCTATGACCGTCTCAGCGAGGTTTTCCGCACGGCCCGTTTGCAGAACTACGACCTGTCACTCTCCGGCGGAACCCAGTCAACCAAATACTACATCGGCGGCGGCTACAACAAGCAGGAAGCCATTGTGAAACCGGTTTATTTTGAACGGGCCAGCTTCAAGGTCAACATTGACCAGAAAGTGAATGACAAGATACAGGTAGGCGTAAGCAACAGTTTCACCCGGGCTTTCCGCAACCAGGCACGGGCTGGCGACGGGCCGCAGGGAGGCTTGTTGCAGGCCGCTTTGCACACACCTACGTATCTGTCACCTGTCAACGAACAGGGCGTGTTGGTCGGACGGGCTGGCTTTGACAACCTGACCCTGCTGATCAACAATTACGATGTCAGCTCGGTGAGCCTGCGGTACATTGGCAATCTGTATGCGGAAGCGGAGCTGCTCCCTAACCTGAAGTTCCGCACCAGCTGGGGCATCGACTACAACAACTACAACGAGTCCGAATACTGGAATACCTTTCTGCTGCTAGGGGCGCCTTCGGCTCCGGGCCAACCCGGTGGTTTGGCTACTTCTTCCATCAGCCAGTTTACGACCTGGCTCAACGAACAAACACTTTCGTACCGGAAAACCTTTGGCGAAAAGCACACCTTTGGCGCATTGATTGGCAACACCCTGCAAAGCGATGTGCTCACCCGCACCTACGCCGAAGGACGCGGCTTTGCCAACAATTCGTTTACCCAGATCTCATCGGCCTCCACGACCACGGCCACCCAAAACTGGAGCAAAAGCAATCTGGCCTCTTTCTTTTCCCGGGTTGACTACGCGTATGCTGACAAATACCTGGTGAACTTCAGCATCCGGGCCGACGGCTCTTCCCGGTTTGGCTCCGATAACCAATGGGGATATTTCCCGGCCGTTGGCGCCGCCTGGCGACTGAAGGAAGAAAACTTTCTGAAAAACATTCCCTGGCTCAATGACCTGAAATTACGCGCCAGCCTGGGAGTGACCGGCAACCAGAACGGCATTGGAAACTTTGCCGCTCAGGGCTTGTGGACGGGCGGTGCTCCGTACCAGAACAGTCCAGGCATTGCCCCGTTGCAACTGGCCAATCCCGGCCTGAAATGGGAGCGTACCCGCCAGTTGAATATTGGTCTGGATGCCTCGGTATGGGAAGGCAGGCTCGGCCTGGAGCTGAACGTATACGACAAGTACACGACCAACGGATTGCTTCTGGTGGCCTTGCCTGCCGCCAGCGGCTTCAGCAACAACTGGAGCAACGCCGCCGATGTCAGCAACCGGGGTTTTGAACTGGGAATCAATTCGGTAAACATTCAGAAAGGCGGTTTTACCTGGACAACCAGTCTGAACGTTGCCCGCAACAACAACAACATTGAAAAGCTGGACAATCCGCTGCGGTACGGCAGCCGTGACCTGATCCTGCAACAGCAGGGACATCCGTTGTATTCCTTCTGGGTGTACAAGCAACTGTCCGTTGATCCGCAGACGGGCAATGTCATCTATGAAGATGTGAACAAGGACGGGCAGATCACCGTGGCCGACCGGCAGATTGTGGGCAGCATCTGGCCGAAGTATTTCGGAGGCATTACCAACAACCTGACCTACAAAGGCTTCGACCTGAATGTGTTCTTCGCTTTCCAGTACGGAAACAAAGTGTACAACCACAACAAGTTCTTCGGCGAAGGTGGCGGGGCACGTGACGCGGCACGTGTCATTTTTGCCAGCAACCTGGCACGCTGGCAGAAACCCGGCGACATTACCGATGTGCCCCGCCCGGACGGGGTGAACGTGAACAACTACCGCGACGGCGGCAGCCGCTGGCTCGAGGACGGTTCGTTTCTTCGCCTCAGGTCCTTGACGGTGGGCTATACGCTACCGGCTACCAAGATCGGCTCTTTCCGGTTTTACTTCGTGGGCACCAACCTGCTGCTATTCACCCGTTACACCGGACCTGATCCCGAGGCCAGTGCCAGCAGTGACCAGAATTCACAAGGCATTGACCTGGGTACTCCGCCCCAACCCCGCGGTATCCAGTTCGGTCTCAACCTGACCCTGTAATCCTCTCCGGAGAAAAACTCAACCAAAATTTGCCTTACACATGAAACAGTTCGCATATTCCATATCCATTATTATTCTGGGGTTTTTGAGTGGTTGCAGCCAATTTCTGGACGTACAACCCAAAGATGCCATTTCCGATGCGCAGACCATCACCGACCGTACTTCCGCCGAAACAGCCTTGCGGGGCGTGTACAGCTCCCTGGCCAGTGAGGGGTACTATGGCATCAGCTTCCAGTCCATCGGCTACCTGTCAGGCGACAACATTGCCTGGACCGGTTCGCAGTCGCAGGTGCAGGAATTCATCAACCACAAGGTCAATGCCGACAATTCTACGATCAGTGCCGCCTGGATTGCCATTTACCGAACCATCAACCGGGCCAATAATGTGATCAGCAAAGTGCCTGCGGTAACGGATCAGGCACTCACACAGGAATTGAAAAACCAGATTGTCGGCGAGGCGTTGTTCATCCGGGCATTGGCTTACTTTGATCTGGCCCGCACCTGGGGAGGCGTGCCGCTGATTACCAAGCCAACCACCAATCCTACCGAAAATGTGGGTATCGCGCGCAGTACCCAAGCCGAAACCTATGCACAGGTGCTCAAGGATTTGCAGGAAGCCGAGACACTGCTGCCCGATGCGGTGAACCGGTACCGGGCTACCCGCCAGACGGTGTGGGCCTTGCGTGCCCGTTACCATCTGTACCAGCAGCAATGGGCACAGGCCGAAGAGTATGCTGGCAAACTTATCGATGACGCCGCTGACTACCAATTGCTCAAGCCTTACAAATCCTTCTTTGCCGAGAATGTGCGCGGTACGCAGGAATCGGTTTTCGAGTTGTTTTACAACGGCACCACCGAAGTGAACACGCACCGCGGGCAGTGGCAACCGCAAAGCAACGGCGGCACCCGCCAGTGGGCCCCCAACGACGCCTTTGTGCAACTGGTCAACGATCCGGCCATCGGTGGCAGCCGCAGTGCGTTGGTCGCCAAAGACAATCAGAAACGCTGGTTTGGCAATTTGTACTACCGCAATCCGGCCTCGGACCCTTCGTATGTCATCCGCATTGCCGAGCTGTACCTGATCCGGGCCGAGGCGCGTGCCTGGCAAACCAAACTGACCGACGCGTTAGCGGATCTGAATGCCGTGCGTGACCGCGCCGGGGTTACACCGGTAACCGCGCAAACCCAGGAAGACGTGTTACTGGCAATTGAAAACGAACGTCGGATCGAATTCGCCCTGGAGCCGCACCGCTGGTTTGACCTGGTGCGCACCAACCGAACCGAAGCTGTATTGGGCGTGACAGATGCCCGGCGCAACCGGATGCCCCTGCCCGTGCAGCAACTGCTCGTCGACAAAGCGTTGGTACAGAACCCGGGTTACTAAACGCCACCGGTTTTTGCTTTTCCAGTGATACAGAAAATAGTATCGCTGGAAAAGCAAAAACCGGCATCTGGTTATACATTCCTTCACTTTCATCCGAATCCAGACCATGAAGACATTTCAGACCTCACATTCAGCCACAGCGGAGCGGACAGAGCCCGGATATGCCAGCAACGCCCTGGTTTCCTTGCCATGGAATACATTTGAAAAGATTGCCTTCCGGTTTTACTTTGTCTACTTCTTCTTGCAGGCCGTGCCCCTGGACTGGAAATATTACCGCGACCTGCTGGCCCTGGATTGGTGGCCGCTGCAGTACCGCAACTTCTTTTACCTGGCGCGGTACACTCCTCGCTTCTTTGCGGATGTGCCTGTACTTGCCGACTGGGCCATACTAGCGGTGCTGGCGGTGATAGGCACTGCCATCTGGAGCTACCGGGACCGTCAGGCCAGGGAATACAACACCTTGTTGTACGGCCTGCGGATCATTTTGCGCTACCGGCTGGCGGCGGCCATCATTGCCTACGGATTCATCAAGCTGTTCCCGATGCAATCCCCGTATCCGTCATTGAGCAACCTGAATACCAATTACGGTGATTTTGACGCGTGGAAGTTGTTTTCACTGAGCCTGGGAATTGTGCCTTCGTATGAATCGTTCCTGGGGCTGGTAGAAATTCTGGCCGGTCTGCTGCTGCTCAACCGCAAGACGGTGACCGTTGCCACCCTGATCATCCTGCCGTTTACGGGAAATGTGTTTGTCTCCAACCTGGCCTACGAAGGCGGCGAGTATGTATACAGCCTGTACCTGATTTCCATTGCATTGTTCCTGCTGGCCTTTGATGCCAAACGGATATTCACCCTGCTCACCTTGGAAAAACCAACGTTGCCTAACCGGTTTCGCCCGGTGTTTACTGGTCGCTGGAAGGTATCACGAATCGCCTTGAAGACAGCGTTTCTGCTGGTCTTTGTACTCCTGTACGGCGGTCTGACCTACGCGGGTTACCAAAGAGGCTCGTATCATTATCCGCAGCAAGCGGGCCTGGCCAAGGCGAGTGGTTTGTACAATGTGACCGAGTTCCGGATCAACAGTCAGCCGCTTCCGTATTCGAAAACAGACCCGGTCCGCTGGCAGGATGTGGTTTTTGAAAAGTGGGCCACCCTTAGCATCCGTTCCAACCGACCTGTGGTACTGGAAGCCTCCACTCGCACCGAAGAGCTGCCGGCTGCCAATGAAGACCATCCCTACGAACGGTTCGGTTCGGCCGGGCGACACTATTACAGCTATACCATAGACAGCACCCGACAGGTTTTGCGACTGAAAAACCAGAACAACAAGTATCCCAGCGACCAGTGGGAGCTGCATTACAGCCGTCCTTCCGATTCACAGATCGTGCTTTCGGGAATTACGCCTGGCAGGGATTCGATTCATGTTGTGCTGGATAAAATCAACAAGAAATATTTGCTTGAAGAAGTCGCCCGTCAGGGACGCCGCAAGGCCATGAAACTGTAGGAGGAAAAATACCATGTTTTCTGAAGACAAAACCCTCCCTGGCACCTTGTTCAAACTATTGCTGTCACGTTAATCATTTACTCCTATGTCCAAAACAGAAACGATTCAGGCCACGGCAACCGTACTGACCCCGGCGCCAACGGGTACAAAAAGCCCTGGAGCCGAAAACGCGTCGCCAACGCAATGGCCCAACTACCAGCGGATTGCTTTCCGGATCGCCTTTATCTTCTTTGTCTGCATTTCCATTCCCAACGGAGCCGAGTGGTACAAGCACGTATTTACCATCGACTGGACCAACCTGCACTACCGCGACCTGTACGACATCGCCCGGTTCGGATCGGGGATTAATTTCTTTGGAAACACATTGTTCGGCAGCACGCTGGAAGGCTATGCCAACTGGATTATCACATTGCTGGTTGCCATTGCCGGAGGCGTTCTCTGGACAGTCATTGACCGGCGCCGCCAGCCCGAGCCGACCGAATACAACAAGCTGTATTACTGGCTGCGGGTGATTGTTCGCTACCGGGCGGGCATCGGGATCATCGGCTTTGGCTTTACCAAACTCCTGCCGGTGCAGATGCCCTATCCGTCCATCGGCCTGCTCAACACCGATTTCGGTGACTTCACCACCCAGAAAATCTACTGGCTTTCCATCGGCATCGTGCCCTGGTACCAGGTGTTTGCGGGTGTAGTGGAAGTGGCGGCAGGCGCGCTGTTGTTTTTCCGCAAAACGACCACATTCGGGGCCATCCTGCTCTTTGGCGCCCTGGGCGACATTGTCTACGTGAACTTTGCCTACGACGGGGGCGTGCACGTGTACAGTTCGTATTTTGTATTGCTGGCCGGGTTCCTGCTCGCGCACGACATTCCCAAACTGTACCGTCTGCTTATCAAGGAAGAACTGACCATCCCGCGTAATTACTATCCTGCGTTCACGCAAAAATGGCAGCGGTTCACCCGCATCGGTCTGAAGGCCGGGGTATTTTATGTCTTTCTGATCCTGCTGTTTTACCTGCAATACATCAACTTCAAATACGATCCGTACAAGCAGCCTTCCACCAAAGGCGTCACCCAACTGCGCGGCTTGTACAACGTGACCGAATTTCGGCTGAACAATCAGCTCATTCCGTATTCGCCGCTCGATACGGTTCGCTGGCAGCAGGCCACGTTCGAAAACTGGACCACCCTTACCTTCAAAGTCAACCGTCCTACGCCGCTGGATTTGTCCAACGGTGGTGGCGATCCCCAGCGCGACATCAACCGTACGTTTGAAATCACCGGGACAGCCGGCGGCCAGCGGGTGTTTCATTACTACGCCGATACCGTCAATCGGGTGCTTTACCTGCAGGACAAATACAAGGCCATTCCGGACCGGCGCAACCGGGCGGCGGGTGTGGGCGGTGATGGCGGTACCGAACGAAACCTGAATGGCGGTGCCGCGGGCCCGGCGGTTGCGGCAGCAAAAGAACCGGCTCCCGATCCCAACTGGATCAGCAAAGCGGCTTGGGCAAACATTGGCAACGAAGTCGATTTCATCGATCCACGGGCGGCCTCTACCCGGCGCAACCGTGAATTTGCCGAAGCTCCCAAAAACGAGAAGCGCAACCGGATGAAACTTACCTACCAGACCACTGACGGCTCGCGGGTGGTGCTGACAGGTACCAACGAGACCAACGATTCCATCCATGTGGTGCTTGACCGGACAGACCGTCGTTATACCTTGACCGAAAGCACGTTGCAAGCAGGCAAGTACAAATGAGACAGAGAAAATAGTATCTGAAAGACGGGTAAAACCCGATACGGAAGAAATTCGTTTGCATGACACTCCAAAGTAAAAAAAAGCTCGGTTTGGTGGCAGGCCTGCTGTTGGCAACGGCCTGTTCCCAGCCGGGCGTTTATCGTTCGCAGCCGTTGGCTGCCAAACCTGTTTCAACCGAGAGCCTCTCGGCGGATAGCACTAAATGGCCGGCAACATTCGGCATCGGACGGTTGGCTGCAGATGAACTCATTCGCCAGTGGGACACCGATGTGCGGCCGGATGGGCAAGGATTGCCGGCCGGGTCGGGCAATGCCGCGACTGGAAAGATTCTGTACGCGGCCAAATGTGCCGCCTGCCACGGCGCGACCGGAACCGAAGGGCCGTACAACAAGCTGGTGAGCCATGGGCAAGACAAGCAGGAGAAAACCATTGGCAATTACTGGCCTTACGCCACGACACTGTATGATTACATAGGGCGGGCCATGCCTTACAACCAGCCTGGCAGCCTGACGGCAGATGAGATCTACAGCCTGACCGCTTTTCTGCTCAGTGCCAACCGGATTACAGATTCAACCACTGTGCTCAATGCCCAAACGCTTCCTGCCATCAAAATGCCTGCGCAACCGCAGTTTGTGGACGATGACCGAAAAGGCGGCCCGGAGGTTCGTTAATAAAAAGAGAAAAGACGTCAGACTAAAGACATGCCGCTGAAAGGCAAAGCAATCGAATGAAATGATTTGATTGCTTTATTGATCCCTCACTTTCAAAACCGGCAGCAGAGAGTTGTCCTATGAAAAAGATTTTAGCTATAAATCCCCTTTTCCCGCAGAAAATAAGCCGGCGCAACTGGCTGGGCGGCGCCACTACAGCGGCCGTTCTGCTGGTGCAGCAGAGTTTTGGCAAAGTACTGCAAACCGCTGTTTCCCAAGCCGAACTAACCGCCACCGACCCTACCTTGCAGCCCGGGACGCCGCCCAGCGAACGGGGCGGGCGTTCGGCATTTGAGAATCCGGTACGCAAGCCCTCCGACATCTCGTCGCGTACGCCTTTGCAGGATTTGCACGGCATGCTCACCCCGTCAGACCTGCACTACGAACGTCACCATGCCGGCATCCCTGCCATCGACCCAGGTAACTACCAGTTGTTGATACACGGGATGGTCGAAAAACCGCTGGTCTTTACATTGGCCGACCTGAAACGTTTTCCGGCTGTTTCCCGCATCTGTTTCCTGGAGTGTTCGGGTAATTTTCGGGGAGGCAAAGAAACCCTCACCCCACAAGAGATTTGCGGCCTGACCAGCCAGAGTGAATGGACGGGCGTAATGCTATCAACCCTTTTGCGGGAAGTGGGCGCAAAGCCCAACGCAAGTTGGTTTCTGGCCGAAGGCAGCGACGCGGCCAAAATGACCCGCAGCATCCCCCTGGGCAAAGGATGGGAAGATGCCATGATCGTGTATGCGCAAAACGGCGAAGCCATTCGTCCCGAGCAGGGCTATCCGGCCCGGCTGTTACTTCCGGGTTGGGAAGGCAACATGTGCGTCAAGTGGATTCGCCGGATTGAGCTTTCGGATCAACCCTTTATGACCCGCGAAGAAACCGCCCGCTACACCGAGCCGATCAAAGATGGCAAAATCCGTCGGTTCAGCTTTGTCATGGATGCCCGTTCGATCATTACCTATCCGGCTTATCCGGCGCAGATTGAAAAAGGCTGGCTGGAGATCCGGGGCATTGCCTGGACAGGTCGGGGTAAAGTAGAGAAAGTAGAAGTGAGCACCGATGCCGGCCAAACCTGGCATCTGGCCCGCTTGCAACAACCGGTGCTGGACAAGGCCCATACCACCTTTCGCTACCTGTGGCACTGGAATGGCGAGGAAACCCAGCTCATGAGCCGGGTAACCGACGAGACAGGCTACCGCCAGCCGACACTGGCCGAACTGGTGGCCGCACGTGGCACGGAAATGGGAGGCTATCACCTGAATCCGGTGACGGCCTGGCAGATCAGACGCGACGGCCGGGTACTTTTGCGGCCGGACATCTGGAAGTAACGCCGGGTTTTGGCTTTTGCAACGATACTATTGTTTAAATTCCTGGAAACGAGAAGTTATGATCAAAAGAGACTATGATGCGGTAGTGGTCGGCTCCGGGCCGAACGGACTGGCGGCGGCGATTGCCTTGCAGCAAGCCGGACTTTCGGTGCTGGTACTGGAAGGCAAGGACACCATTGGTGGCGGACTGCGGTCGGCATCGCTGACACTGCCCGGCTATATGCATGATATCTGCTCGGCCATTCATCCGCTGGCGGTGGGGTCGCCTTTTTTTCAGACCCTGCCCCTGGAAGCCCACGGACTGGAATACATCCATCCGCTGTTTGCCGCGGCACATCCGTTTGACAACGGCCGGGCCGCGGCCCTTACCTCGTCGCTGACCGATACGGCTCGCCGGCTGGGCACCGACCAACGGGCGTATGAGCGGCTGATGGAGAACATTGTAGCCGACTGGCCGCAACTGGCCGCCCATGTACTGGGGCCGCTGCGCGTGCCGTCACAGCCTCTGGCAATGGCACGCTTCGGACTCAAGGCACTCACCTCCGCCCAGATGCTCGCCGGGTACTTTTCCACACCCGAAGCCCGCGGCCTGTGGGCCGGCATGGCGGCGCATTCCATCCAGCCGTTGTCCAACCTGACCACCTCGGCCATTGGGCTGGTACTGATGGCGGCCGGACACTTGCAGGGATGGCCCCTGCCCAAAGGCGGTTCGCAGTCCATCGCCAATGCACTGGCTTCGTACTTTGTGTCGCTGGGCGGTACGATTGAAACGGGGGTTTATGTCCGGTCGTTGAATCAATTGCCCTCCTCCCACGCGGTGCTGCTCGATGTCACTCCCCGCCAGTTGCTTCAGATTGCCGGACAGTCGCTTTCGGGGTTTTACCAATGGCAACTCAAACGCTACCGCTATGGAATGGGTGTTTTTAAAATGGACTGGGCGTTGGATGAACCGGTCCCGTTTACCGCCCAGGAATGCACCCTGGCCGGAACGGTGCACATCGGCAACACCTTTGAAGAAATTGCCCAGGCCGAACGCCAGACCTGGAAAGGCAGCCATGCCGACCAACCGTTTGTGCTGCTGGCCCAGCCCAGCCGGTTTGATCCGTCCCGGGCCCCGGCGGGCAAGCACACCTTGTGGGGATACTGCCATGTGCCCCACGGTTCGCGGCGCGACATGACCGATGCCATCGAAAAGCAGATCGAACGGTTTGCTCCCGGATTCCGGGATCGGATCCTGGCCCGGAAAGTAATGGATACGGCGCAAATGGAAGACTACAATCCCAATTACATCGGGGGAGACATCAATGGCGGGGTGATCGACATCGGGCAATTGTTCACGCGTCCGGCGTTGCGGCTTTCGCCTTACCGAACTTCGGCCAAAGGCCTGTACCTGTGCTCTTCCTCCACACCTCCCGGCGGCGGTGTGCATGGCATGTGCGGCTATCATGCCGCCAGCCGCGCCCTGCGCGATGTGTTCAAGTTAAAAGCCAAACCTCTGGTATCCCGCACCAGGCAATCCATTTCCTTATAAGCAGACGCTTGAAACCATACGCCATTTTCAAATCATCCGCTCCCCGGTTTGAGCAATCATTCACCCATTAACCATCTAGACCATTAACAGATCATGTCTGAGATTACCACACAAACCGCACCTGTAAACACCCGGCTGACCCTCTCCGAAGACTGGACAGTGGTTGTCCTGGGGTTCAGTATCATTGGGCTTTCGCTAGGCGGCTGGCTGTTGCCCGTACCTGCCTATGCCTGGAAAACCAATACCGAACTGGCAACGCAAGTGTTTTCGTCCGAAAACCTGCTTCGCATCGGAATCCAGTTTTTATACGTGCTATTCATCGCTACCCTCGGGGGTGCGCTGCTGGGCAAGCCGCTGAAAAACCACCTGTTGACTTTTCCGGTCGTTTACGTACTGACCCTGGTCGCCTTGATCATTGCGAGAAACAGTCAGGTCAAGGCCCTGAATCTGGAGGCGGTGATTTTCAGTCTGGTGATTGGGCTGCTGGCGGGCAACCTGTTTTCATTGCCCGATTGGTTTCGGTCGGCCCTTTCGACGGAACTGTTTGTCAAAATCGGTCTGGTGCTGCTCGGTACCAGTGTCATTTTCGGTGACATTCTCAAGGCTGGCTCGCTGGGCCTGATCCAGGCCCTGATCGTGGTTGTATCGGTCTGGTATTTTGCCTACTGGCTGTGCAGGAAACTGAAAATTGACGACGAGCTGAGCCTGATGATTTCCAGTGCGGTTTCCATCTGCGGCGTTTCGGCAGCCATTGCCACGGCCGGAGCCATCAAGGGAGGTACCAAGAAATTGTCCTATGTCATCTCGCTGGTATTGATTACAGCCATCCCGATGATGATCTTCATGCCGTACATTGCCAGTTATTACGGTTTTTCGCAGGAAGTAACCGGGGCGTGGTTAGGGGGCAGCATCGATACCACCGGAGCGGTGGTAGCTTCGGGAACACTGGTAGGGGAAACAGCGCTGAAAATCAGTACAATTGTCAAGTTCTCGCAAAACGTGCTGCTGGGAATTGCCGCTTTTGCCATCAGCATTTACTGGACCTATGTCCAGAAGGCTCCGGACGCTGCCACGGCAAGCCGCCCGACCCTGGGCATCATCTGGGAACGGTTTCCGAAGTTTGTGCTGGGCTTTCTGGCCGCTTCCCTCCTGTTTTCGTTTGTCATCAGTCCGGCCGCCGTCAACAGTGTCAAAGACAGCCTGAAAAACATCCAGACACTCTGGTTTGTACTCGCTTTTACCAGCATCGGTCTCGAAACCCGCTTCGCCGACCTGATCCAGGCCAATGGCCGCAAACCGTTGTATGCATTTCTGGCAGCGCAGGCCTTTAACATTGGCATAACGCTGGTCATTGCGTACGCATTATTCGGGTAAGGCGGCAACAGGCTTACTTGTCCGGCGGGCTTTTTCAGTTCCCTTGTGTCCATCGGTTCAGGTAAAGTGCGACCAGACCCAAAGCTCCTGTTCGGCATCCGGATTGGCGATAAACCATCCGGTAAGGCGCATGATCTCCTTGTCCTCGTCTGAAATCCCGGTGATGGCAGGTCCACCCGGAGTGCCGGCCCAAACCTGGCTCTGCGAGGTGGTAAAAATGTGTGTATCCAGGTAGTCGGCCTCGTATTTGGCAATGATGGTCAGGCCTGCAAGAATTTGTCGGAATGTTGCCATGGAAAGGAAAAAGGTGGTATGCCGGACTGGTAAACATACGAAAGATAAAGCTATTGTCAGAAAAATAGCGAAAAACGCCTGTCAAAAAAAGTTCCTTTCTGATTTTTTTGTATCCTGCGCAGCGGACGGGAACTTCGGTTCACGTTCATGCGTATTCAGGCTGCTAACAAATCATCACTCATGGCCTTATCCAAACCTAAACCTGGCCACCATCACTGGCGCAACCGATTGCACGAGATCATATTCGAAGCGGATACACCCGCCGGAAAAGCCTTTGATGTACTGCTGATCGGCAGCATTCTTGTCAGCGTTGGTGTGGTGATGCTGGAGAGCATTCCAGGGATCAGGGCGGTTCACGGCTCCACGCTCCAAAGGATCGAGTGGTTTTTCACCTTTCTCTTCACCCTTGAATACGTGCTGCGTTTGCTCAGTGTACAGAAACCCCTGCATTATATGCGCAGCTTCTTCGGGGTTGTCGATTTGCTGGCCATTCTGCCGAGCTTCCTTAGCCTTTTTCTGCCTGGCAGCCAGTACCTGTTTACCGTCCGGACGCTGCGGCTGCTGCGGATTTTCAGGATATTGAAACTGACCGAATACCTGGTGGAAGCGCAGGTTCTGACAAGTGCCCTGCGGGCCAGCCGCCACAAGATCAGTGTCTTCATCCTGACCGTGCTGACGCTGGTGGTCATCATCGGCTCGGTGATGTACATGATCGAAGGCGAAGAAAACGGCTTTGACAGCATCCCCAACAGCATTTACTGGGCCATTGTGACACTCACAACCGTTGGATATGGCGATCTGTCGCCACAAACGCCGGTAGGCAAGGCACTGGCTTCACTGGTGATGATTCTTGGGTATGGAATTATCGCTGTGCCCACCGGGATTGTGACAGTCGAACTCTCCCAGGCATCCAGGGCCCTGAAGCGGGTAAGCACCCAAGCCTGCCCTTCCTGCGGATCCGAAGGACACGATGCGGATGCCATCCATTGCAAGTACTGCGGTGCCCGCTTGTAAAAACAACGCGTAACCTGAATCAAAAACAGTATGTTTTGAAAACAGAAAACCGTCTCCCGGAAATTCCATTTTCGCGGATACGATTCACTCTTCCGGAACGGTTTGATGTTCCAGAGCTTCATCCCGGGCTTTTGCTTATGGTTTCCGCCGGTCCAGCCAGTTCATCACCGGCGTAGCCAGCACTCCGTGCAGGATGACTGAAGCCAGGACCACAAACCCGCTGATGGCCCACAGCTCCCGGGCCTGTTCGAAACCCGCTTTCTCCAGTCCGTAGGCAATGTAAAAAAACGAACCGATGCCCCGGATACCAAACGCGGAGATGATCCATCGTTCGGCGGTAGTAGCCGCCGATCCGCGCAAGGTGACCATACCTACCAACGGCCGGATAACCAGCAGCAGCAACAGGCCCAGCACCACTCCTTGCCAGGTAAGGGCATCAAACAGGCCATGGGCAATGGCTCCGCCGAAGAACAGGAGTACGATGACAATCAGCAAGCGTTCCATCTGATCCGCAAACGCGTGCATCTGCTCGTGATAATGATGGGTACGTTCGTAATTGCGCATGGTAATCGCGGCAATAAAGACAGCCAGAAACCCATATCCGGACAGCAGTTCGGTGCAACCGTAGGCCAGGAAAGTTACGGCCAGCGCCACAAAACCATAAGCCGAGGCTTTGATGCTGAATTTTTCAGGCAGTTTTACGATCAGGAACGAAAGCAGTTTGCCCGACAGCCAGCCGACCAGCAGGCCCACCGCAAGCCGGTAGATCACATCCATCCACACCCAGTGCAGCAGCCGGTCACCCAGCGCGGCCGTTGCCGGCAAAAGGGCAATTGCCAGGTGCACAAAGGGAAAGGCAAGTCCGTCGTTCATACCCGCTTCCCCGGTCAGGGTAAACCGAACGGTGTCCTCCCCTCCTTCGTTGGGATCGCCCACCTGCACATCACCCGCCAGCACCGGATCTGTCGGAGACAGGGCGGCAGCGAGCAACATGGCCGAAGCTGGCAACAAAGCCGCCAGCAGCCAACCGGCCACTGCCATCGCCCCGATGGTCAGCACCATGCCAAGCCATACCAGCCGCAACGGAATGGCCCACTGGCGGAACGAGAACGGACGGTCTATTTTCAGTCCCGTGCCGGTCAGTGAGACAATCACACAGATTTCAGTCAGGTGCGTTGTAAACGCCTGGTGGACAAGCGGATCGGGAACGGGAAGTCCCAGGGGCAGGCTGTAGACAACCACTCCCAGGATCACATACAGAACGGGATAGGACAAAGGGAAACGGGCCAGCAGCGCCGGTAGCCAGGCTACTCCCAAAATCGCCAGGCCCAGCAAAACCAACAAAATGTTATAAACAGGCATAAAATACGGATTACACAGAGGATACGACTGTAGCTACCACTAAAAAATCGATCCATAGCAATCCGGGCATTTTCAAATGCTGCCAACGCACAACCATGCAAGGTGGGGCATCCGCCCCGCTATGGGTACTCAACAGATACAATGGAACTAGGGAGATTCGTATCCGATAATCACGTTTGCTTCCACTTCCAGCTGAGCCCGGCCTGAATCAGCAAACCGTTTCCCGAAACGGATCGGATGGCATTTTTTTCACCGCTGATAGGTATGGTAAAAACAGTCCAGGGAATACGTGTGTCAGACTCCAGCACCTGTATTTTCCGTCTGACTACATAGCCGCCCGTGAGGGTTACATACAACTGCCGGTACAATCGCCAGTCAGTGTATAGCTCCGCGTTCCATTGCCGGTATTGCACCACATGGCTGTCATGCTGCCGGGCACTCAACCGCATCGAGGTGTTGTCTACCGTGACTTGCGTCCCGATTGTTAGCCCTGGCTTCAAACGGTATTCGAGCTTTGGTTTTATCGGAAACAACCCTGAAAGGGTAAGCTTGTCATTCATACGCCAATCCACCTCCCCGAAAGGCATTACCACATTCCCAAAAAATTGCCGGGCGTATCCCACCCCCCACCCCAGGCTAAGCCGTTTGGATACCACGCGTTTGAAACGGATGGCACTGCTGAGCCTGAAGTCTTCGGTACTCAGGTCTTTCATATCCGAAAAGATCCCGGGTGTGAGCAGTACCGTCAGGGACAGACTGCGGGTCAGTTGGTGCTGCCAGGCCAGTGGAAACGATATTCCATAGACAGACTGAAGGTCATCGCCCACGCGATGATTCAGCCACCAGGCTTCGCCGGATACGCCGATGAGTACTTTGTTCTTTTCCCGTACCCGCACCGGATACCTCAGCTTCAGATTTGTCTGCTGAATATACTCGGTTGACTGCGGCGTATGGATGGGTGAAAGCGAGTAGGCAATATTGGCCAGCTCAATTTCCTGAGCTCTTGTCACAGAGGCTATGGCAGCTACGAACAGACTTAAAAAGAATCGCCTTACACGCATGGTAGTTCTGGGCAAATTGTGTCAGGAAATGATTTGTCCGTCTTTCATTTCGATCACCCGATCCGACCTATGTGCAAAATCAGTATCATGGGTAACGGTAATGACGGTTTTACCGGCCTGCTGGCTCAGTTCGCTGAAGATATCAAAGACAATCCCTGTGTTTTTGCTGTCCAGATTGCCCGTTGGCTCGTCACCCATCAGGATGGCTGGGTCGTTGATCAGGGCCCGGGCAATGGCAACCCGCTGCTGCTGGCCGCCCGATATTTTGGAGGCAGGCTTAAGCGCCTGATCGGCTACACCCAGCAGTTCCAGTTTTTCATACGCCCGGTGTTCGATCTCCTCATCTGTATACCGGCCCAGCCGGGCAGCTGGAATCATGACATTTTTCAAACATGAAAAATCAGGCAGCAGGTAGTGAAACTGAAAGACAAACCCCAGGTGTGCATTGCGAAAGGCGGCCAGCTGGTTCTGTTTCTTGCCCGTCACTTGCTCTCCCAACAGGAAAAGTGTTCCATCATAGGTCGTATCCATGGTCGAGAGTATATACAACAAGGTCGATTTGCCACAGCCCGACTTGCCGATGATGGAGACAAACTCACCGACCTGTACCTGAAAACTCACCTGACGCAACGCCTGGAACGGATCAGGTGCATAGAAATATTTCGAAATGGATTCAGCCCGGAGGGCAGGCTGGGATGCTACCGAAGGAGAGAAAGCAAAAGCTGATTGAGGATCTTTCATGAAAATTGAGGTTTGGCATTAGCCACGAATGATGGAAACCGGATCGACTTGAGACGCTCTGCGGGCGGGAATGTACCCGGCAAAAAAGGCAGTGCTTACCCCAAAGAGAAATCCCTGTATGTAGTGGGCCAGATGAAACGCCATGGGAAGATACGACACATTGCCAAGCCCGATGTAAATTCTGGACACCGACAGGCAAATGAGCCAGCCAAAGCTTACCCCCAGTATACTTCCCAGCACACCAATAAACAGAGCCTGTTGAATGAAGATAGCCACTACGTGATTACCGGCAAATCCGGTGGCCTTGAGGATGGCAATTTCTTTGATCTTCTCATAGATGGTCATGTTCAGGATGTTATAAATGCCAAAGCCGGCCACTACCAGAATGGTCACCACTACCGAGTTGGCAATCACATCGCGGATCAGGCGGGCGGCAATGGATTGCTCGTTGGCCCCCTGCCAGTCTTCGGCCCGGTAGCCGGTCAACGCTTCGAGTTGTTTTCCCACCAATGGTGCACGGGTATGCTCCCGGATGTTGATGTAAATGTCGGTAATATAGCTGCGGTCTTTCTGAAGCAGCTGTTGCACGACAGCCACATGGGTATAGCAACGCGTGTTGTCAATGGCTTTGATGGTCGTCTGAAAAATGCCGGTAACCCGTAACCTCCGAATCACCCCGTTGGAGGCCGTCAGGGTGATGTTGTCTCCTTTGCCCAGACTCAAATCTTTGGCCATGCCACTGCCGATCAGAATCCCGTCCGGATTGCTGGCCAGTTCCTGCACTGTACCCGATACCAGTGTTGAGGTAATATCAAACATCTTGTCCTGCTCAAGGATGTTCACCCCAAAGATATTCCCGCTTTTCTGCAAATTGCCGTTCGAACAGATCCCGTTGGCAATCACCTGTGGTGAGACAGCACTCACCTGGCTTTGTTTCCGCAAGGCATCCATAACCAATTGGGGATTGTAGATACGGCTGTCGGCATCCACCAGGTGCGGATTGCTGATCAGGTTGATGCTCCTGTTGCCCAGGTAGCGGTTGAGCATCTCGGGTGAGCTTAGGCGGCTTTCGCTGTACAAGCGAATGTGAGGCGTTGAGCTCAGTGTCACCTTTTCAAAATACTCGTTGGTGCCGCTGATCAGCGAGTTCATGAAGATGAACATAGAAATCCCAAAGGTCACTCCCAGGGCAGCCACAGCCGTTTGCTTCGGGCGGCTCACTAGGTAGGTCAGGGCGATCTGCGTATTGATTCCGGTTTTCATAGCTGTTGTTTTCGATCAATAGGGTTTCTGTACCTGGTCAGTGGGGTTGATGCCTTCCAATACCTCCACCCAGTCGGTGGAAACAATTCCGGTTCGGATGGAAACGGTGTCTTGCCCGTTACTGGTCTTTCGGATCACACGGTTTTCCGAATTCAGTGATGCCCTGGGAATCAGTAACGCTTTTGATTTTTTGTTCACTAGGACATTGGCCTGCAGCAGTGTACCGGCAATGAGCGACGAGGGCTGGCTATCGAAAACGGCTTCTGCTCTGTACGACTGAAGCTGCTCATTGAAGTAAGGATAAATTCGGGAGATAGTTCCGGTCAGGGTCTGACCTTTGGCCGTATTCAATTCCAGGAGTACCCGCTGGCCTGGCCGAACTTTGGCAATACTGCTTTCATCAATGGTCAGTATTACCTGCATGCGATGGGCGTCTCCCAGAGTGGCAATGGCCTCCCCCTTCCGTACAAGCTCTCCTTCTTTCTTAAAAATTTCGTACACTTTGCACGGATGCGGTGACACCAGACGGGAATAACCATTGGTGGCACGGGCGGTCTGGTACTGGCTCTGACTGCTGACCAGTGCCTGTTGCAAACTCGACTGAGCGGATCGGAGGGAGGCCTGTAACGACTCCACTGAATGTTGCGAGTTTTCATAGGTAAGCCGGGCCTTTTCCAGTTCGATACCAGCCACCGACCGGGTGGCCGCCAGTCGCTGCATCCGCTCCAGTTGCCGTTGGTCAAGCCTGAGCTTTTCCTGTGCTGCCTGGAGTTGTGCTTCCCATTGCTGCAATACGGGCGATTGCGATGAAACATTCTGACGGGCAATCGCCAGATTCTCCCGGGCAGCCTGTTCCTGGATGGTGTTGCTTTGCTGGTCCTGGACAAAAAGTAGCTGATTGGCTTGCACCTGCTGCCCTTCCTGTACCAAGCTTTGCCTCAGATACCCTTCATTCAGCGCCGTCAGGGTAAAAAACTTCAGCGGCTCGACATGCCCGGTGGCAAATACGGCTTCGGTTATGGGGGCCACCGTAGGCTTGACCCATCCCGCAGTGCGCTTGCCGGAGCAGCCCGCCAGCATAGTCAGCCAAAGCATCAGGAGGACATAGTCCGAAAGTGGCCATCGTTGTATGAAAGAATCGTTCATTTCTTAAAAAGATTTAGTCGAAAGCTGTAGTCGGTAGTGGTAAATCAGGTAGTCAGACAGGTGAGTCAGATACTCATTCTGCGCAGAGATGTACTCGTTTAAGAATCGTAGACGTTCGTCAAGTGACATTTGCTCTTCAGCAAACTGTCTGTCCGCGTGCGCATCGTTTTGTTTGTATAGATACATCACCGTACGCGACTTGAGCAGTGTTTCACGGGCAGTGGCATACGAAAGCAGCAGGCTTGCATCCTGTATATCGGCCTGCTTCAGAACATGATCATACTGCCGCTGCTGGTACTGCCAGTCCATCTGTGATTTCTGCACCTGGTAAAGGCGCGACCCACCCGACAGTATGGGTATGCTCAAGCGCAACCCCCAGTATTCCTGTGGCAATGTATTGGTGTTGGAGAACTGCCAGAAACGGTCTCCCGAAATCTGGTGATTCCACTGGTATACCAGCGAAAGCCGTGGCAGATAACTAGCTCGGGCGGCACGGAAGGTACGCTCTGCCAGCAACGATTGAGTATAGGCCAGCTGCACTTCGGGGTGGGTCATGGCCGATCCCACGACGGATGACGCGAGTGAGTCCGAAAGGGTTTCTGGTAACCGGATCGAATCCTGCACGGACAAGCCCAGCAGTGATTTAAGCGTGTACAACGCCTGCAAACTGTTCTGACTGGCTACCTGCCCGGTCTGTTCTGCTTTCAACCGGGTAATTTGTGCTGCATTGACAGAAGGCTCACCGACTTGTCCCTCCGCCAATCGCTGACGGGCAAGCGTTAGCATCTGATCTGAAATCCGGGTGGTTTGCTCCGACAACCGTACTACTTCCCGGAGCAACAGATAACTATAGTAGGCCTGGGCCGTCTGCTCATACACCTGGCGCCGGGTTTGCTGTTCGCTCAGTCTGGCAATGTCGCTGTTGTAGCGGGCCGAAGCTACCGAAAACCAGTCGTCTGAATTCACAAGGTTTAGCTGCGCCACCAGACTGGCCGTGTAAATGTAGCGGCGTCCGAAGGTACTCTCCACAAAGGTACCTTCCGGGGCCGATGCATTGAGCAGATTGGCCGGAATCAACGTGGGCTGGATGCGGATATTGTCCGTAAAGCTGCCGTTTGCCGTTAGTGTCGGCCACAGACCTGAATACGCCTGCTTTGCCGTTTTCTCCGCCAGCCGGCGGACGTGGACTGCCGTTTGTACCACATGATTGTTTTTGTCAGCATACTGCCATATGTCGGTCAGCGAGCCGAAAACCATTTGTGCGTATCCGGATGCATTCACTCCTGTCAGCAGCAGGCCGAGCAGCCCCAGTGCCGGTAGTCTGATTTTTCCCATAGGAGTTACTGTTCCGTATTGCCGGACGAAACCCGTTTCCACTCCTTGGACCGGCTCGCAAAGCCTGATTTTCCTGTAATCTGAAGCGTATTTGTATCGGGAAGCGCTACCACCGCCGGGAAATCACTGTTACGTGCGGGCATATGGATCTTGCCTTTCCACTGACCGGAAGCGTAAGTCAGGTTCTTGAGTACGACATCGCCTACGCGGGCCTTTCCATCCTGACTTCTGATCCAGGTAATTTTGCCAAAATACTGGCCGTTTTGCTTATAGATCTCCATCCTCCGCTCGCCTTCCGGGTTTTCGTATACGCCCAGGATCGCATCCGCTGCGGAAGTGCCCTGGGCCCTGAGATCGGTTGATGCAAATACACTCAAAAAACAAAAGCAGACCGGTATCCAGAATCTCGTTTTCATAGGGTTTGATTGTGGGGATGTGTGAATGATCAGTAAACGATTCAAAAATACAGGTGCCGGCCACCTTCTGTTCTCACAAGTAGACCCAAACGGGCAAAACCGGCATTCAGTCGGGCAAACATACCGAAATTGCCATTATGTGGTGACAGAAACACACTAACGGGTATGTACCGGCTGCAACCGGTAGACCAACGCAACCGAAAGCAAGGGCACATTGAAGTGCTTGAACCGCTGCTGAAGTACCTTCTCCACCACCGGATTGACATTTTCAAGGAGAAAATTGGTTACCAGGCTCCTTTTGTCACTGGTCACCCTGCTTGCTGTATACAGGTTGAGACTATACGCCACTTCTGCACCCAGGCCCAGTTGCCTGGATTTACCTAAGTGCCAGTGTCTTCCCAGCGCAAATGCCAGCTGCGTGGGATAAACGGTGGGCCGTATACCTGTGGATTCATAAAAATTGCCGACGGCAGGCACACGCCTGGAAAAATTATCGGCCCGCCGTTGAATATCCGCTGCTTTTTCTGGGGCCAGGTTTTCAATCAGTGCCTGGGGGGTGGCAGCGATGGCAAACTTCTGCGATTGCAGGAAAATTCCTACGTACAAGGGGTTGAATCGGTAGCGAAACCCCCACTCCCACACTCTTCCCTGCTCAAAGGCCGACCGGATGAAGTTGTAATTGGCTGTCTGGTCCGGTTGGCGGCGTTTCTGGATGTTCAGGGCAATGTTTACGTAGGCCCGGGAAAGAAGTCCGTACGTGGTATACAAACTGATTCTGCCGTGGGTCCATCCCATACCTAACCGGTTTTGGATCGGAAACTGTGTACCAGCCAGCAATTCAAGGCCTGACGAAGGTTGTTCTGTTCTTTTGAACCGGCCGTAAACAGCCAGAACAGTCGGCTGCGAAGGGGGCTGCGCTTGCAAGCCAATCCATGGGAACAACAGGCAAGCTGCCACAGCCCACCCCATCAGAGAAGGATACATACATAAGTTACGTTAAGTTTGGCAATGGCTATCTTGGAAACCAGCGACCTACCGGCTCTGTCAGAAAGCACCAGTGCCGCAGGAAGACTGTGTCTCTAAAAATAAAAGGAAAGAGCAGCCGAAGCCTCACCAAACTGGATAAAGCGGGCAATCTGCGGCATCAGATGGGCAGTCGGGCAAACGGGAATCAGGAATGGTTTTCAAGCCAACGCAGAAAATCAGTGGCCTTGGCTTTGCTGACCACAATCGGCTCAGGGGCAGGAACGTGCAAACGGACGGTGAGTTTACGGGCGAAATAGTGCTCGGCGCTGGCAATCGCCTCCCGTTGGATGATGAACTGTCGGTTGGCCCGGTAAAAAAGATCCGGATCAAGCATATGCTCCAGTTCGTCCAGGGTATAGTTCAGGATGTGTCTCTGGTTCTGGTGGGTAATGGCGCCTACGATTCCATTGGAATAGTAAAGGAAGGCAATCTGCTCGGTCTTCAACGGAATGATTTTTTCCTTGAAGTGCACCAGCAATGAAGTTTTGTAAGGCCTTTTCAACTGGGCAAACAAGGATTCCAGCCTGGCTTCGTAGCCGGAACTAGCACCAAAAAGTGCCTTCAATGCATCAAATTTTTCCAGACTCTGGCTCAATCTAATCAGGTCCACGGGCTTGAGCAAGTAATCAATGCTATGGGTTTCAAATGCACGAATGGCATATTCGTCAAAAGCCGTGCAAAAAATCACTGGTGCCGAAATACGCACCGATTTGAAAATCTCAAAACACAAGCCATCCGCCAGTTGAATGTCTGAAAAAATCAGATCCGGAGATGGATTTTCCTCCAACCATTGCACACTCTCCTCAACAGACTGCAGAATGGATAGAACTTTCCAGCCGGGACGCATTTCTTCCAGCAGCTTTCTGAGCTCCCGGGCGGCCTTGATTTCATCTTCGATAATCAGCACATGTAGCATGGGTGCAACTTTCAATCGGGTATAGGAAGTATTAACTACACGATAATACAGGTATTTTTACCACAAAGTGATCCTGTTTTTGAATAATTTCAATGGTTTGGTCAGCCAGCAGATGGTACCGGTCACTGATGTTACTTAGCCCCTTACCGGTGCTGCCGTCTACCGATCGTTTGGGCTGAAATGTATTGGACACGACGATCCACTGCTCCCCTTCCCTAAGCTCTTCGTTGTATACCTGTATCCGGAGCGGACGAGCCAGTGAAACCACATTGTGTTTCAGCGCATTTTCCACCAGAATCTGGAGCGACAATGGTGGAATGCACTTGGGCATCAGTGCATCGGCAATCCGGATCTCCAGTTGCAGCGCTTCCTCGTATCGTTCCTTGAGAATATACATATACGAATCCAAAAACGAAATCTCTTGACTAATGCTGGCCAGTGTGCTTTCATTGTAATTGAGCAGGTAACGATACACATGTGAGAGTTGAACAATGTATTGTTTCACAGCCTGCTCTGTGGCAATGGATTGAAGCGTATGGAGCGAGTTGAACAGAAAATGGGGACTGACCTGCTGCTGAAGCGAATGCAACCGGGCTTGCAGGTTTTCCTGTTTAAGCTGCTCATTCTCCAGACGTGCCCGCTGGGTTTCCAAAAGCAGGTTCAGATAGTAGATGACAAAATACAAAAAGCTGCCAATGACCATTGCCCGAAAGGTGAGCATGAGTGTTTGCTGCCAGAGTTGCAGCCCCTTTAGCAGTGGAATATGTTTCGCTAAAGGGGCTGCCAGGGTGTGATACACAAAAGAAAGACCTATACAAAAGGCCAGTGCCAGTAATGGTCGGAGCCATACGGGCCAGTGCGCCTTTAACACAATGATTGTGTACAAGCCTATCCAGACCAGAAAGGCATAAAAAAAATTATAAATCAGGTTCTCCGTAAGGATCCGGTAGTAATCCGTTTCCAGCCGGATCATCCGCGGAACGGATGCCACGATGGCAATGAAAAAGGAAAGAGCCAATCCTGTCCGCAGGTAGTAGTTTTTCATGAATCCTAAAATTAAAAACTATCCTGAGACTTCCATCAAAAAGAATGGATAGGTTCAATAAAGTGTGTCATTTTTGAATCCTCTGCGGTACGAGTAGTGTCTTGTCACTACAGGTAACTCTTTTTATCGCCCGACGTGTGTGATGCGACAGCCTTCCATAACCCGTTTTGTTTTAGGAACACATTGGATGAGATGTATTCGAGTACATACTTTCCCTTTGTATCACTTCCCCTGATTATTCCTTTTCCGGATACGACGGCCATGTTGTTTTCAAAAATATCCAGCCTGTCGATTTTAAATTCAAAAGAGGCGTAAGAAGGTTTGTGAATTTTAATATAGGCAAGCTGATCTTCCTTGGTTGACAGAATACCATCCGAATCAATCATCTTGAATTCGTCTGCTAAAATCCTGTTCAACAATGCTGTATCCTGCTCCCTGTAAGCTTTCGGCCAGTCAATTGTCTTCAATTTTCGAAGCGCCTGTTCATCCGCCTCCCGGGTTTTGGTTTTATTGGATTGTTCCACAATACCATACCAATCTTTGTTATCAAAGTAATCATATTGCCTGATGATTTTACCATTCTGAAAATGGAATATGTTTACAAACCTCATCTGGTAAGGAATGCCGGCATACCTTGCCAGCAAAAGTCCTTCAGTCACCAAAGTGTCATTGCGGCTAATCTGTTGATGGATTTGCCATGTGTAATGGTTATTGGCATTGTTCCTGGTGAAATTTTTAAAAATTTCACCTTTGGTTTTTCCAATCCAATCAAATGTGGGATCATCAATTACTACTGAATCGGCGTAAAACGGAAGCAGTTTTTCCGCAGTTGGCGTATTGCTATATGCCGAATAATAGTTTTTGACAAAACTGGCGGGAATACCTGCTTTGTAATTCTGGGCAAATGCATGAACCGAAATCAGGACTGATGTCAAAAATAAGACGGTGAATTTCATAAAAGGTTTTATTGGAACGTGAATCCCGGGTTTTTATAAATTGTAACTAATTCATTATTAATAACTAACGCGCGGTGCGCAGAACGATCCTGTCAAAAAGCGCGATGGACTCTTTGCCCAGCGAGGGGCGGGATGGCCTTGCGCGGGGCAGCATTGGGCAAAGTGCCCTTTCTGGTTACTTTCCTGCCAGTCGGCAGACAGATTGGGCAAGCAAAAAGTGACACATGCTACAAAGAGAGAAATTTTTGGACTGGCAAACCCCATGAGTTATGTTATGAGAGTACCTTGTCACTCTTTCGGATACATATAGCACATTTACATTCAGCCTTGATCTTCCGTCAAAGGCAAAACCTATGCTACCGAAAACAAGACTTTCTGTGTAATGCGTTTTCTCTACCCAGTGTTAATAGTGGCCCATCTTCAGTGCGGCTTGCAAGGTAAATCCATTTAACTGGTGCTCGGTCAGAATCCGGAACCGGTTTGCATTGATCCACCGATACCCAATACCTACTTCAAGTCTTAGTTTTCGGGTCAGGTTTAATTCCAGATTCAGTGTAGGCTCAACAATACCGAAAGTCGGTGAATTAAAGGTAGTCCCATGATCACCGTCTGGTTCAATGATGAATTGATTGCTGGTACCTCCACCAAGGAGAGTAGTAAAGGACGCATGCATGGCTCGGGTCGGGGTAAAAACATAACCGAGCAACAAGCCACCATACCCATATCCGACAGCCATTTTCTGATGTGGATTATCAATGCCATCCTCCAGATCTGTATAGGCGCCATAATAGAAAGTCCGGTTTATTTTTCCCCATCCCCCTGCCCCTAACAACCAATGCCGCCCCAGTGTAATACCGGTTTTACCTCCCAGCAGCCATGCTGCTGACGGAGACAGTTCACCACTGAAAAAGTGAATTCTAGTTTCGGGTCCCCAGAAATAATGAAGCTGCATCCGGGTGGGTTCCCCCAATAAGGTTTCCACGGTTTCGCTATCCTTCGGATCAGAAGGTGTGGCAGACTGCGCCAGAAGTCTGGCCGTACACAAGTAGAGAAAAAGTCCGGATAAAATGATCCAAAATTCTAAAGAAGTTACTTTGTTCATACTATGTATGGGATTAAGTGGTATAGAATGGGTTGTTTAGTATGCCGCCTTGTATATGCAGACAGTCTAGTCTTCTGTTAATCAAAGTAGCCCTCATTCGTCTCTTCCTATGCAAGAAATGTATCTCTTTGATGACTAATATCTGCTCTTTCGGTTCTTGTGGCGTTGTCTTCTCTTCTCAAGCAGGCACATTCCTCTGCCAAGCGGGCGCATCTGCCATCCAAGGTACAGAAACACCATTCTGCTCCAGTGCTGCATGCTTTGAAATATGGTCATCTCATTTTTGTACTTTCCCAACGGTTCCCCAGGCAAATACAGCTGCTTTTCATTCCATTGCCAAAATGGGGCGATTCAATGCACCCGATGGCATTCGACTTGAGCTTGTTTGCCAGCATATAGTCCATTCTACCAGCCTGTTTTTGTAAGAGAATACTCCAAATCGAACCCGTTTATCAATCCGGATGAACGATTCATCCTGTTTCTTTCTAACCAGCCTGGTATTTTTGGAATTATGATTTGTACAATAAGGTACAATACCAACGGGGATTAGTTCATCCCGCAAAACCTGGGCCCTAACGTGAACACAGCATTAAAGGAGTTTCAGTCCGAATTATCCTATGACGGCAAGACCTTGTACTTCATCCGGCTTTCCTGGCCAGGCGCCGTTAGATTGGCATTGTTCGAAGAAAATGACTTAACCAATCTAACATTCGAATAGTGGAAGCTGAGTCTATTCCACTCAATTGTCAAGATCTTGGATGAAGCTATCCTTATGGCAACCAAAAGATCCATCTCTTATTCTTTGGTTATTCTTCGATCACTTTTATCCTCTGCCAATGATTACCGGCAAGTACAAGTAGCAAACTGAATCAACGAAAGCTTATACAGAGGTTTATCAGCAGGATTGGGTTTACTGACCGCTTCAAGCGCCTTTATGCCTGCTTGATGTTTATAAAAAATTCCATATACCCGCTGGCTGGTTACATTCGAATCACAAAAGCTAGCGAGTCAAAAAGTAAGGGGATTATGCCAAAAGGCAGAATTGTGTCGGTTACTGGTACCAGTCGGTGTCGGGATATAGGCAAAGGCATTGCCAATAAATTCTGTTTTAATGCATTTCACATTTTTACCATTCCTGACGTGTTACCCATACGCTGTACACTGTATTCGTTTTTCTTTTTCTCTTCCATCTGCTGTAAGTTACAGGCACAGACGGATAGCTCAAACTTACATCGCTTCCGGTTCGATCTGACCGGCGGCTTTTATGCCCAGTATTCGTATCTATCGGGCGATAAAGCCAAAGAAATCCGTCTTCCCTCTTATCTGTCCCAACGCCGACCGCAGGAACCCGAGCTGGCCAACCGCTGGGGGTTAAACAATGCCCTGGCTACAGACAATCCCTTAGGTCATGGCGCATCATTCCTGCGGTTCCATAGCTGGTACAAGCTACTCGACAGTTTGCAATTGTATGCTTCACTGGAAGTAAATAATGGCGGTTTTTCCTGGGGGCCGAACAATACATTTAACATTGCTTTTTTACCCCGGTATTTCATTGACTACCGGAAATCGTTTCGGATCCGGGGTGCGGAGGGCTTTGTCTTTCACAGCCGGATCGGAACTTTTGAAAAATTCAGGAATTACGAAGGCCTCACCCTCTATAACCTGGATATGCAAGGCATTGTCAGCAGCCTGACCTACCGTCGCTGGCAACTGACGCTGACCACAGTTGCCGACCTGCAATTCAGCACAGGGCTCAACATCGATGGCATACGTGACTATCAGCTGGCACTGAACCGTATTCCCATCAACCAGCACTGGCAGCTGGATTTAAAAACCGGTTTTCAGCGCCTGCTGGGTGGCTTTGACCACCGGCAAATGGCTTCGTTCTCCGCGGCCCTGCATCAGAAGCACATGCGCATTTACGCCCAGACCGACTACCGCTTCAATCCCAACTACCGGGCTACGCTTAATTATGCGTTTGCCGGCGGGATTACCGGCAAGCATACCCTGGGTAGCGCTACCCTTGCCTATATATTGGAATACCGTCATTACGGTGGTGGTTTCAATAGTGATTTTCGGAACGAGGCCAATACCCATTACCGAAAAACCGATCAACCCGTCGGCAGCAACTTTACGGGGCCGCAGGTTTATCCCCTCAGCTACCTGAACCGGCCGTTTGGCCAGTGGGCTGTGTTTACCGAATACAACACCAAGCGCTGGGTAGACGGGATAAGCGTCCAAGCCATTCTGGATTATCCGTTCAGCAAGCAGCTAAGCTGGCTGACAGAGACAGACTTTCATCTGATTGCCGCCGAAGGCGAAAAAACATTTGTCTATCCTTTTTACAAAACCGGCCTGCGGATTGAGCCTCTGAAGTCTACGTATCTGTCCGTTGCCCTGACCAATAAGACAATGAATCTGGATAACTACTATACAAGCTATTACCTGCTCAAACATCCTGCGTTTCAATTTGAACTGCGCAGAGATCTGTCTGTGCTTCCTTGAAGCCGTCAAGTGTGTATACAAACGCGCCAAACGATGAATTTGAAAACTATTCCTTTGCTGAAACAGTACCAGCGCAATCTTGCCTTGAAGGATTCGATGCTGTATCCTTACTTGTTTCTTTACCAATATGTTGTGCTGTGCCTGCTGAGCGGCATAACCCTGAGTTGTCACCCGCATGGGGAATCTTTTCCGGCAGACAACCGATGCGGCGCTCCGGGTGTACGTGTCTATCCGGCCACCGGCTGGGATTCCTTTTTTGGGACTGCCGAACAACCCTTGGCTGCCGGAAACATCACCGGGCACATTGCCGGTACCGACAGCAAGACCTACTGGCTCGTGAATGACGCCCGGGTCAATACCCTGCAGGGAGCAGTCTTCGTACACAATTGCCTGCTGGTTACCGATGCGCAAGGAACGGCACAGGTGCACTATTCGCCACTCACCCAACAAGGCCTGCTCCCGGACCCTTCGGCTGACCGCTGGTACACGTTGGATCAGGGTATTGAATGGGAAGGAAAACTGGAACTGATTGTTTCCTTATGGCAGAAAACCGGCACTGGCGATTACGATTACAAGCCTGTTCAGACTGCCGTAGTACGGATCAACCCTCAGGATATTTCCCTGGAATCGGTTCGGATTGTTCCTACGGCAGAAAACACGCGGTTAGGGGCTGCCCTTTACCGGGACGGACAATATACCTATGCCTATGCCACCCAGGCCCGAGGGTTCTCCAAAGACGCCCTGCTGGCCCGTATCCCGACAGGCAGCCTCGCCCAGTCGTGGAGCTACTACAACGGCTACGGTTGGGTAAGTGACCCTAACCTGGCTACTCCGGTACTGAGCAATGTTTCCGATTATTTCAGTGTATTCAGCCACGAAGGCACCTTGTATCTGCTCACCCAGCCTTCGCTGGCGGGAGCGGAAGTCACCTTGTACCGGGCTTTCGAGCCACAGGGAACTTGGGATTTTCACCACATACTCTACTGCCGCCCCCCGAAAGACTCACTGATTGCCACCAACACCGTCGTCTATCAACTGGCCGATCAGGGCAACACCCTTCGGTGCACTTATAGTCTGGCCGATCGGAACCTGCAAACCAAAACGCCGGCTGCGCCGCAGTTTATAGACATTGACAACTGGCGGTGAAGACCCTTCCACATTCCAGTCAGACGGCTCCCTCTTCGGTATTGCCACAGTTTGTTCACACTCATCAACGCGCTGATTTTCCTGATGCCAACAGATGAAACGTGAAGAAATAGTTCAGCGGGAGAGTTTGCCATCAAACCTGTAAACTACTGACAATCAGGCACAAAAAAAAGGAGACTATTGCCTCCTTTGTGATCCCGCTGGGGTCCTAACCTCAGTGGTTAACCATCTCATTTCTAGCGACTTACCTACATAAGGCAAGATGGGTGTTACCGAAGTTGTTACTGATATGCTTGTAGTTATGCGCAAGTATATTGTATCCAACCCGCTGACTCGATTCACCCGATGGCTTTCCCAAAGTGATTGTTAGCGACCTGATAGTTTCATCTTTCTCTCTGTCTTTTTGAATTAACTCCTCGATAATCTTAGTGAGCCTATCAACTACTTCTTTACCAAACTGCCCTTTGTCTTCACTAGTAATCGTATTTTTCTCGCACTCACCGTCTCCAGTCATTAACCACTCTAAATTAACACTCAATTCTCTAGATATTTTAATTAGCGTGTCTAATTTTGGCTTGGTTATGCCGATTTCATATTGACCAATGGAGCTGGCAGTAACACCAATAATTTCACCCAACTCACTCTGAGTCAGCTTTTTTCGCCTTCGAAGCTCTTGAATCCTGGAGCCAATTGCTCCATTACTAGACTGGATAGCCAACCATTCTTGATCGGCTTCTTGTCGTAATTTCTTCACAGTTTCACTCATATTTTTAATTTTTTATTAGTAATTGTTTGTTTATATTAATACTGCTTGCTTACTTTGTATGAGATTAAATATTTACACCGTAAATATAATAACAAACCGCATACCAACATGCAAACAATGGCAAAAAAATCTATTACTCGCGGTCGGGATGTCTGGAGACAGGAACTTAAGGAGCTTTATGCAAAGTTGCCAAAAAACTACAAGCAACGACTTATTGAGAAATATCCAGAGTATGATTCTCTAGCGGGTGCCGAATTACTGAGAAATTTCCGTAACGGGGTAAGCCGTGACATTGTTTTACGTCGATGCCTGGATGAAGTTGCGGCAGACTACCAATCAGAACTTGAAAAGCAAAAACAAGAACCGGAAACTCCCGAATCAGGCGAGTAAGCCGGTTTTTTCATTTTATACAACTGCTTTTCATTCTCTACACATATTCGCTCAAAATCAAAGTATGTCTTCAACTGTAAACGAACGAGTTATTCTACTGATTGAGCACTTTGCCGGAGGTGTGCAAAAAGATTTCAGTGAACGTGCGGGTTTACCTGTCGCTACCTTAGCCAACATTGTAAGCAGTAGACGAACCAAACCAGGATTTGAAATACTGGAAAAGATTGTTTCAGCCTACCCGCAGATTAATGCACAATGGCTCTTGAAAGGAGATGGTGAAATGCTTTCTCAGTACACCAGTAAACCGCAGGATAACGGACAGGATTCCCAGTCTGCGCAGCTCAAATCAGTACAAAAAGAAAAAGAAGCCATAGCCAGGGAAAGGGAAGCACTCAGAGAAGATAATCTCCTACTCATGAAAACAAACCTGAATCTATCTGAGGTGCTCATACTTAAATACAAAGCGCATTTGGCTGAGATAGAATTAACCAGAGAGCTATTAAAAGCCGGTTTGCTGACGAGAAAAGATTTACTGCCGCCAGAGGATGAATCTAACCCTGTTGCGGGTTAACATTTTAAAAGATACTATTTATGAAGCCAGTATTGAAAGGATTTATAGTTGTAGCACGTGAGGCATTAGAACAAGAATTTGGCCCGGTGTGTGACCCCACCGTCTCTCACTGGCTGTTAATGCAAATTGTGATTGATAGTGAGCTGCGCCGGATATACCGGCGTATCTCATTGAACTAAATTTTAGTACCGTCTATACAATCTATGTCTATATAGTATCAACCTGTCATTCGATATTAATAACCGTTCAGAAGCCACTTTAAGATTCGGACGGGGGATTGTAGAAATCCAAAGCGGATTGCAATACCATATCGGTGGGCAATATATCCAACTGCTTTTCAAACGGGCTGTCGGGAGCAAATTCGGCAAGCAGATGCCGCGCCTGCGATTCAACCAGGTTGCGAAGCTCCCGGTTGTAAACGCTGCTCTGGTATTTTACTATGAGTTTTTGGGCTAGGAATTTGAATTCTGGAAATTGCTCTCGGGTCATACGAATGGGAAGTTAGTCGGCGACCGCCAAGTACAAGTAATGGCACTCATGGTAAGTTGCGTAAACCAAAGCCGGATTGTCAGACAGGACAACCAACTGCTCGGGAAACACTTGGGACAGGTACTGGTTCAGGCAATGGTGAAAATAGACCAGGTTGTTCTCGCTGCTGCTCCTGTAGATCAGGTACAAGGTTGAGAAGGTGAGGTTTTCGATAGTCGTGTGATGACCGGATGTATGCACATAGGGCATGTACCCATACGAATTGTGCCCGGCCATCGGTGACGGTTCGACCGATCTTCCCAGGCTGACCCTGCTATGATTCTGACAGATGGCAGCGCAGATTTTATGCAGGCGTACCCGGACATTGTTACGGGCATATCCGATGGTCAGGTGATCCAGATTTATCTGCCGGGCATTGTGCTGGCTGTGGGACAACAACCAGGCGGAAAGCTTTGCGAAAGTACCTTGCTGCATAGGCTTGGAAAGTTCAAAACGATCTTTACAAAAAATAACCCGCCTGCAATGCCGACGGGCTGTTTTAACTTATTAAACAATTTTCTCTAGCATTCTTACTCTTAACTAGTTGAAAAAGGCAAGCAGGCAAAAACGAATTTCTGTGCTGCTTGCCAGGGTTAAATTCGGTTTCGCTCGGGAGTATAAATACTCACTGGTAAAGGTAAGCAAATACAATAAGCATACATGGACAATACAACTGATTTTACTACACGGATTCAAAAACTGATGAATTCGCTAACCATCAAAGGCCGCAAGACGGCACTTGTACAAGCTTACTGTGAGTACTTTGCATTTAAACGGGATAGTTTTTACCGGCGATTGCGGGGGAAGATCATGAGCTGTGAGGAGATGAACTTTCTTGAGAAATATTTTCGTGAAAATATACCTGGTGGTGAAAAAATACTAGATCAAATAAGTTGAATATCAAACAATTCATTTTTGAAATGAGCAAAGTCACAGTAAAAACATACATGAGAAAATCTATTGGCAAAATCCATAACTACTAACGTAAACATTGCCAACATTCTGCAATTGTTTTCATACAAGAAAGATGAAGAAAAAAGTGATACAAAAAGGGAAGTTGTAAATCAGGAAGCAACGGTTTAGGGTGGCTTTTTGAGATTAGACTTTTGCATTAAAAAGCTCGCTTGTACTGCGGGTGAGCTTTTTTCCTTAAACCGCAAAATTACAGTTCACATATTTTGAGGATGCTCTTTCATCAAAAAGCTCACTTGCCATGTGAGTGAGCTTTTTAGTCAATTGTTACCACAAAATTTTTACTATCCGGGATAGCGTAAATGGACTAACGCATAGGTCAGTTACCAAGGTGAGAGGAGTGGTGATTAGCTGCTAGGATTGCTGGTTCGACTCCAGCTCCCGGAACAATTATGAAGCTTTATTCAGATCGTGTATACCTGCAACGGGTGGGTATTGCACTGCTGGTTGCTACGCTATTGGGTATAGTATCGGTAGTTGTGGTAACAATCGGGTTTACAGGCTAAACATAGGCATTTAGCAATGCCTATAGGGATTGTGTTACCACAACCAAACTAAGCTCTTTGTATGAAAGATACAACTATGCCAGCGGTGGTGCATCCGGGGAGGATTCATTATAAATCCGTGGATGAGTGGCGCAAAGCCGGTCAAGAGCTTTTTGGTAAGGACATGCGTAACTGGAAGTTTGTATGCCCTGTGTGCGGGATGGTTCAGGACTATTGGGACTATAATACTGGCTTACTTCCGGAACGTACCGCCAAAGATCACGTGTACCTGAGTTGTTTATCAAAATTTCGTGACAAACCTGGTACGCTGCTGCTGCAACATCGCCCTATCTGCGGATATGACGGAGCTGGCCGGGAAAATCTTGGACATACAATTACCATTGAGCAAAATGGGATAACCGGTACACTGCCAGTACTACCTTTTTACATAGCCGAATAGTATGATTAAAAGCATCGAAATAAGTGACTACCAGGAAATCGATTCACTGCGCAAAGAAGAGCTTCGGTCCAGGGCCACTGAGCTAGTTAAGGAAGCGGATGTCTTCTTGGTAGTAACAGTAAAGAACAATCAAATACAGGTTGTAAAACCAGGCTTTCATCCAAGTAGCATGACCCTAGCTGATGCGATGCTAGCCAGCGGTGAGTTCAAAGACGTTATCATCGATTCATTGCATGAATTAAGTCTGCTTCGCAGGGATCATTACAAAGAAACCGGCAAAGTTATATGAGAATAGCCAGGAACGGACATACGCTATCGGATTCAGTGGCCTCTGTCAAGGTCATTAATCAGCGTTTTGCCGGGGAGACAACCCAAATCGGGTTAGTGCGGTGCGAAATCAAGACAGATCTGACGGTAATCGAGGGAGACGTGCTGGAGATATTCCTTAACAAGGAAGAGATAATCTCTCTCTATGACGAATATGTACGAAAACTGAGCATCGTAGAGCCTACAGAAGCGAATATTCTTAACCAGGAATAGATTAACCAATGTTTAACCAAACAGTAGCAGGAACAAAAAAAATGTAGGAAACATAAGCTTCCTACACCCCAGAGCAAAGGTAAAATCCATATCACCCAGACCGATAAGTTTTCGCGAGACCATCGGTTAGCTTGATGATTTATACGTAAAAATAGCAGTTTTTGTTAAAAAAACGCTAAAAAAAACGGAAAAAATCAACAAGGGGTGGAAGGGTACACCCTTTTTTTTATGCTCTGGCAAAATGACCCGTTTCTGTTTAAGGTCTTAAATATCTCTTTTTTAGAGACGTTTGCTCTTTATAAAGTTACCATAGTTTACACCATAACTAAGAGTAACGATACGGAGTAACGTAGTAAACGGGCCATCGCAAAAAAAGCAAAAGTCAGACTTAAAAAATGTACAAAAATGTCCAAAACACCGCCAAAAATTCGTTTTTCACCCGATTTTGAGAATAGCACCTATCTGCATGTCATTTACTTCGACCCTACCAATCCTGCCAATTCTCGTGAGTTAATTCATGGGTTTTCCAAGTCGGACCGTCATCCGGAATCGCACGACAAAGAGTATGTTCTCATGCGTATGTGCAAAAAAATATACTGGAGTAAAAAATACCTTCCTACTGGCAAAATACTCCGCATCGAAGTCTACCAGAAACCCGACATTCGGTATACCTGGGGCCAATCACATCTGATTCTGACCCTGTTTCCTGACAATTATGTCATCGAATCCCATGAGCTTCTTTCATCCGTTCGTGTGGCAAGTTTCCTACAGCAACTTTACCGCAGACTGGCACTTGGACAAAGCATTGATGATCTGGAAGTAATGAGTCAGATTCAGGGAAAGTCCTACGAAAAGATTCTTAATGACCTGATTACCTACCGGAAATTTAAAACAGAGCAAGAGTTAAAAGACTTTGTTATCAACTGGATTGGCAAAGGTCACAATGTGGAGCAAACCTTAGATTTCATGCATCGCTACACAGAAAAGCATTTTATCACAATGCTACCTCAAGTAGAAAAAATGATTAAATACCTTCGTGACAAGTTTGGAAATGATAACTCTCAACCGAACACATAAAGATGTATTTCAGACCCAACTCCAATCCTGATGCTGCTGGCCACTCTCCGAATTCAACGGTGAACGATCGGGATAACCAGTGGCATGTAGAGCTGAGTGACCAAATCCGGTTTGACCAAAAGGTAAGCTACAATTTTAGCCGTATCCATTTCCTGAAACTGGCACAGGCTATTGAAACTGTACTGACAGGTGTGCTTACTAAGAAAAAAGAACTCACCCCACATGCCTATCTGAATGTAACGGTGCTGGACCGCCTGCGCATTCGCCTGCGTCGGAAATTCTATGATTTATCAGGCTCTACAAAGCTTACCCACCGCTTCACTCTTACACTATCAGATTGGATAGTGCTGCATACGTGCCTGATTTGGGATTGGGAAGATTTAGTACTGCGTTCCGCCTTGAGTGAAATTGACTACCTCGTTCAAGTCCACTGCCATAATAAAGTTGTATTGAAAAAGGTAAACCTGCTTGGGTGATGTTTCAACCCAAAACCTCAGAACCGTATGCAACTGATATCCCCAAAGCGTCTTGAGCCGTTTGCCTGGATGCTTGAAACGTTCGTGAATGATGAATTTATCAGTGCTGAAGAAAAAGTCAAAGAGTGCCATTCGGTCACACCATGCCTACGAAGCAGATCGGTAATGGGAAGCCCTGCAACTGTACATGAAGGATAGGATTCACTACGAAAAACAATTCCAAAAGCAATGAATAGCGAAAAAGACTTCATCACGCTGGTTCGCAAGATGCGAGCAGCTCAAAAGCGTTTTTTCAAGGCAAAACCTGGCTCTTCCGAACGTAACGCGGCATTTAATGATGCGGTACCATTGGAAAAAGCAGTCGACCTGTTACTGGAACAATTTGAAAATCCGCAAGCCAAACTGTTTCATGAGCCAATCATTACTCAGGTCATGCTACTGGATAATACCAGAGTCAAGATTGAGGAAAAAGAATACGACGGAATTACGAACCGAATCAGTGCCGGTGGAGATCGAGACAATGGATACTATGTGATCTATCGGGGGAATCTACCCGATGTACTCAGAGCCTACCAGATCACATTTGAAGCACTTACTCACCTTCATTCACAAGTCCATGACAAAGCAGGAAGCAATACAAGCATTACATAACGGCAAAGCCATCACACATCGGTTCTTTTCCGATCATGAGTTTATCAAAATGCACGATGATGGTTTTCTAGTCGATGAATCCGGGTACTATCTGGGGCCTAATTTCTGGTTACTCAGAAGTTCGGATGAATGGCAGACTGATTGGTCAATTTTTCAGGAATCACCCACTACAATCCACTAAATGTATGCGTAAAGTATTTCACATCCTATTGTTCAAGTATTCAGACCCCTACGACTGGATACTTTGTGTAGCCGCCTGGCTTATGGTTATGGTAGGCATCGTTATAACGGCAAACATTATGATCCTGATTTATCTATTCAATAAATACTATTCCTCATGAAAGAAGCATCCACTCAAGCCATTGTTTTAACCCAAAAAGAAAAGGGTATTCTCATGCACATGCTAGGGATTGAAAACCCGAAAAGACTACCCAAAAAGTTTTCACGCAATTCATTCTTTGCCGGAGAAGGTCACCAGGATCTACCCACGCTACAATCTCTGATTGAAAAAAAGCTGGTGGATAGTGGATTTGCCAATCCAAAGATTTTTGGAGCAAACAACAAGTATTACTGGGTAACGGAAATAGGAACTCAGATGATTAGAAAAGAGAAAATCTTACGATGAAAATAGTATCTCTTAAACCCCAAAAAACCGATGGAAACTAACCAAGCCCCCACCAACTTAGACGAGCTGAACAGCCTTGTCTCCAGTGCTGCCTATGAGGTATACAGTAAAAGCAGGCCAGTAATGATCAACCTGATTAAAGAGTTATTCAAACGAGGGAAAGCTCTCGACGAAGTACTTGAATTTGTCAATCTCAAGTGTAAAAGAAAAGCAACGGCAGCTAATATTCAACTTGCCGCAGAGTACATCTATACCAATAATCTCTATCAATAAATCTATGGGAATCAAAGCAAGTGACCCAGTACTAGCCAAATTAGGCGACGATGAACCCATCTTCATTTTGCGTGCGCAGGATATCACATCTCCATTGATAGTGTTGGACTGGATTCGGCAAAATTTCATGCAAGTACCTGAACATAAATTACGGGAAGCTTTTGAACAGGCCATCGTAATGAAAAACTACGAAGACAAGAAAATACCCGATTAACACACACACCCTTATTACAATGTCCAAAACTAATTCTAAGGAGCAGAAACTTAAAGCTGAGAGTTTTCAGAGAATCATTGATGAAATCACAAAAGATGTAAACTGGAATGTGGCAGACATTGGGTACATCGAAGGGCCAGCCGGTCGGCACTGGCAGGTAAAGTTTAAAGATGGAACCGTGATCAATAATATTGCGATTTTCCACGATGTTCTTTTCGTGATTCTGGACAACTACTACAAAATGAAAGATAGACTGAATTTACCTTAGCTATTTATGAAAAAGCTTTTTATCGACACTGAGTTTACAGGACTTAACCAAGAAACAAGCTTTATTTTATGCAACGAGTAATTGATACCTACTTTGGTGGAAAGGCTGCCAGTGGAACCTATCAAAAGATCATAAACCATATCCGGCCACATGATTGCTACATAGAGCCGTTTCTGGGTGGTGGAACGATCATGCTCACCAAAAAGCCTGCGGCTACCAACATTGCTATCGAGCTTGACCCGGTAGTATATAGGAAGTGGCAGAAAGATGCCCGCCACTTGCCACACATACAGCTCATTCATGGCAGCGCCTTTGACTTTCTGGAAAAGTTTGACTACTCACAATTTGAACGGGTATGCGTCTATCTTGATCCTCCCTATCCGCTATCGAGCCGCAAAGACCCTAACAGTCGCTATGCCTGTGAGCTGACCGATGATGAGCACATTCAATTACTCAATCTGATAAAGAAACTACCAGCCAATGTAGATGTGCTCATCAGCACGTATCCAAACCTGATGTATGCCGAAGCGTTAATTGACTGGCATTGCATTCGCTTTCAAAGTCAGACCCGACGCGGGAAAGCCTGGGAACTGCTTTTCATAAATTACCTGCAAATAGATGATTTGCACGATACCAGCTTTGCAGGCCATAACTACCGTGACAGGGAACGCATCAAAAAGAAAGTAAACCGTTGGGTAAACAAATACAACCAGATGGACATGGCCGAACGACGCGCCATTTTTCAGGCACTTGCCCAACTGCCCGAAAACAATGCATCACCGGAAGACATGGTACTGCAGCTGGCTACCATGGCCAGCACCGCCGATGATGATGACTCCGCAGGTTCGCTGGCCGGCAAAGTATCCGACATCTCCCCACGCCAAATGATACTATTTTCCTAAGACTATGCTGATACTGACCATTTACACCATCGAAGAGTATATGACATTGCCACTGTTTGAAACCACTACTCAGGCCGTAGCCAAACCAGCCAAGCAGGAAGTAGAAAACCTGAAAAGGCTACTATTCGCTGATACAATGGAATCGTTTATGGTTGGCCTGGAAATCGTTAATCAGGAAACCTACGAATTGGTGCGAAACCTAAAACACATTCAGAGCAAAATCCGGAGCCAGAAATTACGGTTTCACGAAACCCTGATTCCGTTGGCAAGCTGTCCGTTCGGTCCCGATCAGGGAAAGCCATTCGTTGCCATCCGTTTAGAAAAGCTCATTGTCTGGTACAACAATGGTGTGTTAGGTAAGCAGCTCTACGGTAGTAATGCCCGTAGGGTTTGGGAGGCCATCGGGCCAGCAATTCAATTTCGGAAAGTACAATTACTGACTGCCATCAAGTACAAAGCCAAACAAGCCAATCTGGAACTATACTATACCAAAATTTATCACTACCTGGCTACACGTCCTTTTAAATCTAAGATCAAAAAAAGGAAGTAATCATTTAACGATTCTGTTTTTAATCATTTGATAACTAACAATATGCAAGAAAAAAAGTATCCCAAAAACAAGCCCGAACCAACCGGTAGCTTGTTTCTCAAACGCATGAAAGTAATCCTGCTTTCCCTGGCGTTGATCTTTGTGCTCATTGCCAATGTGAGTAACCTCTCCTACGTGCTCACCTTCAACCAGTCCGGGGTTACTTCTCTTTGGGATACCAGCATTGGCATTTCCGGAATGGGTACACTGGTAGGTATCATCTGGGCGATTGGAATAGAATCAGGTGTGCTGCTTTCGGTTTTGGCCGGAGCCAAAAAGCAGGCTGCCATACTCGCCATTTTTGTATGCGCGATAAACCTGTTTGCCAATCAGGTTTGGGAGTATCCCTGGTACATCGGACTGGCAAAGTTCTTTACCTATGGCATCTCGTCTTACTTACTCTGGTACTTCTCCGAGATACTAAGTGAGTCGTTTGAGGAAGGTCTGTTTCGCAGTCGTTCGCTTGGTTTAGTAGGGGTTAGTAGAACCAACATGCCAGTAGTAAAAAGTGATTCCACACAGTACGTAATTCAGGAAGTGGAAATGCAAGCAGGTAGTTTAGTGACCGAAGTAGCCGAAAAGCCACTGAACGGAAATCCTGTTTCAGCCCATCAGATAGTACCAGACAAAACCTACAACTGTCCCTACTGCGAACGAGAGTTCAGTTCCAGACAAGCCCTGGGAGGCCATACCAGCCGGTGCGAAAAGCGTCCGCAAGCACAGTGAAAAAGACTGTTTAACACCCCTACCTTACGGGGTGTTGACTTTTCTAATTTGCTGTAAAACCTTTATTTACGGTAAATTGAGCAATACTCTGTCGAAAAAATGGCTCAATTACGTAATCTTTCAAAGGCTGAAAATCCCTCAATTGCCATCAAGCAGTACCTTGCTGCATTGGGTTATCAGGTGTCGGTAACGAAATCGAAAAAACCGTTCCAAAACTTTCCGGCACTTTTTTTTATACAAATCATTGACGGACAGAAGTTTCCCGAAGAATTAGTTACTAAAATTCACCAGAACCTTCCTAATCTGGTAGCCAAAAACAGTTCCCAACTTTTATCCCTTCCGTTGGATGCCTGTCAGTTGTATTTGCCCATGCTGCAAGGCACAGCCGAACCTTCCAGCAAATCAGCCAAACAAACAACGGCACGTAACACCCCTGAAAAAGAACCCAAAACTAAAACCGAAAAAGATTCCGGAAACTTACGTGCCAAAGGACAGCCCGGAGGAAAGGCCGTACAAGCCGAAATCCGCGCCTTGCTGGACCGTCCGGATTTTGACACAATGGTGCTCACAGAGTCCGAATGGGAGCTATTGGAAAAGTACGAAGGTGTGGGAGCCGACTACGATGAAAGCAAGGGCTACGAACACAACGAAGCCGCACTAACCCAGTTCTACACCCCCGACTACTTAGCTACTTACATGTACCAAGTAGCTACTTACTACGGTTACTCAGGTGAAGGACACGTACTGGAACCTAGTTGCGGAGTAGGCCGACTTATTAAGCCAGTAGCCAACAAAAAGCTAGTAACTGGCTTTGAAGTAGACCCGGTAGTCTACCGCATTGCCAAGAAGCTCTACCCGGAAGCCACACTCTACAACGACTACTTTGAAACTGCTTTTTTGCAGCCGCCTCGCTTTACCCAAAAATACAAACAAGGGGTAGGTGCATTTGCGCGTCCGACCTGGTTGACCGGTTATCCCTTTGAGCTGGTGATCGGCAACCCTCCGTATGGTCGGCATAAGAATCAATACTCTTCCTACATGCCGGTCAAGTTTGCACAGATCGAAATGGCCTTTGTCCATTGGGGTGGAATGCTATTGAAAAAAGGTGGCCTGCTAATCTACCTGACTGCGCAGAACTTCTTGCGTACCGGTTCAAGCCAGCAATACGCCAAAGAAACTATTCTGGAAAACCTGCAACTGATAGATGCTTTCCGATTGCCCGGAGGCGTATTTGCCAATTCGCAGGTAGGCACTGACATACTTGTATTCCGAAAAAAATAATCATTTCAATTCAATCGCCATGACCGAACAGAAAATTAAAGACAGTATCTCTGAAATTATCGACCAGTGCGATGCCACGGCAACCCCTCGCATCTGTGAAAAAATACAAACCGCAGCGGGTAAGGATTATGTCATTAACCGGGTAGTTCACCTGATTGCAAATGAGGGAATGCTTACAGTGCAGGAGTGCCTGCCGCACATTGAACAAGAGCTTGATTTAATGTAATCCCAGTAACGCAATCAGTTCACTTCTATGAAAGAACCCAACTACTACCGCGCCCGGATTAAACTCATTCAACGGCTGATGTACAAAGAATTGCAGGATGCCGGTGAAAAGTCTCCTGTGTACCGGGCCTTGCAAAACGGTTTCATTCCGGAGAAGTACGCCAGTGAAGTAGCCAAGCTGGAAACCTTGCAGGAAGACGAACCCAACTATGCACTCAGTCCACTGGAAGTAGCTACACTGGATACCTACTTTGCTATGTATCCTGAGAAAGTGGCTGGTACTACACGGGTAGGCAGTGGCTTCATGCGGGCTACAGAAGTAATCGGCACCCGCGCTGATGTGGACAAAGTATTTTCTTTTCTAACAACTAAAAAAATGGAAAACCAATCGGAAGGATTGAAAGCCGGGCAAACCATATGGGTACGTCTGGATGGAAAAGTGCGTCAGGCTACTGTGATGAATGACTTTTTAGGCGGCCTGACGACCAATGACGAAGTGCCACTCAGCATCGACTTAGGCGGTGCTCGATCCCTTCGTAACTGGAAAGTAAAAAATGTAATGCTCGAAAAGCCTGCCGAGTCCAAGTATACTACCGGTCAGTGGGTAATGTACTACAAGGAGCTTCGTACCAATGGTGACACTACCAGTCGGAAAGTATACGGTCAGATTACCCGCATGAGCCAAAATGCCAGTGGCGAGTATACCTATCAGATGGATGAGCCAAAAGCCGTAGTGACCGATTATGTCAATCCAAGCCAAGACATTCGCCAGCGTCAGTTCATCCTGGACGAAAATGCCAGTTATGACTTTACCGATTCGGATGAAGTCGACGTACTCAGCAAATCGGATATTGACGATTTTGTCCGTGACTTTCGTTTGCGTGCACAGTCTTCCGAAGACTACGGATATACCGTTATTGGACCAAAAGAGCTACTGGGTGTAGTCAAGAAACCCGACCCGGCACCTGTGGGCGAACCTGCATCCCAAACGGCAATCATTGGCGTTGGAGCCATTGACAAAGTTGCGCTGGCTGCCGCCATCACCCGTTCCAAAGAGAAGTCGGATAACCGTTCGGATAATCCGAATGCAGCACCTTTGCTTTCTTTTGACGAAGTGATTGACCTGTACAATCCGGGAATCAGCGAATCCGAATTAAAAGCATGGGTATGGTACAAGCAGTCGTTCGGAGTTCCCATGACCGGATGGGAAAAGTATTTCATTACCTCCAAAACCAAAGGAACGGGAGAAAACCTGGTACACGCCAAAGAAACCGTAGACCTGTTGGATAACTTTTTCCGAAAGGTACGCAGTGTGCCGCCCGGCACCGTGATTGGAAAGCGTACCAAATTCAAGAATGAGTACGACAAAGAAAACTACCTGGTGGTTCGTACCGAACAAAACGAACTATTGTATGTGGCCGAGAGTAAAGTCACTGAGAAAAAAGCCGAGTACCTGGTAGACGAAACCGCGCTGGAGAAACTTATCAAGGAGAAAGCCCTGATTTACTTTGACGGTTCATTGTTGCCAGTGCCGGTCTATACGTTCGGCAATATGTACGAACGGGAAAAGCAGTTGGAAAAAGACCGGACCTACATCGTCGAAATGTATGGGGAATCCCATTATGAGTTTGCCAAGCAGCTCATTGAAGAAAACAAGCCTGTACAGTTGCGGGTAGAAAGTCCGGACAAGTCTTTGCGGCCTAAAATTCTGGCATTGTCCCGAATGTCGAACGATCCAACTATTTTTTCAATCAAGGAGCTATCGGAAGAAAGCGGAATCAGTCTGCCCAATCCGAAAAACAAACGCATGGACAAAGATGACCCGGAAAACCGCTACAGTTTACGGGAAGCGTATGAAATCTGGCTTGACACAATCAAGGATACCGACATTCCCAATTCGTCCAAAGACTATATCCGCGATTACTATTTGTCCCAAAAGCGTTTTCCGGAAGAAATGCCCGAATCCAAGCGTACCGAGATTCAGGCCAATGCCCGACTTGCTGCCGAAACGCTTTTCTCCGAGTTTCTGGCCAGTGGACTTTTATACGAAGATCAGCTCAAGCTCAACCGCATCTGGAACGAAACCTATAATAGCTTCAGTCAGGTAAACAAGTACCGGGTGCCGGTCGGCTTTACCTGTAGCCGCACGTTCAAGAATAGCCTGCTATCCATTCGCCCGGTGCAACGGGAAGGGGTTGCGTTCATGAATATTGTCGGTAGTGGCTGTCTGGCATACGATGTAGGCGTTGGAAAGGCGCAACCACTTGACGCGAAAATACTAACCCCTACTGGTTGGAAAACGATGGGTGAGATGAAAGTTGGTTCGCTGGTTATTGGTTCTAACGGAATGCCTACACGTGTTACAGGTGTTTTCCCACAAGGCAAAAAAGATATTTTTCGGGTGACCTTTAGTGACGGCTCCCAGACTGAATGTTGTAAAGAACACTTATGGCAGGTTCAGACAATCAACCATCGGGCAAAATATCCGGAAAGTTTTGTAGTTAAAACACTTGAAGAGATAATAGCTACCCTGCATAACTATCGGGGTGACCGTCAGTACTCTATTCCATTGGTCAAACCTGTGGAATTTAAAGAGTCTGCTCTACCATTAGACCCTTACCTGATGGGGGTATTATTAGGTGATGGTATGTTTGGAAAACGTAGTGTGTATCTGTCTACCAAAGACCCTGAAACCACCCATCGGATTACGCCTATGCTTCCTGAAGGAGTAAGATTAAGGCAAGTCAGTGGTTCGGAGATAGATTATCAACTTACTACCGGTAATACAGGACAGAAAGTAAAAAATCAGGTACTTTCAACCATACGAGAATTGGGATTAGAAAATGTAAAATCGTATGACAAATTCATTCCTGATGTTTACAAATTTTCATCCGCAACATCACGTTTGAAGTTGCTTCAGGGACTATTAGATACAGATGGTACAGTAGGTAAGCGCAAAACCGGCTGTCATGTTTCATTCTCTTCTACTTCCAAAAAGTTAATTGATGATGTAACCTTACTAGTACAGTCCTTTGGTGGAACTGTATCGGTTACAAGCCGAATACCACGCTATAGTCATAATGGTGAAACTCGTCAGGGCCGATTAGCCTACAATCTGACGATTACGCTACCTCCGGAAATTATCCCGTTCACACTAGAGCGGAAACTAGCCTATTTTGTTCCTAAAAGTAAATACAAGCCGGTTCGCTTTATTACTCAAATTGAACCAATAGGTCAGAAAGTAGCACAGTGTATAGCTGTCGATGCGCCGGATCATTTGTACGTGACCGATGACTTTATTGTCACCCATAACACCATGACTGCCATTATCATTCTGGCAATGAAAATTCAGTCCGGGGAATGCAACCGTGCATTGCTGGCCGTTCCCAAGCCTACGTATCAGAAATGGAAAAGGGAACTATTTGGCTATTATACCAGCGGCCAGAAAAAATCGGACACCCCTTTTGATGGAGCAACCTATGTAACAGGTATTCTTTCCTTTACCGGCATCAAGCTTAACGATTGGCAGAATTTAGGTACGGCCGTAGTTGAAAAACTGGGAAACAAGCTGGATGAAACCCTGCCCGAAAAGTCGATTACAATGGTCACCTTTGAAGGGCTTGCCAAAATCGGATTCTCTAAAAAGGTATTCGATTCGATCTTTGATGACCTGGTGGATATTCTTTACAACGGAGGCAATCAGGAATCCTACCGTCAGAAACAGATTGAATATTCCAAGTACCGCGAGATGATGGGCAAAGGCATCAAAGGAACGGTAACTGATATTGATGTGATCGGCATTGACTACCTGGTAGTGGATGAAGCGCACAATTTCAAGAACGTGTTTGAAACCGTGGGCCGCGACAAAGAACAAAAGCGAAACCTGTTTGGCCTGAAAGGTGCGCAGAGTGATAGGGCTGTCAAACTGTTTTTCCTCTCACAATACATACAGCGTCAGTATGGCAAAAAGGTGTGTCTGCTTACGGCAACCCCTTTTACCAACTCACCTTTGGAGATCTTCTCCATGTTATCCTTCATCGGCTATGAAACCCTCAGAGAGTATAACCTACAGAATATCCGGCGTTTCTTTGAGCTATTTGTACTGGAGAGCTTCGAATACACTGTCTCACTGCGGGACACGATTGATGTCAAACCGGTTATTAAGTCTTTCAACAACCGATTGGTATTACAGAAACTACTCTATAATCATTTTGATTACAAGACAGGAGCCGATGCCGGTATAGTCCGTCCGTGCAAGATCAACTTCCCGTTGATCAAAATTCAGACTACAGAAGGTTATCAGGATTTGCCTCCCGAAAAGCAGGTAACGACCTACCTGGATATGACCGAGGCACAAATGGTCAATCAGCGTGATGTGGTGCAAGCTGCCCGGACCGCAGGCTATGACAACCCCGGCCAGATGTTCCGCGCCCTGGCACGATCACTGGACAATGCCTTTAGTCCGTACTTGTTTGAAAGCACGGTGCCTGACGATGATTTGACCCCCCAGGAATTTGTCGAAAACTCGCCTAAGATTTACTATAGCTGTGAGTGTATCCGTTCGGTCAAAGCCTACCACGAAAGCCGCAAAGAATCCGTTTCCGGTCAGGTTATCTATTCCAACCGGGGTAAAGAATATTTCCGTCTGATCAAAGCCTATCTGGAAATGTCGGTAGGGTACCAGAAACGTGTTCCCTTTGGCGAAACCCGATTGGATGAAGTGGAAATCCTAGACAGTGAGGTTTCCGAGAAGAAAAAGGATGACATCAAGGAGGCATTTTTGAATGGTGTTGTCAAAATCATTATTGGTACCGCCACGATAAAAGAGGGGATAGACTTGCAAACCCGTGGCACAGTGCTCTACAACCTGTATCCGGACTGGAATCCGACCGATATGCAGCAGTTGGAAGGACGGATTTACCGACAAGGCAATCAGTTTGGCTACGTTCGGATTGTGCAGCCGTTGGTGGTCAATTCAATGGACGTGTTTGTGTTCCAGAAGTTGGAAGAAAAAACGGCACGTCTGAATACGATCTGGTCACGTCAGGGCAAAACGAACGTGTTGGATATGGATGCGCTGGACGTGGAAGAAATCAAGTATGCCCTGATTGACAATCCTGCCGAACTGACCAATATGCGCGTACAAAAAGAGATTGCCAATTTAGGCAAAGAGGTTACAGTGGCCGAAGAAAACCTGAAAATGTACGGGATGCTCAAAAACCTGATTTACTCTTACAATTATTACCGTGGTGAGGTTGTCAAATATGCCAATTTGTTCTACGATAATATGAAGCGCAACATTACCATATCTCAGAACGCAATTGACAATCCGGACACGGATAAGGAGAGGGTGAAAAAGTATAAAATCTATCTGGAAAAGTTTGAAAAGATGACTGCTAGAATGGAAGCCTTTTTCAATGCCGTTCCGCAATCCGATCGGGAGCTACTGGATATTATGCGTTCAATCCGTTCAACCGATTGGGGATATATTGTCAACTCTTATCCCGAATACCAGGTAAATAATTTCCGGAATTACTTCTCCCAGGTAGCCAAAGCCGAACGGCAAATTCTGAAAGCCTATGACCTGACGATTGATTCAGATCTGGCACCACTGAAAGAAAAGCTGGAAGATATTATTCGTGGGGTGAAAGAACGGATTGAGTACGTTTCATCAGCCGACTACTCACAGGTGGTTTATCAGCAGGTGCAAGCCGAACTGGACAAACGCAGGGCAGTTCGTGGCACAGTCGAAGAGCAAGTCGCCAAATTCAAGCAAACCAATCTGGTCCTCTCCTACCCGGCTGACAATGTGGACCGCAACAATTGCATCATTCCGGAGGAAGAATGCTGTACCTATAACCCGTCCCAGGTCAAAGAACCCGAGTACTATAACGGCGAAAATGAAGCTACTCCAATCACCGAGCAAGTAGGGGCAGTGGCAGAGCCGGTCATTCTCACACCTGAGCAAGAGCTACAGGAAATTTCCGAAGCCGTGGAAGTGCTTGAGCTACTCTTGGAAGATTCCGAATCCGAATCTGAAAAAGCGGAGATCAAAGAAGCCATTGAAGTGCTTGAGCTACTTCTGGAAGATATGCAGATCATAGCCTAGCCGGTAGCTGCATAAGCTATGCAACAGCAGTCGTTTGTATGACTAATTAATCATAATTCATTTATCTGTTCACCTAATTTTTATTACACCAATGGAACTTAAAAAAGGTACAACCTTTACTGCCAACGGCATCAGCTACCAAGTGACTGGCTTTGATAACTTCAAAAAAGCAGCCATTCTGAGAGTGAATTTACAATCAGAGAATCCAACGACAGCTAAAATTCTAAAGGAGGATTTTCAATTACTTGCCGAAGGAAAATTGACGCTGGAAGAAGCCGAGCAAAAACTGGCTTCGCAAAGTACGCCAGCAAAATCAGAGTCGCCAGTTACTACAGAAGAAAAGGTAGAAGTCGAAGAAGATCTCAAATTCCGCATGAGTGACAACTCGGCCTGGACAGTAACGCAGTTAAAGGGAGATAGCTCCATTATCACCGAGTACTTTACCAATCAAAAACGACAGCTATCCACAACAGAACTGCAAGATCTGATTGACAACAAACTGGTAAAAATCGTACAGGCATTTTAATCAATCCTTCACTCCAAGCCGGTTTGCGCTGGTAAACCGGCTTGCTTTCCTTTCTACCAATGACTAGCAAAGAAATCGAAGAGAGACTTGCCAAATACCGCAAAAGTCTCGACAACTCCAAGCTATCCGAAGCAGACAAAGACCGTATCCGGATACAGATTCAAAACTGGGAACAAAAGTTAGCCGAAGCCCAGGCCGAAGAAGAAGCAGCCGAAAAAGAAAAGGCTGAAGCCAAAGCAGCCGAACCTAAAAAAGCAGCTTCGGGCAAAAAGAAAGTAACCAAGGAGAACAAGCCGCAGGTAGTGGCTGACTGCGGGGAGCTGGTAGGCACTCTGAAAAAAGTGCTGGATAATTACGAGCCCAAACGCCAGCAAAAGAAAGCAACAACCCCTCCCAAAGTGAAACGGGTGAGTACCGTGGTTGCTGACGGAATATCGGGGACCGTCGAACGGGTAATTCGCAAGATGGTCAAAAAGGAGACTATCGGTAAAGTAAACATCGGTTCGCTGCGTGAAGCGCGTGACCGGTTTGTAGCAGCAATCAAGTCCTTGCGTTCGGCATTTGGTGGGGCCAGTGGCGATCAGGATTCGTTTATCAGCGCATTCGTCACCCGAATGAATGAATTAATCGAAGAACTGGAAACAAAGCAGAAAGAAGCCAAAAAAGAAACGGCAGAAGCCTAATACAGCGATGGATTACGAACTGACCAAAAAAGACAATGCCCGGTTGCTGGGAGCCGCAGTAATGGCATTGATTCTGATGTACGTTTTTTTCTTTACCCCACAAGGACAAAAGCTTGGCCTATGGACAAAGGTCTTCCTTTGGGTGTTTGGGTGTGGCGCAGCTGGCACCATTGCCTATGCGGTGACCCCCGAAGAAAAGAAAGAAACGCTTACCAACTCCGCTCAAACGGCCTACCTAAGTCTGAACTAAACGGATATGGCACTTCTATTTGAGGAAAAAGTAAAAACCGACCGGGCGGCCTTTGTCAGCAAGGTAAAAAGGATAGCAGCCAAATATGCCATTAATCCGAACTGGATTATGGCTGTTATCAATTCGGAAACAGGCGGCACCTTTTCTCCGAGCATTTACAATGCAGCCGGCAGTGGTGCCGTGGGACTGTTTCAGTTCATGCCTCGCACCGCTGCGGGGTTAGGCACGTCTACTGATGCACTGGCAAGGATGACTGCGGTGCAGCAGTTGGACTACGTAGATGCGTATATTGCTGATACAATTCGCTGGACCAAAAAGAAAATCGAGGATTACGACGATTTGTATTTCATGGTCTTCTACCCGGCCGCCATCGGCAAACCCGACGATTGGCAGTTTCCTCAAAGCATTTACTCACAAAACCGTGGTGTCGATCAAAACAAGGATGGAGTCATCACAGTAGCCGACTTCAAGGCTTTTATCCGCAATAAGATTCCGGTGGAATGGCAGATTCGGTTTCTGGGAAAAGATACCGTACGCAAAGCCAAAATCGCATTTGGAATCATTGCATCGGTGGTCGTGGTGGTTGTGGCCACGGTGATTTATCAAACCTATCACGCGAACAAATGAAAAGTACCTGGAAAGACAAGGATTACAAGTACTGGCAATACCCACGGCCTGTCTCTCAGGATATGGTAAAACTCTGGAACTTCTGTGAGCTGGTACGCAAACAGTATCCGCACATCTGGAGGCAAGGAGGCAATCTAGTAGGCAACTCTGCCTACCGCATTCTCTCGAAAGTAATCAAGCAGGGCTATTTTACAGGTAAGGAAACGATCAAGACCGAAAAAGGTCGTCAGCACTTTGTCACCGTATGGCAAGGCTGGATGGCCCGGCATTCGAAAGATTACCTGTTACCCGGTTTGATTGCCAATTTAAAATGGTTAAGCATTCCTGAACGAGGTTGGGATCATACCTATGGCGTGTTGTACCGTGCCATGAATGATCCCGAACTCAAAAAGAAAGCGAACGCCAAACGAATTATTCCCACTAAAAAAGTAAAAAGGAAATGACGTACACCTACGAGAGAATCATGCAGGAAAATGGAATCGCAAAAGATTCGTTACCCGATGAAATCAAAGAGGCCATCGCTGAGTTGGAAAAGCTAGGTTTCGACCTGGATGAACTCGATGAAGTAGAAGACGACACCGAAATTGTCGAACTCAAAAATCAGATTGCAGAGCTGGATGGCGAGATCAGCGAAATGATTGTTGAGCACGTCGATGATGAAGAAGAAGACGAAGAAACCGATCAGGAACGGCAGGAACGGATTGTTGCCGAAATCTATTTCAGTGCAACTGTAGTGGCTCCCAAGACACTCATGAGTGCGGGTATCCCCTTGCCAACCTCAAGCAAATGGAGCAAAACCATTGGCAGCTACACGCTCAGCAAACAACGCTTTGATACAAGCATCACCATCACCAAAACCAGCTAAAGATCATGTTAGGATTCAAAGAGTTCCGCGAATTACTGTCCCAAATGGGATTGGATTTTACAACCTTGTTGGAAATCCTTACCGGCAAAGCCGAAAACAAAAAGATTGCCCAAATCCTCACCCCACTGCTTTCCAAGTTCTCTCCGTTTGTGGGCAAGGCAATCACCTTTCTGGAAAGTCAGCACTGCCAGAAGGGAGGCCGTATCGTGTTGATTATCGACAATGCGATGGATGATACTAACAATCCGGTGGAAATGCTTTCTGCCTGCCATATTATGCCAGATGGTTCAATGGAGATCAAAGAATCCATTCCGTTGGCGCAACTGGCCAATTACGTCATCCGGATTGTCGAACGGCAAAAGCAATTGGAATTGCAACAAGCCCAATGGCAGCTCTCTGAAGCGTCTCTGCTGCATTCATCGCCCGAAATGGTGGGTAATGATCAAACCACGTCTGTTACAGAAGTTGTGTAATTGTTCGGTTTTCTAATCCCATTAACCATGATCGTCGGTGACACATTTGCTAAAATTCTCGCCGTTCAAACCGTCAAGGAACAGATTACCGAGCATATCATCATTCATGTTTCTGTCGCTATGAACGTGCCGAAAGAAGACTTGATACTGACTAAGCGAAAACATTCCATCAGTCATGCCCGGTCTTTGTGCTATTACCTACTCAAAAAACACGCCTGTTTGTCTTTCCGGCAAATCGGTAAATTTTTTGAGGTCGATGCTTCACTGGTACATCGCAAATGCCATGAGATAGAATCCTATTACAAGGGCAAACACTATCCGGATATTTGGAAAACGATTGACCTGATTGAGCTAAGTTTAAAAGAAAGAAGTTATTCAAACTAATAATAGATATGAGTACAACAACAGTTACAGCGGATGAAGACATTGCACTTGCATCCGGGTTGATGGAGGAAGTCGTCAAACGGGATTATGCCGAAAAAGGTGACATTCCCGGCAATGAGCCTGCCAGTACGCAACCGCTGACGCAAACCGTTCCGGAACAAACCTCTATTTCGGGTGGTACAGAGCCTACCCTGGCGGAACCTTCCAAAAAGAATCCGTTTGCTACACCCCGGCAAGTAGATGTAAAATCCATGTCTTATACAGATCCGGAAACCGAGATAGGTGTCGGTGGAGAAAATCCAGGCCTGAACCAACAAATAAACGAGATTACCGGCCAAACCACTTCGCAATGGATTTGGAACCAGATAGAAAATTTCTATCCGGAATTTGGTGCCTGGCTGACCAAGATTGACACGGATTTTGTCAAAAAGGCCAAGCTGGAAGCCGAACTCGAACACCCCATTCTTGAGGACATCATTGCGGCCAATAAGCGCAACAAGGAGAAGTTTCGCATCAGTCGTTTTCACTACGAAAACATTCAGCCTCCCTTGCAGGCCATTCTTTCCAAAAAGGGATGGGAGAAAGTCATTCCGGATGAAGCCAAACTCATGTACGGGATTACCCTGCTAGGGGTGGATACGTACTGGAAGGTGAGCGAGATCAAAGACGAAAACCGGGTGCTGGTCAAAAAGATCAGCCAGCAGATCAAAATGTACGTGGACATTCGCGATGCTCAACAGCAGGAAATTGACAGCATGAGAGCGCAAATGGAAAAGAAAGATACCGAACACAGCAAGCAGCTCAGTGAGTTAATGGAACAAATGCGAGCACTTCAGGAAAAGATGGGCGCGGCTGCCTAACGCTGAAATCAATCACTTAATCAAAACCTACAAAACGTCAAAGGCTCCGCTGCGATTTGTAGGTTTTGGCTTTTAAAGCTATTTACCCATGAGAGAAACATTTCTAACCATTGTAACCGGAATGATGGGTGTCGGCAAAAGCTACACTACCCGTAAAATTTTGGATGCCTACAAAAAGACCGGCAGAAAGATTCTGATATTCGACCCCAACGACGAAGATACTTACCACGACATCAAGACCCTGTATTTTGATGTATTGGAATACGAGAAAGCCCGTCGTCAGGAAGCCAAACAAGGAGGCCGCATCATTACCGAATCCGAAAAAGCCATCGCCAATCTGCCCGAAGGTGAAGTGCGTCGGATTGTTCCTTATACCAAGTATCGGGACAAGATGAACTTCGAGCAAATGCAATTGGTACTAGTGGCCATGACGCAGAATTTCCGGGGGGGATTACTGATCCTGGAAGATATAAACGCCTATATCTCCAACTTTGAATCCGAAGAGATCAAAGGCGCTTTCAAAAATATCCGGCACAAATCGCAGGACATCATCATGCACTGCCAGTCGCTCTCTCCTCTCCGTCGGATACACTTTGAAGCTTGTCGCAGGCTACGGATGCACTACGATGGCTTTAACCTGGATTTGATGAAAGACCGGCTGGAAGGAAACTTCGCCCTGTTGAAAATCGCCCAGCTCATTATCGAGCACGAATATTTTGAGGGTAACGAACGGTTCTTCCTGCATGTGGAAACCAAGAAAAAGAAAATCATCGGGGTGAATGCTTCGCAATTCCGGTTGGCAGTCGAGAAATACCTTACATCAAACAAATGGGAGTTTCGCGAGATGGCGGACCGCATTGCCCACAACAACGGCAGGCAAACCCCTGGCTATTCCGATCAACGGCTGGCACGTGAGGAGTGGATCAAGCTCAATTGGCGTTACATAGACGCTCCGTACACACTGGAAAAAGTAAACACAGAAGTCACCGCCTGACCCTGCAAAAAATAGCCCGAAAGGGCTTTTTTTATGTCCTGTGTGGACTTTTTGCCAACTGCCCTGCTTGCGTCTGTTTTCTTTCCACTGTGAGAGTGAGGTAAATTAGAATTCGTGTTTCTACTCTTCCCTCTGGAGAAAGTATTCAAAAAACTAACGAAATCTCACATCATGAACAAAAAAGAAATCGGCATTACACTAGCCGTTGTGGTAGTTGGCGGACTTATCGTATATGGACTTGTTTACGCAGCCCAAAAACTGATGAACAAGAAAAAAGACGCTGACCAAGACCAGACAACTGCAACACTAAAAGTAGTAACGGATGCTGCCTAAGCATTTGCTACTACTTTTTTTGTTGTAGGCCATTCCATGTACAGGTAAAACATTTCAAAACAGTAATCTTTCAGATTCCATGTCAAAAAATTTGATTATTTCGGAATTACGTGCTCAGGCAAACGCTGAGTGGTCCGCACTGTCGGGCGATGCCGTAGGTGGCAAAAAAGAAGACTTCGTTGGCTTCGCGGGTGGCTATTCCCGTATGGAAGGTGTTCGCAAAGACCCTGCCATGAAAATCCTGACTGTTACCATCACCAACACAGATACCAAAGCACTTTCGGCTGCTTTGTTTGGTGCCAACGAAGGTTTCATTCAGCCTTTCAACGGTGTAGGTTCTCTTCCCGGAACTACCATTGACTTTATTACCAAAGAAACTCCCGCAGCGGGCAGGGGTATCATTGTGGAATACAAGCGTTATTCCATTGCTGAGATCAACAACCTGAGCCGCTCCAATCCTTTCCAGATTGCCGGTTACCGCTATGAGTTCGGTGACGAAGCGCAGTTGAAGCAGGAATTTTATACCCGTCGCAAAGAAGGCACTGCCATCATTGACGACATTCACACCCCATTCGAACGTCGGAACCTGGCTAACAACGTTCAGACCGCGATGGATAACAACGACTTCTACATGCTGGTAGATGACAAGGCTACCTTGTTCGTTGTGTTGGCTCCAGCCCTGGATGCTTCCACTCCTCGCAAAGTTCAAATCAGCTTCAACATCGGTGCGGAAATCGAGCTGGCATCTGCCCTGAAACGTCAAGGCGTGGTGAAAGTGAACGGTTCTATGTAATCTGCTTCGATAGAAGTATTCCTGCTTCGATAGAAGTTACACTTGTACTACTCCTTAGATGAAAAGCCACTCGCCGCAGCGACTCCGCTGTGATGCGCGGTGGCTTTTTTTTCGACAAATGCCCAAACCGTATTTCCATGCAAATCCGACCCTTCTTAGAATATCTCATTGCAGGCAACTCCAAGCAAGTCAAAGCTCTTTTGATTGCCAAAGGCTATCCGCGTGTGGGTAATCCTATGCAGATGTACGAAAGCGCACTGGAATACATTCATTGCAGTGGCGATGAAGCACTGGAAAGTTTAGTACAGATACACCCGGATTATCAGTTGATCCTTTCCATTTACCAGAAACAGCATCCGGCTGAAGCACTGGCAGATCAGCCGTTACCCGCAGCTCCTTTGCCTGCCCAAAAGCAGGCTTCGGATTACTACGAGATCAGTTTCGACATGCCCATGCTGCTACAGTTTTTAGGGTTTCTGGTACTGGTATGGCTTACGATAAAAATCTTTAAAGATTGATTTTATGAAACGAATCAAAGACCCTGTTCAGCCGGACGGACGCTATTCAAATCTTGGGTTGCTGGACAGCCTGGGTGCGGTGAGTTCGCTTGTTCCGGACGGTGCCTGCTTCGGTGACAAAACCTGTCAGCAAAACCGGGCGGCACAAACACAGGCGCAGCAAACCGCAGCGCAGGCGCAACTGCTTACGGCACAGAATCAGGCCAAAGCTACCCAAAGCCAAACGACTATTATCGTCATTGTGGCCGTGACTTTCGTGGTGCTGGCAGCCGTGGGTGGGTTCATCTATCTCAAATCGAAAAAAGCAGTTTAACTATGAGTACTCTTCTCAATACCCAACTGGGACTAAACGGGACTCCCCAAAAAACTGCCCCTACGACGGCAACGTCGGTGTCAGCTGCCGAACAACTGATTAAAAACTGGGAGACACGCATCAGCGAATTGCAAACGCAGAAACAACAAGCTTCCCAAGCCCTGACAACCGCAGAGAGTGACCTGGCAAAAGCAAAAGTTGACCGGGAGAGATGCCGACGCAAAACACTTTTTGTCGTCACTTATGACAATGGGTGTCTGGACCGAAACAAAGCCTTGCAAGGAAGTCTGGAACAAAAAATCACAGATTTGAAGGCAACCCTTACCCGGTTGGATGCAGATATTGCCGAAGCTGGCAAGCAACGCGAGGCGGCACTTACCGCACTTACCAAAGCCAAAGAAGCCGAAGCCGCAGCCTATGCCAAAATGAAGGAGGCCGAAGCTGCCGCTAATCCTGCCGTTGCGCAGGCACGTGCCGAAGCCGAAGTACAGGCCAGCGCATCCAAATCCAAAACCCTGATCATTGTCGGTGGTGTGGTGGCCGGTGTACTGATCCTGGTTATTGCAGTAGTGGCGTTCCGCAAAAACTAATCATTCACACTAGTCCATTTCGACTATGCACCTTAACGAACAACAACAGATTTGCGCGGCACAGGAGAATCCGTTCATTACCAACAAACCGCATTTGCAAGGTCAGGTAATGGGATGGGTAATGACCTACTTCTTTGAACCAGAAACCGATTTTTCGGACCCGAAAAACGTAACGCTGCTAAAAGAACTGTATGTGTCTACCCTTCTGTACCTGCAAACGCGGGATATGGACGTGACTGATGCCAACATTGCCAAATGCAGGGAAGAGATTCTCGCATTTCACAAGAACGGCAATTCCGATTCTACTCCTGAGCCCAATACCAGTGTGCAAAATGCAACACCTGGTAGCACCGCCAAAACGGATTCATGCACTTCCAAAAAGCTGCGTGTTCCGAAAAAGTATGTGGTTTATGGCGTGGTCATCGTCCTGGCACTGGTCATTGCCAAATTAACTGTCTCATTGTTTAAACCTCAAAATCAATAAGCTATGTGCGCAACTTGTGGCTGTGCAACCTGCACTTCCCGTTTCGACGGAGATACTCAGCAAGGCTCTCCCGATACTACCTTTTCTCAGTTTGGAGGTACGTACCAACTTCCGGATACTACATTTTCCAGTTTCAACGGAGAGAAAGCCGGTGAGCCGGACAAGACTTTTTCCAAAGTGGAAGGTGATGCTTTCTCCCAGGCGGCTACCGCTGCGGCTGACCCGAAAGCCGTAACCGCTGTCAATCCACAGGCAACGGAGAAAAAATGGTATGAGAAAGCCATTGATACTGTCGGAAACATCTTCGCGGCCAAATCAACAACGGTACAGCCGATGTACAACAGTCCAACCGGAAGCAGTACACCTCCCGAAGACCCGAATAAAATACCGGTAACGGTATGGATTGTGGGTGGAGTGGTGCTGGTTTTAGGGATTATTTATTTCGTCAGAAAAAGCAAGGCATAAGATGAAAGTCATTGCAAAGGCTCCTTTTTGGTTAGACCTGACACTTTCGGCAACGGATGATTGCATGGTGGGTATCTGGATTGCAGATGCCAAAAAGCAACATACACTCTATGCCAATCGTGTCTATGGTTCAAAGACAAAACCGTTCAAAGGAACGGCCAAACTGTCTTTTTCCTTTCCGGTCATTCCCAAAAACGGAGTAGACATAACGGTACGGAAAATCTGGGGTAAGGGCAAGGTTCGTACAATCAAGACCGAAGTGCGGCCACTGGTTGTACAAAAGCTGAACTACAACGAAGCTACCCTGGATTTTCTGGCTTTTGCAACTGAGTTTGCCCACCAAGCCGGAACACTGCCTGTCGGTGCCTATGCCTCCGATAACGATGCGCATGTGATTCGCTACATCGACGGAATCAAAGACCACAAAACCGGTGCTCCGATCCATACTGCTGCGCGTGTCAATCACGGTGACGGAATGAAAGAAATCCACCGGGGTATTTTCCGGCAAATGACCGTAGGCAATCGCATGTTCGTGCTTGTGCATGAGCATACGCACTTTGCCCTCAATACCGTGGACGAAGAGCAATGCGATTATCAGGCTGCCAAGATCTGTCTGGAAATGGGGTATGCTCCCATCGAGCTTTTTTATGCGTCAGCCAATCTGTTTGTGGGCAACGGCAATTCCAATCCTCAGTTACGCAAGGCTCAGGAAGAACGGGTGGCCGCTCTGAAATCATTCATTGAATCATACGCTAAACAACTGGGAGTATGGCAATCAAACTAAGTCCGGTAGAAACCATTCCTACCAAGAACGCAACCGGTTCGGAATGGATACTCTGGCATAAAAACATGCGGGGCCGGTACGGTAGGCCGGTAGCCAATAACCTGTTTATTACCGCCTGGAACAAGCGGGGTTGCACCTCCTTTCTGGGAACCGGATGCTCTGCCAACACGCAGGAACTGCGCGAATACCTGGAAAGTCAGAAAATACAGATTGAACGGGGAGTATTTGAGTATGTGGCCGATCAAGCCGACAACTTTGAAGACTTTACCTCTAACTTCTTCAATATCGGCATTACTGCCTTTGCAGTGGTATTTGTAGTGGTATTCGGTCTGTTTGCTCTACTGATTTACAACATTGTTTCCGACCGTCAAACCATTAAAAGTGTAGCCAAAGCCGCCGCCAGTGCGACCCCTGGTGGTGCCGCAGCCGCAGTCGCAGGAGGTGGATCATGAAAAAGTTTCTGCAAGAAAACGGGATTATACTCCTGTTGGTCCTGATTGTCATTCTGGTTCTGATTCTGGCACAGGCCAAAAAGAACAAGAAAATCAAGGAAGGAGAAATCAAGGAAATCATTCGCCGCATTTCCGAAAACGTTGGCGTGGATGGTACGGACATCAAAACTTTAACCGATAGTGTCACACCTGATCTGAACTTTGATGCGAAAACCTATGCCGAGAAAATCCACGATGCCAATAACTTTTTCAATGATGACGAAGATGCGGTCTATCAGGCGTTTGCCAACAAGTCAGCCGCACAGGTAGCGGCCATCAAGGTAGCCTTTGCCAACAAATACGGTAAAGACCTGGACGAGTTCCTGAAAAGCTTTCTTAATGAGGAAGAGTATAACAATGTAATCAACATCATTCGCAATAACAGGTAGCATGAAATCAATCAACGAATTTTTCGCCAAGAACAAAAAGCTGATGATTATTGTGCTGGTAGCAGCGATAATCATTGCGTCAGCCTGGTATTTCCTGTTAGGAGATTCCGAGAAAGAAGATTATTCTACCACTAGCAGTAGTTCCGGTGGTAGCGGATCTGGTTCAAGTGCTCCCAGGCCAACGACTACGGCCACTACTACGGCTTCCTCATTCCCGATCAAGTGGGGAGTGAAGAATACCAACATGGCTACTGTTCAGCGCAGGTTGAATGAAACCATTCGTGCCGTAAAAGCTGCCGGTAAGGTTATTTCGGGCTATCCAAGCATGGAATTGCTGACCGAAGATGGTATTCTGGGAAGCAAGTCCGTGGCCGCTATCCGTGCCAGCTTCCCAACCATCGGTCAGCAGGTAGCCATCAGCCAGACCATTTCGCAAAGCCAGTACACGGCCATTGTCAATTCCAAACCCAATGTCTAACCCATTTTAAGGATATGAAATTCGATAAGCCTACGCAAAAGAAAATACTGATTGCCTTACTGGTACTGACCATTATTGGCATAATCATCTGGTTTGTATTGGATAACAAGAAGAAGAAACTTGCGGCTGCCAATGCCGCCAATTCCGGTGCTACTTCAGCCGCAACAATGCCCGCACCCGAAAGTCCTTCCCTATTGAGTCAGATTACGGAAAAGCTTTTCAGCAATTGTCCCAACGATTCATTCCCATTGAAAAAAGGCAGTTGTGGCAAACGGGTGGAACAACTCCAGCAATACCTGATCAAGCAGTTCGGAGCCAAGTTTTCCCTGTATGGCGTGGATGGCAAATGGGGGGATGAAACCGATGCGATCATTCGCAAATACATTCTCAAGAATGACCCCTACTCTATCTCTGAGGAGTATTTCAACAAAACAGGCATGGGCTCACTTAAAACCACGATTTATCCTTAACTCCTACAGCTATGTTGACAACGTTAGCAGACTTTTATGCCGACTACAAAAAGAACGGGATTCGTACTTCGATTGAAATAAGCCAGAAAGACTATTTCAAACTCTTTGCCCTGGTCGTCGGCATTGCCATAGCCATTATGCTATCACGGCAATTGATCAACGGGATATTTTCCAAATCTTAACTCTCCCTGATTTATGGTTTCGAGTAAAAAAATGCGATTCAAGGAACTGGCGGATGGCGAAGAGTTCGCTATGCCCTGTGGGTTCGTATTTCTTTCCGTCGCAGGCAAAACCGTGGACGACTCATTTGATATGTTTTATTCAGCCAGTCCTACGGAGGGTATTTTCGAGTGCAAACGACCCTTTGCCATCGGAGGCGTGGGAAGTATCTTCTCTTCTGAGAACACCGACCCGAAAGAGCTTACCATTAAAGCCAACGGGAATGTTCAAATTGTTTATGTCCCTTAATCAGAAATATTATGCTTGGATTTGGTGAATTACCCCAAAACGGCAATGCAGGTACGCAATTACTTCCTGTCAATATTGATTCCTTTAACATGGCTAACAACCCTGAGTGGTCGTTAGATAAACGGGGTACAATCAACACAGACTTAGACGGGTTTGTATGGCTATTGGTTGATATAGATTTTGATACGGCAGACTCCCCGGTCATTAACAATGCAAATGGACAGACCAAGTGGGTGCAGATAGATGTAGAAGTAATCAACGAACTTAATTCTGATGAAGAGAGAAAAGCCCTGTCTGCCCTGCAAGGCAAGGCACTTTACCAGAAAAAGCTGGAGTATGATAAAATTCTGCGCGTTACCGATGCTGACCTGGTATTCAATGCCGGTCTGAACCGCTATGAGTACAACATCGTTTTTGACCCGGAAGACATCGAACTGGCAAATACAACCAAGCCCTATTTTCAATACCTGATTATGGGTGCTACCGTTGACAATCCGGAGTTTTACGCAACGGTATTATCGACTACGGCTTCGATACAAAATGCCGAATCGTTGCAGGGTACATTCTTTCGAATGAACTCAGACAATCTGCAATTTGTACGGATTACCTTTGTTCGGGTGCCCAATAGCAGCACAGTGTTTGATGCCTTTCTGGAACATTTGAATGGTTGGTATCCGGATGGAACCGATATTCTTTACCGGGGACAGGCACAGGCCAATATTCTACGGGCAGTGGCCAGGATGTATCACAATGCCCTACCCCTGCTTACCGATACACTTGACCCCCGCTATCCAACCACTGCTTTGAGGCCGATTGGATGGAATACCGTTACCAAAGAGTTCCAAGACCTTCTTACGGGTTTTTCTACAGTCTACACCTACTACATTGACCCTGACGGAGGCAATGACGAACTGGCCGTTCCCGGTGACCGTAACCGGGCTTACAAGACCGTAGGCCGGGTTCGTACGGCAATTACGAGTACCCTGGTTACTAATCCGAACGCTGCCAACATTAACAATGCCAGTTCCAAACGGCGTTTGGTAGTCTTTTGCGCGGGAACGCATACGATTGATTCGGCCACTTCCGGTCCGGGAGATGGGACTGCATGGGAAATTCCGCATGGCAAGGTACTGTTCTACTGTGAGCCGGGTGCGATACTGAACATCTTTTTGCCGTTCTTTTGCCCGGTCAGGGGACGGAGAATCAACACGGCCACTGCCAATCCTAATATTTACGAGCTTATCGCGGATACGGCTGTACCGGCAGTCGAACGCTACTACGGCATTTTCGGCTACGGTATCATCAACTCCTTTACCGGAACGAACCTGTTTGCCAATCATACCGGCTCGGTCAAAAACACGGGCGGCTCCATCAGCGGCAGTGCCACCAGCACCTATCCGATCTACCTGCAATGCAAGGAACTGAATATCTCGTGCATCAACACCACGCAGGATTCGGCCATTGGCAGGCTGACAACTGTCTCGACGGGCAGTCTGGGCAACGCGGCCAAAACCATCACCCAGTGCGTAGCCGAAAAATTGTCCACGTTTGTGACCGATCAGGCCAACCAAACGCTTACCATAGGCACGTGTGACATTCAGGAGGTGACTGTCACCACCTCGTATGTTGATCCGATTGCGCCTACCATCACCGAAAGTACAATTAACTGGTTTCTGAATCTGTCCGGGGGCCGGATAAGCACGGTTTTCATTTCCAATTTCACTAACGATACCAACGTACCCGCCCTGAACCTGGGCAATATCGACGTGGGCCGTTTGAGCGGATCGCACACCAGTACCTATGTCAATTCGCTCTTCGTCCGGGCGCAGGGGGTGGTCCGGATAAGGGAAATAAACGGGGCGCGCAGTGGCAACTTGACCAAACTGGTCATGATCGGCTTTGTGGCCAATGTGACCATCGAGACCAGCTACGAAGGACTTGAATACCGGCTGATCAATGCCGTTTCATCGACTGCCAATTCGCGGCATTACGGTATCAAAGCCGATTTGCTGGGAACTTTGAATGTACGGGCCCAGCAGGGGCAGACATCGGCACAGATCAATGCCATTCCGTTGCTTGTCGATGTCAAATACATCAAGCAGATCACCATTGCCACCATCCGGTTCTACCAGCTCAATTTTGTATCGACACTGCGAACGATCAACCCGGTCAATATCACACCCGATACCCATACAGTAGCCAATGCCTGTGATATTACCTTCTGGCAGAATGTGGAGATTCTTTTGCCCAACACGTTCGGTTTCAATGCCATCAACATCGCCCAAACCGGGGCGTTTGCCGATACGATTTCTGATGGCACCTACAGTCGCCGCAAGCTCCAGATCAAGAACTACGCGAATATCCTGACCAATGCAAACTTTACCGGGGCGTTTGGCGGGGCCGTGGGTGATATTATCAACACCGACTACCACCAGGAAACCAGGGGCTACTACATCAATGGTTCGGGTGTGCCGACGCTGGAAAACAGCGCACCCCTGCCCAATTATGCGCTAGCACTGCCTAGCCGTGGTTTGTATACCAGCCAGCGCATCGCCGCCTTCTTTGTGATTTAATCCACTGTCTGACAACAATCATTAACAACTAAACTATGCCTTCTGTGAAATACACTGATTATGTAGTTGCACCCGGATTCGCAACCGAAGACGGCAAAAGTGCCGCCTTGGGAGAGTTTGCCAGCAAACTTCTCCATCAGCTCCCGGACTGGCGGGTGTTGTTCCAGGCTGATGGGCAGGCCACACTAGGCAATGCCACGGCTCTTGCGGCCAATACGGTGCTGCTCGTGCCGTTTGTGCTGGACCACAAGCAGCAGCTTACCCGGCTGGGTATGTTTCTGCCGAATGGTGCCGGTTCGGGAAACTTTGTCTTTGGCATTTACGCAATGGACCTGGTGGCAATGATGCCGACAAACCTTCTCTACAACAGCCCGGCATTTCCGGCAACCAATGGTGGCTTTCAGGCTGAAGCCGTGCCCACTACCGAACTTGTGCTGGACAAAGGATTGTACTTTGCCGCTTTTGCCAGCAGTGTCAGTGTCACATTTCGCGGTGTGCCTCAGGCAAACATGCGGGTGATTCGTGGCTATACGGATTTGACCAAAACAACCATCCGTAGCCGCTATACACTGCCACTGGCTTACACTGCGGCCTTGCCGGCAGTGTTTCCTACCGCAGGCATTGTACAGGCCGAAGGTGCCGGGTTCAATGCGCCCGCTTTGTTTTATAAATCCACCCCTGTTTAACCTTTAACGCTGCTTAACTTTTATAGCTATGCCTGAAAACGAAGGAACCAATCCGGAAGAAATAACCCAGGAAGAAATTGTGGAACTGGGTTTGGAATCCAATTTGCCAGTCGGTGAGCCAGCACCCGAACCAGAACCCGAACCAACACCAGAGCCGGTTTTGGAATCTGCCAATGAAAGCCAGATAGCAAATCCGGAAGATCTGGAGCCGTACTGCCTGTTGACCGGACTGGTGGAAAACCCGGCTTTGATTGTCGAACGGGACTTTACCAAAATCCGGCAACTGTATGAGGATTTTGAGCTGCAATCTGGTAAGCTGGTACACATTGACTTTTACCTGACACTGGAAGCCAAAACCGCCAAAGACCCGGCTGGACTGGCCATACGCGAATTGCAGAAATTCTACTACGATGCCACTTACACCATCGAACGCAAAGAACGCCGGATTTTCTGGTACAATTCGGATGGTTCGGTACTGGCCGAAAAACAGACCGAAAGTATCTACGAGGGTTTTGACCGCAAGCGGGACGGCGATGCCCGGCGCAGTGCGATTGTGTATGACCTGAAAGAAAAGCTCGAACGGCTTTTTGAGGCAATGGGACAGGCGCAAGCCGGTATCGGGTTACTTAGTTCGCTTTCCGATGCCATCGTTGCCTACCAGCAAGGAAATACGGCTGTACTGGTAAATGCAGTTAATAACCTGCCAGCCGAAACCGGACTCGATCAGATTCCGGCCCTGGATGGAAACGGCACATTGCGCCAGTACATCGTACGGCAATTGGATACAACACAACGCATTCTCAAATCAAACCTTTGGATTGACTAACCTATGAAAGCGGCAGTAATCAGTGGCGGGGGTGCCTGGGGAGCCTTTAGCGTGGGTACATTGAGTGCTCTGCAAAAAAGGTATGACATTGTGGCTGGCGTATCGACAGGTTCGCTGATGGCGCCCTTGGTTGCCTTGGGCGAATGGGAACGTCTGATAGAAGCCTACACCTCCGTTAACCAGAAAGACATATTCACTTACAATCCATTCCGAAAATCCGGAAAGCTCAGTTGGATAAAAGCGTTCTGGCGGGTAATCAATTTCTACGAAACCGTGGGCGACAGTACGGCTCTGCGTCGGACCATAGACAAGTTTCTCACCATTCAGGATTATGACAAGCTGCGGTTTCAGCGCAAGCTGGTAACGGTGGCCTGTCAGGAAATGCGTCACGAACCCGAAGCGATTGAACACTTTACCAACCTGAAGGTAGGCTTTGAGGATTTCAAGGATTTTATGTGGGCCAGTGCCAATTCTCCCATTGCAATGAGTATCCTCAAGAAAGGGGATTACGAATATACCGATGCCGGTGTGTCGGAACTACTCAGTTTGTGCCGGGTACTGGACATAGGAGCCAAAGAGGTAGATGTTTTCATTCACCGGCCCCGCCCCGAAAAGAAAGTCAAATCGGCTACGGCTGATGTGATTCACAACTTTTTCCGCCTGTTTACCATCATGCGGAAAGCAATCGAAGCAGACGATTTAGAGCAAGGTCTTTTGAGAGCCCAATTAGCCGGTGCCAAAGTAAATGTATGCTGGCTACCGAGAAAGCTTTCCGAAAACTCTCTTTTATTCGATAAAAAGGTCATGCAGCAGTGGGTGAATGAAGGTATGGTTACAGCAAATGATGCGTCCCGGTGGGACTGCTACGACTACAGCAGTAGTTGAAATACGTACCGAAAGCACACAAGGGAGATTTTACCAATTGCCAACATGAAAAAGAAACAACTGTGAAGATCAGTAAAATTGACTCGGTTTTAACAAAAACACTCCCGGACAAATTATCACAAGCCCTGACGCTGGTTTCCAACATACGTTCCGACTTATCGGGAAACAAAGCAATGCAGCTCAATCTGGATATGGTTGAAAACCTGCTTACCGATTGTATCAGTACTCTGAATGAATTGTCAGCTTTTGTTAGCAGCCATAAAAGCTTTATACCAGAGGATTTTGAACGAGTGAAGGATATGCTCAAAGCTTCGGTAGACAGCAATCTGGAATACATTCGGGAACAAAAAAAGAGAGAGTTGGAGCCTCCGACAGAAATGGATATACTCTTGGCCGATTACTATAGTCGCTTGCGCCTTAACCTGATGCTGAATACACATGCCCTGTCCCGATTCCTGGAAATACTTGAAAAAATGAGCTGATATGTTTCTACTGATAGTCTCGATACTCGCACAAACGGAAATGGATATGGGATTGCTTCCCATGCCTGCCGGTAGTGGGTTCACCTGGTGGCAGTACGTCATCAACGGGGTGATTGTGATTTTGGGTGGCTTGATACTAAAGTATTTTGAAAAAGTAGTACTGGCACGAAATACCCATGTGTCTGCCGAAATACGGGAAATCCGCAAGCTGCAAAAGCAGGGATTGATTACCGCAGCACAGGCAGACAAAAAAATAGAAAAGTTAATTAGTTCCGACACTCAAACTGAGACAGATCATGTGGCCCCGTAATCGTTTGTTTCAACTGATCATGATCGGGTTGATTCTCTTTCTGTGTAGCCGGATGCTGGAAAGATGCGAAAACCGACTGGCAGACAAACAACTCTATGTACAGAATGCTTCGCAAACGGGTGTCATTCTCACCCAGTCGGCAAAGGACTCCGCCAGAGCGGTGGTGCTGCAGCTGCAAAACGATAGCCTGAAAAGACAGAATGACAACTTGCTGGATGGAAATGCAATGCTGATAGCCTACGCGCAAACCTCCGATTCACTACTCCGGATGCAAACCGATTCGACGCGCCGGGCAAAGCAGGAAGCTTATTACATCAAACTGCGTGAAGAATCCAACAATAAATCCATTCAGCAAATGTTTTGGGTACTCTCCAACGGTCAGGAAGAACTCAGGCAAACGCTGGAATCCTTGCGTAAGGAAAGCACACGAATTGCAGAGCACAATCGTGAGTTATCCGCAAAGCTGGCAGATTCCACGATTCTGGTTCAGAACTCGTTGCAACGGCTGGTAGACAGTTTGCAACTTCGACAGCTGACCCCCTCCAATCCGCAGGTGTCGGCCATGGGAAAGAAAAGCAGCAAGTCACACAAAAATAAAAGTTCGATCAATGAGCGCAAACGCCAACGGGAGGCTCGCAGGCGAACCAAACAAATACGCCGGAGGACTTTACTCAAAAATTAACTACAGCTATGAAAATCAATATTTACTATTTGGTAGGCTTCATTATCCTGGCGGCATTTCTGATTGGGATGCTCTTTGTTCGCGGGTGTGACAACCGCAGAATGAAACGCACTGGCAACCATTCGCGCAAAGCGTCATCGGTGCAAATACCGGTGCTCGATACCGTTCGGGTGCCAGTCATTGAGCCAAATGCACCCAAAGCCCCAGTAGTGGTGCCAGTGCTAACCAAGGTGCAAAGCAAGCCCGACTTGCCCCGACGCAGGCAGGCCGAAAAGCAAACGATCATTACCGGCATTCGCAAAACCGCAGATTCGCTATACATACAAACCATTTCACCCAAAGGCATAGTCATGGAAAATTCGTTCCCGGAGGTGTACGCTACGGGAAAGTTCGAGATCGACTCGACGGGAAATCTGCGTATTGACCCGGCTGAGTTTGCTGCAACTCAGCGACGGGCCCAGAGAAAAGAGAGGTGGAAAAAGATCTGGCGAACCACCAAAACCGTCGTTGTATCCGGGATCGTTGGTCTGGCAGCATTTCAGTTAGGAAAAAGCTTGTAGTGAAGGAATTTAACTTAAAAAGATGTTTGTCAATGCCTATGTTCTCAACAACGTACCTTCTCATTTGCGTAAGGTCGTGGTTTATCCTCACAATGAGGAGTGGGTGTTATATGTAGTGACCGACAGCAAAGAAGTGATTCGCAAAAGCTATGAAACGTCCATCGGAGCCAAGATTCAATACTCGTTGCACTACCATAAGATGAAGCAAAAAACCAAGTGGCGACAAGAACCCATTCAATTATCTAAACTCAACTAGCTATGGCAGATTTTTACAAATGGTACGCACTCATGCAAAAGTGGGAAGGTGGCTACGCGAACGACCCTGACGATACCGGAGGGGAAACCTACGCGGGTGTAGCCAGAAACTTTAATCCGAACTGGGAAGGTTGGAAATACATTGACGAAGAGAAAGCCAAAGCAGGCGGCACGTTGAAAAAAAACTGGAAATCCAAGCGGCCCCAACTCCTGATGGCCGTTCAGAAAATTGCCCGGTTCAACTACTGGAACCGTGTGCTTGCTGACCAAATCCAATCCCAGTCCATTGCAAACTTACTGGCCGACATCATTTGGGGTGGCGATGCAAAAGCCTGGACTATCCGCAAGTTTCAGGAGTACTTGGGTGTGCGTCCGGATGGACAGATAGGCATACTGACGGTGCAGGCAATCAATTCCCGCGATGCACGTACGTCCTTTGAGGCACTTAAAAAGTTCCGGGCTGCTTACTACACTGACATTGCCTCCAAAAAGGGCAATAACCAGAAGTGGCTCAGAGGTTGGCTCAACCGGCTCAATGATTACACCTTTGTTGACTAATCTATCTTTTACCAAAACCCATCTTTCCAATGAAAACTGAAAATGCAATTGCCGGAGCCGTACTGTTTTTAGCCATTGGCTTTCTGGTTGCCGACTACCTGGCTTACCGTTTTGCCAAAGTACACGGCACAATCAAATACGGAGGCGTATTTTCCAACGGGCCAAAGGCCGGTGAGCCTATCGCCCATTAACACGAATCAGAGGGACTGATTATATATGTTTCATTATTAATTATCTAAACCATGAAAAGTTTTTTCTTCTACCTTTTCTGCCTGCTATCGCTGTCCGTGGTGATGTCTGCCGGTGTGAACTCCTTTTCCGTGCTTGAGCACAATCAATCTGATGTTTCCGTTCACGCAAAGAAAGCAACCCTGCAAACCCAACCGGTTAGCCAGTCTGCTTACCAAATTTCCGTTCCTGATCACACCACTAGAACCATAGTGGCTACAAGTCCAACGGAAAACCGATATACCTACACCCCAGACGAGCAACAATTCCTATCTTCCTATAATGCCCTACTCAGCTATTCGCGCTGGCTTACCGCAAAGCCATCTCTTAGCACCAAACCCATTCACACGGTAAGCATTATAAAAGACAGGTTTCGGCTGCATGGGAAATACCAACTCATTGAACATCGAAAAATCTACTACTCGTAAATCACTATGAAAGGCAAAGAGTTTGTCAGGGCAGCGTTTACTTTCTTTCTTTTATACGTACTGGCATTTGGCTATGACTGGTACAAAATCTATCAATCAAAATGGAAATCAAAGTCGTCCGCAAATACTTCTCGTCAGATTCGACCGCAGGCAAGTTCTACATTGACGGAAAGTTTTTTTGCTACACGCTCGAAGATGAAATACGCAAAGTAAAAGTGCCAGGGGAAACCGCGATTCCCTACGGCTCTTACCCGGTACTGCTTACCTGGTCGCCCAAGTTTGGCAAAATTGTCCCTCTGATTGACCGGGTGCCAAACTTTTCGGGAATACGCATTCACCCGGGGCGTACCGAAGCAAGTACCGATGGTTGTCTTTTGGTGGGAGAATCCCTATCGAGAGACAAACAACAATTGATTGATAGCCGGTCTGCTTATGACAGACTCTTTGCCGTTTTGGATGCGGCCAAACAACGAGGCGAATCCATTACCATCCTTTTTACCTACGAAGAAGTGGAAGTAGGTAAAAAGCTTTTCTTTGTAATCATAGTCGTTGTTGTGGCGTCTATGGTTTATTATATTCTTACTGACAAAAGACTTTCCCGAAAATACACATGAATAAACTATCCAAAACAGTACTGGTATTTCAAATTATCGCAGCTGCTCTCACCATAGTTGTCTTGGTTTTTGAAATGAATGAACACCTCAAAAAAAGGAAGCAGATATAGCAACCTACCCTCATCTCTTATTAGCAAGAAAAAAGAAGCGTTCTTAAATTTGAACACATCTATCACTTTGTCTAAAATTTTATAGCATACCACCAGCTGTTATCTTGCATTTGAGACCTATACCATATAACATTATCCGTACCAATATAAAATATTACTAGACGGCCGTCAGCATTTTTTCCAACCGCCAAGGATTTTGCCGCGGGGGCTAATTGATCTGCTCCCGACCAACTGCCGCTCGGCTTCAACTGCCACCTATGCCATATGGCGTCGTCGGTGCCAATATAAAATACTTCTTGGCGGCCGTCGGCATTTTCCTCAACCGCCAAGGATTTTGCCGCGGGATCTAATTGATCTGCTCCCGACCAAAAGCCGTTCGGCGTCAACTGCCACCTATGCCATATGGCGTTGTCGGTGCCAATATAAAATACTTCTTGGCGGCCGTCAGCATTTTTTCCAACCGCCAAGGATTTTGCCGCGGGATCTAATTGCCTTTTTTCCGACCAACCGCCGTTCTGTACCACCTGCCACTTATGCCATATGGCGTTGTCGGTGCCAATATAAAATACTTCTTGGCGGCCGTCGGCGTTTTTTCCAACCGCCAAGGATTTTGCCTTTTCAACTTGTGGTGGTGGCGGCTGCGTTGGTGGCTGCGTTGGTGGCGGCGTTGGTGGGGGTAGATTAATACAATGGGTAAAACTTCCATTTCTCACATCTTCTTGAGTAACTGTATATGTAGGATGAAAATCTCCAGAAACTAAAATAGTAATCACATAACCTGCATATCCATCAAAAATAAAGTTTCCATATAGATCTGTTGAACCAATAACGCTGTTTGACCCAGTCCATGTGGCAGCTATCAATCCATTTCCAGTTTTACAATCGATAAATCTACCTGTGATAATTGTTGCATTTAAAAATTGAGGGGTAAGAACAAACAATAAAACTGTAATGTGGAATATGACAGTTTTTAAATTAAAATTAGTGTAGAGAGAGAGCATAGACGATTAAAAAATAAAAGATGGTAAATTTAAATTCTATTTTAAATATAGGCTGTTTACATTATACATGCAAGTTGTATTATTGTTATTTTTTGGTTAAATGACTTTAAATGAATGGAATACGAAATTTATTGATTGATGTTTACTATTTTAAGTTCAAGTACATAAATAGGGTGGACGAAAAAGGGTATATCAAAAAGGCCCGAAAACAAGCTGTTTTCGGGCCTTTTTGATGGGTTGTAAAAACTGGACGAAAAACGGTCCGTTTTTGACCAGTTTATTTTCCTAATCCTGAAATGTTAACTATGCAGCATTTACAATAAACAACTGCTTATTATGATACAACAAATACCTCAAATGAGGTATTGACTGATAATGGAACTAATCTATATTTGCTTCCAGATGTAATCAATGGAATAACTATCTAACCTGCGCATTTTGTATTGTTTCGCCTTAGTGACAATACAAAATGCGCAATGCGCAAAATGCATTGTCAGCTTAATCTCAAACGATATACAAAACAGTAATGAGTTGATAGTCATTAGAATGAAAACGCAGCAGTAGTGTCTTGACCAAAACTCTCTGGGTTTTAAATTAGATGTGAAAAGGCGTAAAACATGTGTCTATTTATGGGTTGCCTGCAAGCCTAAATGATCATCATACTATGAACTTTAAAGGAGGAGTAATAATTATTGGTTCTTTACTTTGGGAGGACACAGACATTAGACAGAAGTGGAAGACTATGAATTTGGAAAGCATAGACAATAAGCGATTTGTTTCTGTTCCTATACGTTACGGTAGACAATCATCAACACGTAGCGACACCTACACAATGATTTATTCAAATCATAATTCTACACAGCAAGGACAAGCTTATATTTTGGGCTTCAAAAACGAAATTAAAAACGCAAGAATTTTAGATAGTCAAGCTTTTGCTTTAGCTGCAGCAGAAGGTTTTTGGACAGACAAAGTCCCTTCAATAAATAAAACTTGGGGGACTGTTGGTTTATTAGTTAACCCCACTATTGACACAAAAGACAAAACTAACGCTGATGTTATTCGTAAGTGGTGGACAAACCTCTATCAGAAATATAGCGATACTTTTGACCATTCGCAATATCGAATTGACGACAACGAACTTTCCGTTATTGACAAAAACGGTTTTCTACAAATACCGTGGACAGATGAAATGAATGACTTTGATTTTTTAATTGCAACACCAGTAGTTCCTAAACCCAAACGACTTTTAACAGCAAAAGAAATTGCGGAACAAATGACTTTAAAAAAATACCGAATCTACTTTGACAAAAACAGAGAAAATAATATCCAGACATTTCAGGACTTGGAAATTTTGGAACATCTAAAAGCTTGACGACAAAGGCCAGCAGGCAACATTGGGTTTTATGCAAGTTGGGCTTGACCTAGTAACATCTGCAAATTGTAAATCCCAGCTTCAGTTCGTTCAGACGAATATCTATCAGCTTTTGTATTTAACTTCATCAACATATTTTTAATCAGCAGCAGCGGTTATCGGCAGACGGATTGCGAATTCCCAACCTGCATAAAGCCCTGTTCGTTATAGCCAAGCGTAAAGACCAGGCACAACAACCATTAAACTGACAGACAATTATCGAAATGACAGGACTACATATAAACTTTGCAGCGAACTTTTTTCCGACACGACAGCCCCACGCTTCGTGTTGTATTTTTTTTGCCGACCCACATTTTTCAAAAACAATTTTAGCCAGACGCACAAGTGGCACATTTGGTTTTGCCCCGACACACAAGCCGCCCCTTCAGCAAAACCCAAGGAGCCACTTTTTAGCCAACCCAAAACAAACTACGCATAATGTCAGATAAAGGAAGTGTATTTCAAAAAGGAGGTGGCGGGACAAACTTTGAACAAGCCATTCAAACAGCGTTTCTAACGACACTGATAATTCGGGGCAATGCACCATTGAATTTTGCAAATGAAATTATTGAAGTTGCATTTCAAACAACAAACAGAGGTTATGAAACAGACGACTTATTAGTGGTTGCAAAATCTGCTATTGGACAACATAGAATGTTAGTGCAGATAAAGAACAACATCACATTCACAGCAGACAATGCTCTTTTCAAAGAAGTGATTAAAGCATTTTGGAAAGACTATAACAACACTGCTCTATTTGAAAAGGCAAAAGACAAGTTAATAATTGTCAAAAGCGGTTTCACCAAAGAAGAAAGAAACCATTTAAAGTCGCTTTTAGATTGGGCAAACACTCATGCAACTGAAACGGATTTTGTAACAGAAGCAAACAGAATTAAAGGAAAGAAAGACCGATTAGATTTTTTTAGGGAAAGCCTAAAGGAGGTAAACAACAATACAGCACTAACAGACAAAGAAATTTGGGAATTCTTAAAATGCTTTGATGTTTTAGAATATGATTTTACAAACCAAAACAGTGTAGATGAAATATACTTTCTCAATCTAATAAAACTATGTAAGAACACTGAAACCACTGTCAACGAAAAGGAAATTTGGGCTTCAATTTCTTCCTTCGTTTCAAAACTAAATAAAGACGGAGGCAGCGTTACCTCTGCCAGTATTCAAGGAGAAGAACTCTATAAACATTTTGACACAAAAAAACTTAGCCCTTATTTAAAATCCATTGAGAAATTAAGAAGCGACAGTGAAGTTGTTCTACTGCCTCTCAAAAACACAATTGGCGGATTTCATCTTGAAAGGAAGAAAATCAGTCAGACGATAACAGAGTCAGTAAACAGTTTTCAATTCACAATTGTCACAGGAAAACCTGGCGTTGGAAAATCAGCCGAAATAAAAGATGTTCTGAAAAGTGAGTTCCCTTCTGCAAGTATTTTTGTTTTCAGAGCAGACCAGTTTAATGAATCACACATTGCAAATGTTTTTTCCAGTCAAGGTGTAAATGAAACTTTACAAGATATTTTTTCTTGCATCTCACTTATACCCGAAAAAATAATTTTCATTGACAGTTTAGAAAAACTTCTCGAAGCAGACCCTGAATGTGCATTCAAACAACTACTTGCTTTACTTAAACAATTTACAGACATAAAAATTATTGGTTCATCAAGAAAGTATGCAGTTGACTTGATAACTCAAAAATTTGGAGTTGATAAAAAAGAATTAGGTAGAGCAGAAGTGTTGCCGCTTGACGAAACTGAACTAAATATTGTTGCTGAAAAATTTCCTCAACTAAAAGGTGTTCTCAAAAATGAGAAAATCAAAAAGCTATTGCAAAGACCAAAATATCTTGACTTTGCAATTTTAGCTCTAAGTAAAACTGATGATGATTACACCAACATTTCTCTAACAGAATTCAAGGACAAACTATGGAATTCACTTGTAAAGGATTCAACAAATAGAACTAAAGGATTTCCTGCAAAAAGAGAAGATGCCTTTATGGAAATAGCAATTAATCGTGCTAAAGAAATGAAGCTATTTACAAAGGCAGAAAGCGGAGATAAGGAAGCGATTGATTTATTAGAGAATGATGAAATAATTTTTCAAGAAAACGATAATAGAAGATACTCTCCAACTCATGACATTTTAGAAGATTGGGCATTGGTAAAATATATTTCATCAAAGTATGAGGAGTTTCCAAATCCGAAAGAGTTGTTTGACAATTTAGGTAATGAGCCCGCGATAAGAAGGGCTTTCAGACTTTGGATTGAAGATTATTTAATTGACGACAGTAACAAAATAAATGAACTCATAAGAGCAACGATTTCTGATACTTCAATTGAAGGATATTGGGCAGATGAAATTTTGATTGCTGTTTTAAAATCTGACAATTGTGGTTCATTCTTTTCAGCATTTGAAAAAGACTTACTTGATAGCAAAACCTATTTCCATTTTCTAAATAGATGTATTCACCTGATAAAAACAGCTTGCAAAGAGAGCAGTTTAAATAGAAATAATTTTTCAATACTGTTGCCGATTGGTTCAGGCTGGAGAGAAATGATGAGTTTTCTGCGAAGGCACATCAATGAATTAAATTTTCTAAGTCGTTCTATTTGTAATTTTCTTTCTGATTGGAATTATCGGTTAATGTTTCAGAGTTCTCAAACCGAGGAACAAGAAAAGGTTGATGCTAAGGAAATTGTATTACACTATTTAAAACAAGTGGAATCAGGGGACAATAATTGGGAGAATGAGTTTATGAAGGATAAGCCAAAAGAACTTGTTTCCATTCTTTTTCAATTAGCCCCAATCGCTAAATCAGAAATTGAAGAACTTATTGAACGGGCTTTCAAAAACAAAGAAGATAGAAACTCATGGAAGTTAAGTTCCTTTTATGAAAAGGTGATTGATAGTTGTATTTCAGGTTTAGGCAATCATGTTCTAATTAAAGAACTTCCTGAATTGGTTGTTCAAACAGCTTGGAGAGAATGGAAACCAAGAAAAATAGTTGAAGACCCAGAACACAGAAGCATATCATCAATGATTAGAGGAAACCGATTGGACGGTGATGAGTGTTGGGGATTAGGTAGTAAGCATGATTTTTTTCCTTCGGGTATTTATAAAACTCCTCTCTACAATCTTCTTTGGAATCACCCACTTGTTGGTTTGAAGTTCGTGACAGAAATTATTAATTACTCTATTGACTTTTATGTAAAAGCTGAATGTGACTACAAACATCAATTCACCGAGATTGAGATTGAACTAAACGATGGAACAAAAGTGAAGCAATGGGCAGCATGGGAATTTTGGGCTGCTTACAGAGGTTCAAGTGTTACACATTATGCGATTGAATCATTGCTAATGAGCCTGGAAAAATTTCTTTTAGAAACAGCAGCATTAAAAACAGAGAGAAGCAAAAGCAATTTAAAGTTCATGTTTAACCACTTGTTGATTAACAGCAACAATGTCTCAATAGCAGGTGTTTTAACAAGCGTTGCAATTGCTTATCCCGAAGAAGTAGAAGAAGCAATGTTACCACTATTACGTATAAAGGATTTTTACGAATGGGATATTAATCGTGCACTCCAAGAATCTTCAACTCTTGCACCAATGGATAGTAATATCTCATTTGCTCAAAAAGAGAGATGGGATTCCAATCAGTTGCCACACAGGAAAAAATTTCTTAGAGGATTAAGTGACTTTATATTTAACTATCAACTTTATGTAGGAAAAATAAATAAGGAAATTCATAGTGTATTTGATAAGCTAAAACTTGAAGTGAAGAAGGAAGATGTTGTTTGGAAAAAAATTCTAACCGAAATTGATATTAGGAATTTGAAGTTGGGAGAGTATGATGAAAAACTTGGCGGGTTCCCAATACAGCCAGTTTATGATGAAGAAGTTGTTGAGTTCATGAGTTCGGGCAATGAATATTTTGAAGCACAATCAAAGTCCTTGAATTATTCAAGCCTTATTTCAAAAGGATATGAACTAAAAGAACCAATAGACTTTGAGAAATGGAAGGAGTTCTATTCACATTATCAGAAAGTGGAGAATTTGGAATTTCTTTATGACAGACCAGTTTCATTGAGCATAATTGGTTTAAGAGATTTTGAAAGCGAATTAACCATTGAACAAAAGCAATGGTGCTTAGACACAATAAAAAATTCTATCACAGCTATTCTACAAGACACTTTTAGCCGTAATTACGGACTAAGTATAAGTTACAGTCTGATGGAAAAAGAAATTGCTTTGTCTTCATTCCATTACTTGTTCTATAATGCAAAAAACGAAAAGGAAACAAGTGAACTAATTGCATTAATGACTTACACATTGTTTGCCCCATTTGGAGACCATGAAATAGACAAAATTGTAGAGTATGTAAGAACAGTTCTTTTTGAGAAGTCACCCAAGGAGGCAAAAAGAATATGGTGTTGCTTAATCAAATATTCTGAATTCAAAAAATCCAATCCATACTTTCGCGTTTATCACGACCAAGAGAAACTTAAAGCAAAAGAAATACAAGAACGAAAGTTCGTTGACGAGCAGTCTGCAATTCCAGATATATCTATTGATATTTCAACACTTGATTTGAAAAAAAATGAAGGATATCTTCTTGCAAGAGCATTTGTAATTACGCCATACATAACAAGCGAAAAAGCATTTTCTGATTTCATTCTACACTTCATACCATTGCTGACAGAGGACTTAAAGTTTGAAGAAAACTATTCTTACAACAGAAGCAAAAATGAAAGACAGATACAATTTCAAGGAACTCTCGATGCACAGTTTTATATCAGAGACTTGCTACTAAATGCAGAAATATCCTTATCAAAAGCTGTCCTTGACTTAATACTTAATCCGCTTTACGCAACTGATTTCAAGCCTGGAAGAGGCAGAAACGACCTTTTTGAATTTTCTTCAAAAATTCCAGAGTACGTAATCTATCGACTTGACAACATTATTGCTAACTCTACTGATGAAGTGTTGAACAAAAAACTAATTGATAATTTTTGGAGCATTTGGGAATACCTCTTTGAGAAAATTAAAGGTAGTGGCAAATTGTTTCTTACTCCTTCTCTCTTTCTTGACATTGATTGGAAGAAAGAATCAACACATTGGAAAGTATTGGAAAACAAGAAGGAATTTTATCATCAAATGGTTAAGGATTTAGGAGCAACAAGAACTCAATCTATGTTGAATTTATTCTCTACTGCTGGCGAACAAACATTTTTACCCGAAGGAATAAGTTGGTTAGTGGATATTTTTAAAGCTAATCCGAACACAACAGCATCATTAATTGCACCGTCAGCGGAAAGAATGATTGAACGCCTTTTTTACAATCACATTTCAAAAATTAAGAGCAATAAAAAACTAATAGAAGATTATCTTTGGATTCTAAATAGAATGGTTGACTTGGGTTCTTCGGAAGCATATTTATTTAGAGAAAATGTTATCACATACAGAACGACAAATTAGCTAACGCAATTGGCAAGCACAATTAAAAACACACAAGCCGACACACGACCAAAGTTTTTAATAGAGCTCGCAAAGCTGACCAAAAGAAAAATTGTTTTAAAAAATTCCAACGCTTTAAAAGAAACACCCGACAAATATGCCAGACAATAAAGCACTCAACAAATGACAGCAACAGATGACATAAAAATGGTGGTAACACACGACAGAGAAAAACGCCAGCCTATAACAGCGGTTTGGCAAAAGTGGTGGTTCAGTGCTTCGTATGACAGTTTTATGGGTAAACAAACAGTAGTGCTTCATATCAACATTTGTGCTGCAAAACGTTAGCCATAATGTTCAGGGTAGCTTACATGGTTATTTGAGCTCGTTCAAACTACTTCTTGTCCTGCAAAAAGGTAAAGCTTTTCACAGGACAAAAGACAGCGGGTTTCGAGGACATATAAGGGGGTTTTCCGGGATTTTTACAGATACCCTTTTTTCAGGACAAAATCAGACAACCATTGCCTTCTTTACTTTCTCAACGGTAAATTTGGAAACATCACAAACGGCGGCGATTTCCCGAATAGACAGCGTTCCTTTTTTCAGGTATCTGGCTACCTGGTCATACCGCTGTAGCAGTTGGTAGCTTGATGAGGTAGTACCTTTCTTGCGTCCGGTATGTTTGCCCTTGCGTTTAGCCGCCTGCATTCCCGATTTGATCCGGTCACTGAGTAGCTCGGTTTCGTTATAAGCCAGCTCTGCAAATACAGCTAACAACATACCGGCCAGTGGGTTCCGTTTTTTGTCAGGCAAAAGTGTTTCTATGTGAAACTTATGAATGTAAAGTGAAACACCTGAGTCAGTAAGCCGCTCGATAATGGTGTGAATGTCCAACGGTTTTCTTCCCAGCCGGGATACTTCCCAAACCAATACTTTGTTGATTTTTCCGGATTGTGCCAGATCCAATAACTGCAAAGCTGACGGGCGGTTGGTGAGCCTCGTTTTAGTGGCCGATACCGTTTCTTCTATCGTGGCTATGATTTCCCAGTTGTTTTTCCGGGCTTCTTCGGTGAGTTCATCCACCTGGCGTTGGTAGTCTTGTCGGGAACTGGAGACTCGGACAAACAGAACAACTTTGGTCATTGTATGATCAGTTTTACATGATGAGTTTTAAAAGAAGTATTAACGAGCAGGATCTCCATCTTCGGGGATTATCCCTGATGACAAGAGTCTGGTAATAAAGGACTGGTCAGCTGAATAAATGGCATTGTTGTGTTTGCCTTTTGCGACCGTACTTTTTCTTTTGGTTGTTTTCGTTTCTGTCCCTGTTCAGATGACAGTGGGTGCATAAGCACATCAGGTTGCGAAAATCGTTATTTTTGGTATTCCCATCCAGGTGGGCTACGGTTAGGAGTACTTTGGTACCTGAACGCAGCGCGGCATGGTTATTCTCAAAAAGAGGGAAGCTGGTGTTGATCCGGATACTGGCCGGGTACAGCGAATGATTGGCCAGCCCGCAGGCTTCGCATTGGTTTTGCGCCCGGTAGTGACGGATGTAGTAACTAATCCAGGGCCATTGGGGATGATAGTCTCGTCTACAAACAGGCATGTATGACAGGCAAAAAAAGTAAGTGGTAGTGTATAGACAAATATACGAAAGAACAGCCTACTTTTAACGGTACGGCTTATTGACTATGAGCATGCTAGCCGCTAGCTGGGACAAATGCGAGCTTATCGCTTTTATGCAAACTTATCGATTACAAGCGTACCATACAGGAATAAGAAGCGGCACTTCGACACAGGCTGATGATCCCGACTACCTGCTATAACTACCTGCCATACAACACGTATTGCTGATAATACAGCCAAAGCAGCTGAATCTTTTTCTGATAGATTCTCAAAGGTTTGAAGAAAACAAGAAAAATGTGGTAGCCACCGACAGCTTCTGGCGGAGTGGTACCTTTACCTTTGGAAAAAAGATAACCAGACCTTTCCAAAGCGTATGTTTACACCCAGCGAACTCTGTACGGTTTTACTGCTTGATCTGGAAACGGCCCCGGTCGTTTCCGACTTTTCGCTCCTGTCGGCTCCCATGCAGGCGGCCTGGCGGCACCAGGCCCGCAGAATCCAGGACCCCGAAACGCCAGAGGCTACCGCCGAAGAGCGGTTTTTATCACACGCGGCCCTGTATGCCGAATTCGGCCGCATCGTGTGCCTGAGCGCGGCCTACCTGAACTTTACCCCTGGGCAGATAACCACAAGCCAGAGAGATACCGATGGTCAGACGCCTGAGCTGATCATCCGCTCCTGGTGCGGCACCGACGAAGTCGCCCTTCTGAACGGTTTTGCGGCCATGGTCCGGAAGGGCAAACGGCTCAGCCGCCTGTGCGCCTACAATGGACGGGAGTTTGATTTCCCTTACCTGGCCAAGCGGATGATCATCCACCAGATGCCCCTGCCCGAACCGCTCAACTGCCGCGACAAAACCAGCTGGCAACTGACCCACCTTCTCGACCCGATGCAGCTGTGGAAGTTCACCGTCTGGAAAGAATACCGCAGCCTGGACGTGCTCTGTGCCGTACTCGGCATTGAATCGCCCAAAGCAGCGATGAACGGCTCTCAGGTAGGAACGGTGTTCTACCAGCCTTCGGACGAAAAGCAGACCGATTATGAGCAGATTGCCCGCTATTGCGAAAACGATGTGATTGCCCTGGCCCGTTTGCTGCTACGCATAAGTCGGCTACCCATGCTGACCGACGCACAGGTGATCCACCGGCCCAATGTGTATTGCCACACCCATAGCTGTTGTACGCAGGCACCTGACTTAGCGACACTCAACTTGGCTATACCCAACAACGTTACTTTCGATACTCCAGCCTAGAGCACTCTAGCCCGAAGTATTCGGTACGGCCTGCCCCGATAGGGTGTTTTCACCCATATTCCGGAAGAAAAACACCCTTTTTTCATTTCCACAGAAGATATCTAACTGCTAACTGATACCTTACTCATCCATTTGCCTTAGCTCTGTATAAATCCAGTAGTATAGAATCCATTATGAATCAATCTGCTGCCCTGCGCCGACACCTGCACCTGATCCGTTTGCTGGACCGGCCGTACTCCTATCCCAGCAAAGCCAAACTACTCGACAAGCTCAATGCCCTGGACCTGGGAACGGTTTCTGAACGCACACTGGAACGGGACCTGAAGACACTCCGAAACGAATATTTTCTGGAGCCTGCCTACGATCCTCGCCGCCGGGGGTATTACCTGCACTTTGCCCCCGACGAAGACCTGTGCGACTTTCATGCCTTTGTGCGCCTGTTGGAGCGGCGCGAACGGCTGGAGTTTCTTACCCTTTCGATTGGCTCCCAACACTCGGCCTCGCGCTACCTGGAGCTGGAAGACAACCAGCATTTTGCAGGGCTCGGCCTGCTTTCGGATCTATGGAATGCGCTTTTAGCCAGTCGGGTGGTGGAGTTTACCTACCAGCCTTACAGCGGCAGTGAATCACGCCGGAAGGTGGAACCGGGGCTGATCTTTGAATACCGCAACCGCTTCTACCTGGCCGCCCACTGCACCAGTGCCAGGGGCCTGCGTACCTTCGGACTGGACCGCATCCGGGAGCTGATTGTGACCGCACAGGTGTTCAGTGCCGACCGGCGGGCCGAGTGCCGCACCTACCGCGCGCATGTGATTGGGGTAACCGCTCCGGCCGACCAGCCGATTGAGCAGGTGGTGCTGCGCTTTACGGCCAGCGAAGGCAACTATGTCAAATCACTGCCGATGCACCCGAGTCAGCACATCGTGGAGGATACCAACGAGCATCTGGTGATTGCGCTGGACGTAGTGGTCAACCATGAGTTGCAGCGGGAGATACTCGCCTACGGACCGCAGGTAGAGGTGCTGGAGCCTACCACGTTACGGCAGCAGATTGTTACCTGCCTGCAGCAGATGCAGGCCCGTTACCAAACTACTCCCAAGCAAGGTTGACAAAAAAGACAAAATAGAGATGTTAACTTCTGATCGAAAAAAAATATTAATGCATATTCCTTTTTTTTCTGACTCCGCAACATTCTGGCGGAGTGACTGCCGATCTTTGGTACACCAAATCAGTGTACTGGGCGGATAAAGCAAACCATACCCTTCAAATTACCTTCGTTACCCAAAGGTAAACGAATACATGTTTAATTGGCTGCTATTCAATCGCTGAAAGGACACCTGTATTCATTACCAAATGTACCCTACGACATACCATGCGACTCAAACTTACTTTACAGAAAAGCGGAAACGGCCATCAGTTGCCGCTCAATTACGCCTATCCGCTTTCATCGTGGATTTACCGCATTCTCAGCCGGGCCGATGAGTCCTACGCCGACTTTCTGCACAATCAGGGCTACGTAGCAGCAGGCAAACGGTTTAAGTTTTTCACCTTTTCGGCCCTGGACATTCCCCGCTTTAAGATCGAAAAAGGCAGTGACCGCATTCAGGTGCTCTCACCGGAGATTGGGCTGACAGTCAGCTTTTATACCGACAAGGGGGCCGAAACGTTTGTGATGGGGCTTTTTGCCGAGCAGCAATTGCAACTGGGCGACCGGCAGTCACAGATGGATTTTACCGTGCGGCAGGTAGAAAGCCTGGACTGGCAGATTGCCACCGACACGCTGAGGCTGCGGACGCTATCACCCCTGGTGGTGAGCCGCAAAAACGAACGGGGCCACGACGATTACCTGTCACCTGAGCAGGAAGGCTACGGTGAGCTGCTCTTCAAAAACCTGGTGGATAAATATGTGGCTGCGGCACTGGCGATGGGTAAACCCCTACCTGATGCAAATAGTGATAGCCCCTTGCACTTCCGTTTGCTCTCGGATACGGTCAAGGAGCGGCGCATTACCCTGAAAGCTGATACACCGCACCCGATCAAGGTACGCGGTTATCTGTTTGACTTTGAACTGACCGCTCCTAAGGAGCTGCTGGAAATGGGTTTGCTGGCAGGGTTAGGAAAGTATAATGCGGAGGGGTTTGGATGTTGTGAGGTAAAAGAGTAAGCGAATTTATTTGAAAGACAATCGTTTTATGGGTGTTTTTTCCTTTCATAGACAACACTATCTACACTAAATAACTAAGGTCTTACCGATAAATCATAGAAACATGATAACAAATATAACTTTCAATAAAACAGGCAATTTTTGGATAGACAATGGAATTATTGGTTTGTATAAAGTTTTACAAAAACTTCAAGAGAAGGTAATCTTTGACAGTGAAGGTAGTCAAGTCTTGTTTGATGCCATACTAAAACCTTCCTTTCTTGAAGTAAGCGTTGAACAAAATCTAAATACCGATACCGAAGAGTGTCACCCAGATTTAATCTTGATATTGAATCAGGCAAGAGAGCGGTTAACACAAGAATATACTTCAGTATCAGATAAAAAATATAGATGGTACTTTGACGAAAAAAGAGAAGCCTTTCATCTATTTCAAAAAACAAGCTATAAAAACCATCTAAGAGGCACCTTCTTCAATGCTAAACCTGAGTACGAAGGAACTCTACATTTACCGGGTACTTTGGAAAAAGAGGTTATTGACAAGAGTCCAAAAAAGAAAAATATGGACGAGGCTATTTTTTCAAAATTTGAAGCATTTCAAAGAGAGAACAACGATATCTTCCAAAAGAATATTGATGCCAAAGAAAGAAATGAGGGTTTTTTGAATGAACCTACCAAATATACATTTGGCGATATATTTGAGTATTCCTTTCTAGAAAAAGGAAAGAATACTTGCGCATTCAGCGGTATAAAGTGCAAGGAAATAATCGACGTAAACGGAATGTATAGTCCCGTAATGACAGGAAGTGCGGGTGAAATGAACTTTGCGTCTTTTCTTGGCAAAAAGCCTCAACTGTCTAAGCTGTATGCTTTCGTATCCCTTTTTAGTCCAATTGTACTACAATACTACCTTAATGATGATAACAAAAACTATTTTATTTTCTATGATAATAATTTAAAAGAGCTTAATAGCTTTTATGATACGATCACTCCCGATTTTAGTGTCTTAAAAAATCCAGCCTATCAAAATTTTGAAACGCATCTTATCGGCACAGAGTACGAAAATGAAACAATGTTTAGCTTTTTGGTCTCTGTTTATAAACAGGCTAAGCAAAAGCTGGGTAAGGATAAGCGAAAAGAAATTTACACCAAAAGCGTTTTTACTTTTTCCAATGATGGTAACATTTTCAGGGATGTAAAACAATACACCTCTTTGGCACAATTGTTCGAACTTTTCGATGCTTTTGATAACGTGGAAGATGAAAAGTTCAGCTTTGATACCTTCTTGAATATGTTTCGCTTTTTCACAAAGACTTATCAGTCAGGTGGCAAAACAAAGTATGATACAACTTGGCGGAACCGTTTGTGTTCAGACATTCTAAGTTTTAGAAGCATAGCCAAAACAACAGAATGGTTCATTGGGGAAGTCCGGTTAAAGGAAGAGACGCCTCAGCCCATACCTTATCTAGATAAAATATTTCAAGTATACAACGTTCAAACCCAATTCAATATGAAACCCGAAATGGTAGAAATGTGCAAAAGTATTGGCAATCGCATAGGTCGATACTGCCGTGAAAAAGATGACAAAGGCATTTTGTTTTCTCTGCGAAATGCTAAAAACAGAAGTGAATTTTTAAATGTATTGGCAGAAAGCCAGTTTCGCACCGAAGTATCGTATGGTGAGGACTTCTTCAAAGCGTTGCCAGACTCACCTCAATGGGAAGAATACAAAGCTTTGGTAAGCATTTTTGCCATGAATAGTTTTTTGTATCGCCCCGAAAGCAAGTAATACCTCCTAATTAAATTCAGAAACTTTAAAATCTCATCAAAATGTCTTACCAAAATAAACCTGTCAATTGCCTTAATGTGGCATATATTTTCAAAACCTCTTTAGGAAGTATTAATGGAAGTTGGACTGAAGGCAATGTAAGCACTGTCAAAAAAATCACTTTGCCTAACGGTAATCAATTGCCCTACATATCTGGTCAAAGTTTAAAGTATCAGATTCGTAAAGCTTGGGTTGAAATGGGACTAAGAGATCTTCTATCAGAGGTAAAACAAGCTGAGAAAAATGCGGGTGTGAACTTTACAGCAGGTGACCCAAGCAAATATTTGGATGATGATTTATTAGGTTATATGATAGCTTCAAGCGGTGAAAATAGACGTAGAACAGCTCCAGTACGTGGCTCTGCCGCTATAGGCATATTTCCTTTCAGAAATGATAGAGACTTGGGAACCAAGTCCAAAGAACAAACAGGGGGTGATGTATCGGCAGGCGGAAATATTTTTGAAACAGAAATTTATTACAATTATTTCAGAGTGAATTTTTTAATTGAGTTAGACAGAATAGGTTCCTTTCAGGAGTCTGAGTTACATAAAGATGCAAAGGGAAAAATACAAAAACTTGATATAGGTGAAAAAAGAAAACGCTTAACATACCTATTGCAAGCCTTATCTCACATATGGGGAGGAGGTAAACAGTCACGTATTCTTACTGATATGTCTCCCAAGTTTTTAGCAATTACATTTCAAACTGCTAAGTCACCTATTTTCTTGGAAACCCTTACAGTAAGTGACGAAGAAGCACTTAATACTACCGCAATCAAAGAAGTTTTGGATGGAAATAAAAACATCGTTCAAAAACAAATACTTGGTTTACAATCTGGGATTTTCAAGAATGATGTATCAAAAGAGTTTCCAGGCATAGTAAGTATCCACAATGCATTTGATGAAGCAATCAATCAAATTGAAACTCTAGATTTTTAAACCTATGAAGTTTATACGCATGAGGGTTATCGGTTGTCTGAATTCATTCAGACAACCCGATTTTCACACTTATCATAAAACATTGCCATTGCCTCCTAAAACTACAATAGCAGGTATGATAGGAAGTGCCTTGGGTATATCCCCCAAAGAAGTAAATGATGAATGGCTTAAAAAAGACCGTTTTCGAATGGGTATAGTTGGAAAAGCCAATGGCAAAGCCAATGATTTATGGCAGATAAGAAAATATGAGTCTAAACAAATTGCTGCTTATAAAAAGGGAACAGAAATCACTCCTTACAAAACAGCAGTCATTGTACGTGAACTTCTTTATGCATGTGAGTATTACATTTATTTACAATTTTCTCAGGATGCTGATTACGCCTTTATCCTAGAAAAACTTCAAAATCCCGCTTGGGCCTTATCCTTAGGACGTGAAGATGAATTAATCAAAATAGTCTCTATTCAGATTGTAGAATTAGAAGAGAAGGAAGGTGTATTTTTTAGAAATACTTGTATTGCTTTTAATACCAATGAAAATAGATACCAGATAGATCTGAAAAGCTCCTCTGTAAGCAATCTACTTGCGGAAGCTCCTAAATCTATTAAACTACCTATTGCTTTTAGTCATAGAAAAGATAGTGAAGTTCGTGAAGCTGAAGCATTTCAAGATTTCACCTTTGTAAGTGACTTAGCAATAAAACCTGAAAGTTCTAAAGGCTACTTTGATGAAGAATGGAATCATGCTTTTCAGGTCTTCTGAAAGCACAGAAGTATGGCATATAAGACTTTACTTAATTGAAGTATAATTATGAAGTATGTTAAAATTCTTGCTAAAAGTAAGCCTGAAAAAACACTCATTGAGCACACACAAGATTGCTTCGATAAACTAGCGTTGGTACTGCAATGGAAAAAAGAACTTATTAATACAATCTGTCTAAAATATCAGCTTAATGAAAAACAGGTAATCAAAAAATTATTTCTTACCGTAGCTTTTCATGATGTTGGTAAAGCTAACGAACGATTCCAAGAAAAAGTAAGAGGCAACCCTTTTGAAGGATTAGAGTCACACCCTTTAGCCTCTGTACCCTTTATATTTCATTATACTCAAAACGAACCCCTTTACCAAGAAGACGAGTATAAGTTCTATCCGGAAACATTGGCAGTAGTAAGCCACCATAATAAACTTTACAAAGAAGTTTATGAGAGCTATAAGAAGATGCCTGTATTCTATGCTGACACTGAGTACTTTTACCAGTTTTTTGATTTTATCAATCAACAAGCTATTAGGCTCCAGATTCCTGATTGGCAAATATTGAGCTTTGAAGAACGGATATTAGAATGTTCGTCTCCTTATTTCTTATTCTACGATGACACTTTCGAGCAAGTCCCTGATTTTAGAAGAAAACAAAAGCTAAGAGATATATTTATCCTATTCAAAGCTGTTCTCCACTATGCCGATTGGCTTGCCTCCTCCGAATATCATAATTACCAGTACACCAGTAAAGAAAACTATCATTCTATTACTGAACGGATGAGAAAAAAGGTAACAGATTTTCAAGACTGGCAAAATTTTCAAAAAATATCTGCAGAGAGTACCTCCCATATTTTTGTACAAATACCAACAGGTCAAGGTAAAACAGAAGCCTCTGTCTTATGGGCTCTAAATAATAATCACAATCAAAAAATACTGTTTTTACTTCCTACAATGGTTACTACCAATAAAATGTATGATCGAATGAAACAGTTTTTTGAGTTAGATGAGATAGTGGGCCTCTCACATGGAACCGCTCAATATGTATTAAAGAACAGCACCCATGACATAGAGCCTGAAGATTTACGTAAACATTACCTTTACAATCGCACTTTTTTCAAACCTGTTACTGTTGCCACCATTGACCAACTAATTTATAGCTTTTTTAATTGGGGTCATTGGGTAATGACAGGAGTTGCTTGTTACAATGCAAAAATAGTTATTGATGAAGTGCATATCTATGATCCATACACTTTTGGATTATTGCTAAAGGCAATGGAATGTATAAAGCCCTACAATACTCAGTTTGCTATCATGAGTGCATCACTACCTAATCTATTAAAAACCGAGATTGAGAAAATAATACCAGAGTATACCCTCATTAAGGAAAAGGGTTTTGATGAAAAACAAAGGCATATTGTGAATACTTTTGATGGTCCCATTGAAGATAAAACAGCTGATATAGTTGAGGAATATCATAAAAGTAAAAAAGTGCTTGTTGTCTGTAATACGATTAAAAAAGCAAGAGAAATCTTTGATCTTTTAAAGGATATTGCCCCTAATAACATATTGCTTTACCACTCTCAGTTTATTTTATTAGATAAAAAGAGAAAAGAGGACGAATTAGATAAAATAAAAGATAAAAAAGGCGGTTTTATTGCAATCTGTACACAAATCGTAGAAGTGAGTCTGGACATTGACTTTGATGTGCTTTACACTGAAAATGCTCCTATAGACGCAATTATACAGCGTTTAGGACGCGTAAACAGAAAGGGAAGAATTCAAGCTAGGATACCTTCTATGGCCTTTGCTAAAGTAATAGTTACTCAAGCTTCAGAGATAAGTGAAAAATACGTTTACAAGGATCTTTTTAAAGTATTAGAGCAAGGCTTTTCACATCTTAAAGAATATGAAAAGAGATTATCAGGAAACTTACAAGAAAAACACTTTAAGGAGATTGTCGACTTAGTATACACTTATGATAATGTGGGAGACCAATTTTTTAAAGAAATAAAAGAGGCAAAAGAGCTCTTAAATAGACTATGGAATGATTTCGTAAAAGGTATCTATACATTGCGAGCAGAACAAAGACAGATAGAACAAATTAGCTCCAGAAAAATAACTACAATCACATACGAGTGTGTACTTCAGAAACATAACATCAATTTTGACTTTGCTAAACTACTTGAAAATAAACAGTTTGACAAAGTCAAAGAATATACGGTTAAGATTCCTGTACACATATCACACAAATACAATGCTCGAAAGCTGACAGAAGAAGTCGATATCTATCTCATTGATTTGGAATATAATAGTGTAGAAGGAATTTCTTATAAAGAAGCAGAAGACTTTAATTTTTTATGAGATCCGTCACCGCCACCCTCATCAACCTGTACCATGTTTGCCACCGGGAAATGTGGCTTCATGCCCACGAGGTGCGTATGGAACATACCTCCGACACCGTTTACGAAGGTAAGCTGATTGGGGAAACCACCTATCTCCAGCGGGCCGAGCGGTATACCCAACTCGAACTGGAAGGCATCAAGATTGACTTCTATGACCGCAAAGCCAATGTGATCCACGAAACCAAGAAGTCAGACAAGGCCGAGTATGCCCATCTGGCACAGGTGCGTTATTACCAGTACATTCTGGAGAAAAACGGCATTGCCGGAGCCTCGGCCATTCTGGAATACCCCAAGCTTCGCAAAACCGAGATCGTACCTGCGCTTACAGCCGAAGACCGCTTGCAGGTACTCGACTGGATTGATCAGGTAAAAAAGATTGTCAAGTCCAGGCAGTGCCCGCCCCGTATCAAAAAATCCCTATGCAAAAGCTGTTCGTACTTTGATTTTTGTTACGTAGAGGAAAAAGAGGAGTAAGCAACTGGTATGCGGGAAAGTCGTCGATGGGCAAACGAAGGCCAATCAGAGAAAGCGGTTTTCTCAAAAAGAAGCAAGAAAAACAAAGTAAATCATTGACAGTCAGTACATCGTCGAATCCCTGGGTAAATCATAGAATTGCCTATCGACGATAAACCCGGAGAATAACGATGCTTACAAATGGCGTTTTGAGGCTGGAAATGCTATTTTTTTGCAGATTTTCGAACGGATCATAATCGTACCATAGAGGAATTGAAATCGGGCGACACCAAGGAATTTGAGGCGGCCGTGGCCCATCATAATCGTACCATAGAGGAATTGAAATTTTTCGGAAAGGGTGTTTTCTTCGGATAGTTCCAACATCATAATCGTACCATAGAGGAATTGAAATGAAGTTTTAACGCCGCGTTGGCCGCCTGCTGTGCGAATCATAATCGTACCATAGAGGAATTGAAATGAGGTGGACTACTATACCGTACAGGCCTTTGTCGGATCATAATCGTACCATAGAGGAATTGAAATCTACCCGAAGGCGCTTACGTTGAGGTAATCGTGCCATCATAATCGTACCATAGAGGAATTGAAATGGATATGCTCCATCTCCGACTCCTGGTATACGCTAATCATAATCGTACCATAGAGGAATTGAAATTTGCCGGTTACATAGCCAGCGGCATTGCAACGGTATATCATAATCGTACCATAGAGGAATTGAAATTTGTTTACCTCGAATTTAGCCGCAGCCTCCGAAGCAATCATAATCGTACCATAGAGGAATTGAAATTCCGGAGACAAGAGCGCACCTAGCGGAATAGTCCAGATCATAATCGTACCATAGAGGAATTGAAATTACGTCCAGGCATCGGTTTTGACAAAGCCCGAATCTATCATAATCGTACCATAGAGGAATTGAAATTTCCTCCAGCTTTCGCAGTGCCTCCCGTTTTATTTCCATCATAATCGTACCATAGAGGAATTGAAATTAGTTCCGAGGCAATACGCCCCTGTAGACGGGGAAAATCATAATCGTACCATAGAGGAATTGAAATAGGCCAGGGTGAAGAAGGGTTTGACCAGCCTTCGGGATCATAATCGTACCATAGAGGAATTGAAATATCTTTTCCGAGGATTTGGCCTTGTCGGGTTTTTCATATCATAATCGTACCATAGAGGAATTGAAATGGAAAAGCATACGGTTCACCGTCTCGCCGCCAAAGTATCATAATCGTACCATAGAGGAATTGAAATGGATATGATCGCTCAGTTCTTTGTAGCCGGTGCGGGATCATAATCGTACCATAGAGGAATTGAAATTCGAATTCTTTTTCGATTTCTTGCCGTCTTCGCTATATCATAATCGTACCATAGAGGAATTGAAATAGTGGGGACAGGCCCTGCGCGAAACCGCCCGAGACAATCATAATCGTACCATAGAGGAATTGAAATTCGGTCTTGTAACCCATATCCCACTTGTTACATACCATCATAATCGTACCATAGAGGAATTGAAATTCCCCTTTGGTTTTCTTGCTTTTTGTCTGCCGGACTATCATAATCGTACCATAGAGGAATTGAAATATCACAGATAGAAGACAAGCAAGCCGAAATAAGCTGATCATAATCGTACCATAGAGGAATTGAAATAGGTTGGAGTATTGCTGCTTACGGTAGTGGGCTTTTATCATAATCGTACCATAGAGGAATTGAAATCGCCCAAGCAGGCCAACAACGCCCTGACCTGGCTTCATCATAATCGTACCATAGAGGAATTGAAATGCTCGGGAATACTCATGTTGTCCCAGCTTTTGCGGTATCATAATCGTACCATAGAGGAATTGAAATAAGTTTGACTTTGCTCGCTGTGCGAAGGATGTTTTTATCATAATCGTACCATAGAGGAATTGAAATACGCCGACAAGGTGGAGATAACCGACTGCGACCTGATCATAATCGTACCATAGAGGAATTGAAATTGGTTTGTACTGGGGGTTTTTGATTCCTGCGTCTTGATCATAATCGTACCATAGAGGAATTGAAATAAGGCACAGAGGCGGCCAGCCCGGCAACGCCATCCATATCATAATCGTACCATAGAGGAATTGAAATTTGAAAACCTGACAGCCCGCACAGATCGGGCATGGTCCAATCATAATCGTACCATAGAGGAATTGAAATAAGGAACTTAGAAAAATGAAAAAGTGCAAATGCAAACATCATAATCGTACCATAGAGGAATTGAAATTCATGTTTGCCCAACGGGAAAGCCGCGCATTCGATAATCATAATCGTACCATAGAGGAATTGAAATCCGAGTTCAACGACGACTCATCGCGCATCGCGGCCAATCATAATCGTACCATAGAGGAATTGAAATCAAAATACTCCTTGCCGTCCACGACCAGCGGTAGGTATCATAATCGTACCATAGAGGAATTGAAATTTGCCAAAGAGACGTTCATCCTGGCCCAGATCATCCAGATCATAATCGTACCATAGAGGAATTGAAATGGAAGAAGACCTTCTTGCCCGTTTCGATTTCTGCGTAATCATAATCGTACCATAGAGGAATTGAAATAGACCAATCCGGAGTTTGCCCAGCCTCCGGTATCGAAATCATAATCGTACCATAGAGGAATTGAAATGAGTACGGCCAGGCGATGTAACGACAAGCAATTTCATATCATAATCGTACCATAGAGGAATTGAAATCCACATATTGCCACCAGGCAAAGTTTCCCATTGCCATCATAATCGTACCATAGAGGAATTGAAATTTCAATCACTATGCGGGTGTTAACGTCGAAAGCCGGATCATAATCGTACCATAGAGGAATTGAAATGGACATCAAGACCATCGGGCATAGTGTGGCGAATGATCATAATCGTACCATAGAGGAATTGAAATAAGTTCAGTTCGGTTTGCATCTTCGTTAGGGGTTAAGATCATAATCGTACCATAGAGGAATTGAAATGTAAATCGTTCCTGGAGTTCACTTTCCGAAACTTGGATCATAATCGTACCATAGAGGAATTGAAATGAGTAAATCTTATGGGCGTCCCCTTGCGTTACCGGTCATCATAATCGTACCATAGAGGAATTGAAATAGGTATATAAATGTGTCCTAAACACCAATTCCAGCAAAAACTTTAATCGTACCATTCCAGGAATCGCGTTTTTCAACCGTTACCGATTCTGATCTATGCCCAAAACCTATTACCTGTTCAATCCCGGTCGGCTCAGCCGCAAAGACAACACCCTCAAGTTTACCCCTACCGATGCCGAGGGCAACGAAGGCCAGCCCAAGTACATTCCCATTGAAGATGTGGGCCAGCTCTATGCCTTTGGCAGCCTGGATGCCAACAGTGCCCTGTTCAACTTTCTAGGCAAGCAAAACATCTCAGTGCATTTTTTTGATTACTACGAGCATTACACCGGCTCGTTTATGCCCAAGGACTACCTGCTGGCGGGAAAAATGCAGGTTGAGCAAACACGGGCCTACCTGCGCAAATCCATCCGGCTCACCCTGGCCCGCCGCTTTGTGGAAGGCGGCGCGCAGAACATGCTCAAAAACCTGCGCTACTACCACAACCGGCAAAAAGACCTCGACCTGCCCCTGACCAGCATCGAAGGTTACCTGCCACTGGTGCCACTGGCAACCGACATTGCCACGCTGATGGGCATGGAAGGCAACATCCGGCAGGCCTACTACTCGGCCTTTGACAACATCATCGACGGCTTTGCCATGGAAGGGCGCAGCAAACAACCGCCTTCCAACGAAATCAACGCCCTGATCTCGCTGGGCAACATGCTTTGCTACACCGCGTGCCTGGACCAGATCTACCACACCCAGCTCAACCCGACCATCAGCTTTCTGCACGAGCCGGGCACACGCCGCTACTCACTGGCCCTGGACCTGGCCGAAATCTTCAAGCCCATCCTGGTTGACCGGCTGGTATTCTCGGTGCTCAACAAAAAACAGTTGCAGGCCAAAGACTTTGACCACGAGCTGAACCGGTGCGTGCTCAAGCCCCACGCCCGGCAAACGTTTGTCCGGGCGTGGGATGAAAAGCTGCGCGAAACCCTCCAGCACCGCAGTCTGGGCCGCTCTGTCAGCTATCGCCACCTGATCCGGCTGGAGTGCTACAAGCTGGCCAAGCACCTGTTGCGCATCGAGGAGTACAAACCCTTCCGTGCCTGGTGGTAAGTCTAAGTGGTAAGTCCGGTTCGTAAGGTAGGGGATGTCTGAGCCGACAGGCAAGGCAACTCTAAGAAAAGTTTTGTACATTGGGACTTTAACACGCAGCTACCCATGTACATTATTCTGGTCTATGATGTAGGCGAAAAACGAGTGGGCAAAATGCTCAAACTCTGCCGGCAGTACCTGAACTGGATTCAGAATTCGGTACTGGAAGGCGAGATCAGTGAAGTCAAACTGAAAGAACTCAAGGACAAAGCTGAAAAAATCATGGTGGAAGAAGAGGATAGCCTGATTATTTTCAAGAGCCGCCAGCAACACTGGCTGGACAAGGAAGTGATCGGACTGACCCGTAACGATACCGATCATTTTCTGTAGTCGTGACACGCGCCAGTCGTCGATGTATTCAAAGGCACGCAAAGGATAAACTGAACTCCTAACAAGAAAGAACCAAAACAAGACATAAGCCATTGACTGTCAATCAGTCGTCGAAGCCCCGGATCGATCGTAGCATTACCCATCGACGACCCGGACAAGTAAAAAGTGAATGATAGACCTGCGTTTCCAGCTTAGAAACGCACTTTTTTAAGCCGTTTCCAACGGCTACTAATTGTACCAATGAGGAATTGAAATCCTGTGGTGAAAACTGCGTTACATTGTCAAGATTCGCTACTAATTGTACCAATGAGGAATTGAAATAAGTGACTGAGCAAAATATCCATAAGGGTGTGCTGCCTACTAATTGTACCAATGAGGAATTGAAATTGGGGATAAACACGGTGGACAGGTTGCAGTTCAGGTGCTACTAATTGTACCAATGAGGAATTGAAATCACCATTCAGTGCTTTGTCTTCTCGGTCCAGGAAGTCTACTAATTGTACCAATGAGGAATTGAAATCCGAAAACAAGCTGTATTACCGATTTAAATAACCCATCTACTAATTGTACCAATGAGGAATTGAAATAAGGTTAGTGCAGCGGCGGCGGCAACACCTGTGACGCTACTAATTGTACCAATGAGGAATTGAAATCAGACGACGAGCAGAAAGACAAACCGGAGACGAGCACTACTAATTGTACCAATGAGGAATTGAAATTCACCTAAACCAATGTTGACACGGCTTTCGCCCTGCTACTAATTGTACCAATGAGGAATTGAAATCGCTGTACATGGAAGAGGTAGAGGCCCTGGTACGAACTACTAATTGTACCAATGAGGAATTGAAATTTGAGGAAAAGGTAATCAAAGCGTTCGATACATACCTCTACTAATTGTACCAATGAGGAATTGAAATAGGCTTGGAGTGTCTGCACCTGAGTAGGGAACCGGCCTACTAATTGTACCAATGAGGAATTGAAATCCAGGACAAAAGCGCGTAGCATGGCTTATAAGCCAACTACTAATTGTACCAATGAGGAATTGAAATCGTTTTACAACCAGGAAGACTTTTACAAGGAAACGGCTACTAATTGTACCAATGAGGAATTGAAATCTTCCGACAGTACCAGTGCCGCGTTTGACAAACTACCTACTAATTGTACCAATGAGGAATTGAAATTCAGCAATCCGGAACTGAGAAAGCAAAAGCTCAGCCACTACTAATTGTACCAATGAGGAATTGAAATTGTGTTTGTAAAGCACGATAACGACCTGGAAATCGACTACTAATTGTACCAATGAGGAATTGAAATTCCATTCGCCTAATGTCCAGTCGGAACCGTCTGGTTCTACTAATTGTACCAATGAGGAATTGAAATACAGCCAACGGCACCCATGCGGGTGGGAACCGACTTTCTACTAATTGTACCAATGAGGAATTGAAATTTCCAGGTCGGCTTTCAGGAACGCGACGTAAAGACCTACTAATTGTACCAATGAGGAATTGAAATGGGTTTCGACGTTCCAGTTCTTGAAAAGGTAGGAATCTACTAATTGTACCAATGAGGAATTGAAATAACGAATTAAAAACAATGATCTGGTAAACGGCAAACCTACTAATTGTACCAATGAGGAATTGAAATTTACCCGTGCGGATTGTGCCCGAACTGGAAGCGGTCCTACTAATTGTACCAATGAGGAATTGAAATACCACCACTACCTCATCGTCCTTTTCTTTTACCGGACTACTAATTGTACCAATGAGGAATTGAAATTCAATGCTAACGACCCGAAAGATGCCTATGAACTGCCTACTAATTGTACCAATGAGGAATTGAAATGCCGTATCTTGCGGTAATCCGCCGGATCTATAGTGACTACTAATTGTACCAATGAGGAATTGAAATAGTGCCCGCTCGTCGATGTATTCGAAGAATCCGCCCACTACTAATTGTACCAATGAGGAATTGAAATTGTTCAACTGCGCCTGTGTCCAGCAACCGACCACCTCTACTAATTGTACCAATGAGGAATTGAAATGACAACCAGTACGCGACACGCATGGTGACGGGTAATCTACTAATTGTACCAATGAGGAATTGAAATTCCGGACAATCTTACGACTACGGCCAAAACGATTGCTACTAATTGTACCAATGAGGAATTGAAATTGCCTTTTTGCGTTTGGGAGTTGGATTTTCAACAACTACTAATTGTACCAATGAGGAATTGAAATATTGGTCAAAAGCGTAAAATAACAAATCTTCGTCAACTACTAATTGTACCAATGAGGAATTGAAATACGGCGGCGGCGATCTGACACTGACAGGCAGACTACCTACTAATTGTACCAATGAGGAATTGAAATAACTCTGCGAAGCTATCGCAGGAATACAGGGACGCGCTACTAATTGTACCAATGAGGAATTGAAATCGTTCTTTAACAACACAACCGAAATCGGAAGCCTTCTACTAATTGTACCAATGAGGAATTGAAATTAAGTTCTTCTTGCAGTGAAGTGTTTTCTAGTTGTCTACTAATTGTACCAATGAGGAATTGAAATCTTCGGTAACCTATCCGGGCGAATCGGGCACGGTCACCTACTAATTGTACCAATGAGGAATTGAAATTTGCAGGAGGTCGCCCAATCCGAAAGCGTGCAACCCTACTAATTGTACCAATGAGGAATTGAAATACGAAAAACGTGAATACCATACCGACGAACAAACTACTAATTGTACCAATGAGGAATTGAAATATTCCTCTATTTGCCTTTGCTTCTCCTGAAGCTGTCCTACTAATTGTACCAATGAGGAATTGAAATAGTTTAGAAGGTTTCTTACTATGCAGGCGGATTATTCTACTAATTGTACCAATGAGGAATTGAAATTTCCAATGATAGCCGGATCAGCACCGAACAGACCTACTACTAATTGTACCAATGAGGAATTGAAATAAGTGGGAAAGCATTTCAGACGAAATGTGGCGCAACTACTAATTGTACCAATGAGGAATTGAAATAAGGCCAGAAACTGAAAGTTACGGCTACCAACCTAGCCTACTAATTGTACCAATGAGGAATTGAAATGGTACTTATCGCATCTGAGTTGTAATGGAAGTAGTGCTACTAATTGTACCAATGAGGAATTGAAATAGGAAAACCAGTTGGTGCCGTCCATGTGGGCAACCGTCTACTAATTGTACCAATGAGGAATTGAAATTATCCTGTAGGCACAAGCCAATGACGGCGGCTTCCAGCTACTAATTGTACCAATGAGGAATTGAAATATGGTTACCGACTGGTACGTACCATTGCTGATGAGAACTACTAATTGTACCAATGAGGAATTGAAATAATCGTCCTGCCAGCTTACATCGCCGTTGGTGTTGCCCTACTAATTGTACCAATGAGGAATTGAAATAACCCTTTCCGGTACCGGCATACTGCCCATCAACGCTACTAATTGTACCAATGAGGAATTGAAATTTGAGGGCGTATACCTTCAAAGCGCCAGACGGATGCCTACTAATTGTACCAATGAGGAATTGAAATGGCAGTAATAACATCGCGTTCACCGGCAACAGCTTCCTACTAATTGTACCAATGAGGAATTGAAATGGGTTTTCAGCCGTGACAGTTCGACGAGCTTGTTTTGCTACTAATTGTACCAATGAGGAATTGAAATGAGTTGATAGGCAATTTTCCCCGGTACATCGGGTAACTACTAATTGTACCAATGAGGAATTGAAATACCCTTTGCCGGAAGACGACGACCCGATCCTTCCGTCTACTAATTGTACCAATGAGGAATTGAAATAGTGGTTGTAAGTAGGTTGCTCGTATTGTGGTTAGCTACTAATTGTACCAATGAGGAATTGAAATGGCAATGATAAAAGCACAAAAACGCAAGCAAACCTACCTACTAATTGTACCAATGAGGAATTGAAATGTCCGTCGTTACGCACAAGCTCGACAATCTCCTGGGCTACTAATTGTACCAATGAGGAATTGAAATATGATTCCCTGCCTCATCAGGGCTGCGGATGCTTGCCTACTAATTGTACCAATGAGGAATTGAAATGCGGAATGAGCGCGTTTCTTTGTGAATCCACCCCCACCCCGCTTTTTATCATATCTAGTGAGAAATCGAATAAAAAACCTTGCTTGTTGTGCAAATACAGTTTTATGTTATTGAAATGCCGGATGATCCACTTTCTGCCAGTCCATCTTGATCCGGTTTCGGCGGATCTTGGCATAGTGCTGCTGAGTAGTCCGGATGTTGGTATGGCCCAGCATGCGGCTTACCGTAGCCAGGGGCACACCGGCATCGAGCCAGAGCTGCCCGGCCGTCTTTCTGGCTACCTGAGTGGTCAGATTTTTCCGGATGCCTACAATCTCAGCTATTTCCTTCAGGTAGGCATTGTATTTCTGATTGCTCACCACTGGCAAATGATAGCGGTACTTTTCCAGAATCTTCTTAGCCCTGGGGAAAAACGGGACTATGGCTTCACATTCACTCACCGGCTTTTCGCGTATGTAGTGTATCCACTCCTTGCCTTCTTCATCGGTCACAATGGCCTGGTTGGGATCAAAATTGCGGTAGTCAACATAGCTCATACCGGTAAAGGCATTGAAGACAAACAAATCGCATACCTGGCCGAGTCGTAGCGAAGAGAAAGCATGATTGGCAAGCAATTCGAGTTCCTCCCATTCGAGTATGGGCGTTTGCTTGTACTCACCCATATCAAACTTCATTGACCGCAGCGGATTGGCCGCTATTAGCTCGTTACATACTGCGTAATCCATCACTTCCCTGCAAAAGGTCAGGATCTTGCTCGCGTGTGTCTTTCCGGACTTATGGTCGAGCAGCCATTCGTAGAGTTGCTGGCTGATCTTAGGGCTGAACAGTTCGGGGGTGAGAAACAGTATCTTTTGCTCTACAAAAAACTTGGTTACTTTGGTTTGCCACGCGCGGAGCTTTTTGACGGTGCCGGCCACCTTCTTTTCCTCAATCTTGCGTTGGATGAGTTTGTCCATCAACCCCAGAAAGGTAATGGCACTACCGGCCCGTAAGACATACTCCCGCTTGATAATCTCGGCGGAAATGGTTCTGCCCAGCGAGAGGAACTCATTGTAAATCTCCTTGAGCGTTAAGCGGATCTGCCGTAGTGTCTGGTTGTCCAGCTGCGCATCTTCGCTGCTGCTGACAATAAGCTGGGCATCAGCATTCCATTTATTTTTTTCCACCTTCACGTAGGTTGAGAAAGGGGTCGAACGAACTCCGTTGACGGTAATGCGGCAATAAATCGTTCCTTGTTCTGTGTTTCCTTGCGTGGTGTTTGCATGCGCAGTCTTTGCATGCTTACGGAAAAAGAAAAGAACATTCATACGGACTCTTTTTTAAAAGATTTGTTCATGAACTTATGGGTTTAGTGTGAACCCATAAGATTTTGTTTCAGTATTATTTCCATAAAAAATCCGGTGAATACCCGAATAAAATTGCATTATTTTCACATATGGTTAACAATTTTTCATATATGAGAATACTTGCAGGAAAGTCAGGTTTGTAACAGATCTTTTGGAAACGGTCACTTGGATGCTACAGTCTGGCTACTGTTACCTCGGGGGAAATCTGCTGTTACCTTATTTGTTGCCACCAGGTGGCAAATACAGGGGGGTAAAACAAAAAAACCTGCTGAATTAGCAGGTTTTCGCTAGAAATGGAGTTTTTTGGTGATCCCGCTGGGATTCGAACCCAGGACCCATACATTAAAAGTGTATTGCTCTACCAGCTGAGCTACGGAATCTTATTATTTCTGACTTTTTATTCTATGTCCTTTTCGTAAATTGCGGTGCAAAGATAGGAACTCTAAAAAGACGATGCAAGCCCAACCCACAAAAAAAATAATATTTTCTACTATTTCTCTGATGGTGAGCATTTTAAGTTTTTCACAAACTTCATCAATACCTTCCATTACCACAGCAGACTCGCTTTTTGAGCAAAAAAACTATACTCAGGCATTGGTTGCGTATGAGTCCATTCTGGAAAAAACCGGCGAACTCTCCCCGGCCATGCTGCTCAAAATGGCATTTGTCAGCGAAAGCCTGGGCGACTATTCCAAAAGCCTGTATTACCTGAACCTGTATTACCAGCGACGCCCCAGCCAGCAGGTGGCCCTCAAGATGAGCGACATCGCCAGCCGGTACAATTTGTCAGGCTACGATTACGGCGACTGGGATTTTTTTCTGATTTTCTACCAGCGGTACTACATGTGGGTAGTAACCGCGCTGGCATTGCTGGCATTCTGGATGATGGGGGGCATGATCCGCAAAAAGATACGCGGCTCGTTCATTGCGGGCAGGCATGGCATGGCGCTGCTTTTTTTCCTGAGTGTCATTCTGATTGTCTTCAACCTGCAACTGAACAGTCGCAAAGCCATTGTGGCCGAAGACTACTCCTACCTGATGAACGCCCCCTCGGCAGGCGCAAAGCTGGTCCGGGTGGTCCGCAAGGGACACCGGATGAATGTCCGCAGCGAAACCGACATCTGGCTGCAAACCGAATGGGCCGGCAAAAAAGCCTACATACGCAAGCAGAATGTGTGGATGGTCGAATAAGAAAAGTATCGGAAACATGGAAAGCCCTTCTATTCACTCAGAAGGGCTTTTTCATAGGCATTTTGGTACTGCAATGTTTTCGATATTTTCGTATTTTTTTCAATAATTTGTACCTTTTTTGTACCTTGGATACAAGTTGCACCAAAATTTGTACCTCAAATGACAAAGGTCAGTTTACGGAAAAAAGCCATGACCAAAGGACGGCACAGCCTGTACCTGGACTTCTACCCTCCTATCCCGCACCCGAAAACCAAGAAGCCAACCCGCAGGCAGTTCCTGGGCTTGTTCGTCTTTGACAAACCAAAGAACCCACCTGAGAAAGATCACAACAAAAAGATACTTGATCTTGCCGAGCATGTGCGTTCCCAAAGGCAGGTGGAGGTAGCAAGGGAAAATTACAACTTCCTGATTGCCGAAAAACATTCGGAGGATTTCTTTGCATACATCCGGCGCTACATCAAACGGTTTGAAGGTTCGACGCTGGAAAGCTACAATACCACTATGCGCTATCTGGAGGCATACACCAAAAAAGACAAGCTGCCGGTTTCTTCCGTCAATGAAAAGTTTTGCAACGGGTTTCGGGAGTTCCTTTTGAAAACAAACGGAGTGAAACGAACCGATATCAAACTTTCTCGAAATTCGGCTGCGTCTATTTTTACGCGTTTCCGGACCGTTTTAAAGCAGGCTTACCGGGATGAGATCTTGGAGTTCAATGTAGTTGACAAAGTGCGTCAGATACGAACTACGGACGTAAACCGGGAATATCTGACCATAGAGGAACTGCAACTGCTGGCAAACAACGAATGTGTGATGCCGGCACTCAAGCGGGCCGCTTTGTTTTCTGCCATGACCGGCTTGCGGTATAGCGACATTGAAAAGCTTACCTGGGACGAGGTCAGGCACGGCGAATCAGAGGGCTATTACCTGAGATTTCGCCAAAAGAAAACCAACGGTGTCGAGCAGTTGCCCATATCAGAACAAGCCTACAGTTTGCTAGGCGAAAGGGACAAGCCAGAAGAACGGGTGTTTGTCGGCTTGAAATACAGCAACGACCAAAACCACATTTTACGCTACTGGATAGCATCCGCAGGTATCAAAAAGAAGTTAAGCTTCCATTGTTTCCGGCACACGTTCGCCACTTTGCAGCTGACGCTGGGCACTGACATTTACACTGTTAGTAAAATGCTTGGTCACCGGGACCTGGCCACTACCCAGATCTACGCAAAGATTGTGGATTCCAAGAAAAGAGAGGCAGCCGATAAAATCAAACTGGATTTATGAGCGAAGGAGAAATAATAATGAAATTAGAGGAAATGACTACTATTCGTCAAAAATTAGCTTTTTGGAATGATACTATCCTTCCTCAGTGGGATAAGATTGAATGGGAGCCTTTCAGTTTAGAAGAAGGAAAAGGGTTAATTCATTCAGTGATGCATCAAGGTGAGATTTCTTGGAAGTTTCCTGAAAGTATCTGGCAAAAACACTTCTTTGATGCTTGGATGGAAAGAGAAGATAGAAATGATTGGATTTACTTTTTTGAAATAAAGAGGGGAAAGGAATGGGCAATGCGTCTTATAGATGAAAGAAGAGAATGGCAATCTAAGGAGATGCTTAATAATCCATACTTTGATTCGCTGGCAGACTGGAAAAGCTGGTATGAAGAAATCCAGAAAGAGGCAACACAGCAAGATCCTGAATCTGTTTATCTAAGCAAAAAAGCTGCCTTAGATAAACCTATAATAGGCAGGGAATCATACTATATAATGCTTAAGGAAATCAGTAAATTTTACGAAAATTTAAGAAATCCCACTCCATTAAATCAAAGCAATGCAGTTTTAGAAAAGCTAATATCAATAGAGCAATCTTTAGTCGATCAAGTATACACTGTTCTATCATCTTATTTTAATGCAGATCAGCAAACAGTATTAAAGAAAGCATTAGAGGGAGAAAAGGTAGAAAAGAAGCTTCATTTTTCAGGTAATGCGAATCAGTTGGCAGATGTATTTTGGTTGCTCACCAAAGGCAAGTGTGTTAAAGGGACACAAAAAAAGGTTACGGAGTGGATTTGCAATAATTTTACGTACACCGAAAATGGGCAGACAAAAGAATTCAACCCTGGAGCCTTGAAGGATGTTATAGACAGAACCGAAAGAAAATGCGCAAACCCACTGCCCGAAACCAAAGGTTTAATTTCGTTTAAAGACCAGTTTAAAAATGTTATCAAAAAAGCAAAAGAAGCAGTCAGGGAAAAACGAAATTGATACTAATAAATAGGTAAAAATAAACTTTTAACTCACTTTTTCGACTCACTTCAACTCACTTGCTTGAAGTGAGTTTTTCATTTTTTATTCTTTTACAGCATTGTTTCACCTAGCCCCAAAGAACAATGCTGCTGCAACAAATTAATCTTAACGGTACAAATTTCATCATTGCAGATGAGGAAGCGCTAAACGCTAAGTTTAGACAAATCGCGCAGGAGGAGTACACTAAGCTTGCCAGCGAAGAGTCGCGACAAGAAGAGGAAGATATTGCAGACATTCACGAAGCAGCAAAACTCACAGGCAGAGCCGAACAAACCATTTATGGTTTGGTTTGTCGCAGACAGATCCCGCATAGTAAAGACGGTAAGTTTTTAAAATTCAGCAAAAAGAAGCTTCGCGAATGGATGATGCAGAATGAGCGCAAGACTCATACTGAATTGTCAGAACAAGCCAGATCCTATCTAAAACGACGCAAACTAGCAGCCTGATTTTCTACATGTCATCAATGATTTTCTACAAGTTGTAGGAATGAAAAAAGTGACCCAAACCTACCACAGCGGATCACTTTTTCAAATTCTTGATGTAAATATCTAATTGAGATGGACAAATCTAATGTTTTTTACGAGGCAAAGCAAGGCTCAGACCCTAAAAATGGGTATAAACACAATGGCTTTCGTGTGGATAACAATTATACCGGCCCAAACTGGCGAAGGGTTGTTGACCTGGAATTAAATGGCGAGATTACTTCTGAAGAAAGTGCAGGAAGTACAACCAAGGCCAAGCAAATCACTTTCTCCTACCAGAAAAAGAATAACGAAGCCGCCATAAGTATTGATGGAGTATCCTTACTCTATAAATCGGAATTAGCTTCAATCATTGCTGCCCCTGGAGTTGGAAAAACTAACTGGATAGAGAACATTACAGCTACTCTTCTTGCCAAAATACATGGTATACCTTACGAGGATAATCTAGGCGTTACTGCACCTGCCGCAAATTCTAAAAGCCGCGTTCTTCTCTGTGACCTGGAAAGGCCTATGGATGATATTGATACCTCCCACCGTAGAATTTTCAAACGACTGAAAAGCCCTTTTCACATCATAAGTAATGACATAATTCCCGGATTAGATTATTTGTCACTGATTGAATTTGAAAAGCTTGACGAAAAAAAATCAGAGATAGAATCATGGCTAGATATAAACGAGTATGATTATCTAATTCTTGATGGCGGATTGGATCTGGTTGATGATATGAACGATCCAAAAGGTTCTGCTGCAAGCGTTCGTTGGTTGCGTGCAGTAGCCGCGAAGTACAACATTGCAATCATCATAACGCTTCATCCGAATAAGAATTCAGAAACCGCAGCAGGTCACTTTGGAACATACCTGCAAAGATGGAGCCGGGCTTTTCTATTGATCAAAACAGCAGGCGTAGACGGTAGCAGAGTAATTACAACAGACTTTGACCTTGGTAAATTGAGCCACACACATCTTAAGATAGAACATTATTTCCGATGGAATGCAGAGAAAGGCTATTTCACTTCCTGTAATCAATCTGATTCTTACCTACATAAAAAGTCAAATAGCCTGGAGAAAACTATTAAAGAGATTTTTATTAGCCAGCAAACAACTCAACTACCAGCAACCAAGATGAAAAAGACGATGATGGAAAAGCTTAACTGTAGCGAGACGACTGTTAAGAGAAAGCTGGCAGAGGCAGCGGACTTTGGATACATAAGCATAATAGGAACAGGTAAGGGTGCTACTTATAACATAGAATCGATTTAGCTTTTCGGTATCACTGTACCCCTCATATAGGGGTACAGTGATACCGAAAATAAGAAAGCCAAAATGACACCGAAAGACACCGAAAAGTAGCGTCTATGGCACCGAAAAACACCGAAAGACACCGGAAATAAGATTTGATACCAAAAGACACCAAAAAGAAGAAAAAATGATACCAAAAACTCAAGATAGCCTATTGTTAAGAAAGGTAACCTGCAAGCCAAATTACTGGTCTAAGCAATTGTATTTGGTTTCTCTTGTAACGGCTGTTAAAGGTGAGCAGAGGCAGATAGACCTAGTTAAGGCTAACAGGAAACTAGCAGATGAAACTAAGCAGAAGAAACACAAGATTAAAAACTTTCCTGTCTTCGTAGCGGCAGGAATAATAAAACTGGTCCCTGCACCAACCGCTGACGATCCGGAAGCGACAGAAAAGGAAATGGTAGAATACAGTGGATTTGCTCAGCTGGATTTTGACGGGTTAAGATCACTGGGATTAGATCCGGAGGTAGTGCGAGATGAGTTTGCCAAATTATGGTTTGTGTCTTATTCAGGATTGTCTGTCAGAGGTGGCGGTGTTTGGTTATTGGTTTATCTGGATGCGTACGACTTGGAGACCTATACCAAGCGGTGGAAAGCCTGCTTTGAGTTTTGCTACAGCTTATTGGATAAGTTTCTAGGTTATAAGTTAAAGCGTGATTCCAAGGGGACTAATCCGACCGACTATAGATTTATATGTCCAGATCCAGACGCAAAATGGAATTTTAACCCAGAACCTTTTACAGTCACATTGAAAGAAAGCAAACCAATCCCAGCACCCAAGCCAGCTTACAATGACAGTTCAAGGCTTGTTCAACTTCTGGATTTGATTGTCGAGAAAAGGATTGATCTAACATCTTCTTATGAAGATTGGAGAAACCTTTCTTTTTCCTTAACTGCAACCATGGGCGAATCTGGTAGGGAATGGTTTCATGCGCTGAGTCAATTCTACGACAAATACAGCCCAACGGAAACAGATAAGCAGTTTGATGCTTCAATCAAGAGAAATGGTTACGGATTTAGTGAAGACTTCATTTTTGCCTTAGCTCGCAACCATGGAATCATTCTCAAAGAGTACACCCAACCTACCATAAATCAAATTACTGCTTTCGAAGCGGAAAAACCAGATAAGGGCTATCCTGACTCATGGGATGATACAACTCCTTTGCCTGGATACGAACGGCGAAAACAAGATTTTGAAAATCAATTCTTAACCAAATCTGCTGGCCTTCTGCTGGAAGCCAGCGCATAAAAATAAAAGATTCTGACCAGTCAATGACCAATCAGAATCTTAATTATCCACTATCGGAATCACCTAAATTCCATGATAGTTGACGCAAAATAAACAAATCAATGAATTTGGTAACATAGAAATTTTCACAAAACCCTACATAGAAACGAACAGCAATACTGTGAAACTGCTGTGAAATACACCGAGAATGCACCGAGAATCAATTCAATTATTAATAACTAAATCATTTTTAACAATGAATACCACGCACGCAAGTACACCAGACCTAGCAGTTAACCAGCCTGCACAATCCAAAGATTTTGTACGTTACGACAGGCATACTGTAGGCCAAAAAACAGAGTTTGCAAACAACAAGTATCTGATTGAAAACATACTTGCCGAATGCACGAAACTGCAAATAGCGTCCCCTTCCCTATGGGCTGAGCTTGAACGGCTGATTGAAGACCCACGAAAATATGTTGAGGACAGCCGTTACAATCTGGCTACCGATAATGGCAACAAGCCTGCGATGATGGGTTTAATTCAATTAAGCCGCCAGCAGGTATTAGACGCGGTGGGCGTACCTGATTTTCAACAGCTGGAACGTCACTGCATCCGGTTAAAGGAATCCCACCGAAAGCACACTCTGGCAAGGTATACAATCATCCAGGGCACGCAAGTATCATTCAATGAGACTTTGCATCAAATGGACCTGGAGCAAACCGCTACCCGGACCCGTGGCAGACAGGATGAAATTCTGTTTGAAGCCTGCAAAAGATTTTACACCTCTATGAAAGATCTGCATTCAATTCCTAAAAAGCACTATGATCCTTTCATGAAGGCGTATGGTGAACTCCAATATCTAACTCCAGAGGACCTGTTTGAAGCCTTAAGACAATGAACACGCATAGCGTAACAAAGCCAGTGGCAGAGCAGGATTCTGCCACTGGCAAACCCAAAAAGAGGCGAAGAAAGCCTTTATTCTCAACTTCAACCAAATACAAAAATGGAAAACCTACAAATAATAGCTGATTTTATTCTTAAATGCAAATTTTCGTCTGGCACCAGCCAGGATGATGTGATAAAGCTAACCATGCAGGCGCAATACGATTCTGTGCAAAATACCGTTTCCGGTGCCAAAACGGATATTCCGGCACTGGTACATTCCGCTGCAATAGGTTTAGGCATTGCCATTGAGTTGCCTGAGCAAACAGTTGAAGAGTTTGCAGCAGAATTGCAAGCTCAGGGAATAGGAAAACTAAGCGAAGAATTCCGAGAGAAGATTTCTGATTTTTTACGAAGCAAGAATTCAAAGAAATAATCACTAGGCCGCAATACCAGCGGCCTAAACCTACAAGCGTATGGATGCCAGGGAGATTAATAAAAACAAGTGGAGAAAGCGTTTGAAGCTATTGAAAACGCGGGTTTGGACCAAAGACACGGTTGAAAGTCTGATTTGTAATCTTTCAATGGCTAACGCGGACTGTTTATCCTTTTCGATTGATATACAACTGCTGGAGGTGTTTTGTACCGACAAAAGAGCCAAAAAGATCAAACTGGCCAGATATGTATTCAGAACCTGTCAGCACTTCATCTTTGAACAGAAGTTCTTTGTTGACCAGAGAGAGTTTTTCGAAATTCTTGAACTGGAAAAATCAAATAAAGTGCTCCTATGTAGAGCATGATACTTAATTATCAGGATTATTTGAGTTATATATAATTAAGAAGAACGACTATAAAACTATGGCAAACAAGCAAAATTTAATAACCCCCTGGGGGCCTGGACAATCGGGAAACCCCAAGGGTAAGAAAAAAGGTTCAAAGAACCGTTCTACCATTACCAGAATGCTACTGGAAACCCAGATCCGCTTACCTGAGCATATTTCTAACAAACTCAAAGAGGTGTTTCCTACCATTCCAGAGGAAACCAGTGCTGAATACATAATGGTTCTGGGACAAATTGCCAAAGCTGTCAGCAGTTGGGATACTATGGCTTTTAATGCGGTTTTTGATTCAGCCTATGGGAAAGCTGGCTATGTTACGCCTACCCAACAGCAGGAAGACCAGACCGAAATAGAGATGACCAAAGATGCCGTAGCAAAAGAAATAATGAAAGTAGCGATGATGAGCCAGGACCCGAGCGAAAAGCTGAAAGCCTTGGATCTGCTTATGAAGCATACGGCAGGTTATGTAACCGCCCGTGATATTGTCAATGCCCTATCCGAACAAGAACGGGAAGAGTTAATTCTGCAACTAAGTACTAAACTTGATAACAATGAAAAATAGAAGACTATTGAATCAGATTTTGGCTGGCAAAATAACCAATCAACAGCTAAGTATGCTATCCGAAAAAGATACTCAGATCTCACGGTGGATTTGCCCTTTTACCCTATTTGTTTCTGGTAAAGATCCGGAAAGCTTAGTTGTCGAATCTTGCAGTGATCCAACAGTACTTCAAAATGACGTTTTGGATCAGGAGAAGATAGCAGCCATTCGCAAGGCTGCTGAGTTAAAATATGGTAAGTCTCAGGTAATTATTTGGGAAGAAATTAAGACTTATGAAAGATAACACTGAAAACCAATTGCGAGAAATCGCACCTGCCCTATTACTGGATGGGTGCTGAATTGTGCCTATCCTTGTCTTTTTAAGGATGGATATGATCTGCGGCAAAAGTTGAAAAAGTTAATTAAATAATCAATTAAAAAAAACCTTGTCTATTGGCACACATATTTTTCACATAAATGTGCTAAATCAGTTTGAGCCAAAAGAATTTATAAAACCTAAGAAGTTCGATGGATAACTTTTAAAAATAATTAAGCTTTTTTTAAGGTATACTTTAAAATCATTCAACAATCAAATAAATTTCTGTCTATTAGATAGTTATAAAAATAAGACTCTTAGTTATCAACAAATATTTGTCTTTTTGTATATTTGATACGGTTAAATTCGAAATATGAGCCTATTTACAAGTTAACATGAATTTAATAGACAGCAGCTACAATGATAACTATCCCAATCTCTATTCAACTAGCAGACCTTTGGAATACACAAACTTTTACAAAAGACAACTGGGGAGAATTAAATTTAATAGTCGGCCCAAACGGAACAGGTAAATCTTTATTCGCCGAGCAATTAAAAGATCAGCTTAACCAAAATGGATATAAAGCAAGACTTTTAAATGCAGAACGTTTAACAGGATTAGAGAAGCAACACTACACACACTTCAGCCATGGAAGCGCGTTCCACGATGGATTTAATATCTCTCATTTTAATGTATTAAAAAGCCATGGTGAAAGCTATGGACTTTCTTCTTCGGCATTTGTAATTCTTAAAGAACGCCTTGATGTACGTATAAAAATTGAAGCACTTTTATCTGACATCTTTAATAAAACAATTAGACTTGTTGAAGAAGGTGGATTTCTAAAACCCAAAATTCAAAATAACACTGACGGAGCCGAATATGAACTAAAAGAGAAGGAATGTCATGGCTTGAAAGAAATTTTGACACTTCTCACTTTTTTATATGATGATAGTAAAGAATGTTTGATTTTAGATGAACCTGAATTGCATCTTCATCCACAATTTCAATCTTTTTTTCTAACAGAGATAAGAAAATTTGCAGGTAATCCTAAAGTTGATCCAAGTAAAAAAATTTTCTTCATTATCACTCATTCACCTTACTTCTTAGACTTAAGACGAATCGATGACCTAAAGAATATACTTATTTGTCATTATAATCTTCCACCAGATTACGTAGACACTTTAGATACGCAAGATGAATATATTTTAAATAGATTTTTGCCACGCTTTAATACTCATCATAAGCAGTTTTTCTTTTCCCCAAATCCTGTATTTGTTGAAGGTTACACAGACCAACAAATTATCACCTTACTTTTTGATAAGCTGGATTATAACATTTATGCTTCTGGCTCTTGTATTATTGATGTTGGAGGCAAAGACGAATTGGCAGTCTTCTTCAGACTTTGTAAGCATCTAAAAATTCAAGCAAGAATAATTGCAGATATGGATGCCTTTTTCAAAGGTAAATTGCGTGAAGCTGCACAGGCAGATCCGACTTGCAATTTTTTCATTCAACAGAAGGGCTTAGGCACAGATTTATCAGCACTTATTGGTGAACTGGATAGAAAGCTAAAGGAAGTTGCTGACGACTTAGTAACAAAGACATCAAATGACCCAGATGTTTCCCACTTGATAAATTTTTTAAAACCCATCATATCTATTGGAGATAAGAGAGGGACTGTTGTAAACTCTTGTTTAATCGCTTTAATTAAACATAAAACCAAGATCCTAACTGAGGTTTCTTCTATCCAACAAGCAAATATCAATTATATTCTTCCTAGATTTAGTTTATTATTAGAAGCATTCAAAGCTGCGAACATATTCATTTTTCCAAAAGGAGAAATTGAACATTACTATACTCAAACTGCGATTGATTATCTAAACTTTACTGATAGAGATAAAAACATATCTTTTCATGCAGAGAGAGACTATATTTTAGCAACTACTGACAAAGCTGTACTTGAAGCAACCTATCCTGAGTTGATAACAATTTTAAAAGAATCTATTCCACAAGTGAAAATTGATTTGGGTAAACATTTGAAATTCCAAATAGTAGAATGGATACAAACTGTTCAAAGAATTATATCAAAAGGCGATATTTCTGAAATTACTGGTTTAAAAACAAATGCGAAGATTGATTACATATTGTTTAGCCAAATAATTGAAGTAGTGGATTTAAATATCCAGCCAGACAAAAGGTTTACTTGTAAGATTAAAATCAATAAATCATTGACAGACCTAAATACAGAGATAACATTTGATGAAAAAACAACACCACATGATTTCATCTTAACAATTTAAACTGCCTATAAAAAATATTAACAACATGACAAGGTAATGAAAATATTCTCAGCTTTTATTCCCTAATTAGCTTCATTTTCGGCAGAAAAATAACCTTAGCAATAGAATAAAGAATGAGCCTTTACATCTTTAATCAGTAACGTCATCAAGCGAACGGAACACAGAATACCATCACATTGCTAATGCATTAACGCTAGCAGCAATGGTATAAAGCTACACACAAACAACTTCTAAACTTTAAAATAATAACCAAAATAAATGGGCAACGAAAGTAAAATATTGCGACACTTTGACGAATATCGTAGGCTAATAAAAAACACTTGGGAAGAGTATTTGCTTTTAAATTTTAGTCTAACGAGGCTAAAGGAAATTCATAAAAAGAAAAGTATTTCAACAGATTTTAAGAGAGAACTTTTACTCGAAAATGCACGACTTGACTATAAGGATAAAGATATACATCTTTTTATTAAGAGCATTATAGATCACAAGCTCGGCTTTAAAACATTAATAGAAGCAGTTTCATTGACTGAAAACTATTTGCAAATATTAACTGCTTTAGTTTATCGAGATTTTCCATTAAGACTTACAAATAGTAACCCTGACTCACCGCAATCAGAACTTAAATTAACTAATTTAATTATTACCTCAGCAAGTAGAGATGATATTATAGAAGCATTGATTGAAGAGAAAATTAGAGGAATATTTTATGGTAAGCCTACTGACTTTTTTGAAAAAGACAAGGCAAAAATTGGGCTTAATGATTTTATAAAAATCAATTATCCTAAATCAATAATTCAGTATGGAGAAATAACTGCGAGACGTAATCTAGTTGTTCATAACTCTGGTAAAGTAGATAGTAAGTATTTGAGAGAAGTAGCAGGAACAAGTTATACTAAAGGCCAAAAAATTCAGATTGACAAACCTTATATTAAAAATTCCATCATAATACTAAGAGGAATTTCTGCTGTAACAACACAATTAGTACTTCAAAACATCTATAATAAAAATGTTTCAAAAGTTAGGGTGGCCCGTATTGCAAATACCTTAAAAATATATGCTGAATAGTCAATTCTTTTCTAAAGATAACTACAGCTGCCAACATGGATTTTACTTCAGGCTGTTTGACGTGCAAAATCGAAGCTTTATGTTCCGAAACCATCAGGAACACGAAGTCCGAAAAAATTAGTAATAAAGAATGAGAATTATTCTTTTATATCATGTATAAGAAACAAGATATAGAAGAAAGCCAATACTATTACAGCCATAAAGAAATATCAAAAGTCAGCTACGAGAAATCGCACCTGTTCTATTACCGGATGGATGCTGTATTGCGCTGATCCTTATGTACTCAAAGATGGTTACTACTTACGGCAGAAACTGAATAGTAAACCTGATGTAAACACATGAGACAATAGTCATTAAGATTAATTTTCAATCATTGGATTGAATTCTTCGTCTTGCTTTTTCAATTGTTCTTGGTCTTTTTTTGAAACAAACTTATCAATTAACGAAAAAGCTATTTCACTAAGGATCTTGATACATACTTGATAAGCATTATTTATGTAATCGCTATCGATAGTTTTATATTCACCTATATTTGGTAAATAAAAATTTGGCTCAGGCCTAGGTTCGCCTTTTTTTACTTTAATACTATTATAATATTCATAAATTTTTTGGAAGTACTGCTCATTTATCCTTCCCTTGTTATGCATATATAGGTTCCGACTTTCCCTGATTTCAACTATAGCTCCAATTAAATGAATATCTTCAAGAAAAGGTTTACCCTCAATTTGCTGACTAAAAAAAGGACGGTTAATGATTGTACCAAAAAATGCTAACTGTTCTCTAATACTCTTAAAACCAAACTTATAAATCTCTTTCTCAATTATATCATCCTTTAATTTATCCAATGAATCAGCATTAAATATTTGCAAATAGTTAACAGATTGAGTAGAAACACTTTGATCATTATGAAATAGAGTTTCCGGATGATATTTATATAATATCCTTAGTATATCTAAAATAGCTGCATCAAATAATGAAACAAGATAGGTAAATGAAATTATGTATATAAAATCGTCATTCCTTTTACTTTCAAGTGTCAACTCATTAAGTTTTTCTACTGCATAGGTTAAACCTTCTATTGAAATGTTTCGGTTAATTTCCAGATTAGTTAATTTTACTTTAATTTCTACTTCGTTTTTACCCTCACTTTTGGCTGAATCCAACAAATATCTTAAAGTATGTACTAAAGCTTCATTTTCCTTAGTGGAAACTTCTTCACCAGGCTTAAAGACAGATGGTAACAAATGTTTTGACTGAACTAAATTTGTGACATGCCTAATGTCAAATTTCAAATCAAACGGAATGGAAACTAATGACAACCAAAAAGGGTTGAAAATTTCCGATTCCGAATTATTCGACCTATTTCCTGCATGATTGGGTGGTATAGTTTCCATAAATACATTTATAGTTTAGCTTCCTCGTTTATTTCTTTTATGCATGCTTTTATGAAACCACTTCCATAATCGGTAAATTCTATGCACCCTCTTTCGACTAGTAATTTTGCTTTGTATTCACAATCCAATGGTTCCTTTAACCAATCACTAATTTCATCAATCCTAGCTTTGTAAACTTCATTTTCCAGTTTATCGTAGGTATGCAGATGATTTGAGTTATATACATTTCTTTCAAATTCTATCAAACCCAGTCTTTCAAGGTTTTCAACATAGATATAGATGTTTTCGGGAAAATCAAGAAAACCTAGTGTTTCTATTCCTGTTTTATTAGTATCCGCCTTGAGCTTAAGAGATTCTCGGTCTTGAAATGCAAACTCTACTAGTTTTTTTAATTGCTCACGTGTTTTTGGTCCAGGAGGGAAATTAGGGTCATTAACCGTTTCTTTGTATTTTTCGACATAAATATCAATAAAAGGAATAGCATCCGCATTTTTGTAATGGAATAGTATTTTTGCTTCATCAGCAGATAAGCTGTTAAGCGTCTGAATGAAACCGGGATGTACCAGATTTAACGTATCAGTTGAAGAGGCTTTAGTCAATAAGTTAATAAATGCCTCTGAAAGATCCTCTTGGTTAAGATAGGTTAGTTTTTCAAGAATGGGCAAACCTACATATTCAGGCACCTGACATAACTTTTCATCCTGTACGCTTTCCAACTTCTTTTCATACCTTTTGATATTAGCATTAAAATATATCCTGCTTCTTTCATTAAGTAACTTTAGAGGCAGTAGGATTGTATTGCTTACGTCAATTACCGTTTCTAGTGCGATACCCGCTTTCTTTAATCCAGGCTGCAACAGATCCTCATAAATTTTATCAGTAGGTATTTTATCAAGAATCTTTTCTACAATCTCTTTGGAATTTTTAGCATCCATAAAACTTGCTTATTACCATTTGAAATAAATTATTCTTCAATATAGATAATTGATTTCCAAACCAAATATATAAGTAATTGTATCCATTCTGAAAATCGATTATCTACCCAATAGTAGGTAGACATCTAAAAGGAAAATACCAGAATGCGGGTATTTTCCTTAATTTCAATTTGTGATATTATTGTTATATAAATTAGTTTGTAAAACTCTGATAGTTAAACAATTAAAGTGAACACAATGGATAATTCAGAATTTAGCTTAGAAAAACTAACCGATGGATTAGGGGATATCATTTCTGGTGTTCCTGCACCAGTAAGAAAAAACTTTTTTAAAGCTTGCGCCCAGCTCTGTACGGCTGCCGTAGACGTACCTGTGGCATGGTTGGAGGGTAAATCAGCAGAAATAAGAGCTACCTACGAGGCACGTATTCAAATAATTAAAAAAGAAGGAAATAACATTGCTGAAGAAATTCAAGTACCCAAAGAATATATTTCAAGAGCGTCAGAAAAATTTGCATCTAAAATAATAAAGGAACAACTCAACTTAGATGAAATTACAAGAAATGCCGCAAGCAATCTGGCTGATGAAGAACATAAAAAAACATCTTCCAGCACAAACGCTGAAATAGGAGACGACTGGCTAAGCGAATTTGAGAATTTAGCAAGACTTAAGTCATCAGAAGACATGAAGATCATTTTTGGAAAAATCTTATCTGGTGAGATTAGCAGCCCTGGTACATTTTCAATACGAACCGTCAGACTAATATCCCAACTTGACAATGAGGCAGCTAAACTTTTTCAGCTCCTATGTTCAATGACTGTGACAATGGATGTTGGATATCCAGTTGATGCAAGAGTTGTATCTTTATCTGGAAGTGCGGCAAATAACTCACTCGCTAAATTTGGACTCTCATTCGATAAATTGAATATTTTGCAAGAATATGGGTTAATTATTTCAGATTACAATTCTTGGATGCGATATGGTCCTTGCATTGCACATAATGGAAATCAAGTATCTGCAATTTTGAGATTTAAAAATAGAAAATACGGTTTCATCCCTACTGATAAAGAAAGATACGACAAAGAGCTAAAACTTGATGGAATTGCGTTAACTAAGGCAGGTAAAGAACTACTTACTATTATTCCTCTCATTGAAGTACCACAATACAAATCGGAGTTAGAAAGCTTTTTTATTTCCAAGTACTTGCAAATGATAGAAATAAAAGATTAACAAAAACACTTTTTTAGCAAAAAGCCGGATAGTAGACCGTAAGGTACTATCTGGCTTTTGCCATTTGCCTATACTTAGGCGGGTACGAGCGCAGATGGATCTTGTGAGTTGTGCGCTTCCAATTCTTTCTGCATTTGCTCTGCCAAAACTTCCGCTTGTCTTTCTTTGATAAGTGTAACCTTAAGGTTTTTGTGTTCTTGAGACAGCTTTCGTTCAACAAATTCTCCGTTTTCGTCTTTAGGCAAAGAAGTTAATAAGTAAATATGAACCTGCTCATTAGTGGTGGCCAGTTCATCCAATATAGCGGACCACTTATAAGCTTTATCTTTTATATTATTATCCTTCTTGAGATTAAAGTTTAATGTTTGAAAACAGTGCCACACTCCATTTTTCCAAGCCCTTTCAAATTCAAACGTATCGTTTTCAGTCTTTACAGCATGAGGTTTTAGAGCTGACGTAACCTTGTAGTGATCGAAATAGCTTTTATATACGTTTCGCCAAACATCTTCATCACTTTGTAATTTTGTAGTCACTTCTTTACTGTACTTACCTACCAATCTGCTGTAAATGTGCTCCAAAGCTGTATCTCCGCTTATATCAATCCCTTCTTTCAGTTCAGAACAATATAAAGCACTATCGTCTTTTGGTAAAATGAGTGAAGTAATTGACTCAAGGTTTATACCGTCAGGATATAGGGATCCTATTGGCACATTCATTTGAGCGTTGATTTTAGCGACCTCTCTTTCAAACTGGCGCAAATTACTAAGTAAAAACTTACCATTAACTTCACCAAAAAAATTGCTCAAACGACTATACTTTTTAATAGTCTTACACTTGAATAGTCGACTATCTGGTTGGTATAATACAATACCAACATTGACGAACTCACCCGTTATACGGTCGTGCATATAACGAATAACTTGGTATTGATACTTTTTCATGACAGAACCCTGTTTAACTCTCCTAGAAAGATGTCTCTATTTTGTATTAATGAATCAATACGATTCCTTATAGTATCGAGATTATCACCCGACCATGCTGAGGGAACAATTTGAGATAACTTTGACCAGAAGTTACCATTTATTTTAGGGAGTTTTTCTCCAAAGTTACGAAAATCAATTTGCTTTACCGATGATTTTTCTTTTAAATATTCGTAAAAAGTGTGTTTAGTTATTATGGGCAAATCTATATTATCCCGAATTAACCAAGGTGTAGTATTTCTACTAAAGGTAAATATCTCGGTTCTAACGAAATCAAAAGCCAGTTCGTGATCATATATCAAAATATTATGCCCATTAGCCAACATGTTCGTTTTGTTGTTTGCGCCCCGATCTGTATTAGATACTAAGAAATCAAAAGCAAAAATAGAGCTTACTTGATCCAACATATATTCAGGTATTAAATACCCTTTTGTTAGTTGCTGGTAACTTTGGGTATAATATCGACTCCCAAAGTTTATTCCTAAGCTATTAGACAAACGCTGGTAATACGGTTGCCCTCTATTTACAGTAAGTAATTCGTTGGATAAATTTGCTAATACTGGCTCTGGAGCCAGTATGTCCAATTCACGAGCAATACAAGCTGCCACTAATTCAAAACAACAGGAAGCCGTAGTCATTTCTGCACCGTTGTATAATTTCACCACATAATCATCCCTATTATAAGTTGTTGAACATATACCCGTAACCAAAAGTGGCTTTGTTCTGCCGGATTCAAGTTCTTTTTGTATCTCCGTTACATGAATTTCAGGCAAGAAAAAATCAGAATCAGTAATTTTTGTCACTTTGAAGTAGGTTTATTAAGTACTAATATTCGATGAATTTGCTAAATAAAAAACTAATTATAAAATCTACAGATGCATTTCTTAATACTATTCAGCAATTCTGCTAAGTTTTACCATGCATTGGCATAAAAGAAAAAACAGGATAATTGTTTTACCCTGTTTCTAAAAAAAACAAACCAAATTAGTTATTAAGATAGGGCGTTTATAGTTTTATTTTCTCATTGGCATAGCATTCCAAAAGCCTATCAAAAAAATCCTTCATTTCCACCTCTTTTACTTGCTGTTTTTCATACCAGTTCTTTACCGCTGGTTGAACAGCAGCCCATCTGGAAAAATAAGAGAAGAAGTATTTCTGGAGCATGTGCCATTCTCCTCAGTCGGTCTGGTCAAAGTCTTCGATCCGTAACCTTACCTCACATTCGACAATCCCGGTCACATTATTTATATATTCAGGAAATGTAAACAGATACCTGTCTTTGATGGGGTTGGTCATTTCTAGTAAAGCCGCAAATTGATCATAATAAAACCGTTTGATTTTTTGCCGGGAGAACAGACCATTCACCATACCCACATGCGCCTGTTGCATTTTCTCATAAAACACCATTACTGCCACGTCCGGATCTTCCGGATAAAAGGAGAAAACAAGGGTAGCAAACTTGGTACGAAAGGACTCTAGGAAATTATCTACAACTAGATTATTCATACACCTAATGATTTAAAGGTTAAGACTTGGATTAAAGATAAATTGGTAGAATTGCCTCAATTTCTGCCAAGGTGTACTGGTAGGTATTCCGGATAGGTAACTTACCATCCCTTTTAGCCAAACTGATAATGTCCAGCAATTTGTAATAGCTAATACCTGTCAGTTTTGATAGTTCCTTTACTGACAAATACAAAGAGCGAATCGCTTTCTCAGCACCCATCTGAGCCGCTTTGCTTAACATTTCTTGCAGCATCTCTGGCGTTAATTTGATTTCAAACATGGTTGCAATGATTGATTGGTGAATGGATTGATTAATCAGGACTGGCTATGTACCAGTCCCTTTCTCTTGGCAGAACTGGTGAAACTGATGAATCAGGCCAGATTCCAAAATGAAGTAATAGGCTCTGTTCTTGGCACTCATTTCCTTGCAGAAGCCTTTGATTAACTCAGACCGTGAGCGGCTTGCCAGTGCCTTTACAAGGGCATTGTGAGAGTTAGTGTGCAACAGCTCGGTAGTAAGTCTTACCTGTTGCTGTTCAGCGTAGCTGATGGTTTTTATACCGTTATTTTCCGAGTCAAATAGGATTGTTTGCATAGTGTCATAGAGTTGAGAATGAAAGAATGTTTTCAGCCTTGAGGCATTTCCAGCCATTACAGCCCAGATCAAAGAAGGGAAGGGACCAAACGTATTCAGTTTCCTTGCTAATCTTAGGGTGCTTTTCGGCTGGCACCAGATCCATGTTCCGGGTAGCAGTCCGGGTAGTTACTTCACCACTGACTTTGCGGAATGTGACCGACACAGTACCAGCGCGCATCAGGGCTTTTACAGCCTGTAGCTTTACCAGTGCCCAGGCATCTTTCAATGCCTGTGACAAGCTGATACCTGTTTCTTTTACCAGAGTCCAAGCCTTTTGCATTACCAGTAAGCGAAAGTTAGATAGGACTTTCATATTTTTACTACATTTTTGTGATAATGGTAGACAATAAAAAATGCTTTCCGGAAGCACATTACAAATATATGCTACTTTTTTGTAATATCAAAATTATGTAGTAAAAAATATTTGTGATAAAAAATTTTTGTAGTATCTAAATGCTTGCTATTTTTGTATTAAATAAGATAGATATGGATATAAGTCTTAATACACGTATTGAGGAAGCTAAAAAGGTAATCAGCCGTTTTAACCTGGATCAACAGAAGATAGCAGATTACGCGGGGCGTAACCGTGTTACCATCTCCAGGGTACTCAATGCCAATGATGAGAGGTATGTAACAGATTCAAATATCAGTGCCATTGAATCTGCGATAAATAAGATACTAGACGAGTATCGAAAGGAGCTTTGCGGTAAAACAGTTTAAGAGTTGATAAAATATCAAACTCGTAATTTCTGGTAGAGTAGTAAACCAGACTGGTTGCTTATTGCCTAAACGTAGGCATAGCAAAAGGTTCTTTGACTTGTTGAAAATCAGGCTATTTGTCACCCATTTGTACCTATTTTATATAACTTACTAATAGTCAGCGTTAAATACATACGCAAGCAGAATGTGTGGATGGTCGAATGAATACCTGTCCAGGCACCATCTGCCTATCACTTTGTGGCAACTTAACTCTCACCCGTGTGTCGGGCACGTTCTTTTAAGGTAAGGTTGTCTGACAAACACCAACCGTTCCAAGCAAACCGGAAGTCCGGACAGCCAGGACCGCACCTGAATCATACCCCTTAAAGCCAAGATCCCATGTCCATACCAATCCATAACTGGGACGTTTCGGTACCCGAAGCCATCGAGCTGCAAAAGCAACTGCGCAGCCAGATTCAACTGACACCCCTGGAAACCGAGGTGCGCTACGTGGGCGGGGCGGATATTTCCTTCAACAAGTACTCGGACACGGTATATGCCGGCATTGTCGTACTGGAACTGGCAACCCTGAGAGAGGTGGTCCGTTCGATGATTGTCACCGAAGCCCATTTTCCGTATGTGCCCGGCCTGCTGTCGTTCCGCGAAATTCCATCCCTGCTCCAGGCCTGGGAGCAGCTCACCCTCAAGCCGGATGTACTGATTGTCGACGGCCACGGGATTGCGCACCCGCGGCGGATGGGCATTGCCACGCACATGGGCCTGTTGATTGACATACCCACCATCGGCTGCGGCAAAAGCAAGCTGACGGGCAGATACGACGAACCAGCCAATGAACCGGGGGCAACTTCCCCGCTGTGGAGCTACCAGGAACAGATCGGACTGGTTCTGCGCACCAAACGCAACGTGCTGCCACTGTTCGTTTCGCCAGGCAACAAGATCACGTTTGCCGAAAGTGTGGCACTGGTAAGCCGGTGCGTTACCAAGTACCGCCTCCCCGAGACCACCCGCGCCGCCCACGAGGCAGTCAACCAACTGCGGCTGGAACACAAAGAGAAACCAGCGGGTTGATTTGCATTTTCCTTATACACTCTGACACAAGCCAGTCCTATGGACTGTGGCGACGCACGCACACGCCCCCTGCACCGGATTCGACCGCCACAAGAGTTGGTTAAAGCTTACCGGATAAATGCAAATCCGAAAGCATTATTTTGAAGAATTTTCTACTTGACTCCTCTTCGAAGAGTGAAATTTTTCACATTGAGATCAATTGATTCGGAACAGCCGTTTGTAATTAACTGTATAACAGACATTTAAAGAAACGGAGCAGCTTTGCAAAAAAGTTCTTACATGTTTCCGCACATTTGCACCATGTCAGTTTCGTCTCAGATTTTACTCACAAAGCATTTACTATCAGATATTTAACCGTAAAATGATACGTTTTTCCAAGAAATTAACTCTACCGTAAGCCTGTCATTTTTAACCAAAAACCGTTTATTTTGCCCTGTTTTCTTACATCATTTTTGAGGCTTTTTTGAAAGTCTTAAAAAAATAATAGCCATCCAACCACAGAACACCCGTTTTCAACCGGTTCGAGCCTCTTGATTCTGTCATTATCGGACTACTCAGACAAGTCCAACCCCTATCTTGTTAAAATACCATTTACAACGCAATTCCTGTCCGATTTTCGCATACACGACAACTTTTTGACCCGCCCGTTCCCTGGTCATTTTACGCCCTCACCACCCTGCTTTTTTCCGTAATATGACAATTCCAAGATAAGCACGGTATTTTTCTGTTCGGCTGCTTTTGCTTTTTTCACTTTTATTACCAACCATCCAATCCGTCCAAAATGCACTTTTTTTACGGAAAAGCTGCCGTACTTTTGTATCGTCAGCAAAACAAACAAAACGACATAATTTTTCAACCATACATTATCAGTAATCAATTAACTTATCAAAACTATGAAAACGTCAATTCTCTCTTTCGCTCTTGCCCTGGTTCTTTCTGCCAATGTGTTTGCCAATGACAATGCAGACGAAGTAAAGAATGCATCCCGTGTTGTGGTTAATTCAACCAGCCGTGCTGCGGTTTATAACCTGATGTACAGCTCAGCCAAAGCAGGTCTGGTGCGTGTATCTATCAAAAACCAGGAAGGCACTGTTGTATTGCAGGAAGAAATTTTCAACGAAAACAAAGGATTCATTCGTCCGTACAACTTCTCAACCATGCCTGCCGGTACGTACTCGGTAGTGGTAAAAGATGCCGCCGGCCAGACGGAACTATCGGTTTCGTACAGCAACATCGCCATCAGTGGTGTTCGCAAGGCGGAAGTAAAAGCCCTGGAAAGCAACAAATACCAACTGCGTTTGGTAGGCAATGCCGCCGAAAACGTTCAGGTAACCATTTTCGATCAGAGCGGCTTCGCCATCCATAGCGAAGACCTGACGCAGAAAGGTAGCTTCACCCGCACCTATGACCTGGGCAAACTGAAAATAGCCAAGGCGTCATTCGAAATCAAAGCCGACGGCAAAGTGATCAGCCGCGTGGAATTGTAAGAAATCCCTCCCAGATAACATAAGAAGCCCCTTGCAGTGATTGCTGCAAGGGGCTTTTGTATGCTCTCAAAGTATACCGTGCGCAGGATTCGAATAATGGTTACCGCACAGGGGTGAACAGAGTTCTGTTCAGTTTGCCCATGGCATACGCACCTACCTACCCACTGTTCGCACCGCACAACTGACCATTGTTTGGTTCGCTTTTGCATTTGAACAGAACTCTGGTCAGGTTGCGGTTTGACAAGAATTCTGTTCACTTTTTCCTTTGAACTGTATACAGTTCATTTTCGGTGATGAACAGTATACTGGTCAAATCATTTCATGACCAGTATACTGTTCAGGTTGGCGCTTGAACTAAACTCTGGTCAGTGACAAAGACGAACCGAACAATGGTCGGTTTGCCTCTGTTTTGCCTTAGGTAAAAAGACACTAAAACAGCGGTTTGATTGGCTCATTGGTTCAAGGTGCCGTGAACCAATCAAAAACAGTCCTCAGCACCCAGCCAATAAACCGGGATGAGAGGAGAAATCTGACCCGGGCGTCAAAGGCGTTTGGGAATGCACTCCTTCTGGCCATCCAACCGCCATCAACCCGCCGCGCCTGCAGGTACCAAGCCATGCGATTTTAGGTGCCTGGTACCGGCTGACTTATTTTTGGCTGCCCTTCCTGCTTTTCCTGCAAAAATCCTTACTTTTGCGCTTCATTTACATTCGTACCTCGTCCATCGTAATTCGTACTACAAGATGTCAGAATACAATTTTCGCGAACTGGAGCAAAAATGGCAGAAACGCTGGGAAGACCAGCAAACCTACAAAACCGACCTTGACCCTAGCCGGCCCAAATACTACGTACTGGATATGTTTCCGTATCCTTCCGGAGCCGGCCTGCACGTGGGGCATCCGCTGGGTTACATTGCCTCTGACATTGTCTCGCGTTACAAGCGGCTCAAAGGCTTCAACGTGCTGCATCCGATGGGCTTCGACTCGTTTGGCTTGCCTGCCGAGCAGTACGCCATCCAAACCGGACAGCATCCGGCCCTTACCACCGAGCAAAACATCGCGACCTATATCTCACAGCTGAAAAAAATCGGTTTCAGTTACGACTGGAGCCGGGAAGTCCGCACGTCCGACCCGAAATTCTACAAGTGGACGCAGTGGATCTTCATGCAGTTGTTCAACCATTATTACGACAAAGACGCGGACAAGGCGTTACCGATCAGTAGCCTGGTCGAACGTTTTTCCCAGTCAGGCGACGCCGGTGTCAATGCCGTTTGCGACGACGACACACCGGCCTTTACCGCCGCCGAATGGAATGCCATGACCGAGCGGCAGCAGCAGGAACTGCTTTTCAAGTACCGCCTCACCATGCCTGACGAAGCGTACGTCAACTGGTGCGCCGCTTTGGGTAGCGTGCTCAGCAACGACGAGGTAAAAGACGGCGTATCCGAGCGGGGCGGCTATCCGGTCGAACGCAAGCTGATGAAACAGTGGTCGATGCGGATCACGGCCTATGCCGACCGACTGCTCAACGGACTGGATGAGATTGACTGGTCGGATTCGATCAAGGAACAACAGCGCAACTGGATCGGCCGTTCGCAAGGAGCCAGTGTCCGATTTACGATTGCGGATTTCGGAGGGCGGAGGGCGGAAAATAGTATCGCCGGAAATGGAGAAGCCTCCCATTTCGAAATCCGAATTCCGAATTCCGAAATTGAAGTGTTCACTACCCGTGTGGATACCATCTACGGGGTGAGCTTTATGGTACTGGCACCCGAACACGAACTGGTGGCCGCGCTGACAACACCCGAACAAAGGGCGGAAGTGGAAGCGTATGTGAAGTGGGCGGCAAGCCGTTCGGAAGTGGACCGGATGTCGGAAGTAAAGAAGGTGACCGGTGCCTTTACGGGCAGCTACGCCATCAATCCGTTTAACGACGAAAAAGTACCGATTTACATTGCCGATTACGTACTGGCCGGTTACGGCACGGGTGCGGTGATGGGCGTGCCTTCGGGCGACCAGCGCGACTGGAACTTTGCGACGCATTTCAACCTGCCGATCATTCCGATTCTGGATACCCAGCGCGAGATGGACAAGCAGGCCGATGCCACCAAGGAAGGCCGGTACATCAACTCGGGCATGATCAACGGCATGGAATACAAGGAGGCTACGGCCACATTGATCCAGTGGCTGGAAGAACGCGGCCTGGGTAAAGGCAAAGTGCAGTACCGCCTGCGTAACGCGGTGTTCAGCCGGCAACGGTACTGGGGCGAACCCGTGCCGGTGTATTACAAAGACGGCCTCCCCTACCTGATTGACGAAGCCGATCTGCCACTCGAATTGCCAGAAATCGATAAATACCAGCCTACCGAAACCGGTGAGCCCCCGCTGGGCCGTGCCGAAAACTGGAAATACAAAGGGCAGTACGAATACGAACTGAGCACCATGCCGGGCTGGGCGGGCTCCAGCTGGTATTTCTACCGCTACATGGACCCGCACAACGACCAGGAATTCGCGTCGCAAACGGCCGTGGATTACTGGCAAAACGTAGACCTTTACCTGGGTGGTTCGGAACACGCCACGGGGCACCTGTTGTATTCACGCTTCTGGAACCACTTCCTGTATGACCTGGGAAAAGTACCTCAGAAAGAATATGCGAAGAAACTGATCAACCAGGGGATGATTTTGGGCAGGAGTAATTTTGTGTACCGTTTGAAATCATCCGAAGGCGCCGGAAAGAACCCGGTTTATATCTCCAAAAACCTTCTGACCAAAGATCAGGACGAAGCCACGGCCATTCACGTGGATGTAAACATTGTTGACAATGACGAACTGAACATCGAAGCGTTTAAGAAATGGCGTCCGGATTTTCAGAATGCGGAATTCATTCAGGAAGAAGGGAAATACATCTGTGGATGGGAAATTGACAAGATGTCCAAACGTTACTACAACGTCGTGAATCCCGACGACATTGTGGCTCGCTACGGAGCCGATACCCTGCGGATGTACGAGATGTTCCTGGGCCCGCTGACGGAAGCCAAACCGTGGAATACCAACGGCATCAGCGGGGTGCATAACTTCCTTCGGAAACTGTGGCGCCTGTTTTACAACGAAGCCGGACAGTTTGTGGTAGTAGATGCAGAGCCTGCACGCGAGGAGTTCAAGACCCTGCACAAAACGATCAAGAAGGTAGCCGATGATATCGAAAACTATTCCTTCAACACGACGGTGAGTGCCTTTATGATCTGTGTGAACGAACTGTCGGCACAGAAATGCCACAAACGCGCCATTCTCAGCGATCTGGTGGTGATTCTGTCGCCGTACGCGCCGCACATTGCCGAAGAGTTGTGGGAACAGCTCGGCCATCAGACCAGCGTCACCAAGGCCAGCTATCCGGAGTTCAACGCCAGCTACCTGACCGAAGACAGCTTTGAGTATCCGATTTCGATCAACGGCAAGGTGCGCGTAAAGATGACGTTCCCCGCCGATGCCCTGCCTGCCGACATCGAACAATCGGTACTGGCCGAGGAAACGGTACAGAAATGGCTGGAAGGGAAAGCTCCGAAAAAGGTGATTGTCGTGCCCAAGCGGATTGTGAATGTGGTGATTTGATTCACATAATAGTATCTTTCCAAAGGCGAAAACCTCTTTGTTGCCAAACAGGGAGGTTTTGTTTTTTTTATGCTTCTTTATTGGTGTGATACAATGGGTAGATAAATGAGTATCTGGTCTTTAGTAATGATGTTTTTAGTTCGTACCGTTTCCGTTCTAAAACACTCTTGTCACTTGCATCTATCAACGCTGACTTTCTGTCCAGGCCTTTACTCTACACCAACGCCTTCCTACTTTTTTGCATGCCCAAAAAAGTAGGCAAAAAAGGGCAAAAAATCCCAAAGCTTCGCCGCTCAAGGCCGACGCTAGGCCCGCTGGGCAAAGAGGCCATCGCACCTTCCCAGCCTACCACGAGTGGAGTGAAGAACCCCCATCCTCAAGCCTTCCTCCACTAGTGGAAGGGAGTTTAAAAGTCCCTCCCTAACGGGGAGGGATTTAGGGTAGGGTTCCAAGCAATGTGCAAAGCACCAGCCAGAAGCGATACAAAGTCAGTCTTGCTTACTTCGTTCACGAAAGGCCGTGTAGGTGCGCGGGCCTCTTGCGCCAGCGAGGTTGGCGCAGGCCTTGCGGGCGGAAGCTTTGGCGCAAGTGCCTTTTTTGGTTACTTTTTGGGCATGCAAAAAGTAACAAGGGCCAAAGGGAAGAACAACGGTTCGGACAAAAAACAAACGTTGATAGATACAAGTGATAAGGGTTTTAAAACAGAAACGGTTTGGATTTAAACCAAGGCTGAGAGAAAACAGAGACAAGGAAATACACACTTTGAAAATACTATCTCCACAAATACTAAAACCTCCCTGTTACACAAGGAGGTTTTTGTGTCAGCAATCCCGGATTACGAAAAAGCCTTGGCAGACCTGGTAGCAGTTACCGGAAAAATACGCCATCGCCAATACACCCAAACCGTAGTCAGGTTCATACCCGCCAAGGCCCACAGCAAGCCATTGGTAAAAAATAAGGCATAACTCCCGCCTCGGGGAATCTCCAGCAACGGCACCGTAACCAGGGCATCCATCACCAGCGCGGTACAGGTCGCCAACACCCCGGCTACCCAGCCCGGCAGACGCGCGCCTTTTCGGTACAGAAACCACGCACCCGTAAACGCATACAACGGCATCAGAAGCAGGATGAGGATACCCTGTAGTGGCATATCCATCCCGGACAGGTCAAACACCGCAAACGTACTGAAGACCAGTGCCCAGACCAGCAGGCCCGAAACAATGGTCCGAAGGTAAGACGCTCTCATAATTCGGATGGAGTTAGGGCGTTCCAGACACCGGACGAGACGGTTTCCTGCGCATAGGTGGCAAAGCTTTTGGGCTTGCGTCCCAGCACTTTCTCAATATCGTGGGTGGTACTGGCATTGCGTCCGTCCAATACTTCCGAAAACAGGTAGTTTGCCAGCCAGATGAAATCTTCAGGTACCTGGTAACTACGCAGCATGTGGGTGTATTCCTCTAACGTCAACGGTTGGAATGCAATCCTCCGATTTGTTGCGCTGGCGATGATGGCTACGGCTTGTGCAAAGGTCAGTAGCTCGGGACCCGTCAGTTCATAAGTTTGCTGGTTGTGCCGATTGTCCAGCAGGGCTTCTACCACCACATCGGCAATGTCGTCGGCATCGGTAAACGGCTCCAGGGCCTCGGCCCGTGGCAAGGCCACATAGCCCGCCTGCACCGGCTCCAGAAAGAAGCTTTCGCTGAAATTCTGATGAAACCAGCTGGCTTGGACAATGCACCACTGCCGGGCGGTATTTTTGACAATCTCCTCACACACCTGTGCCTCTTTTTCGCCTCGGCCCGAAAGCAGTACCATCTTCTGTACGCCCAGTTGGGTAGCCAGTCGGGTAAATTGCTGCATTGTGGGAACGGCCGAAGGAACCGCCAGATCTGGCTGATAGGTAATGTAAATCGTATCGGCACCGGTGAGGGCAGCTTCCCAGGTGGCGGGATTTTCCCAATCGAAGGAAGGCCCGGTGCTGCGCGATGCCAGACGCACATCGACGTGATTCAGGGTTTGCAACCGTTGGGCGACACGGCGACCGGTTTTGCCGTTGCCACCAATCACCAGGATTTTTTGCGTTTTCATTGTCAAACAGTTTATGGTTGGTAATGACACAAAGATGTTCCATTGCCTCCACACCCGTTTGTTCGGAAAGACTTATGATTTGTTCGAAAGGAATTGCTGTTTCACTTCCAGCGGACGGGCACCGAATTTCTTATGAAACGCATTGGAGAACGAACTCAGGCTCTCGTAGCCCACATACCAGGCCGTTTCCTGTACGCCCATCTCGCTGTGACATAGGAGTTCGTAAGCCTTGTTGAGCCGTTCTTCCTGCACATATTTAAACACAGGAATGCCAAAGAGAGCTTTGAAATTCTTTTTGAGCTTGGTGCTGTTCAGGCCGATCTGCCGGGACAGCTCCTGGAGGGAAGGCGGCTTGGACAACTGGGCCTTCATGATCTCTTTTGCCTGGTACAGCTTCTCCTGGTCCTGCTCCGGCAGGGTTGGTTTGGGTTCGGTTGCCAGCAAGGCAAAAAAATGCGCCATGAGTTCGTTGACCTGGCTTTTCAAAAACAACAACCGGGGGTTGCCGGTGTATTGGTTGGAAAACACCTTTTGCACCGCCTGTTGCATTTCCAGGGTCATGTATACCGAAGGGCCTTGCACAAAGTTGGCTTCCGGATAGAGCAGTTGGGGCAATGCCTCCTGAAAAACTTCCTTCTCCGCCTGCGACAGGGAGTGCAGGTATTTCATGCGTGTAAAGATGCTGATCGACTGCAAGGGCCTGTCCGGCGCGATGGTGTGCGAAAAGCCGACTTTCTGATTTCCAAAGAAGGAGATGGCCAATCCGGTGGTATTGGTCAGGTATTGGGTTTGCTGGTTGTGGGTGATTTCAAGCTGTACATTTCCGGAACCATAAAACGCAAACCCGACCACGTCGGTGTCAATTTCGCAGGATTGCACCAGGGTTTGGGAAGCATTGGACTGCTCAATCAGAACAATGAAGTTATTCAAATCAATGATGTCGGTTAGCATTTGGGCTGTAAGCTGCGTTGGAAGCCCCAAGATACGGATTGTCTGCCAATGGATTTGCATGTGACCGTTTACAAAAATGCTGATTGTTGCAGTTGATGTGGATGATAGGCTTTGATTGCTCTGTTTGCAACACCTGTGACTTTTTTCTTGCTTCTCTTTATAGCGATTATAGTCTGGCACTTCTCACTTACAATTGCCTTATGATTTTTTGTATTCATGTTGGTCTTTAGTCAAGAAGATATCTCTTCCTCACTGCTCTTACTTTTTGCTTGATCAGGATCGTCTACGAGAGTAGATGGGGCCAGCTTTGAGAGTAGGTAACAAAAATCAAGACCCAAAAATGCTTCCCCCACAGGCTCACGCACACCCCGCTTTTGGGTCGGGCTCACGCACTTTTACAGGCTCGTGCTTCGCTCTTTGCCCTGAGGCCTCACCCCCGGCCCCTCTCCCGTGGAGAGGGGAGTTGGAAGCCCCTCTCCACGGGAGGGGGTTGGGGGAGGCCTCCTTGTCCACTTCAAACGCGTATGGCCGTGCAGGTGCGTTGGCCTCTTGCGCCAGCGAGGTTGGCGTTGGCCCTGCGGGGGGAAGCTTTGGCGCAAGTGCCCTTTTTGGTTACTTTTTGGGCAAGCAAAAAGTAACAACACGATAAAATAGAAACACGGTCTGGACCAGAAACTCATATGGGAAGTAACAAGCCAGAAGTGAACATACCAAAGAGATAACCGCATTCCAAATAGTATCTTCAAAAACACAAAAACCTCCCTGTGTATAACAGGGAGGTTTTGTTTCGCCTGAAAAAGCATATAGTACTACAAATTAATCCCACCCGCCACTTCAATGCGTTGCCCGTTGATCCAGCGGGCTTCGTTCGTACACAGGAAGGCAACCACCCCACCGATGTCATCGGCCAGCCCTACCCGGCCGAGGGCCGTTGCTGACGACAGCTGCGCGTTCAGGTCGGCATTGTCTCGCACATGGCCGCCGCCAAAATCGGTAGCAATGGGACCGGGAGCCACCACATTGGCCGCAATGCCCCGGGGGCCTAATTCCTTGGCCAGGTACCGGGTCAGCACTTCAATGGCACCTTTCATCGACCCGTATGCCGACGAGCCAGGATAAGAGAACCGTGCCAGTCCGGAAGAAATGTTGATGATACGGCCACCGTCATTGAGATACGGCAGGGCTTTCTGCGTGAGAAAAAATACGCCTTTGTAATGGATGTTCAGCACCGCATCAAACTGCGCCTCGGTAGTCTCGGCAAACGGTGCGTACAGGGCTGTACCCGCGTTGTTGATCAGAAAATCAAAATTCGGACTGCCGGTTGTCTCTTGCAAACGGGCCGTTACCTGCTGGAAGAAGTGATCAAAGGAGGCAACATTGCCCGCGTCGAGTTGAAATGCCGCGGCTTTCCGGCCCATCGACTCGATTTCGGCAACGATAGCGTCGGCTTCCTGCGACTGGCTGTGATAGGTTAAGACTACATCAATACCTCGTTTGGCCAGGCTGAGGGCCATGTTTTTTCCCAGTCCGCGGCTACCGCCGGTGACCAGTGCGATTTTGTTGGTTGTGTTCATATTCTTTACAGTTTTAACACTGCAAAGGTGGGACATCCGGTACGCAAAACGGTTGCGCGCATCAATCCGTTGTTTGCAAAAATCAAATCATCCGCTCACGAACGGAAGGCCAGCGGCGAAAGTCCCGCCTGCTTCTTGAAGAAATTGGAAAAGTGGGCCACTTCGTCAAACCCCAGCGAGTAGGCGATTTCCGACACATTCCAGTCGGTTTGCCTGAGCAGTATTTTCGCTTCCTGCACCAGGCGGCCCCGGATGACATCCGTGGTGGTTCTTCCCGTACTTTCCTTCAGCACCTTGTTGAGATGATTGACGTGGATGGCCAGCCGGTCGGCATAATCCTTGGCAGTGCGCAGTTCCAGTTGCTGCTGCGGCGAGGTGACCGGAAACTGCCGTTCGAGCAGTTCCACAAACAAGCCGGCAATCCGGGCGGTGGCATTGTGCGAGGCATAGGTCGAGATGTCCGGTTGCAGTTTCTGGCCGTAGTGAATCAGTTCCAGGACGTAATTGCGCAGCAGGTCATACTTGTACGCATAATCCGACGACAGTTCCTGCATCATCTTTTCAAACAACGGCTCCAGTTCCCTGACCTGAGTATCGGCCAGATGAAAGATCGGATAGCCACCGGCCCTGAAGATCGGAAGTTCGTCGAGCAGCAGGCCGCTGCGCGAAGCGGCCAGAAACTCATGCGTGAAAATGCAAAAGTAGCCTGACTGCTGCTCGTCCTGCGGCAGGTAGTGGTAGGGAACTTTGGGCGAGGCAAACAGCAAGGCCTGCTTGGGTATGTCAATCACTTTGTCGGCATACTCGGCACGGTTATGGCCCTTGATCAGGCTTATCTTGTAGTAGGTGCGCCGGTTGTAAGGCATCAGCTTTGTTTCTTTTGCCTTCTTTTGCACGCTGGCGATGCTGAACACATTGAAATGCCCGATTTCCCTGTTGATGCCGCCGGGCAAAAGGGTGTCGAGTTCGCTGGTGTTCACAAATCCCATTTCCCTATAAAAATCCTGCAACGAAGTGGTCTCTATCATGATGCGACGGTTTGCAAAATTCAAATATAGACTTTTTTTTGCAAGTTACGCCTTACTCATCCTCCAATGGGGTACTCCAAGCAATTTCCCGCAAACCGGAATTACCTGTTTTTAACTTTCCCGGTCTTGCAAGTTCGCAAAGCAATCCAGGAACTCCTTCATTGCCATGGCGGGGGTATATTCGGCAAAATGATTGAAACTGGTACCCTCAACCAATTCATTCCACTCCCTTTTCTGTAAAAACGCGTGGATGGTTTGAACCTGCAACGAAAACGGATAGGCAAAACGATACTTTTCCGCAATCACCCCCATCAGGCTTTGCTCCAGCTGCCAGTAATTGTCCTTCGAAAAGGTCGGCGAGAAAGCGGTCAGGTAAGCGTCGGTCGCGTTGTATAGCAGGGCCGCCACCTTGTCCGCTGGGGTTGCCAGTCGGGCGGCCAGTACTGCCCGCTGGGCCAGTGAATAAAACTGCCTGGATTTCCCTGCGTAAAGCGGCAAGCGACTCAGGGCATGTGCCATGTCTTCGATCACAATATCGTCCGGATCGGGTGCAAAAATGTTGACAAACCTGCCAGAAAAGGTTTGGATTACGGGAATGGCATGCGATGGATTTTCCATGAATGAAAAGATTGGTTACCGGGACCAGGTTTACCTGTTTGTATCAAAACTTGTGTAAAGTGAACCATATACGCAAAGAAGATTCACACTGGATTTGAAATTCACAGCCATTTAGACAAACCCTACGGCAACCGGTGACCAATCCGGGAAAAACGCCCACCAACAGGATTCAGGCACGTGTCAGCGTGCACCTACCCCCTGCGTCAGAAAACAAAAAGCCTGCCGGTCCGCAACGGAAAGGCAGGCTGAAAGACGAGCGGAAAGGCCACAGGCTTAGCAGGCACACTGGACCGGTGCTTCGGTAACCCCCGCCGTGCGTTTGGTGGCATAGCCATCCAGTTTCCACCAGGCCAGGCCGCCGATCAGTTCTTTCACGCGGAACCCCAGTCGGGCCAGCTTCAGCGCCCCTTTGGTGGAAGCGTTGCAACCGATGCCATCGCAGTAGGTCACGTACAACACCTCCCGGTCCAGGTGGCGGGTGCTTTCTTCGGTCATGTTCCGGTGCGGAAAATTGACAGCCCCGGCAATGTGCTCCTGGTCGTACCCGTGCGGACGGCGGGCATCGATCACGACCACCTTTTCGCCGTTTTTCAGAGCCTCGGCCAGATCAAAGGAATCCATCTCACAGGCCAGCTTGTTTTCGTAATGCTTGATTTGTTCAGTCATGACAGTAAATGGGGAAAGAGATGACACATGCGTTTCATTGCAAAGGTGAGGGTTTTGGCAGGCGCAGTCAAACGAGATTTGTTGGTGGTTTTCATGAAAAAATCTCATTCGCAGGAGATGTTTTTTTAGCATACTTTTGCTCCCTATGGAACTACGACACTTGCGGCTGGTGCAGATTCTGGCCGATGAAGGAGGCATCACCAAATCCCTCGAACGGCTCTACCTGACGCAGTCGGCGGTGAGCCACCAGCTGAAGGACATCGAGGAACGGCTCGGCACCAAATTGTTTTTCCGAAGCAAGAACGAATGGCGCCTCACCGAGGAAGGCAAAGTGATCTACGAAACGGCCCGCGTCGTGCTGGCCGAGGTAGACAAGGCCAAGGCCGCCATTGCCGCCATGAAAAACGGCGAGGCAGGCACCATCCGGCTCAGCACCGAATGCTACACCACCTACCATTGGTTTCCGTCGTTCCTCCAGCAAATGAAGTTGCTCTACCCCAACCTGACGGTTAGGATTGTGATGGAGGCAACACACCGCCCCATTGCCAAACTGCTGGAAAACGAACTGGACATTGCCCTTACCTCCGATCCCGTTGCCGACAAAAGCATCCGGTACATCGAGTTGTTCCGGGATGAGGTGCTGGCCGTGGTCTGTTCGGCCCATCCGTGGGCTCGAAAAAAACACATTTCCGCCGAAGACTTTGCCAGCGAAACGCTGATCATCCATTCCTATCCGCTGGAAACGGTTACCGTGTACGAACATTTCCTGAAGAAAGCCGGTGTGATGCCTGTGCAGATCACGGCCATTCCGCTCACCGAAGTGGCCCTGGAGATGGTCAAAGCAGGTATGGGCATCACGTGCATGCCCCTGTGGGCCTTGAAATCCTTTACCGTCTCGCCAGATATACGTTTCATCCGGATTGGTAAAAAAGGGTTGTTCCGTACCCATCTGGCCGCCATCAAACAGACGGACAGCCACAAGAAGCACATCACCGATTTTATCCAGTTACTCAAAGAGGAAATCAGCGAATGAGTTCTCAGAATAGTAGGGTTCCGGAAGGCAAAACCTCCCCTTCCGAATTTCATTTCCGGAAAGTGCAACCCTCCGACCTGCCCGCCTTGCTGCAACTCATGAAGGCCCACGCCGCCCATGAGGACGCCACCTGGAATGACGCGCTGTTGCCTGCGCACTGGGAGCCGCTGCTCTTCACCGACGTGCCGAAAATTCATGGCTACCTCATTGAAATCAACGCTTCGGCAGAAGGCTATTTCACGTACACCATCGACTACTCCACCTGGCAGGCAGCCGCCTATCTGCACATGGATTGCCTGTACCTGAATCCGCAATGGCGCGGCAAACGCATCGGGGATGCGGTGCTGCGGTTTCTGCAGGCCGTTGCCACCCAGCAAAACAGTAGCGGCCTGCAATGGCAAACGCCGGTTTCCAATGCGTCGGCCATCCGCTTTTACCAACGCAACGGGGCTGTTGGCAAAGAAAAGATTCGTTTCTTTTTGGATGTGTAGCAATGCCGGCACATTTCATCCGATCGTATATTTGTATGTTCCTGAATACAGTTCTTCAGATCTCTGGACAGTATCATTTAAAATTTCAAGGAGATGAGTGACACCAAACGTATACACCAGCAATTCTTTCATTCGCTGAAACTCGGTACAGGCGAACCCTATCTGATACAAAGGGATAATCCCGACATTGATTTTTCAAATCTGATCATCAAAGGTGCCATCAGAAACTATGCTCTTGACCAACAATCTGAAGGGAGCAGGGCGGTTTATATTCTCGGATTGATACGAAAATCGAAACAGCGGGTCAAGATAATCAAGGCTGTTCTGAAAAAACTGAAATCCCAAAAGAATGATGACTATGCATTGGACCAAATGTGCGATCTGGCTGTATCTTTCTATAAATGGGGGTACGAAGAGGCGAAAACGGTTCTGTATGATCGCTTTGAGAAAGGCCGTTTGGCCGACTATGTTCCTTGCGGACAAAATCAGGTAATGGAAGTGGGTGGTATGGAAGGAGTATTGAAAGTTGCCGAAGCCTTGGGAAAAAATCTATTAGCCGATCCGGAAGACTATGAAGACAGTTGGCCCATTGATGCATTCCAGAAAAAACACAAGTCCCTTTCCGTATACACAGCCCTGGAACAGGCCGGCCGGCACAATCCAGCCATCAAAGCTTATTACGATTCGATTCTGAAACACAAGTGGAAAGCCTACAGGCCTAAAAAACAATCACGGTTCACCTACGAAACGCTCAAAGAGCGCATGGAGAAAAAAATATTTCATGTGAGTAAAGGTAATGCCAACCAGCTTACCGTGGAAGAAGTGGAAAAACTGGCAAATGAATTACTGAATGAAACCGACCCCAAACGACAAGAATTGTATTTGCATTTGTTTACCGAACGAAAATTCCCTCTTGATCACAAGTATCTTCTGAAAATGGCGACAGGCAGAGGCCGCAAGCAAACACGCCTGACCGAACTAGCATTGGAGTCTCTCAAATATTTCAATGCGCCAGAAATACGGCAACTGGCACTTGAGAAACTCAGTACGGCAAAAGATCCTGTTGCTTATTTGTATCTGCTAATCAGCAACTATCAAACTGGTGACTATCGTCTTCTGTGCGAAGTTGCCAACCGTACTGATAACTATGACTACATTCATTCCATTGCCTATGGATTTATTGAAATCTACCAAGCAAACCCTACTTCAGAATGCAAAGAACCATTGGAAATCATTTATAATAAAATGAACTGTGGCATTCATAGAGAAGACATTGTGCAGTTACTGTCCGACAACAATGTATTGTCAGATAAGCTTACAAACGAGATCAGGTTTGACAGTTACAATGGCGTGAGAGCTTTGTTCAGAAAAGCAAAACGAAAAATGGTATGAATTTCCGAACCTTTTCGCCCGACGAATCCATCGCGCTGTTTGTGAAAACTATCCAAGTGTTTGAAAACACCGGAGCCAGCCTCAAAACCAGCCTTCCCTTTTTCGCAGACGGCTATCCGGGACTGATGTATCAACAAACCGCCAACGGCCTGCTTATTCATCCGCACCGGAAACAGATGCCGGTGTTGTTTCTCTACGGACAAACCCTGCAACCCGTCCGGCTGGAAATCGACGGCCCGTACCAGCTGGTCCTGTTCCAGTTGTATCCGTTCGTATTGAAAAGCTTTTTCGACATCACGCCCAAGGCTATCAATGACAATTGCTACGATTTGCAGCAGTGGCCGGGGAGTGATGTGGCCGCCTGCACCCGGCAGCTGCTGGCGTGTCCGCAACCCGAACAGAGGGTCGAATGCCTCACTGCCTTCCTGTATCAGGTTTTCCAACGCAAAAAACAGAACCTCGACCTGGAGATCCGGCAGGTGATCGAACACATCCTTGACTCGAACGGACAGGAAAGCATCCGCGCCATTGCCCGGAAAGCAAAGCTGAATGCCCGGACCCTCGAACGGCGGTTTGTCAGCGAAACAGGCTTGCGGCCCAAACAGTTTGCGACCATCATCCGGTTTCAGTCCTCGCTGGAACAGCTCACCACCCGCGACTACAGCAAGCTGACCGACATAGTCTACGAAAACGGCTTTGCCGACCAGTCGCACTTTACAAAGGTGTTCAAAGCCTACACCGGGCAAACGCCGAAGGCATTTTCCAGGGAACAAAACCCCGAATAGTATCCGGCTGAAAGCCAAAACCACCTTCTCTCGGCTACCCGGAAACAGCGGATTTCACACCTGTCGTTTTTTTACTATTTTCTTTCCCGTCTCCGCCCCACCTTTGCCCCTATCCTGATCCCGTTACACAGCTATGGCGCCGTCAAGACTGAAACCGGGCACTGCGGCAAACGGTCGGCATTTCGAATCCATCCGGGATGACGCCGGGGTTTTGTCTTTCGGGAGGATACTATTTTGCACATTTGATCCTGAGTCACCTTACCAATTTTTCATTCATGAAACCATCCGATTGTATTCTCGTCCTGGCAACGGCACTTACGGCTTTGATGGCCGGGTTGTTTTTCGCGTATTCCGTCTCGGTGAGCCCGGGCCTGGGCAAGCTTTCCGCGCCGGAGTTTATCAAGGCGATGCAGTCCATCAACCGCGCCATCCAGAACCCGTTGTTTTTCACCGGGTTCTTCGGCGCTCCGCTGCTGCTTGCCGTGGCGAGCTACCAGCAATACGGCGGCAGGCCATTGGCGTTCGGGTGCTTGCTGGCGGCCGCACTTTTGTATGGCTGCGGCGTACTGGGCGTAACCGTCCTGGCCAATGTTCCGCTCAACAACCAGCTGGACGCCTTTGATGCAAGCGCGGCCACAGTGGAAAAAGCCCGGGAAATGAAAGCTCATTTTGAAACCCGCTGGAATTTCTGGAACAACGTCCGGACCCTGGCTTCGCTGCTGGCAATCCTGGCTGCCATTGGTGGCTGCCTCTGTAGCCGGCCCGGCTAGGGGCATGCTTTCCCTGCCGACGGCCTGCATCTTCCTGTGGCACAACAATTTTACCCTACGCACCTGTCTGTGTTACGTTTGGAACAAAACTTTTGCCATACCATGAAACAGGAAAAATCACGGGCTGCGGCCGGTTGGGTTGCGATAGGAATCCTCAGCTTGTTTGCCTCATGTGGAGGAAAAAACACTTCATCCCATGTGGAGTCGCCCGGCGGCGAGAAAACCGCTCAGGACCAGGCACTCAACACCGGTGCCGATGTACTGCAGGACAAGACGCCGCTGAAAAAATTCAATGCGTACCTGGACGGCTTTCATTTTTACAACGGCAACCTGAAGGCCCAGATGGAAGCGCACCACTACGTCAGTCAGCTGAACGAGGACCTGTACCAGGCCGTTATTTTTGACGGCAACGGGGAAGATGCCAAACTGATGGGTGTGGAATACATCATTACCGAAAAGCTTTTCCGGACACTTCCGTCCGAGGAAAAGCTGCTCTGGCATTCGCACCACCACGAGGTAAAGTCGGGCACGCTGATCGCGCCGGGCATCCCCGATGTGGCCGAACACGAACAGATGGAAAAACTGGTTTCGACCTACGGCAAAACCATCCATACCTGGCACACCGACCAGCAACGAAGTTTGCCGGTAGGTTCGCCGATGGTCATGATGGGATTCACAAAAGACGGGCAGCTGGATCCTGAGCTGGTCAAGGCACGCGACCAACGGTTTGATGTTTCAACCGAGGAAAAGAAACGCCAGCGCGCAGACATCCCCGTACCCCCGGTGGATCCGCTGGCCAATGCGTGGGAAAAAGGAAAGATACGGCAGTTAGTCATCACCAGCAGGCCCGACAGCGCCCTTCACAAACACCAGGGACCGGTACAACCCCCGAAAGCTCCCTGAGCGGAGCTTGCCGCCGTGCCGTTGTGTAAGTCCTGTGCAACCTAAACACACGTGAACCATGATACAACCCGATGAGGAAAAATCACAGGCCTTGGAAACGCTCCGTACACTGGCCGAAGAAATCAATGCCGACCCAGCCCTGGATGTGGTGCAGAAAGCCCAGGCCCTGAATTGCGTCAAAGCCATGCGGACCCAGCTCGCCGGCGGCCATTCATCGGAAAAAGTGCAATGGGACACCCTGATCAAATCGGTGGAAACCAGTCCCCCGCTTACCGACCAGGTGATTAGGCTGGGTGAGCAATTCGGCTACATGCCCATGGCTTGAGTGCAATGACCGGACTCACCCGGCCGGGTCCAGCATTTGCCGGGCGGCGTTCCTGCCACTTACCAGGGCGGCTTCCACCGTGCCCATGGCCGTTCCTTCGTACAAAGCCTCTCCGGCAAAAAACAACGTATGCTGTACCGGTTCGCCCAATTGCTGCTTGGCAACCTTTCCTCCGGCAGTATCGTAGGCGTAGGCTCCGCGGGTGAAGGGATCGGTGGTCCAGTTGACGATGCAATGCCGCCGCAGGCGTTCTTGCAGGAAAGCCTGGTCGGTGGCAAAGACATACGCCAGCGATTCAAAAACCAACGCCAGCAACTCTGCCTGTGAAGCCTGCCGCCTTTGCGCCGCAGCCGGTCCGGCCAGCCAGCCGGTCAGGACAGGAGCCAGTCGGGGCCGCAGGGTCCACCAGGTAGGGATGGCGGCATCCGAAAACAGAAACCCCAGCGCGGGCATGCGGTGCCCGACCGACGGGTGTTCTTCTTCCCAGAACGCCGTATCAAACTCAAGTATGATCTTGATAACCGCGCCAAAACCCAGCTGACGGGCAGCAGCAAACTTTCCGGGCAGGTCGGGTACCAACCGGATGCTGCCGGTGCTGCCGGCTTCGGCCTGCCAGATGCCAAGCGGTACGGCCAGCACTACCTGCGGTGCCGCGAACACCGATCCGTTTCCTGCCTTCACCACCACGCTTCCTTGGCTCCAGCGGATTTCCTCTGCCACCGTGCCAAGCACAATCCGGCTGCCGGCCGCCGTTACCGCATTGGCCAGGGCGCGCACCAATTGACCATATCCTTCCGGCATCCGGTACTGGGGGGCCTCGTTTTCATCGGCCCACTCGTCACGCAGGGCAAGTGCGCTGGCTTTGTCCGCATCGGCCGCATCGTAACCTTCCACAAAACCGGTAACGGAAGCCCGCAGCCCGGCGTAGGCGTCGCCGGGGAAATGTGTCTGTAGAAACGTTCCGATGCTTTCGTCCCGGGTAAGCGCATTCAGCTTTTCCTGCAACACCTCCCAGCCTTCGATCGAGGCGGTTTCGCTTTCGTTCAGGATACTATTTTCCACGCGGTAGGTTGTGCCTTCCATTTCCTCCCGTGGCAGCCCCGCCTCCTTCAGCAAACCCAGCGAAACGGGCAGGTCGCCATGCACAAATTCGGCGCCTGCTTCTATTGGCACCGGGAATCCGGCCTCATCCAATGTATGGATCCGCCCGCCGATCCGGTCCCGGGCTTCAAGCAGGATTACGTTCTTTCCGGCCCGGGTGAGTTCGCGGGCAGCCATGAGTCCGGCGGCCCCCGCTCCTATAATCAGTACATCGGTTTGTTGCATGGTCAGGTGTATGGTTACAAAGCGTAAAATTGCATTCAAAAAAGTGCCCGCCCAATCAAGCGTGCTATCTACGGCCGTTTTCAATAACTACCGACCGACTGACCGGCTGCCCATACACGGAGATTCCTTCCAGTACGCAATTCCATTGGGTCGCCCGGTCCGAGTTGTAAAACTCGATGGTCGCCTTGCCCTCTTCATCCAATTTAAGATCGGGATTCCAGTAGAGGGTGGCTCTTTCATCCCTTCTGACCGAATCAGCGGCAACATCGTACCGGGGCTGGTAAAACTGGCGTGGCGTCTGAAAGCCATTGAGCCACAGCACCATCGCACCGGGCTTTTTATCGGCAGTACGAGGTCCTTTACGGGTATAAATGGCAATGATACCGGTTGCTCCCCGTGATCCATAGATCGAGGCACCGGCATTCTTAATCACGTCGATGCGCACTACATCGTTGGGACTGATAAAGTTTAAGTCCACGCCGTCACCACCATTGGCACTGATTGGAACCCCATCGAGCAGAAAGAGGGGTTCTGAACTGCCTCTACCAAAGGAAATACTTCCCCGTATGGTGACGGTATACCTTCCATCGGCATTGGGGCCATTCACCGCCACCCCCGGCAATCGCCCACGAATCAATTCATAGATACTGGAAGCTGACGCCGTCCGGGCATCTACCAGAATAGACCCATCGGGCATATCGTACAATTTGGTGGTGCCCCGATAGTCCTCTTCCTGGTTCTTGACTGCCGTTGCCTTGACCACCACCTCTTTCAATACCTGCGTACGCATGGTTCGGTCACCATACATGGCCAGCGTCTGCTGGTAATAGCGGATGGTCGAATCGGCTTTTTGCGAAGAAAACCAAAGCCTGGGTAGAAAACTACTCAATGTACTATCCGGTTCCGGTATGTTCCAGAGAAGTGCTCCACGTACCGACTGCCCTTCGGGATCGGTAACTTGTACAAATACCTGCAATGAGTCCTGAAAACTGAGTTTGTTCAACTGAAACACCCCTTTGGCATCGGTAGTCGTCTGGATAAATCCTTTCACTACCGAATCCTGGGAGATAAAAAGCAGTGTATGCCGGGCCAGCTTTTTGTCCGGGTTGCTGGCATCTACCAGCACCCCTTTGAGCACAAATCCGGAATCTGTTACACTGGTCGGTGTACGAACAGGCGGCGTCCGGAAATCCTGCCAGGCAAACCGTCGCCAGCCCTGGGTCATCAATAGATTCTCAAGTGCCTCCAGGGTAGGTGTATGGGTATCCTTGAAATAGAATTCGGGGTTTTCAATGCATCCCCGCAGATCCGAAGCCAGCAGCAAATATGAGCGGGCCGTCAGTGCATAGGTGTCGGCTTTGGCCTGAGCCGCATCGGTAATGGCCAGCGACAGGCTGGCATCTACCGCAACATCAGCGGTATCAGTCACCTGCAGATTCAACGTTATTTTTTCTCTGAACTGATACTGTGATTTTTCAGGAACCATGCGGATGCGCAACGGAACCGGATGAGGTTGCGAGAAAAACAACCGTTCGCACACCGGTGTCGCCTGCTGGTCAAACAGCGTCAGTTGGCATACCCCGCCCGGAAACTTCGCCTTGGGAAGTTTAAGGGTGGTCAGTTCTTCATCAAAGGTGCTTTTACCCACATAGTAAATCGTACCCCGGCATTGCACCACAATGTAAAAGTCTTGTCCGAGATAGGTGGGTGAGACTCGCAGATTCAGGAAGATGTCCGAAGCAAAATGCACATTATCCAGTTTCAATGAGATTCCACTCTTCAGCGGCGCGGGAAGTGCAAATACGAAGCCCGAATCTTTTGCTGCCAGCACTGCCTTGTATTTGCGTCCGGCCAGTGGTTTAATAAAAAAGCTCCCCATTCCCAGGTCGTTGCTTTCAAACGAAATTTCGCGGTTGCCCTGCTCGTCTTCCACAAATCCCCTGACCTTCCGTCCCCGTCCGTCCGGACCGACGGCTTTGAATCCCAGTCTCCCGCTGAGGTTCTCTACCAGGTTACCGCCTTCCGGAAAAAACTGCACGTCCAGTGCAGCTGTCAACGCAAGCGTTTGAGTCTTGCTCTGGTCAGAAGCGGCAGTTTGTTCAGAAGTTTTGTTTTTGCGTCGGCTCCTGGCCGTAGGGGTAGCCGTCGGAGTGGGTGAAGCCGGATAGACATTGTAGATTTCCAGAGGGCGGTCAAAAAAGTCCCGGGAGCCCAAGGCACGCATGCGTTGGGTATAGGCCCGCAGCCGGTACATGCCGGTGGTCAGGGTGTCCGACAGGCGCATTGCGCCGGCAGCCCAGGCAGTGCGGGTTTGCAGGCTGACCTGGTGCACCAACTTGCCATCCGCGGAAAGCAGTTCCACCGTCAGGACTTCTGACAAACGGGCAACGGGTATACCGGCCCGGTTGGTCAGGTATACTTTGAACCACATTTCATCACCACTGCGGTAGTACGGCCGGTCCAGGTGCACATATACTTTTTGCCAATCATTCCATTGGTGATTCCGGGCATAATGAACCAGCAAAGAATCCAAGGCCGGATTGCCTGTGGTAGTGCCGGCAGATGCAGGCGGAGGTGCGGGCAACTGGCGGTTTGTTCCTTCGGGCAGGTAGTCAAACGGAAGCAGGTCGGCAATCCGGTGCAGGCTCATGTCACCTGATATTTTCAGCGGCAGAAGTCCATTAGCCCATCCTTCGACGTTGATATCAATGGAGGGGACATTCATTTCAATGGAAGAATGTTCATAATTGAAATCATGGTAGAGAGGAAACTGGGTTTGTTTCTTGGTATAAACAATTTCCAGTTTCCCGTCAAACGAGAAAGATCGTTCGGAAGCATTCTTTCCTGGCCCGACCAGCTCCCCGGCCTGAATGGGAAACAGCCGCTGGCCTACCATCTGGTAAAACTGACTGGTGGGCACCTTCCGCTGGTCATGATAGGCCAGAAATCCTTCCTGTTCCCATCGCTGGTACACCAGTGACCGGAGAAAGTGGTAGATGGATCCTTGATACGTAGCCCGGCGGTTGCGTTTCCATCGCGCCTCCCTCCCTTTGCTGGTGGTCTTCAACAGTTCGAATTTGGGAAAGCCGTAATATTTCGTCAGGTCCTTGACCGACTCAAACTTCTCGAGAAAAAAGGTAAGCTTATAACCCAACGCACGGTTTTCGATTTCCAGCGGTGCCGCCGCCTTTGCCGTCAGTTTCCCGGTATTCTGGTCATACTCAAAACTCAGCGTTTCAGGATTGACAATCGTGCAGCCCGGTGCATTGCCCGATACACCGATAAACGCCTCCCGGAACCGTTTCAGGTTCTTCTGCCAGTCCTTGCCATACCTGGCCACCACCTTCACTTCATTCAGGGTATTCTCCTTTGCCTGAAGCGACAAGTTCAGCTCCACTTTTCCATTGATTTCTATCTGCCGGTGTGCATTGGCATAGCCAATGAACGAGGCCACGATCTCAACCGTACCCAACGGGACATTGTACAGGACAAATCGGCCGTTTTCGTCGGTTGTCGTACCGATGGTGGTATGGGCCACGAACACTACCGCCAGTGGCATCGGCGCCTTTGTCTTCGCGTCTGTGACCACGCCGGTAACCGAGCCCGTCTGGGCCTGGACCGTTGCGCTGCTTTCCGGCAGCAACAGGTGCAGCAGGAATACGACAAGTGCAGAACAGGAGAATCGGAGGTGTGCCATGGTGACAAGATTACCGGACAAAAAGTAAGTATTATTCCGGCATTTACCAAAGGCAACCCATTTAAATTCAACCCGTTTTCGGGTTGTGCAGCCTATCGCTTTTTTATACTTCCGCCGGTCTGTCCGGTTTTGTTTACTGGTACGATTTCTTGTAATCCAGCGGCGTGGTGCCGGTAATGGTCCGGAACTGGCGGTTGAAATTGGACAGCGTCCGGAAGCCGCATTCGTAGCAGATCTGCGCCACATTTAGCTGGTTTCCGATGAGCAGCTTGCAGGCATGACCCACGCGCACCTCCGACACGAAATCCAGGAATGTCTTGTTGGCCCGCGCCTTGAAATACCGGCAGAAGGCCGGCGGACTCATGCCGATCAGGTCGGCCACCACGGCCAGTTCGATCTTGTCCTGGAAATGACTGAGCACATACTCGTGCACCAGGCGCATGCGGTGCGCCTCTTCGGGCTTGACGGTGTTGGTATAGCCCATGCTGGCAATCAGGCTGTAGTCGGTCATGTGCGCCATTTCGCCCAGCAACTGCAGCAAGCTCACCAGTCGCTGGAAATCCGGCGGCTGCGCGACCAGCCGTTTCAACGCCGTCTCGATGCGCAGGCGCGACTCCCCTTTCCATTCGATGCCTTGCAGCGAAAGGTGCAGCAACTGGTTCAGGTAGACGGTCTCCTGCTTTTGCAGAAACTCCCTGCCCAGGAAGTCCTCTTTGAAATAGACCACTATGCCCCGCGTGTGCTCGGCCGAGTCTTTCTCAAAATACCGGGCGTCGCTGCGCCACAGGTGCGGCAGGTTGGGTCCGATAAACACCAGGTCTCCTTCCGAAAAAGGTTTGATCGAATCGCCGATGAAGCGTGTACCGCTGCCTTTGAGCACCACAAACAACTGGTAATGCGGATGAAAATGCCAGTTGGGATCGAAGTGGGGCTCGTTGAGTTCCTGGATCACAAACGACCCGGTGGACGATTCCAGTTCTTTGCGGATAGCCGAACGCATAAATGAGCCGTTTTTAACAAGGTATCACACCCTGATTCGACAAAATTATCAAAATACAGTCACAAGTAGTAAAAATATGCAGAGTTTTCCACGGCTATTCCATTTACATTTGCGTAAATTAGCCAAGTATTTATTAGTTAAATGCAATACAGACCATGAAGTTTGGTATCAACCTGTTTCTGTGGACCACCGCCATGGAAGACGACATGCAATCGGTGCTCGTGCAGATCAAGGAATCGGGTTTTGATTTTGTCGAGGTTCCGATCTTTGATGTATCGGACCTGAAAAAGTGGCAACGCTGGTCTGCCTACCTCGACGGGCTGGGCCTGGACCGGGTGGCCGTCACGCTGTGCACCGCCGAACACAACCTGATTCATCCGGATGCGGCGATGCGTCAAGCGGCCATTGAACGCAACAAGCAAGCGGTGGCCTGTGCCCAGGCGCTGGGAGCCTCCATCCTGACGGGGCCGTTCCATTCGGCACTGAATGTATTTTCGGGCCAGAAGGCCACGGCGCAGGAATGGGACTGGTCGGTGGCGGGCATGCGTGAAATTGCCGAACACGCGTCGCTGCATGGCATCACGCTGGGCATGGAATACCTGAACCGGTTTGAAAACTACCTGCTTACCTGCACCGATGATCTGGTGCGGTATGTGGAAGCGGTGAATCACCCCAACTGCCAGCTGATGTTTGACACGTTCCATGCCAACATTGAGGAAAAGAACCTGGGCAATGCCATCCGCCGGTGCGCGCCGTACAACATCCATGTGCAGATCTCGGAAAACGACCGCAGCACGCCGGGGCAGGGCAATGTCGACTGGACGGGCGTCTTCAAGGCGCTGGCGGAAACCAACTACCAGGGCGGCTTGTCGATCGAGGCGTTCGGCCTGACACCAACCGATCTGGCGGCGGCGGCCCACATTTACCGTCCGATGTTTGAAAGTCCGCAACAGCTGATCACCGACGGACTGGCCTTCATGAAACTCCAATGGCAGCTGGCCCAGCACAACCGGCTCGCCGTTAACCAAGCATAACCCTTTCATTACCAATCGATCTTTACCCAAACCATAGTGTATGAAAAAATTGAACATCGCCATTGTCGGCCTGGGTTTCGGCGCCGAATTCATTCCCATCTACCAGCGTCACCCGCACACGAACATGTACGCCATCTGCCAACGCAACCGCGAAAAGCTGGATGCGATTGGCAACGCCTTCAACATCGAAACCCGTTATACCGATTTTGAGGAATTGATCAAAGACCCCAGCGTGGATGTGGTGCACATCAACTCGCCCATTCACCTGCATGCCGAACAAAGCCTGAAAGCCCTGCGGGCGGGCAAACACGTGGCTTGCACCGTGCCTATGGCTACTACCGTAGACGAATGCAAGGCCATTGTGAAAGCCAGCCGCGAAACGGGCAAAAAATACATGATGATGGAGACAGTGGTGTACGCGCGCGAGTTTCTGTTTGTCAAGGAATTGTACGAAAAAGGAGAACTGGGCAAGGTGCAGTTTCTCAAGGCCTCCCACCAGCAGGACATGGACGGCTGGCCCGATTACTGGCCCGGATTGCCGCCGATGCACTATGCCACGCACTGCGTGGGCCCGGTAGCGGGCTTGCTGAAGCTGGAAGCCGAATACGTGTCGTGCTTCGGTTCGGGCCGCATCCGGGAAGAACTGATCCGGCATTACAACTCGCCTTTTGCGGTTGAAAGTGCCCACATCAAATTCAAAGATTCCGACCTGAGTGCGTACGTGTACCGGTCGTTGTTTGATACCGCCCGCCAGTACCGCGAAAGTTTCGAAGTGTACGGCAGCCAGAAATCATTCGAGTGGCCGCTGATCGAAGGCGAAGATCCGGTGATCCACACGGCCAAGAAACCCGAACACGAAATTCCGGCCCGGGTCAAAGTACCCGACTATGCGCACCTGCTGCCCGAACCGATCCAAGCGTTTACTACCCAGGGTGTGTACGACCTGGGCGAAAACCAGCACCTGTCGTTTGTGCAGGGTAGCGGGCACGGCGGCTCGCATCCGCACCTGGCCCATGAATTCGTCACGGCCATTCTTGAAGACCGCGACCCGTTCCCGAATGCCGTGCAGTCGGCCAACTGGACCAGCGTGGGCATTCTGGCACACGAGTCGGCCATGAAAGGCGGCCAGCTGATGTACCTGCCGGATTTCGGAAAAGAATGATGCATTGCCTGGCAGAAAAATAGTATCTCTGAAAACGTCAAAACCTGCCCTTACCCAAACCACAAGGCCACATAGAATGTGTGGGAAGGACTCAGTTCGGAAGCGGGGCTTTTTGCGTTTTCAGAGATACTATTTTACCCGTAGGCATCGCATGTTCTCTGGCAGTTTCAAACTGCATCGTTGCCAGTCACTGGTCTTTCACTGTTACCTGTATTACAAACTATTTTAACCAAATCGCAGAAGTATGTTTACGATCACGCGGGCTTTCGGATGGCTGTTGCTTTTGTTTCTGCTGGTATTCTGTACCCGGAAGCAAGTCTCCCAGTCTTCTCCGGCCTCTGAACCTACCCAAGGCCGTCGCCTGGAAATTCTGTTTCTGGGAGACAATGGCCATCACCGCCCCATCGAACGGATTCCTTCGCTGATGGCCGCCCTCGGTCCGAAGGGAATCAACCTTACCTATACCGATCAGCTGAAGGACGTCACGCCCGACAACCTGGCCAAGTACGACGGACTGCTGATCTATGCCAACTGGGATTCGATTCCGGCGCCCCAGGAAAAAGCCTTACTCGACTACGTTTCCTCCGGCAAAGGACTCATCGCGGTGCACTGCGCCTCGTATTGCTTCCGAAACTCGGCCGATTACGTCAGCCTGGTGGGCGGACAGTTCTGGAAACACGGCTGGGACACGATCCGGTCGGTAACGGTTGCGCCCACGCATCCGATCATGGCCGGCGTCGGCCCGATCAAAACCCTGGACGAAACCTACCAGCACACCAAGGTCAACCCCGACAAAACGGTGCTGATGGAACGCATCGAAGGCGACAAACGCGAACCGTACACGTGGATACGCAACCATGGCAAAGGACGGATGTTTTATACCGCGTATGGCCACGACCAGAACACCTGGGATGATGCCGGATTCCAGAAACTGATGGAAAACGGCATCCGCTGGGCGGTGGGTGAGAAGGCCGAAAACGAACTGAAAGCCCTCAATCCCAAACCGTTTGCATATGCCGAGGCCAACCTGCCCAACTACGAGAAACGCCCCGGACCACAACTGTTGCAGGAGGCCCTTTCGCCGGAAGAGTCGATGAAGCACATCCAGGTTCCGGTTGACTTTACGCTGGAACTGTTTGCCCACGAACCCGACGTGATGCACCCCATCGCCATGACCTGGGACGAACGGGGACGCCTGTTTGTACTGATCACCAAAGACTACCCCAACGAACGCAAGGAAACGGGCGGCAGCGACTACATCCTGCTCTGCGAAGACACCAACAAGGATGGCAAAGCTGACAAGTTTACCCGCTACGCCGATGGGCTGAGCATCCCGACCGGACTGTTGGCCTACAACGGCGGACTGATCGTGTCGCAGGCGCCGCACATGCTGTACCTGAAAGACACCAACGGCGACGACAAGGCGGACGAAAAGAAAATCCTGTTTACCGGCTTCGGCACCTTTGATACCCACGCCGGGCCGTCCAACCTGCACTACGGATTCGACAACTGGATCTGGGGATCGGTCGGGTATTCGGGTTTCAAAGGTAAATTCGGCGAAGACTCCCTCAAATTCGGACAGGGCTTCTTCCGGTTCAAACCCGACGGGTCAAAAATGGAATACATGACCAGCACCTCCAACAACACCTGGGGACTGGCATTCAACGAAACCGGCGACGTGTTCGGCTCGACGGCCAATAACTCCCACGGCTGGTACATGCCCATTCCCAACCAGTACTTCCATTCGGCGGCCGGTACCGACAACGGCAGCCGTAGCACCGACACCCATAAGAACATGACGCCGATTACACCCCGTGTCCGGCAGGTGGATGTGTTTGGCGGGTTTACGGCCGCTGCCGGGCACAACTTTTACACGGCCCGCGCCTTTCCCAAATCGTACTGGAACAAGGTAGCCTTCGTTGCCGAACCCACCGGACACGTGCTGCATCAGAACATCATGGAAAAGAAGGGAACCGACTACGAAGACAAGGAAGGTTTCAACCTGATGGCCGGTGCCGACGAATGGTTCTCTCCGGTGTTTGCCGAAGTGGGTCCGGATGGCGCCGTCTGGGTTGCCGACTGGTACAGCTTCATTATCCAGCACAACCCCACACCCAAGGGATTCAACAACGGCTCGGGCAACGCCTACGAAACCGACCTGCGCAATTTTACGCACGGCCGCATCTACCGCGTCGCTTACAAACAAGCGCCGGCCTATACGCCTCTGAGCCTGAGCAAAGACCGGCCGCAGGAGTTGGTGGGTGCCCTGAAAAACACGAACCTGTTCTGGCGGCTAACGGCCCAGCGGCTGCTCATCGAACGGGGCAACCGGGATGTGGTGCCTCAGTTGCTGGCCCTGGTCAACGATCCGTCGATGGACGAAATCGGCATCAATCCCGGCGCCATTCATGCGCTCTGGACGCTGGACGGGCTCGGCATGATCAACCGCCCGGAAGTATTGTCGGTCGTCTACACGGCTTTGAAACATCCGTGTGCCGGGGTTCGGAAAACGGCCGTTCAGCTATTGCCTGCAACCGAAGCTTCCGTTACCCGGCTGCTGGAAGTCAATGCCTTGCAGGACAAGGAACCACTGGTGGTGTTAAATACCATACTGGCCCTTTCCCGCATGCCCTCCACGCCCGCTGCCGACCAGGCCCTTCTGACCTGTTTGCAAACGGCTACGGAAGTAACGGACCGCTGGCTGGCCGATGCCTTTGCCTGTGCACTGACGAGCCACCAGAACAAGCTGCTGAAGGCAGTGCTGGCCGAAGAGAGCAAAAAAGCCGCCGGACGACCCAAAACACCGGCACCATCCCAGGCATCTTCCGATGCGCACGCGATGCACGCGGGTATGAACCACAATGCCCAGGCAACCGTTGAAGCTACTCCCAAACAGGCAGATCTGATCATCACGGGCATCCGCAGCGTGCCGGCAGTGCCATCCCTGCGCGAACCGGTGCGTCTGTTTGTGGATGTCAAAAACCAGGGGGGCGCTGCCGTTCCGGCGGGTCCGGTGATTCCGATGTCCATTCGCATCGAAGGAGCCGGCAAGCAGGTCAACATGGTGTATGAATCGTATACCGAAGGGGCAACTCCCGGACAAACGTTCGTCATTGACAAGGTAACCAACGGCCCGTGGACCGGTCCGCTGTCGTTCACTACGGACAAAGTGGGCGAATACACCGTTACCGCGACCGTGGACCCTGCCGGTGTGGTAGCCGAAAACAACGAACGCAACAACACGTTTTCCCGCAAGCTGGTCTATGCCGCGCCGAAAAACATGACAGCCTATGCGCTGGAACGGGCCGTTCGCAGCTATGCGTCCGTAACTCCGGCCGATTCGCTGGTAGCGCTGCTACAGGCCTCCCAGTCGATGGAAGAAGCCAGCAGCGCGGCTGTTCTGAAAGGCATTGCCGACGGCTGGCCTTCCAGACGCAAAGAAACGTTATCCCGTACCAACCAGGCGCTGGTGACACGCTACGCCTCTACGGTTACGGAGGAGAACAAAGACAAGTTCGGTCGCCTGATGGAAGCCTGGGGCATGCGCCAGTCTAGCGAAGCCGCGGACAAGGATGCCCAGATTGTCGAGATCAAAGCTGTGCGCGAAGCGTTGCAATTCAGCAAAAAGGAATTTACCGTAGCGGCCGGCAAACCGGTGATCATTGTCTTTGAAAACCCGGATGCCATGCAGCACAACTTCGTCGTTGGCAAGCCCAAATCGCTGGAAATCATCGGCACGGCCGCCGACAAGCTGATCACAGCCAAAGACGGTGCCGAACGCAACTACGTACCTTCGGTGCCGCAGGTGCTGTTTTCGTCGCCGCTGGTCAATCCGGACCAGACCTACCGGCTGAAGTTCACCGCACCTTCCACCCCGGGCGACTATCCGTTTGTGTGCACCTTCCCCGGCCACTGGCGCATCATGAACGGCGTGATGAAAGTGAGATAAGTAGTGAGACATGAGATGTGAGACAATTTGCTGACAGGAAGTCTCTTGCAACAAATCCCCACCCCTGAACTCCGGAGGTGGGGATTTGTTTTTAAACACTATGGGTTTTTGCTTTTCAGAAAATACTATGTTTCGGGGGTATCCTCCTCTTGTAAGCTTGCCGGATTTCCTGCCGCGGCTTTTCCATTGGACACATCGCCGTAGATGCGTGAAGATCCCTGCGGTAAGACATTCCCAGTTAACCGTTCACACAATCGTATCTTTTCAAAAAGAAAAGTCCTTTACCAAAATAAATTCCATTATTTCTTGAAAACGCACAAAAAATTTGCGAATCCCTGCCAGAAGGTATTATTTTACATGCGTACATCAATTATAGATTTTAGCTCATGATCAAACCGTATATATGCCTGCTGGCAATTATTGTCTGCGCCTGCTCCCCGGCACCGGCCCAACAGCCCAACACCTATCCTCTCATTCCGGAACCGGTCAGCTTGCAACCCGCTACCGGAACGTTTCCCTTGACCCAGGACGTAACCCTGGTGGCAGCCAACAACCCGGAGGTGCGGAAAATAGTATCTTTTTTCACGGCAAAAGTCAAGCCTTCCACCGGACTTGACCTGAAGGTTGCCGAGTCGGCATCCGGCTCCAAAATCCAGTTTGTACTGAATGCCAAATCCGACGCAGCTATCAAAAAAGACGGCTATCTGCTGGAAGCCACGCCTACCGAAATAACGGTAAAGGCGAACCAGCCTGCCGGATTGTTTTACGGCATGCAAACGCTGCTGCAACTGCTGCCGCCGTCCATCGAAAGCAAAACGCAGGTGGCGGGCACCAACTGGCAGATTCCCTGCGTGAAAATCAACGACTATCCGCGCTTTGGCTGGCGGGGCATCATGCTGGACGTGAGCCGTCACTTCTTCCCGAAAGAATACGTCAAAGACTACATTGACCAGTTGGTTCGCTACAAATACAACGTACTGCACTGGCACCTGACCGACGACAACGGCTGGCGGGTGGAAATCAAAAGCTATCCCAAGCTGACCGAGGTAGGTGCCTGGCGCGTGGAACGCACCGGCTACTTCGGCGACCGGAAACCGCAGCAACCCGGCGAAAAAACAACGTACGGTGGTTTTTATACCCAGGACGACATCAGGGAAATTGTCAAATACGCCCAGGAACGCCACGTAACCATTGTCCCGGAGATTGACGTGCCCGGCCACAGCATGGCGGCCATTGCGGCGTATCCGTGGTTGTCGTGCACCAAAAACGCCAATACCAAGGTAAATCCGGGTACCAAGTTTGCCGAATGGTACGGCAACGGAAAGTTCAAGATGCTGGAAGACAATACGCTGAATCCGTCGGATGAAAAGGTGTACGAGTTTCTCGACAAGGTATTCGGTGAACTGGCGACCCTCTTTCCCGGTCAGTACATCCACATGGGTGGCGACGAATGTTACCACGGCTACTGGGAAAAAGATCCGGGTTGCCAGGCGCTGATGAAGAAAGAAGGACTGAAAACCATGGAAGAACTGCAAAGCTATTTTGTGAAGCGGGTGGAGAAGATCATCGAGAAAAAGGGCAAGAAGATGATCGGCTGGGACGAAATCCTGGAGGGCGGACTGGCCCCCAACGCGGCAGTAATGAGCTGGCGCAGCATCAAAGGCGGAGCCGAGGCTGCCAGGCAGAAGCATCCGGCCGTGATGACGCCCTCCCAATATTGTTACCTGGATTACATGCAGGGCGATCTGGCGACCGAAATCCGCATCTACAGTTCGCTACGCCTGAAAACCAGCTACGACTGGAATCCGGTGCCCGCGGGCGTTGACTCCACCTACATCCTTGGCGGACAAGGCAACCTGTGGACCGAGCAAATCCCGACCACCCGGCAGGTGGAATACATGACCTGGCCCCGTGGCTGGGCACTGGCCGAAACCTACTGGTCGCCGCAGGGCAAGAAAAACTGGGATAACTTTGCCCAACGGATCGAGCCGCACTTCCAGCGGGCCGATGCCGCTGAAGTGAAGTATGCCACTACGGTCTATGATCCCATCATTAAATTTCAGAAAAACAGCGCGGGCAAGGTAGTGGTGGATCTGAGTACCGAAATCAAAGGACTCGACATTTACTACACCACCGACAACACATTTCCGGATAAGTTTTCGCCCAAATACGGCGGTCCGGTGGAACTGCCCGAAGGCACCGACATCCTGCGGATGATTACCTACCGCAACGGCAAGCCCCTGGGCAAACAGATTACCTTCAAGGCCGACGACATTAACAAACGGGTCGCCAAATAAGCCTCACCGCCCCCTCCAGTCGAGGGGGCTTTTTTTATGAATAATTTCAAGTTGCGAAAACCTCCCCTCGTCAACATACGTCTGCGCATTTACAGTCCGCAATCGTATCTTTCAAGGAACCCCTGCTTGAGCTACCTGTATTCATGACTGAGATTTTTGACAACATCCGTCAGTTGTATCAGTTTTATGTACCTGACAATGAACTTGCTCCCTACATTGAGTTTTTCCCCGAATCTTCGGCCGAAGCTACGTTTCGTCAGGTAGCCGACCAACGCTTTTCGATTCGGATGTTTCCGGGCTGGACTCCTACCTGTTACCTTTCATCATTACCGAACTAATCAAAGGCAACCACGCTCCTTACATACAATCATTCCTGGATGGCGTTTTTGCATACAACCGGGCTCCTTCAGGCATGCGCATCTCGGTTTACTGTGCCGACCAGGCAGCCTACCACAACGAGAAAATACTTCAGCAGCAGTATACAGTATATCCCTACCTGAAAGGCTACCCCATCAACGGTACATACCAGGCCATGTGTGACTGCTGGCGGGTACCGCCCGTTCATCCGGAAACCAAGCAACCGTTTCATTCCAACACACCTGTGTTACTGGCGGATGGAGAACTGGACAACACCTGCCATCCTGTGTACATAGACCTGATCCACCAGTACATGCCCAACAGCCAGCGACTGCTCTTCCGCAACCGTTCGCACATGGTCGGCTGGGGCACCCTGGAACCTTTCCTGGTGCCGTTTCTGGAAAATCCCTACCGGAAACTGGTCTCGTCTCAGCCGGATGTGCTCTTGCTTGAATACTAATGCTTTTGTATTATATCCTGAGGGCAAAGCCTACGGCCCTCATTCTTTTTTGCAGAAAAAATAGGATTATTCAACAAAATGAATAATATCGTGTGTATGCATCAGGGTTTCACTGATCAGACACTTCGTTTGCCTGTTCGTACCTTCACTCCATGCTTTCACGACGTCATTTACTCAAGGGCGGTGCGGCTCTGCTAGCCACCCAGGCACTTTCACCGCTGGCCTTTGCCGAGGCCGGAAAACTGCGTTTCAGAATCGGTGCCTGTGACTGGTCCATTGGCAAAGACAGCGATCCCGGAGCTTTTGAGCGAGCCAAAGAAATCGGCTTGCACGGCGTTCAGGTGAATCTGGGGCGAGAGAAAGACGGACTGCATTTGCGTCAGACCGAGGTACAACAGCAATACCTGGCCGAATCGAAACGCACCGGCATTCCCATCGCCAGCCTCGCGATTGGCGAACTGAACAATGTACCGTACAAAGCAGACCCGCGCACCGAGCAGTGGGTTTCGGACAGCATTGATGTGGCGAAGGCGTTGAACGTACGCATAATTCTCCTGGCCTTTTTTGCCAGAAACGACCTGCGCAACGATACTGCCGGCAAAGCGGAGGTAGTCAGGCGACTGAAAAAAGTAGCCCCCAAAGCCGAAAAGCTGGGCATTACCCTGGGCATCGAATCGTACCTGAGTGCCGCCGAGCACCTGGAGCTAATGCAGCAGGTAGGTTCTCCTGCCATCAAGGTCTACTACGACTTCCGCAACTCGGCCACTGCCGGTTATGACATTTACAAAGAAATCAAGCAGTTGGGCAAAGACAACATTTGTGAACTGCACATCAAAGAAGACGGCAAACTCCTCGGCCAGGGCACCCTCGACTGGCCGAAGGTTCGCCGGACACTGGACGAGATCGGCTATGCTGGCAATGGCTGGATGCAGATCGAAGGAGCGAATCCGGAGGGGGCCGACCTGGTGACGAGCTACCGGCACAACCTGGCGTTTCTGAAGAAGGTATTCGGATAAGCCGGTCAGTGAATTGCACGAATTTCAATCGGAGGTTTGGTGCAATCAAAAGATATTTACGCGCTGAGGCGCACTAGTTTTCTGCGTGCATGATGAAAAAAATTCTGCTTCCCATCGGCCTTTTGCTGACGGCAGCCAGTCCGGTCAACCTTGAGCAGTCCAACCGGGCGGTGTTCGGGCAACAACCGGCCCAGGATCTGCAACTTTACCTTCCCGACGACCTGGAAGCCACGCTCTGGGCCGAGTCGCCGCTAGTGTATAATCCGACCAACATGGATGTGGACATCCGGGGACGCATCTGGGTGACCGAAGCGGTTAATTACCGCAATTTCAACAACGATTCCACACAGTTTTTTCACCACAGCCATGGCGACCGGGTCATGATCCTGGAAGATACCGACCAGGATGGCAAAGCCGACAAATCCACCGTATTTGTCGAAGACAGGGACCTGACTTCACCGTTGGGCATTGCGGTTATCGGCAACAAGGTTGTTGTTTCCTGCGCACCTAACCTGATTGTGTACACCGACGACAACGGTGACGACAAACCCGACAGGAAAGAAATCCTGCTGACCGGCTTCGGCGGCTTTGACCACGACCATTCCCTGCATTCGGTGGTGGTCGGGCCGGATGGCAAGTGGTATTTCAACACGGGCAATGCGGGTCCGCACGTGGTCACCGACAAATCCGGCTGGACCCTGCGGTCGGGCAGTCTGTATACAGGAGGTACGCCGTACAACGAAAAAAACCAAGGCAACCAGGTCAGTGACGATGGCAAGGTGTGGGTAGGCGGCCTGCAACTACGGGTCAATCCCGACGGCACCGGACTGAAAGTGCTGGCTCACAACTTCCGCAATTCGTACGAAACCTGCGTCGATTCCCGCGGCGACCTGTGGCAGAACGACAACGACGACCAGGTGGTTACCTGCCGGGTCAGCTGGCTGATGGAAGGAGGCAATGCGGGGTATTTCAGTGCCGACGGCACCCGTTCGTGGAATGCCGACCAACGGCCCGGACAGGATATGTTTACCGCTCACTGGCACCAGGAAGATCCGGGCGTGATGCCGGCCGGTGACAACAGCGGGGCGGGCTCCCCGACGGGCATTGTACGCAACGAAGGCGATGTCCTGGGCGAACACTACCGCGGCCTGCTGCTCAGCGCCGATGCCGGTCGCAATGTCATTTATGGCTACAAGCCCGAACTCACCGGATCGGGATATGACCTGAAAGGCAAACGCACCAACTTCATCACTTCTTCACCACAGGACGACCAGGGGTACGTCTGGAATAACGAGAAATTTGCGGCTGACCAGACGAAATGGTTCCGGCCCAGCGACGTGATGATTGGAACCGACGGCGCGATCTACATCGCCGACTGGTACGATGCCGTGGTGGGCGGCCATCAGATGAAAGACACCAAAGGTTACGGACGCATCTACCGCATCACTCCGAAAGGCAAAAAGCTGACGGCTCCCCAACTGAATCTGGCCACTACGTCTGGTCAGTTGGACGTACTGAAAAACCCGGCAGTCAATGTGCGTGGGCTGGGTTTTGCAGCCCTGAAAGCCCGGGGCAACAAAGCCCTCAAATCTGTAAAAACCTTGCTGGCCTCGTCCAACCCGTATCACCAGGCACGGGCGGTGTGGCTCTTGTCGCAACTGGGCGCCAAAGGCGTGGCCGAAGTGGAGAAAATACTGGCGTCACCCGACGAGAAATTACGGGCAACGGCCTACCGGGCCATGCGGCAGGTGCGTCCGGGTGATCAGATCCTTCCGTTAGCCGAAAAAATGTCGTCCGACCCGTCTGCGCTGATTCGTCGGGAAGTGGCCGTTTCGCTGCGCGATCTGCCATACGAAAAAATCAAAAATAGTATCCTGCAAATCGTCAAAACCTACGATGGTAAAGACAGGTATTATCTGGAGGCGATTGGTGCGGCCCTGGATGGAAAATCAAATGGCGTTTCCAATCAAATAAGCAACCTGATCGTTCCGGATTTTGACGTAACAACACAAAAAAACAGGGAAATCTGGAAGAATGTCCTTTGGCGACTCAGACCAATGGAAGAGATTGGAACTTTTGAAGCGTTGGCCAATGATAGACAAACGCCAGAAACGGAACGCAAATTATTCATTACGGCACTGGCTTTCATCAAAGACAAAAAAGCCGCTGAAGCGATGCTGGCTTTGTCCAAAAGCCCATTGAAAGACGTGGCTGAACAAGCTACCTACTGGCTCGCCTTCCGGCAAAGCAACGACTGGTTCGACTTGCTGGACTGGTCGAAAACGGGATTGAACCTGGCGCAGGAAAAGAAAATAGCCGAGGCGAAAGCCAACCGCGAAAAACTGCTGAACGAGCACATCGCTTTTGGGGATAGGAAAAACACCGCGCAACAGCTGGCGAAAGATTCCGTCGGCGGACAAATGCTGATCGGCATGGTAGCGGAACAGAAACTACCCGCTGACCTGCTTGCGGCTGTGGAGGAGTTAATTTTCAACAATCCCGATCCGGTGGTGCGGGTGCAGGCAAGTCAGTATTTCAAACGTCCCGGCGTAGGAAAGATCTATGATCTGAAGGCCATTGCAACCCTGACTCCGGAAGTTTCCAAAGGCCGTCAACTGTTTGCCACCCATTGCGCCAGTTGCCACAAAGCGGGCAAGCAAGGCGCCGAAATCGGTCCGGAGCTGACACGTATCCGCCAGAAGTTCGACAAACTGGGTCTGCTGGATGCCATTGTCAATCCCAGCGCAGGTATTGTGTTTGGCTACGAACCCTGGTTGCTGACCAGCACCGACGGAAGTTCGGTCTACGGATTCCTGGTAGCCGATGGCCCGCAAACCGTGGTGATCAAAGACATGGCCGGTCACAAACACGTGCTTGCGACCAGGGACATCCGTACCCGCAAAAAACAGCAGCAAAGCCTGATGCCTGACCCCATCGCCCTGGGACTGACGGAAAAAGACCTTGCCAACCTGACCGAATACCTGTTGACACTCACAGAGTAATTCGCCTCCAACCTTTACCCACTATCGGTTCTTGTTCCCATCAACTTTGTTCTGAAAAATCAAACACATGCCTAAGTTTATCTGTCTGTTTTTAGGAATTTACCTGGCGGCTTCCGTTGCCGCCCGGAGTCAAAAAATCATCGGCTCTACCACTGTCGCCCCCCGCATGCGGGTGATTGTCGATAACGATTTCAGCGGCGATCCGGACGGATTGTTCCAACTGGCACATCTGCTGCTCTCCCCTTCCGTCGAGATCCGGGGCATCATTGGCTCCCACCTGCGCGTTGGCGATGGATTTGACAACTCCGCTACCCAGGCCCGGAATGCGGCAGCCAAAGCCCGCGAACTGATGGGTGTGATGAACCTGAAAACCAGCATTCCGGTGGTGGCTGGTTCCAATACGGCCATGCCCAACGACAGCACACCGGTCAAAAGCGAAGCCGTGGATCTGATCCTCAAGGAAGCCCTGCGTACCGATACCCAACAACCCCTGTACGTGCTCTGCGGCGCCGGACTCACCGAAATCGCCTCTGCCCTGCTCACCGATCCGGCCATTGCCGGCAAACTCACGCTGGTCTGGATCGGCGGACCTGAATACACGGATCTGGCGGCACCTCCTCCCAACTATTCGAGTCCTGAATACAACCTGAATATCGATATTGCCGCCGCCCGTGTTGTTTTCAACCGGTCAACGGTGGCTTTGTGGCAGATTCCCCGCAACGCCTACCGGCAGGCCATTCTCCCGTATTCGCAACTGCTATTGAAGGTCAAGCCGTATGGCAAAACCGGCAACTACCTGGCCACCACGCTGGAAGCGTTGATGACGCGCATCCGGCCTTACGTCAACATTGGCGAAACGTACATTCTCGGCGATAGTCCGCTGGTATTGCTGACGGCACTGCAATCTTCATTTGAAGCCGATCCGTCATCCAGCGAATACGTAACCCGGCAGGCTCCTCTCATCAACGCGCAGGGGGACTACGCTTTTAACCACCACGGCCGCCCCATCCGCGTGTATACCCGGTTAGACATCCACCTGATGTTCAATGATTTCTTTGCGAAACTCGAGCTGATGGGGAAGTAACCTGGTGTGATCTATGGTATGGGGTTGCGAAGTCCATACCATAGGTTACTGATTTGGTTTGTCTTCCCCATTGTTGGTTTATAGTCCAAACCGTCATTCTTCCCTCCCTGCCCTTACTTTTTGCTTGATCAAAAAGTAACAAAAAATCAAGACCCAAAAATGCTTCCCCCCGCAGGGCCAACCCGCCCCTCGCTTTTGGGTCGGGCCTACGCACTTTTCAGGCTCGTGCTGCGCACATTGCCCTGACTCCGATTACCCAATCGGAGCTACCATTATTAGGAGTTACAAAGCCGCTCTTGTTCACTCCAATCGCGCAAGGCGGTGTAGGTGCGTTGGCCTCTTGCGCCAGCGGGGTTGGCGCAGGCCTTGCGGGCGGAAGCTTTGGCGCAAGTGCCCTTTTTTGGTTACTTTTTTGGGCAAGCAAAAAAGTGACACGGCGAGAGGGAAGAATGACGGTTTGGACTATAAACCAACAATGGGGAAGACAAACCAAATCAGTTATGGTTCAAAATCGTTGACAGCCACCCTGTCATACACAACGGGTATTCCAAAAAACAGTATCGCCGGCAACGGAAATACCTCCTTTGCCCATACACACATCCCTTCGGTGGAACGGGCCTGCCTACCCGTTGGATTCTTGTGGAACATCACGCTTTTATTCTTACAATTTTCTGCCTATCTTTTGGAAGATTTCAGTAGATAGTCCCCTGTGTATGAACGGGAACAATCATATCGAAAATGCCGTTATGGTGACAAATGGCAATTACACTATTTGTAATCAATTTCTATGGGTAAGAAAGTATTGGTATTAAATCAGGACTATTCCGCTTTCACGATTTGTAGCGTAGAAAAGGCGTTCATTTTGATTTATCTGAACAAAGCAGAGTTGGTGAGTAAATCCCAGGCGAATTATTTGCGAACCATTTCCACGACATTCCCGATGCCGTCGATCATCCGGCTGCACCGGTATGTCCAGTTGCCGTACAAAGGGGTCATCCTGACGCGGCAGAATATATTCAAACGCGACGGTCACCGGTGCCAGTACTGCGGCACACCCGAAGACCTGACCCTCGACCACGTGATGCCCAAGTCGCGCGGCGGCAAGTCGTCATGGGACAACCTGGTGGCTGCCTGCCGCCGTTGCAATGCCAAAAAAGGCGATTACACACCGGAAGAGGCCGAGATGGCCCTGCGGCAAAAGCCATACAAACCTTCGTTCATCATGTTCCTGCGCGATTTCTCCGGCCATCTGGAAGAAGACTGGTATCCGTACCTGAGCAAGAAAACCAAGGCAATGGGTTTTGACTAAGTCACCCCAAGCTTGCAGACAACGTTGCGGAAGAATCGTATGTTCTGAAAACGCAAAACCCCGGCTTGTGACAGCCGGGGTTTTGCGTATATATGTTCAAAAATCACAGGACTGAACTTCACCTGCTTTTACCAGAGACGCCGCTGCTTAAAAGCCATCTCGTCATTCATACTTCATTGCAACGCTACGAAACTGCCCATACGACCGGCGGGCACCCGTTGCACTGATTCCCACACGCGGTGCACGGTCCCAACGCGGTAAAAAGGCGCCATCGATGGGTTGCGCATTCACAGGAACCGGCTCCATCCGACCTTTGTACCACCAGCTGAACTGATACCGACCACCTTCCGTTGCATGCAGTAACAACTCCACGGGTTGTTTGCGTAAACCAACGGTTTGCAAAATTTGCTGTGTTCCCTCCTTTACCTGCCAGAGCAACAGCGAATCGTTGCGTACACCCAGACCCAGGGCATTGTGGGCGTCTCCGTATACACAAATGCTTTGCAGCACATCAGGCTGGGGCTGCACCTCAACTGCAAAAGTGTACGTTCCTTTTCTTACCACCAGCCCCAGAAAGTTGGCCGCCGGATCGGTTAAATTGTCAGATACCTCTAATTGCAAGTACCCTTTTTCGATACGATAGACAGGCTTCGGTTGGGTCACATCCCATACCCAGGATGCGGCGTGTGGAGTTGGCTTCATTAAATCAGCTACTTGATTACTGGTTTGATTCTGAGTTTTCTGTATCGGCAAGCTGGCCTCTATTGGCGGTGTGTTACCGTACCGAAAGGCAGGCCAGCCTGTCTGCTCATTCCAGACCAGCTCACTGAGTACACCTTGCCGCCCTACAAACGTGAAATCCGTTGCATGGTAGGCATGGTGCATGTAAAAATACCGGTTGTCGGGCGTGGTCACTACCGTGCCGTGTCCGGGGCATTTCCAGGTATCGCCGCTTACCAGTACCGGATTGCCGGCGTACTTCTCCCACGGCCCTTGCAGCTTTTCGGCTCGTGCCAGGCCCACCTGGTAGTTGCAGTCACGCCCGCAGCAGTTGTTGCCCGAATAGGTCATGTAAACGTACTTGCCGCGCCTGAACAATGCCTGGCCTTCCGCACCACCCGCCTCCCAGGAGGCGGGATCGGCCTGCAACAGGGCAAACACCTCACCCGTCACCTTCAATCCGTCGGGTGTGAGTTCGCGTCCCAGAATCGTAATGCGTTTCCCTTTGTCCAGTCCGTACGCTTTCCAGGTAATGTACAGCTTGCCACCGTCTTCGATGACAAAGGCATCAATGGCTTCGGTGGTCCATTCAATCAGGCAACCGTGATCGGTAAAGCCTTTCCGGATGTCCGTAGTGCTGGCAACCCCAATGTACGAATGCCGGTCAGACCGGCGGCGAGCCGTGTAATAGACATAATACGTACCCTTGCGGTAATACAGTTCCGGTGCCCAGTAGCTGCCCATGGTCCACGAAGGCAGTTTGAAAAAAACGGGACCCAGGTAGTCCCAGTTGACCAGATCGGTGGAGCTATATACCGGATAGGCCGGCCCCCATTCGGACGAAGTGCCCACCGCATAATACGTCTCCCCTACCCGAATGACCGACGGGTCGGCAAAATCACCGGCAATCACCGGGTTGCGGTACAGCGTCCCGGAACCGGATTGACCCAGAACGGGTACGGAAGACAAGCTTGCTCCGACACTGAGGAGGAGCAAACAGAAAAGCGGGAGGATGCGTTGCCGGACGGGTTGGTTCACGATAGTAGTGCTGGATAACGTGTGATTGCACGCAAGTTTACAGTTTATTTCCCAAAGATTACCCATCCTGCTGTGGCACCTCCGGCATAGGTCTGCGGACCTTGCCCCCAGCCACGAAACGCACGTATTTCTCTTGTACACAAAATTTTGTTTGTCCGTATTTTTTTTTAATTTTGCAGCCCGTTTCGCTTTCGCGAATCCAACGGGCTTTTTGTTTTCTCACCAAAGTTCAGCCTTCCGACCCGCAGGCTGATGTAGAACAGGGTCATCCACAAACGATTATGAGTAAATCTCCTGAAAATTTTGACTGGGACAAGGTAACCACCAAAGGTCTTGGTAGTGGCTATTCGGCAGCCGAAAGAGCCGAAATGGAAGCCCTGATCGAAGGTACACTGACCGAAGTAGCCGAAAAAGAAGTAGTGAAAGGTACAGTGGTAGGCATTTCCGAAAGAGATGTGATTGTAAACATCGGTTTCAAATCCGACGGCCTGGTGCCTTTGTCCGAGTTCCGTGATAACCCCAACCTGAAAGTAGGCGACGTGATCGACGTGTTCGTTGAAAACCAGGAAGATCCCAACGGACAGCTGATCCTTTCCCGCAAGAAGGCCAAAATCCTGACCGCATGGGACAACATTCAGAAAGCCCTGGATCAGGATCTGGTGATCGAAGCCTTCGTCAAACGCCGCACCAAAGGCGGTCTGATTGTCGATATCTTCGGTATCGAAGCCTTCCTGCCCGGTTCTCAGATTGACGTGAAGCCTATCCGTGATTTCGATATCTACGTAGGCAAGAAGATGGAAGTGAAAGTGGTGAAGATCAACTACGCCAACGACAACGTGGTGGTTTCGCACAAAGTGCTGATCGAGAAAGATCTGGAAAACCAGCGCCAGGTAATCCTTACCAACCTCGAAAAAGGTCAGGTACTGGAAGGCGTGGTCAAGAACATCACCAACTTCGGTGTGTTCATCGACCTGGGTGGTGTCGACGGTCTGTTGCACATTACCGATATTTCATGGGGCCGCGTAACCCATCCGGAAGAAGTCCTGAAACTGGACGACAAAGTAACGATTGTGGTGCTGGACTTCGACGAAGACAAAAAACGTATCTCATTGGGCATGAAGCAACTGACGCCTCATCCATGGGATTCGCTGCCAGTCGAAGTACAGGTAGGTTCGAAAGTTCGCGGCAAGATCGTGAACGTAGCCGACTACGGTGCATTCCTGGAACTGATGCCAGGTGTGGAAGGTCTGATCCACGTATCGGAAATGTCCTGGTCGCAGCACCTGCGCAACCCGCAGGAATTTGTGAAGATCGGTGACGAAATCGATGCGGTGGTATTGACCCTGGACCGTGACGAACGCAAAATGTCACTGGGCATCAAGCAACTGACCGAAGATCCTTGGACTAACACAGGCCTGCTGACCAAATACGCTCCGGGAACGCAGCACAAAGGTATCGTGCGGAACCTGACCAACTTCGGCCTGTTCGTCGAACTGGAAGAAGGCATCGACGGCCTGGTACACGTATCGGATCTGAGCTGGACCAAGAAAATCAAGCATCCGTCTGAGTTTACCAAGGTAAGCGAGGAAATCGATGTGGTGGTACTGGAAATCGACGCCGACAGCCGTCGTCTGGCCCTGGGTCACAAGCAACTGGAAGAAAACCCATGGGATACTTTTGAAACGATCTTCTACGTGGGTTCTACCCATCGCGGCACGGTGATCTCGAAAAACGACAAAGGTGCAACCATCGAGCTGCCATACGGCATCGAAGGAATGGCCGCGTTGAAGAACCTGTCGAAAGAAGACGGCACGATGGCCGAAGTGGGCGAGTCACTGGATTTCAAGGTAACCGAATTCCACAAGGACGAGAAACGCATCGTAGTATCGCACAGCAAAGTGTTTGCCGAGCCTACTGCCGAAGCGGAGAAGCCTGCCAAGAAAAAAGTAGCCAAGCCTGAAACCAAAGAAGAAGACAAACCCGAAACACTGGGCGACAACGAAGCCCTGGCTGCCCTGAAAGAGCAGTTGAACTCGGGTAAGAAGTAATTTTTTGCTTCTTCTGATTTTGATATAAAAACCTGCCGGATTCCCTTCTGGCAGGTTTTTTCGTTTTGAGGGATACTATTTTTCGGAAAAAGAAAATTTACTCCCGGCAATAGATTTGGAAAATCTGCAATTATTCCTAATTTTGCGTCACCAAAAACAATGGTCCTGTGGCCGAGTGGCTAGGCAGAGCTCTGCAAAAGCTCGTACAGCGGTTCGAATCCGCTCGGGACCTCCCCTCACTGAATAGGCTTGATTTACACCACGTAAATCAAGCCTATTGTGTTTTTAAGGGGTTTGCGTTGGATTAGCTGAGCGGTCACTCTCCTACCTGCCTGTCGGCTAACGTGTGTTACCTACGATGCTCTGTTCTGCCTGCAAGGAAAAGTTCGTATTGTCACAGGCACCCATAGACCATAACTAACAGATCTACAGCAACCTACGAATCAGAAGACGCAGTGACTAACGATGGGTTGTCATTAGCAATATGAGATAGTTTTTCAGCAAATATTTGCTGCTTTCCCAAAATATAGAGAATCGTATACCTCTTTCTGGCAATCGATATTTCATTGACAGGTAATGGAAAAAGAATTACCAGCGGTTTGCCTACTGATCCTTGCTGTTCGGCGTAGTCTACGAACTACCTCTGTGTTGGGTAACCTCTGGTTACCGACCGTAAAGCGAATCATACCAAAGCCATAAACGGTTATCCACATACGTATAGGAATGACCTCGGACTGCAAACCGTGCGGGATATGATGCCGATACCATATTCTAGGAATTCCTCAGGGATTGGCTGCGGATACGGCTCAGGGTTTCTTTGGTGATCCCCAGATACGATGCGATGAGATGCTGTGGAAATCGTTGCAGGAATTCAGGATGACTTTTGGCAAATTCCTCATACTTGTTTTCTGCCGTGGCATTGATGGAAGTCAGCAGCCTTTTCTGTCCCGCCATAAAATTATTGTCATCCAGCTTCATCCGCATTTCCCTGAAAGCCGGTATTTCATTGACTCTCTGATAGCAACCATTGGCTTTGGGCAACATCAACACCTGGGTTTCTTCCCAGGCGTCTATGTTGTAAATACTGGGGGTTTCCTTATGAAAACTCTCCCGATCCGATGCCCACCAGTTTTCAATGCAAAGATTGAGTATGTGCTCCTTTCCTTTTTCATCTACCGTATATTGCCGGGTAGCTCCGGAAACGATAAAAGAAATGTATTTGCAAACGTCCCCCTCCTGCAATAAAAATTGTCTTTTTCTCAGTTTACGCGGCACAAACGCCTCCCTTATCAGTACAATGTCACTGGCTGTCAATGGGCTCTCGGAATGGCTTTCGATGTATTTCAGGAGCGGCTCAAGCATCTGTATAAAATTAGGATCGATCCGGGCTATCGCCATCGGCAACTTTTCTTTGCTATACGCGAAATTATAAAAATTCAAAACATTCCGGCCCCGGCTTCCGGTGGGTTATTGATGTAGATCAACGGATTTAATTACGCTACCTTATCGTGATTCACTCCCTGGCCAGCGTAATTTTGACAAAAAATAAGATACGGCAAAGAAATATACAAACGGAAACAAAACAACTACACATGACACACGAATTGATCCGGAATTTGCAGCAAAAGCACGTGGCTGCCTGGAATGAAAAAGACCCGGCCTCCCGGTTGGCTCTGTTGACGGAAATCTATGACGCACGAATCCGGATGCACGATAAAGATTTTACGTTAACCGGGATTGGAGCCATTTCCGATTTCATCGGAAAACTGATTGCAGACGATCCAAACTATTCCTTTGCCGCGGCAAAAGACATGGACTTCACGCAAAACGGTGCCCGGCTGTACGGCAAAATTGTTGTCGGGCCAAAGCCTGACACCTTTCGCAGCATGGATTTTTTCATCCTTGATGGCAGCAAGGTCATCGAATTGTATGTATTCATGGATCTTGAGGCGTAAACCGCAACCCATCTCTTGCCGGCAGCCGGTTGTCAGCTGATCGCACGTCGCGTCCCTAGTCCCGATTCGCCGGGTTGGCGCAAGCCTTCCGCCTCGTTTGGCTACGGGCAAGAAAGGCCGAACCGATTCCCTGATTGTATGCTTTTCAAAATGCGCATTGGGGCAGGTGTCAGGTTTGGTGGCTCAAACCCGCCTCTCTTTTGAGCTTTTTCAGTGTCTGAGCCAATCACCTGCTTTACATACTCATCTGTATTCTATATATTGTAGGAAACTTGCCCAATGAAAGCCAACACCAGAGGCGCATACCTTCCGGTACCATGCGCCCGCTATGGAAGCCTTGATTTGTAAATTGATCAGAACCTAACATTTGTAAGCGCATGCCTGATTTGGTTTCCCCGCTTATCATGATTGTGACAATCACTCTGGTTGGCCTTTTGTTGCTACGATCCATGCTTTTTCTGCTGATCGTCTTCCGTACGCGGAACAGGAATCGACCAACCTCCGGTGATTACGTTGAAGCGATTGACATAATCATTGCCGCGTACAATGAGGAAAAAGTCATTGTCAAAACAATCGACAGTCTTCTGAAAATCGATTACCCGAATTTTACCGTTCATGTGGTCAATGACGGTTCCACGGATTCCACGCTGGCCCTGCTCAATTCCCACTACCAAGGTAATCCCAAGGTAAAGATCCTGTCCATTGAAAACAGCGGGAAAGTCAACGCCCTCGATCATGGCATCGCAAATTCATCGGCGCCACTGCTTACCTTTATCGATGCGGACACACAGGTGGATCCGAATATCCTGAAAGTGATCGCCGAAGGCTTCAGGGATGAAAAACTGGTTGCCATCGCCGGTGCCCTGATCCCTTCCAATACGGACAGGATGATAACCTTCTGCCAGTACATTGAATATTTAACCCAATTCAATCTGGAAAGGGACGTATTCGGCAAGATCAACGCCACCAGTGTCATACCGGGTGCCAACGGGTCCTACCGAAGGGAATCCCTGGTCAAAGTGGACGGCTTTGCAAGTGACACGCTCACCGAAGACTTTGACACCACGTTCAAACTGCTGAAAAACAACTGGAAGATCGGGTTCAGGAAAGACGCGATAGCCTTCACCGAAGTTCCGGACACGTGGCGGATGTTCTTCAGGCAAAGGGTCCGGTGGTATTACGGCTCCTTGCAAAACTTTGCCAAGCACAGGAAATTATACAAGGACAACTTCGGACTGATTTATCTTTTTTCGTATTCGTGGCTCTACCATATAGTCTACTCCTTGTTGATTGTGCTGGCCGATTACCTGTTTGTCGCCTCACTTCTGCGAGCAGACACTTCCGTCTATGTTTATCTCAACTTTGTCGCGCTGGAGAGCTTTGTGTTTCTGGTGGTGGTAGCCCATGAGCTACGGAGCCGGTCCCTGCAACTGCAAACGCTGACCGTTCTGTTGTACCGGATCGTGTACAGGCATCTGAAATTCCACGCGTTTGTCCTGTCAATCTATCATTTTGTCTTCCGGACCGATCTCAAATGGAAGACGATCCAACGATCCTCGCAAAGTGCGATCAACCTAGAGCCTACCAACCTGGAGCCTACGGCTTGATACGGGTGCGGGTGTCGACATACCGGAATGTTCCCTTGCCGGGCCTGCTGCTCAGGAGCTGATTTCAAGCTTGTAGCCCTTGCCGCGTATGACAACAATTTTGAGGTTCGGATCAAGTTCCAGTTTTTTCCGGAGTTTGGATATGAACATGTCCAGGCTGCGGCCTACAATCACCCCTTCGTCTTCCCATATCTCTTTTTGCAGCCGGCTCCGCTCGATGGCCTCGTTGGGAGATGCCGCGAAAATACGCAGCACGCGGGTTTCCGTTCGGGTCAGGTCTATGCTCGTTCCATGGATCAGGAGCTTGCGTGCCCCCGTGTCGAACGATGTGGACCCCAACGTGAACATACCCGTAGGCTGGCTGTCAGGCAAGGACCTCCGCGGCTTGGCAGACCTAAAAAAAACAAATCCAGCCAATGCCAGAACCGTCAGGCTGCCCAGCAGATAGCCGTTCGTTGGGGTAGCCAGTCCCGTTGGTTTGAATTTGATGTCAATGATGTAACACGCCACGGGCTGCCTTCTGCCGATACAGGCGACAATGTCATCTTTCGTATGATTGGAGATGGCATATCCGTAGGCCACGCTGGCATTGGCACAGTTGAGCACGTTCACCACATACGCACTGGCCAGCGGATCGTTGGCCAGCAAACGCCGGGTCGTATTCACCAGCGAGTCGGGCTGGAATGCAAACGCATGCTCAAAACTGATCTGGTATTCGTTTGTGGCGATCTTTTTTACCGGCAGCACCCGCGAGGTACGGTCGCCCGACTGAAGCAGCAGCTCATGCCCGATCCGGCGAAGCAGGATTTCCCTGCGGGCCGAGTCAAAGTCGTCAGGGCCGGTCATGCTGAACGCCACGCAGATGACCGAGACAATCGGAAGGATTAGCCACCCCCACAGGTAGTTGCGTTTCCCGGAAAGAAGAGTTTGGCTTGCAGACATGTTGTTTACGATTATTTACAAAAGTTACATTTTTATTTACAATCCAGATCCCTCACGCCAAAAAATAGCAAAGTAGATTTGCGGCATCACCCGTAAAAAACAAAAATACATCTATGAAAACTAAAAGAAAAGGATTGTTCTGCCTGGTTATCCTGTTAACCGGAGCCATTTATGTGGCCGTACAGGCGCAACAAAAAAAGGACACGCATCGCCCTGACTTCTCTGGCGGATGGAAATCCAAGGAGTCGATAAGCATGGGCGGCAATATTGTTTGTTGCTATGACTCGGGTGATCGTATGCTTGCCACAACAATGAAAATAGCTGCGCATGCCGATTTTTTAACCATAGACGTAGCAAGCTCGTTTCCTGGAACTGCGCCGGTGACCAGCCAGGAGAAACTGACCTTCGACGGCAAAGAAAGCCGAATTAATCATGACCCGGAAAGAGGAAAGAAGTTTACCGTACGGTTGTCGGCCGACAGACAAACGATGACGGTTAACTCAATTGTACACCTGACGGTTCCCACTGCTTCCGATACCACTGTGCGGAAACAAATGATTGTTTACGTAACAGAGGTTTGGAACCTGAGCAAGGATGGCAAGTCGATCACGGTTCAGACCACGGCAAAATCAGACGTATACGGCGAAGTGTGTTCCTGGAAGACCGTATTCGATAAGGTTAATTAGCATTGTAAAACATTGATTTTAAATGCCTAAGGCAAAGAGCGAAGCACGAGCCTGAAAACCTCACCCTAAATCCAACCACACAAAGCTGGTCCGAAAACTCTCGTTTTCGTCCTCCTCCGAGGAAGAGACTTTTCGATTCGCGTAAAAAGCTCCCCTCCCTTGGGGGAGGGGAGCTTTACACTCCAATCACGCAAGGCAGTGTAGGTGCGTGGGCCTCTTGCGCCAGCGAGGTTGGCGTGAGCCCTGCGGGCAGAAGCTTTAGCTTCGCTGAATCTTCGATTTGGCGCAAGTGCCCTTTTTTGCCACCACACAAAGCTGGCTCATCAAACTCTCGTTTGATGCCCCTTTTTTGGGCAAGCAAAAAAGTGACACGGCGATAAAAGAGAGAAGGTTCGGACTAGAAACCTTCACTGTAACAAACAAGCCCAAAAATGACAGGGGCATAAGGCACGCGAAAGAATTGGATTTAGAAACCGTATAGTTCACAGTATAGTAATCAAAACTACAAAAAAGATGAAAAAAATCATGTATGTCCTGATCGTACCGCTGGTGGTGGCAAGCGGACTGGTATTCGCCAATCGCCAGATCAAAAACGAAACGTCTAACAAACCCACCCCAACGCCACTCTCGGCTGCCCAGATAAAAGCTATAAGGGAGAAATGGGAAGCTACCCCGGAGGGTATCTATTTCAAAGACTGGGAAGCGTCTGCCGCCGGTAAAAAAGTGTATGCCGCGGAAGCCAAAATAAGGAAGCAGATCCATGATTCTACGAACATGGAGGCGGTGGTCACCTCCCTTTCGCTTCCGTCCGGCTCACGCGTAGGTTTCGGAGTGATGGTCAGGATTAAGGGTGACGAGTACATTCTTAGTTTTGGGCCGGAACACGACAATGAATTTAAGTCATTGCATGGCCTGAACGTGAACGACAAACTCATCATCAGAAGCCATGGTGTATCGCATGCCCCCAAGTATGCCTATCCGATCGTAGCGGGCAACTATGTGGAAAGAGACAGTAAAATACTTTACAAACGGGCCCTTCGCAAAGGCGGCTGCTGAGCAAATAAACTAAGTAAAGAGACATTAGAGATGAGACATTAGATAAAAGACAATACATTGACAATTAGTCACTTATGGCATCATCTCCCTATAATTCTTTTTGTACTGTTACTTATGAAACACATACCTATAGTTGCTTCGTTCTTGCTGTTTGGATTTTGCACTTCCTGCAACGTACAAGTCAAAACCTATGCATCCAAACCCATTCCCAAAGTAATCAGGAAGTTTAAACCTGTTTCGTTAGCGCCTGGTTTTGACACGACCCTGGTTAGTCAGTATATCCGAAGTATTTTTCAGGACTCCAAAGGAAACCTCTGGTTTGGGACCCTAGGCGATGGCGTTGTGAAATACGACGTGAAAACGTTGACTTATTTTTCCACCCCCGATGGTTTTGCTAACCAAACGGTTTATGCCATCAATGAAGACAAGGATGGAAACATGTGGTTTGGGACAGACCAGGGAGTTTACAAATATGACGGCAAAACCTTCCGAAACTATACTCAAAAAGACGGACTGAACCATGTGGACATCACCCGGAAAGGTATTCTTGTAGACAAGACGGGTACTGTCTGGGTGGGTACGCACGGAGGGGTTTACCGCTATGACCGCGCAGCAGACAGGAAAGGCCGAAAAAGTTTTTCATTGTTCAACGAGCTGGGTATGGTAAACGTGGCGGGCATTCTGGAAGACAAACAGGGTACTCTCTGGTTTGCTACTTCAAATGCAGGGGTGTTTCGATACAAGCCTTCCGCGGGAGACAAAAGTCTTGTTCATTTCAAGGAGAAAGAAAATCTGGGCGAAAACTACGCGGGCGGCATCGCACAGGACAAAGCAGGCAATGTGTGGTTTACCATGAAACAGGGTATTTGCAAATACGATGGCAGAACGTTTACCTCCTATACTTCCAAAGATGGCTTGGGCGGTACCGAATTCTGGGGAATACTCATTGAAAAATCGGGCATTGTCTGGGTTACCGCCCGGGGGAGCACCACGCGGTTCGACCCGACGATTCCCTTGCCAAATCCCAGGGCATTCAAGGTCTTTACACCTGCGGATGGCCCGAGTTGCTGTGTACAAAGTATGTTTCAGGATAAGGATGGGAACATGTGGTGGGGCACCGGTCAGGGGCTCTACCGGTTTGATGGCACCCGTTTCTATCAAGTCAAGAAGACGGGGCCGTGGTGATAGCAGCGTGTCTTCCCTCTCCGGTGCAAGCATCCGCTTGTGCCTACAACAGGTGTAATTGTCCTTCCGACGCAGGAGGCATCCGGCCTGTACGTTCGCGAAAGCTACCATTGGAGTAACCTCCGTATGTCTTGCTGCACTGTGGTCAATCCGAAACGCCGGTCAACTGAACGGTTTTTTGCTATTTTCCCAAACAATGGAGGCGATTCCGCAGTAATGGATTAAAAACCGTTGGTTTTCATTTTTGACGCGTCGTACCACCCTAACCAAACGATTGACAACGATGACACAGATGCAGCGAACACTGGAGCAGCAAAAGGAAGAATTCAAACAACGGAAGCTGCTGGCCTCTCCCCTGGCAGGTTTGCTTGCCTGGTCGGCAGTCGCCATTTCCGGACTGTTTTTACCGGATACGATAACCGTCTGGGTGCTGTTTGGTGCCACCGGATCCATCGTTTACCTGGCCATGGGCATTTCAAAGCTGACAGGCGAGGACTACCTGGACAAAAGCAAACCTAAAAATACGTTTGACACTCTTTTTTTCCTTACCGTTGCCCAGGCCGTTCTGGTATACGCCCTAGCCATTCCGTTTTTCATGGAAGACTATACCTCACTGCCGTTGACCGTCGGAATTCTGACGGGGCTGATGTGGATTCCGTTCACATGGATCATTGACCATTGGGTGGGATTGTTCCATACCTTGTCACGAACCATTTCCATTGTCGCCTTGTGGTATGTATTTCCCTCGGCCAGGTTCATCGCCATACCCATCGCCATTGTGATCATTTACATAGTCTCCATTGTCATTTTGAACAACCGGAAAGTCAGGGCGTAGACAAAAGCCAGCATGCAACCATCGGTCTGCCTATCGCGGGACCGCTGGTGGTCAGCTCACCAGTGGCAAGTCCATTGGGCCTTTGTGCCACCGTGGAAAGGCCATTTTTTTAATGCCCCATCCTCGTCGACACGCAAACCGTTCATACAAAATCAAATCTATAGAAGAGAAAACAAGATGACCATTGACCATATCTTTCTATTCACGGACGACAACGGAACAATTGCAGACGATCTGGTAACTTTCGGTTTGACAGAAGGAAGCAACCGGGTTCACGTCGGGCAGGGAACCACCAATCGCAAGTTTTATTTTGACAACTTCTTCCTGGAAATCCTGTGGGTTCACAACGAGACGGAACTTAAAAGCGAGCAGACCCACCCAACCGGGCTCTGGCAAAGAGCCGCCTTTCAAACCAATCGGTTTTCTCCTTTCGGACTGTGTCTGGTCAACTCAGACGACACCGATACGCTTTTCGAAAAGGCATTCCACTACCAACCGGATTATTTTCCAAACGGAATGAAGATTGACATCCTCAAAAATGACAACCAGCCCGATCTGCCCTGGACATTCCGGCTACCCTTCAAAGGACAAAAGAAAAACGAAAACGAACCCACCCGTCATACCAATGGCATTTCGGTGCTGACACAAGCGATTTTCGAATACCAATCCAGCACGGAACCAACGTTTCTGGATCATTTCCGGAATGAAGACACGATTCAGTTTAAGGCGTCGTCGAGAAACTGGCTAAACCTGATTTTTGACAACGGCAGGCAAGGACAAACGCAGGACTTTGAAAAACTTAAACTGACAATCGGATTCTGACCACACACAAACGTTCGTATACTACTAGTGCCCTGAAAAGTTTAGTTGGTGGTTTTGTGTGTTTCTGGTTTAGCGTAGTCAGTGACTTCACTGCCGTATGCGGTTAGTCTCAGACTACCGGTATAGTACCTGCTAGCAAAATGCTACCCAGAACAAAGGAATGGTCATTGTATGTCATTCCGACGAAGGAGGAATCTGGCCTGTACGTTCGCGAAAACTACCGGGATCCGTGTAACCATACGCCCTTGCGCCGGAAGGACAACATCCCGTTTCGATCTATGGTAGACAAACACCAGTTAAACTTAATTGTGGAAGTACTGATATTAATCATTTGTTAAAAAACAAGAAATAGTAAGGTAATACAGGCGATATACTTTTGCTCAAAAAACACTTACTATGAAGAAAAGATTACTCATTATTGCGGTTTTCGCTACTTTTTGGTCTTGTTCAAAAGATGAAACCCAACCATTGGAGTTTACAGTCAATGAAGACCTATCCACTTATCAGGAAATTGCTTCGCTTAATCTGGGAGGTGCGGGTGCCGCTGAAATCACTACGTATGATAATGTTACGAATCGATTGTTCGCGGTGAATAATGGTACTACAAATAAAATTGATGTGATTGATCTCTCAGATCTTGCAACGATAAAGGTAGTGCATTCCATAAGCATGAGTCCGTATGGTGGTTTTGTGAATAGCGTGGCAGCGTATAACGGAAAAGTTGCCGCAGCCATCGAATCGACGGACAAGCAAGCCAACGGAAAAATTGTCGTTTTCAATGCGTCAACCTATGCCGAAGAAAAAGTAATTACCGTAGGGGCTTTGCCTGATATGGTAACCTATAGCCCTGACGGCAAATACATCATTTCGGCAAACGAGGGAGAACCCAATGCTACGTATACGAATGATCCGGAAGGCTCGGTTTCCATTATTGACGTTCAGAATAATTACGCCGTAAAAACCATTAATTTCTCAAGCTTTGCCAGTCAATCAGCCGATCTAACCTTCAAAGGATTCCGCGTTTTTGGCCCTGGTAAAGATTTTGTCAAAGATATTGAACCGGAATACATTACGGTTTCTGAAGATTCGCGAACCGCATGGGTAACCCTTCAGGAAAACAATGCGATTGCTGAAATTAATTTGGTAACAGGTACTGTCGCGAAACTGATGCCTTTAGGGTTTAAAGATTATTCGGCTACCACCAATGCCACGGATGTAAGTGACAGGGATAGTGAAGTGGCATTCAAGACCTGGAAAGTATTTGGCGTATACATGCCGGATGCCATCGCGTATATGAATTTTAATGGCACTCCCTATTTATTTACAGCCAATGAAGGCGATGCACGGGAATACACTGCCTTTGCAGAAGCGAAACGGATTTCAAGTTTAGACCTGGATGAAACGGCGTTTCCAAATGCCACCACACTTAAAACGGATGCTCAGTTGGGGAGATTAAATGTCACAACCACACTGGGAAATACGGATCAGGATGGCGATTACGATGCGTTGTATAGTTTTGGAGCGAGGTCATTCTCTGTATGGAATGCTGCCACCGGACAACAAGTATTTGATAGCAAGAATGAATTAGATGTAAAGGCCAAGGAAGCAAACCTGTATGATGATGGCAGAAGTGATGATAAATCCGTTGAACCCGAAGCTATTGCCATTGGTAGAGTGGGAAGTAAGATGGTGGCTTTTGTGGGTATGGAACGAGCCGATGCGGTTGCCATTTACGATGTAACCAATCCGTTGGCACCCAGTTTCATCAAAGTTATTAAGACAGGTGATGCCCCGGAAGGAGTGTTATTTATTCCTGCATCCAAAAGTCCTGTTCAACAAAGTTTGGTGGTGGTTAGCAGTGAGAATGATGGCCTGGTTAAACTGTACAAAGCCACTAAGTTATAAGACAATCCGGTAGAAGCAATCGCATTCGCCGACTAGATACACTAGTCGGCTTTTTTGTGTATCGACTACGTATGCGTACACAAATACATCGTCACGAATTCCTTTCAGATTTCACTGGTTTTTGTTAGTGAACCGAATTCAGAACACAAATTCATCTTATCGATCTCTGAATAGTCAAGTTTGGAATGAAAATATCCAGGATAGCGCCCTTCAGAAAACGATGACAAGCCTGGCGCAAAACGACCCGAAAAAGTACACCAAAACTTTCGTAGCTTTGAGCGTTGGCAACCATTGTCACTCCACCGTATCCTAATATCCGAAATAAAAATTCATACGAACCCCTATGACAAAATTTGCTTTTGTAGCGTTTGCAGCATTTCTACTAGTGAACAGTGCTTTGGGACAGACCAAACAAGACAGTGTAGCGATCCGACAAGCGGCCCTGGACTACATCGAATCGCAACACAAGCCCAATCCGGCACAAATGGAAAGAGCCCTGCACCCACGGATGGTCAAGCGAACCTTCTGGAAAGACAAAGCAACGGGCAAAGACTATGTCAGGGAAACCAACACCGAATCCATGGTTTTGCTTGCCGAAAGCTATAACAAAGACGGCAAGTCCTTTCCGGCTTCACCCAGAAAAGAAGTGATCCTGCTGGATGTATCCGAACGGACCGCTTCCGTAAAACTTCTTGCCGACGAATGGATTGACTACATGCATATTGTCAAAGTAAACGGCACCTGGAAAATCGTGAATGTCCTCTGGCAATTCAACGATACCAACCAGCATGGCATCCGGTAGAAAGCGGTTCCGTAAGTGTATCCGGCAGGTTCGCCGGTCGGTTTGAAAAACAAGCATCCTTTGGTAGCTTTGATTCAGGCAAACCCAAAGGTTTGTATATTCATGGTTACTTGCAATGTGCACTTAGACCTCAGCATGAGAAAATCACAGTCATTCACAGCCATAAAAAACAGATGAGCATGAACCGAATACTCATTTTCATTACTCTTTCAGACAGCGGAATAGAAACCATCAAAAGCACTCCGGAGCTACCCAAAAAGGAAATGGAGTTTGTCAACCAATGGAAACAAGAGAATATCTTAGAAAGCTTTTTCATTTCTGTTTCCAAAAAGGACGCAGTGCTGATATTCCAGAATGTAGACGAACCTACGGCAAAGGAACGCATCGAGACATTGCCCTACTTTCCATACATGTCAAAAATCGAGTATCACAATATAAACAAGCAATTTTAGCATTTGGATATCCTAACGCACAACAGGTCATCGGCATTTAACCTAATGACGGGGTGATGTGCAAAACAGACACACGTATTTAACCATGGGACAGGTTTTTGGAATTTTTGCCAGGAGTAAAGGACAACTACTTATACAAACACCTTTGACAGCGGAGAAGGAAAGCCTTTACTCGCTGGCGACTATCTTTAAGGATGCAAATGGATATGTTAACAGGATTCTGACCGAATCCCGAATGGAGCAGGCGCGAAAAGACTGGTTGCTTCTGAGTGCGGAGGAAGAACGTTCCTTGAAGTACAATAACATTCAGGATTTTGCAGACGACGAGATTGCCTATAAACAATCGGTCAACGAAGACCTGGAAAAGGATTTTTATGCAATCGGAATGGCTTACGATGCGGATACCAAAGCAATTGTGTATGCGGCACACTATGAACCGTTAGAGAACTGGTCTACAATAGACGTAGTCTCGCAGGCCTTATACAAGATAAAAGAGGTGTTATTTGAGGATTTGAAAATGACAATTGAATCGGGTGAAGACTCTGATTACATCAAATACAGCTACGATAACATTCAACTGCTTTTGGGTATGGTTTCGGCATTGAAAAACATAAAAGATGCGGATGAGATTGCAATTACATACGGCCCGTATTGATTGTTAACTAACGGGAGTTGGATCATTGTTTTGTTTATCATTCAGCCGGGTCTTGTGGCACACCATACTACGGTACATTTTCAACTAATAGGCTCATTTGCTGTTCATCGCGCCGTCATTACGAGCAAAGCAAGCCTTGGGTAACCGTTTTTGGCCGAGCCTGCACCCATGAGATTGCTTCGCCAAGTCTCGCAATGACGCGCTATAGTTAAAATGTACCGTAGTATAGTAAAATTCAGACGCACCAAAAGGTTTGTATATTCACGAGTTACCTGAACGCCTGAAACTTGACAGTCTCCAACAGAAACACCAATAGCAGATGAACAAATCGGCTTTGCTAAATTTCATAAAAACAAACATTCCCAATGTTCCTATTGACGAGCAATCGTTACAAATGATCGCTGATCAGTTTGAGGAAAAGACAATCAGGAAAGACGATTACTTGCTAAACGAAGGAAAAACAAGCGGCTATTACTTTCTTTCCGTAGGCTTTTTAAGGGTTTTCACCTTCGATACAGAGGGCAATGAAGTCACTACTTATTTTTACACGCCGGATCGGGTTGTTTTTGATGCGGCTTCCTTCTTTTTGAGACTGCCATCGACCGAGAACATCCAGGCCATGACAGACTGTAAGGTTTATGTCACCAACTTTGAAAAACTAAATCAGCTTTTTCATTCAGTCGCCGCCTTCAGAGAGTTTGGCAGGCAGATGATCGTTCGCGAGTTTGTAGCATACAAGCAACGAACATTGGCTATGATAAATCAAAGTGCTGAAAAGCGTTACCTGCATCTGATCGAAACCAACAAGGATATTTTTCAATTTGCACATCTGAATCACATTGCTTCTTATCTGGGTATCAGCGAGAGAACCTTGAACAGAATCCGTCAGAATTTCACAAAAAAATAAGCTAATTCTAGTTTACGCCATTTGTCGTATGCCCTAAAATTTCGTTACTGTTTCTTTGCAGCAACCAATTTTGAAACAAATGGAAAACATCCCTTTTTATGTGTATGCCACTTTCGGGCTGACACTCATCACCACCCTTTACCTGTTTTACAGAGCCACTCCACAGTCAAAAGGCTTTATCGCGCTGCTATCCGTCTGGCTATTGGTACAGTCCATTGCTGGTATTTCAGGTTTTTACACCATGACCCATGCCATGCCACCTCGGTTTCAACTTTTGTTGGCACCGCCTTTGGTAGTTACCATTGTTCTGTTTAGCACCAGGAGAGGAAGAGCCTTTATTGACGGTTTGGATTTGAAGGTGCTCACGATCATTCATAGCATCAGGATTCCGGTTGAACTAGTGCTGTATTGGCTTTTTATCGGCAAGGCCGTTCCGGAACTGATGACCTTTGAAGGCAGGAACTTTGATATAATCGCTGGTCTGACAGCTCCCCTCGTTTACTATTTTGTTTTTGTAAAACAAACATGGGGTAAGCCACTACTCATCACCTGGAATATCATAAGCATGGGTCTGTTGTTCAATATCATTATCAACGCCCTACTTTCGGCGTCTACTCCGTTTCAGCAATTCGGCTTTGAACAACCCAACATTGCTGTCCTGCATTTCCCTTTTCTATTCTTGCCGGCGTGTATCGTCCCACTCATTTTGTTTTCGCATTTGGCAAGCATCCGGCAACTACTTCTCAACAAGTCAGTCCTGCCCATTTCTACTCACAAATGAAACAAAAAATATTAATCATGTTGGCCACCGGCAAGACGGGCTACGCAACGACAATGCAACTTTTGCAGGAAGGGTATCCGGTCAGGATTTATGTACGCTCCAGGAATGAGAGAGCGTTGGAATTACAGAAATCAGGAGCCGAAATTGCCATCGGAAATTTTGATAGCAAACCGCAATTGACAGGCGCACTGAAAGGAATTCAAAATGTCTATTATTGTTATCCCTACCAATCAGGCATGGCAAAAGATGTAGCCCTGTTTATTGAAGCAGCCAAAGAAGCCCAGATCAATTCAGTGGTTTTTATGGGACAGCGCATAGCGCAGTTTGCAGATACGGGGAGTGCGATGACTGCTGATGTGAGAAACGCGTATGACCTGTTCCAAAAATCAGGACTGAACGTAGTGTATTTTGCACCCGGTTATTTTGCCGACAATGCCTTTGTAGTAACAGAATTTGTTTTGCAGTTAGGGATAATGCCCAATCCATTCGGGAATGGCAAAAACCCTTGGATCTCTATTGACGATATGGCTCGCTGCATTGTGGCGTTGGTAAAAAATCCAGAACCTTACGTTGGACAAAAACTCTTTCCAACGGGCAACAAATCCATTTCGGCCAATGAGATGGTCAACATCTTCTCGAAAGTTCGCGGTAAAAAAGTACTCAAGGTGAATATACCTGACTGGCTGTTTTTCAAGGCTGGCATTATGAGTGGAATGGATTTCGGATTTGACAAATTTGCCATTGTACAATCCACTTTTTACAACAGACAAATGCAAATGAACCGCTTTGATATGGAACCAACAGACATTGTGAAAAAATTGACAGGTCGTGAGCCGGAAGACTTTGAAACAATTACAAAACACTACTTTGCTAACTCACCATTCAGACACAGAACCTTTTCTACCTGGCTGAAAACGTTTATAAAATTCAATAAAATGCCATTTACAAAAGTACCTTCTGCAAAAGAAAGGGAAGAAACAAACAGATAACTAACACCCGCAGGTAGCCAGGTAGTGCCAAAACAGGAGCTGACAAAGGTACATCATCTGATGTGCTTTGATCGGCTTTTATGCTATATTTGAATTGAACGTTTGTCTATTGGATGGGCGGACAGCCCTCGGTCGCTTTTAAGGTAGAAACCCTGGAAACAGAAAAGATTTATTGAACCGGACATTGATAGAATTGCTGATGGTATTTTTGATGAGAAGTACGAAAGCCGCTAAGCAACACTGCTGCCATAACAGAGTAATGAACAAGCCGTAACTTCATTTTCGGCAGACGAATGACGCTGGGCTGTAGGAAAAACGATGCATTTTTGTTTCTTTCATCAGCATCGGTTGCATGCAAATGAAACACAGAATACCACATCACAATTGCTTCAACGTTAGCAGTGAATTTATGAAACCTCTCAGAATACTACTGTTGCCGGTTAGTTGCCTGCTGACTCTAGGCTCCTCGGCTCCCAAGGACGAGTCGTTATCAGAATACATCCAGCTTCAGAAATTAGAGAAACAAGCCTTGGAAAAAAACATGGTCAGAGAATATACCTATGATCTGACCCACAAGAAAAGTTGCAACAAAACGAGAATCAAATATTTGGGAGTGGTTCATATGACCAACGGGAAGCAATACAAAGTCTTGACTTCCTTTTTTGTGTTCAGTACAACTGGCGACTGGTGCCGTGGCACCAGCAACATTAAAATCTATGATATGCAAAATAGATTTGTCGGCAAGTACTATGTCGGGATGCCCGAAAGTTTACCTGACACGTTGCAGGATAACAGGCTCCGTTATCTGAGGAATTCAGAGGAATGTAACGTAAGAAAAACAAGGTCAATAGACCTTCGTAAGGGCTTGCCAAAAACGTTTTACATTCCGTGCACCAAAGATGGAGGCGACATATACAGTTTTAGCAGTGGAGAGTAGAGCTAAATATAACCAGCATAACTATACAAAAGCTGTACCGGTTGTTTCGTGCTTCCAAACCCGCCACTTCGCTAATCCGTAAATCACACACACAGACATCACAACAAAACACCCTATACCAAAGACCAGAATGAAACATGCAAACAACTCTGCCGAGCCATTGATCCTGACACAAGGCCAGGGCCGGGTGTACAACTGCGGCACAATGACGGCGATCTTCAAAGCGGATGAAAACGAAACCGACGAAAAATACAGCATTTCTGAATGGTGGCTGGAACCGCACACGGACGGCCCGGGTGCACACCAGCACGAGGCCAATGACGAGGTGTTTTATGTGCTGGAAGGGACCACTTCCATACGGATCGGTGATGAGTGGATAAGCGCGGAGAAAGGAACGTTTATCCGGATTCCCGCCCAGACCGTTCACGATTTTAAAAACCAGTCAGACAAAAAGACGGGGGTCTTGAACTTTTTCATGCCGGGTGGTTTTGAGCGGAACATGCCCGCTATTGTGCAATGGTTTGAAGACCACAAGTAAAGTCACTTACGTTACGGCAAGCGGTAAAATCCGAAAACACTGCGCACACGCAGGATGTACCCAAGCCCACAGTTTGTCCATTGGATGGGCAGGGAACCCTCGTTCGCTTTTAAAATAGAACTCATGGAAACAGAAAAGATTTATTGGGACAGGGCTTATGAGGGCCCATTGAACGCTTCGATTGATTGGGTTGCAGGAGGCAATTTCGATGGCTATGTTTACAGGATTACCCTCAGGTTTGTGGCGGAAGGTCGCAAGGTCATTCGGACCAAGTCGATCCTCGACCAATCCAGATACGATGGCCATGTGGCTTCGGATGAATCCATCGGTACTTTTTCCGATACGGATAAGGCTACGCTTACCTGTTTCTTTGACACCTTCCAGATGAGGGGAAAACTGCTCGGCGAAAGAAACCAGTTCATTGCATTTGACATCTGGCCGGCAAACCGGGATCTGGATCGGTGGACAGAATGTTATGAACTGAAATAAGGCCTGGCCGGGATTGGGACGGCACGCAAAACCCGGCTCGTGGTGCACAACCCTTCATTGCATACGGATGACAGCCGCATGAACCTATTGACGGCGTTTGACACCAGGTTTCGCCTCAGGCGGGCTGTGCCAAGGCAAGCTTAGTGCTTCCGAACCCGCCCGAACCCAACGCCCGAAAACGTTAGGCGTACTAGCCACAAACGAAATGAAAGCAACATTGGAAGAGATCATACAAGCAATACATCCGTTACCGCACGATGTATTGGAAGACGTTTTGGGACACTTTCAACAGTTGGAATATCCCAAAAATTATTTTTTACTCAAAGCGGGCAAACCTTGCAAACACCTTTGGTTCATGACCAAGGGTGCCGCCAGGTACTTTTACACCGATGACCAGGGAAAACAGATAAATACCTGGTTTAGCCTGGATACCCAGATTATAACGGACACGACCAGCTTTGTAAAACAAGAGCCGGCCCAGGAAAGCATCCAGCTGATGGAAGACAGTGAAATGTATGCCATTGACTACGCATCATTGCAAGCCTTGCTTCAAAAGCATCATTCCTTTGCCCTTTGGCATATCAGGCTGATTGAGTTGCACTACGTATCACAAATTGAAGACAGGCTTTCGGATCTGCAATTCCTGAATGCAACGCAACGGTACCAGAAGTTACTGCGCCTGTACCCGGACATTACCAACCGCGTGAGCCTTGGAAACATAGCGTCTTACCTGAACATTACCCAGGAAACGTTCAGCAGAATCAGAGCGGGCAAGCTCTGAGTATTTTTTTGATCTACATCAAATCGCTTTTTGCCCTAGGTCAAAAGCTTTCATTACGATGCTTTCCAATTTTGCGGTGTATATAACCAACACCTTGAAATTGGAGCAATATGACTATTCCAACGTTTTTTGAAAACATCGCCGCCATGTATGGCGAAAACCTGCTCTGGTACGCGGGATTTGCATTCCCGTTCTTCATCCTCTTTTGGATAGCAGGCAAACACCACTTTAAAAAAATAAGGATACAGGAAACCCAAAGAGCCAATCTGCACCATTTCAAACATGACCTGGGGTTTTCGGCGATTACATTTTTGATATTTGCCCTGATGGATGTTTGCTTTCTTTACCTTGAAAGCAAAGGTTATACCCAAATCTATTTCGATATAGCCGAGTATGGTTACCTGTGGCTGGGCGTTAGCTTTTTGATTGTGCTCTTCATCGATGATATGTTTTTCTACTGGAGCCACAGGGCCATGCACCTGCCTCGTTTTTATAAGTTTTTCCACAAGGTACACCACGAAAGTACCGACCCGTCGCCACTCACCGCCTTTGCCTTTCATCCATCCGAAGCGGTAATCGAACAACTGATGCATGTTGTGTTGCCGTTTTTGCTTCCGCTGAATTTCGGGGTAATGATAGCCTGGCAGATTTTCTCCATGCTCAATAATGTATTCGCTCATTTGGGCTATGAGATATACCCTAAAGGCTGGGTAAAACTTCCATTGCTTCAATTCAAAACAGCCTCAACACACCACAACATGCACCACCAGTTGTTCAACGGCAATTACGCATTGTACTTTACCTGGTGGGACCAATGGATGGGCACCGAATTTCAGGACTACCAAACCCGTCACCAACAGATCTTTGAGAGAAAAAACACCAAAAGATCAAGCGAAGGTTTGTATTTTCTTACCGTTTCCGCCATTCGCCAGGAAGCAAACGAAGCTTTTACCATTCAGTTTTCCAATGTTCCCTCTGTATTCAGGGATTTCCAGGCAGGGCAACACCTGACCGTCAGAGTACCTGTCGGAGGGGAAACGCTGTACCGTACATTTTCCATTTCATCCGTTCCCAATACAGACAGCTTCCTGACTTTAACAATCAAAAGGATCAAGGGAGGCAAGGTGACAAACTACCTGGCTGAGCATCTGCACGTGGGCGATAGCCTTGCAGTTACCGCCCCTTCCGGGCAATTTTACATCACTCCCGAACCTGCCCGTCAAAAGCACTACGTGATGATCGCAGGCGGAAGCGGCATCACCCCTATTCACAGCATGATAGGCACTGTTTTGAAATTTGAACCCAACAGCAGGATCACCTTGCTGTATGCCAACCGAACTTCCACCCGAATCATTTTCAGGGACAAATTTGAACAATGGACAAAACAGTTTCCTGCCCGATTGGAAGTCAGACATTTTCTGAGTGCAGAAGAAACCGCTCCAAATGCCACCAAAGGCTATATCACACGAATTTCATTGGAACAGCTAGTGAACCAATGGGATAAAAGCAAATTGGATTTTTACCTCTGTGGCCCCGAACCAATGACCAGCAAGCTGGTGGAAGATTTGGCTTACCTGGGAATAGCAAAGGACAGAATTCATCGGGAGCTATTTGTAATCGCGGCCCGAACCCAAGAAAGTGCTTCGCAAAGAGCACGGGTTTTTGCGAAACTAGCTGGCCAAATGTATCAATTTGAAACCCAGGAGGGTAAAACCATTTTGCAAAGCGGATTAGACCAGAATATTCCACTGCCTTTTTCTTGCCAGAGCGGACTTTGCGGAATGTGCAAAATGAAATGTACCGAGGGCAAAGTGACGATGAAGAGCAATCAGGCACTCACGGAGAACGAGCTGAAAGACGGGTATATCCTAACTTGCCAATCGCTTCCCCAAACGCAAACCATTGCAATCAGGAATTCGTAACTCCCGTGAGAACGCTATTCTCTGTCACCATTCTCCTGATGGTCAGCGCAAGCATTCGTGCACAGATTGTACTCGAGGCGCTTGCAGGAAACAAACAAGCGCATTATATAAACTACACCGATAAGGATCTGGATAGTTCTGCCCAATGGAGCTTCTTTAATCTTAACCGTTTCACGGTTAATTACAAAGACAAAGCACTGAATACGGTATCTGTTGAGGGACAACTTACCTACCAATTCAAACCTTGGCTGGGAGTATCCGCAGGAGGCGGTTTTTACGGTGAATCATTTGTTCCAACCATCGGACTGAGCCTGTCTTGCATGAACAAAAAAGAAGACTTCTTTCTGCAAATGTACCCGACAATGGGTTTGGCGGAAGGACACGTTGCTCCAAGCATTTTAGGTCTGATGGGATACACCCCGAAATTTGGCAGAAATTGGGGGCTTTCCTCACAAATGATATTTTCAGCGGATCCCACGGAAGCTTCCCAACTCATAAGAATCGGAGCAAGTTACAAGGGCAAGTTTCAATTCGGTATAGGACTGGACATGCTGCAAAGCTTTGCGACAAATCATTTCAGTTTTAATTCAGGACCTTTTGTCAGGTTTGACTTCTGACGTGAGCAATGGTATGTATCAGAGGCATTTGGCAGAAAAGCGGGATCGTGGGTTGAACATTTTGCCTCGTATCAATTTTTGTGCCGGGCTGACAGTTTGGTGCTTCCAAACCCATCCCCATGCAATGCCCGGAAACGTTGCCGGGTATGGCTGTCAGTCCCACCATACCCGTAGAACCTGGCCTTGCAGATCGCTCGTGCCCAGTTTACGACTTGCGTCTTCGCCAGACAAACAATCCACTGCATCAGCCTTCCACTTTTTGGCAAGCTTTTGCAGTTTTTTGTCGTTTTTGCCAGTAGTCAGGATATACAGCGTATCGGCAGTCCAGCAATTGTCCGAGATATCCCTTAGCTTCATCAGATCCTCCCTGTCCAGAATGCATCCCTGCCACAAATCCTTGTGTTTGATTAAATCGGCAACCACTTTTTCTCCATCAAAGGAATTGAAAGAAGCCAGTTTCATTAACTCAAATTGAAGTTCCTGTACTTTGGTAAGAGTTGACATTAGTAAACGTTTTTAAAATGGGAAGCTCCTGTAATTAACGGCCACAAACTACGAACATAGGCATTAAAAAATAAGCGCTGAAGAATATATTTTGAACCGTTTATCCGTATTTTTAATGCCTGATGAGACGGCAGCCGTAGGCATGCCGCTAATGCTTAAAGCCCTGATAGGCTAGCCGCAAGACAAAAAAGACTGACATCCGAACCAAAATTGGACGCATTCCGACAATTCATAGAAAACTACACGGCACTTTCCGACGCCGAATGGAAAGAAATAGCCGCTTGCTTTCAGCGAAGAACCGTACAAAAAGATGAGATTCTGTTGCGGGAAGGAACCGTTTGCAGGCACCTTTATTTCATTGAGAGCGGTTTGCTACGCTACTTCCTAAACAAGGATGGCAATGACATTACAAAGTTCTTTACCGAAGCACCGTATTGTTTCACTTCACAGGCAAGCTTTACCACCGAGAAGCCTGCGGCAGAGAACATTCAAGCCATCGAACCCTCGGTGATCTGGCAAACCTCACTCAAACAGGCCAATCACTTACTGGAAGGCAAAGGCTGGAACACCTTTATCCGTAAACTGATCCAGGAAGTACAGTATTACACCGAAGAGATTCTGCAGGAAATTCAGACGGAAACCGCCGAAAGCCGCTACACGAAAATGATTGAAACCAACCCCCGGCTTTTGCAACGTGTGCCTTTGAAATACCTGGCGTCTTATTTTGGGATTGCCCCACAATCGTTGAGCAGGATCCGAAAAAAAATCGCCCAGCAGCACCGAACTTAACATAGGTGCAGTAGAAAGTTGATCCGGAGCAGGAACTTTGCCTCATCCTATAATCCATAGCAACGATGAAGCATTTGTTCTTACTCATTTCAACATTCACGGTGATGCACCTACAGGCACAACAAACCAATTACCATTTTAGCCATACCGACAGCACCCTGGCCGCAAGCGACAAAATATGGGCGGTATGGGTCGATGTCCCGAACTGGAAACAATGGGACAAAGGGCTTAAGGAAGCCAGGCTTGAAGGCGATTTTGAAGTTGGCACAAAAGGGAAACTGATCCCTGACAAAGGGCCGGAGTCACGATTTGTCATCAGTGAAATGGAGCCTCACACGTCTTATACCTTCAAAACCAGAATCCCGTTGGGCTGGCTTGTCATCAGACGGACACTGGAAGTCAAGGAAGGGAAAACTTTTTTCACACACGAGGTCGAGTTCACAGGCTTGCTGAAAAAAGTACTAGGCAACCAGCTGGGCAAGAATTACAGGGCGATGTTGCCAGGTGTCATGGCAGAGATCAAACAGCTGGCCGAAAGCAGATGAGATATGTCATCTTATGCATGTGTGTTTGGTATTTTCACTGTACAAACGCACAACCACCGGCAGCCGGCAATCCAACGCTAAACGTACGGTTGAGTTTCTTGGTTGTTCCGTTCACCCCATTGTTGACGGTAGAAGTCAGAACGATTGGCAACGTGACACTCCAGTGTGAGAGTAATTTTGTGAATACCCACGGAGCCAATCTCAAATACTTTCTCAAAAACCGAATGGACGGACAGTATGTGTTTACGGGTATTGCCCTGGTAGAAAACAAGCGTTTGCGAGCAGACGAGCAAGCCACCTTTCTTCCTTACGCAGGGTATGGCTATGCCCACCGGTTTGGGAATAAACACCATTGGACTTTTGACAATAGAATCGGTATTGGCTCAACCACAAACGCGGACAACAATGCTGTCTATCCCGTGCTGAAAACAGGGATAGGTTACAGTTTCTGATTTTACGCAAGGACGGCTTAGGATATCGACTCGGAAGGTTTTGCTTTAGGGAGGAAACGAGTTTAAATTGTAAACAATCACAAAATGTCAGCAATCAAGTCAGTTTATCTAGCAAACATCATAGTTGCAGGGTATATTGGGGTAACTTCATTGTTTTTCCCCAAACTCTCATCAACGACAATCTTTCAAAACAGCTATCCGACAACCGACGTCATTCGTTTGGTCGGTTGTTTATGGCTGGCGATTGCGATTCTGTCGGTATTGGGACTTTGGCGACCATTGCTGTTTTCGCCGGTTTTATTGCTGCAACTCCTCTACAAAGGAAGCTGGCTTTTGGCAGTTGCCATTCCGGCCATCAGGAACAATCAGGAATATCCTTCGGGTATGGCGGTATTCTTTTTGATCTGGGTTTTGGTATTGCCATTTTTAATTCCGTGGACAGAATGGACGAACGAAGCAACCCAGGTAAAGTCAAGCCACTGACACGGGTTTTGTCTCAGGCGGGGTGACGTGAAAAATTCAGGCGATTAATGATCTTTTTACAATGGATGTTTTGTAATGAAATTTCCATCTTTGTTGAGAAGAATTTCAAGCAAGCCCAAAGGTTCGTATATTCAAGAATTTCGTATATTCAAGACTTATGTGCTATCCTATGCGGATGACACTTTCACTACTGTTCACTTTAATCGTCCTGACAGCTTGTCAAACAAATAGTGGAAAAGTAGAAAATACTTCTGTAACTATTGACAGTACAGAGACTGTCAATCACAAGCAAGCAAGAGGAACCACACCCTGATTCAGCGTGTGACAGTTTAAAATTTCCGGATTTCAAAACGAATATTCAAGAAGTGCTGGCAGTTCTTCCAAGGACAGCCTTGATAAACTATCCGGAAGATTTTGCGCAACCTGTACGAAGGGCAGAGCGAATTGAAAATCGAACGGATTCTTGAAAGTGAATTATGCGTGACCTATGGCTTGTTTGCAACCGATTTTGACGCAGCAAAACTTTCAAATGAAATAATGGCTTGGTGGAATGACACTTAGGAATAACTTTGGTGCTTCGAAACCCGCCACTGTGCCAAGCCGATAAACATTAGTGATCATCACCAGGAAAGACCCTACAAACGTTGAGCAAACCAGATGCAGGATAGAAACGAAAAATCCGGGAGCTTCACCAATGCCAGGTTGGGAGTAAAGGTTGTCTCAGACAACCATCCGTACCCTCCGGCGGAGATTCAGCAAAAGCTTTTGCAACCGCGCAGGCTCACGTCTTATTTCATCGTGCTGATCGACAGCGGCTCAATTACCTACAACCTGGACCTACAAGACATCACGCTTACGGACGGACAGTTGCTTTTTGCCATGCCTAATCAGGTTTTTGTCCCTCCGCCCAAAACTCCGGATCTTACCTACTTCAAGGTCATATTTGATGAAAACACCTTGGCATTGCTACCCCAATCCTTTCCTTTTTTGGTCAACCCTTTGCACTCGCAGACGATCCTTTTTGACAATGCCACCCGCGAGAGGGTACGGAAGGTTTTCGAATTGTTGAATCAAATCCTTTACGTAGATAATGAACCCACCGATACGGAAATCCTGTTGGCGTACCTGAACTTGCTCTTGACAGAAATAAACATCGCGTATTTCAAAAACACCACACCCGCCACTATTCTGAACAACAACCTGTCGAAGTTCATTGAGTTCAAGTTGATGGTGGAAACCCATCTCACCGAGCAACCTTCCCTGAATGCAATCGCCGAAAGACTGGCGCTGACGCCCAACAGCTTATACCGGATTGTGAAGGAGTATGCGGGAATTTCGCCCAAGGATTTTTTCACCAACCGTCTGATGATCGAAGCGCAGCGGAAACTCCAGTACGCTCCGCTTTCGGTCAAAGAACTGGCGTATGAGCTGGGGTTCAATGATCCGGATTACTTTTCACGGTTTTTCAAGAAATGCACCGGAAAAAGCGTCAGTGAGTTTCTGGAGGCCCGGCACGATTCGTCTAGGGAATAAATGGATTTGTCCATCTCCTCTGGTTTCCGGCTCCCTACTTTTGCTACATCAATTTAAAAACAAAAACAGATGAAAACAGCATTAGTGACCGGAGCGAACAAAAGCATTGGCCTGGAAGTGGCAAGGCAACTGGCCCAGGCAGGCGTGTATATCTACCTTGGCAGCCGCAAGTTAGAAAACGGCCTGGCGGCCGTGAATCAATTAAGGTCGGAAGGACTAAGCCATGTGGAGGCGGTTCCGCTGGATGTCACCGACGAGGAGCCAGTAAACAACGCCCGTGCATACATAGGTGCGAAAACAGGCGTGCTGGACATACTGATCAACAACGCGGGCATTTTTGGAGGCTACCCACAAGCCGCATTGGATGCCACCATCGATCAGTTCAAAGCCACCTACGATGCCAATGTGTACGGGGTTGTACGAGTGACACAGGCCTTCATGGATTTGTTGAAAAAATCGCCCGAACCCCGCATTGTCAATGTAAGCTCAAGCCAGGGTTCGATTACGTTACACAGCGACCCTTCCTACAAATATTACGATTACAAGGGGGCAGTTTACCTTTCTTCCAAAGCAGCGATGAATATGTACACCGTTGTACTGGCATACGAACTCAGGGATACCCACTTCAAAATAAACGCCGTTTGTCCGGGATATACAAAGACGGATTTCAACGGGCACCGTGGGCCAGGGAGTGTGGAAGAAGCCGGAAAGCGAATCCTCAGGTATGCGCTGATTGGCAAAGACGGCCCGACGGGAAAATTCTTCAGTGAAGAAAACAATCCTGAAACGGGAGAAATTCCGTGGTGATCAAGACGGAAGAGCGAGTAAGGATTACAACAAACCGCTGACACGGGTTTTGTCTCAGGCGGGCTGTAGTGCAAACCCGGAGCGTTATGCTTCCATCCAGGTTCAGTGCTTGGCGACAGCTTAGTGATCCCAAACCCGCCAAACGCAAAGCCCGGAACGTTATATGCAATGCGGAAAGACGACACCGAACAAATCAGAGGACAGTGGGAGAAAGACTGAAATTGAAAGTAGAACTTACCAAAGCCGACAAGGCAGTTGAGGTTACGGGTTGGCTTTTGGTTTTTGCGGTCTGGGGCATGACAATCACCAGCTATCAACGTTTGCCCGACAGCATTCCGACACATTACAACGGTGCCGGAGTTGCCGACGGTTTTGGCGACAAATGGATGATCCTGACTTTGCCCTTGATAGCAACCGTCCTTTTTGTCGGACTGACCATTCTGAACAGATTTCCACACCTGTTCAATTACCCGGCCAACCTGACCGCAGGCAACGCATTGGGACACTATACGAATGCGACACGAATGATCCGGTATTTGAAAACAATCATTGTTTTCATTTTCGGACTGATTTCCTACCAGACAATGAGACACGCGAACGGACAGACGGATGGACTGGGGGCGTGGTTTCTGCCTTTGATACTAGGGCTGATTTTCGTACCTATACTCTATTTTTTAACGAAAGCTTCGCAATCAAAAAAATGACGGTCAGGCAACGCCCCGGCTGTGACAGCCGTTTTGCAAAAGCGGGGGTTTGGTGCTTCTACTGAAGCGTAGTGCCGTGAATCCTCCACTACGCAAAGCCGGTAACCGTTGGCGGCAATCAGGTTCAGAATATTTCCGGATAAACAAACAAATACGACCATGAATTTTGAACAACTCATTCCGAATGTTTACTATGTGTCCATTACCGATGGCTTGAAAATGTTCGTCGACTGTCTGGGGTTTGTGATTGGGCATGATGAAACAAAGTCGGACCAACCCTTTTGCGTACTGACCAAAGACGGATCGAGCATTTATCTTTTTGAACATGCCAAGCTTGCCAGGGAACACAACCCGGAGTTCAGACTTGTCACCAACACTATCGAAGAGGTGTATGAGAAGGTTTCCAAGTCCCATCCGGAATTTCTTCACCCCAACCTTAACAAGGTTACGCTTCGCCCATGGGGTGCCAAAGAATTCGCCTTGCGGGACGAACAGGTGTGTATCATCATTCAGCAATGGTGATACCATCTGGCACTGTTTGCCTTCGATCGGATTTTGTCTCAGGCAAATCGAATACGAACGATCAGCCCATCCAGAATCCCTGTTTGTTACAAGGGAAATTTCAGACATGCATTGCCCCTTGATACGACCCGGCATCAAACACTCCTGAGCACGAAGGCTACCCCTTGATATCCACCCTGCCCCACCGGCAAGCATCCTTTTCGGCCTCACGCCGGAACCTGTTGGCACCTGCAACGGCCCTGCCGACCTGCGTATCCCTACCTGAAAGGCATCCTTGAATTTTTTTATCAATTTAATCACTATTTGTATGTATAATAAAAAGTATTTTACATACATTTACGTAAGTAATTCAAGTTGCACACTATAAATTAATTATTCTTAAGGTGATGTGCACAGCACGAGCCTTAAAAAAAGCGGGTTGGCCCAAAAATCCCGCGGGCCAGGCGTTGGGCATGCGGGGCGAAGCTTATGGGATTTTTTGCCCTTTTTTGCCTACTTTTTTGGGCATGCAAAAAAGTAGGATACGCTGCAAATAGAGTAATATTAAGGCCTTTGGAAATAATCGGTACTATCACGCAACTTGAATTAAGTAATACCAAAATCACCAAACAGTCATTGCAGATGAAGGGGACAAACCTCGGGGAATTCGAAGAACTGGTACTGCTCACCGTTGCCGCGTTGATGGACGAAGCCTACAGCGTGGCCGTCTGTGACGAGCTGTCCGCACATACGGGCCGGTCGGTGAAACTGGGTGTGGTGCATGCGGTGCTCAACCGGCTGGAGGAGAAAGGATTGGTGCAAAGCCAGCTGGGCGAAGCCACCAAAGCCCGGGGCGGCAAACGCAAACGGCACTACCAGGTCACGGTGGCGGGAAAGGCGGCGTTGGTCCGCACCAAGGAAGTACGCGACCAGTTGTGGGGGCGCATACCCTCGCTTGTCTGGAAAAACGGATAACATGAAACAGCAACGCCCACACCATCCGCCCGCCTGGGCCCAGCGGTTTGTCGAGTGGTATTGCAAGCCCGAACTCGCCGAGGACCTGATCGGGGATCTCAACGAGTACTTCGAACGGAATGTGCAATCCCTCGGACCGCGCCGCGCCCGGTTGATTTACATGATCGACGCCCTCAAGTTCTTCAGAAGCTATACGGTACGAAGACCGACCCTTGTTCACCTTTTCATCAACTGGATCATGATCGGAAGCTACATCAAGACATCGACACGCAACCTGCGGCGCAACAAGCTGTTCTCGTCCCTCAACATCGTCGGCCTGGCCATCAGCATGTCTGTCGGGCTGCTGCTGATTGCCTTCCTGCTCGACCTGCGTTCGTACGACCGGTTCCATACGAACGGGGATCGGATCTACCGCATCACCAATGTCGTCACGTCCGACCGCGAACAAGGCACCAAGTATGCCACCACCTCCCTGAAGACCGGAAGGCTGATCCGGGAGAAGGGGTCCGGCATCGAGGAAGTGGCGATTGTGCGCAACGACTTTTCGCAGGATGCCCGGGTGGGCGACAACATCCTCCCCCTCAAGGGTTTCTGGGCCGAGCCGTCGCTGTTCCGTATATTCACCTTCCCCATGCGGGAAGGCAATCCCGACCTGGCGCTGAAAGACCCGTATTCGATCGTGCTCACCGAGACAGCCGCCCGAAAGCTGTTCGGAAACACACCCGCGCTGGGCAAGACCATCCGGTTTGATACGCTTGAGTACCAGGTAACCGGTGTCATGCAGGACGTCCCGTTCTTCTCGCACCTCAGCTTCGAAGCCCTGGTGTCGCTGTCGACAGCCCGGCAGCTCCACACAAACGACAAGGACTTCGAAAAATGGACCAACATGGGGACGAATTACGTGTACCTGCTGCTGCCGCCGACGGCCGACAAAGCCAAGGTTCAGTCGCAGCTCGACGCCATTGCCCGGCAGGAAAACCTTCCCGGGGAAAACACCCGGATCCGCCTGGAACTTTTGCCATTGCATGAGATCGTGGTTGGGGAGAGCCTCCACCGCTCCGAGGGAGGGCCCGACTCCATAGGACCCCACATGCCTCCGGTGGTGCTGTGGATACTGGGCGGGCTCGCCCTGGTGGTGCTGCTGTCGGCGTGCTTCAACTACACCAACCTTTCCATTGCCCGTGGCATGCGCCGCTTCAAGGAGGTGGGGGTACGCAAGGCCATCGGCGCCGGCAAAAACCAGATACGCCAGCAGTTCCTCACCGAGGCGGTCCTGATTTCGCTGGCCGCCCTTCTGCTTTCCTTCTTCCTGTTCCTGTTCCTGCGGCCGCAGCTGATCAACCTGGCCCCGGAGATGCAGCGAACCGTAAAGCTTGAGCTCACGCCGGTGATGGTGGTCTGCTTTGTCGCTTTCTCGATGACTGTCGGGGTGATTGCCGGCCTGTTGCCTGCCCTTTTCTTTTCCAGAGTCGGCGCGATCCAGGCTCTCCGGAACGTATCGTCGGTGAAAGTATACACGCACGTGCCCCTCCGGCAGGCACTGGTGGTGATCCAGTACACGTTTACCCTGATCTTTATCACCACGACCACCGTCGGCTATGTGCAGTACAGGAACATCCTTGCCTTTGACCTGGGATTCAACACGGCCAACATCCTGAACATCGACATGCAGGGCAATCCGCCGGATGTGTTCCTCAAAGAACTGAACCAGATACCGGAGGTGACGGGGGTCTCGCGGTCATTGATCATCACCAGCGTGGGCAACGCCTGGGGCGGCTTCATGAAATACAAAGACTCGCGCGACTCGGCGCTGGTCCTGACCAACCACGTCGACCAAAACTACCTGGACCTGCACGAATACAAGCTCATTGCCGGGAGCAATTTCAAGGAGCGCCCCGCGACAGCCGCCGCGGCCCGGGAGGTGATTGTGAACCAGAAGGCATTGAAGCGACTGAACATCGGCAACAACGATCCCCGGCAGGCCATCGGGCAAGAGATCACCTTCCGCAGTTTCAACGGCACCCGCACGATGACCATCGTGGGCGTGATGAAAGACTTTCATTATGGCAAGGTAGACGACCTCATCGAGCCGGCGGCTTTTATACCCTGGACGCCCGGAGACCGCGCCATCCTCAATGCCAGGATCCAAAGCACGGACCTGCCGGCAACGATGGCCAGGATCGAGTCGGCCTGGAAAAAGATTGACCGTATCCACCCGTTTGAAGCCAAATTCTATGACCAGGAAATCGAGGAGGCCTACAGCGAATTCTCCACGATGATCAAGATCATCGGCTTCCTTTCCCTGCTTGCCGTTTCGATTGCATCGCTGGGACTGTTCGGGATGGTGGTATTCACCACCGAGACCCGCCGGAAAGAGATCAGCATCCGCAAGGTGATGGGTGCCAGTGCAGGCAACCTCATCTACCTGCTGAGCCGTGATTTCCTGTGGCTGCTGTCGATAGCGACGCTCATCGCCCTGCCGGTCACGTACGTCTTCTTTGAAAACGTGGTGCTCATGCGCTTCCCCTACCATACGCCCGTGCAAGTCGCCGAGCTGGTGGCAGGCCTGCTGGCGGTGCTGCTGATCGCCTTCGGCATGATCGGGTCGCAGACGGTCAGGGCCGCGCGGAGCAATCCGGCGGAGGTGCTCAAGAGCGAATAGGGTTACGCTTTGATTGCCTTCGAAGGCTTCTGAATCAGACAACACACCGGGAAATTGTATTTACTCCATCGAATCGTTTCCAAAACCCCAGGTTGGCAGATAACTCATCAACCTGGGGCTTGTATTTGCGCTTGCCAGCTACTATGTATCCCGTTAAATGTCATACATAAATACCATCTGCATCTGATTGGCTTTGTCAATGAAGAACGCATGACAGATGACCAGATGAAGGGACTGGGCGGCCTGGGCAATCGACGCTTCCAAAACTGAGGGCTCCTGATCCAGACTACCAATGGAAATCAGTTTCAAAGCGACGTCATTTCCCTGTCCTTCAATATCGGTATATCCAAGTGTAATCAGAACTTCGTCCGATTGTTCGAGGTATTCCACTCCAATGCTTTTAGCCGAGTGGTTGGGTAGATTGGCAAACGATTCGACCTGTGTGAACACCGCATCAAAGGAACCATGGCTGGCAGTGCCACGGAAGATTTTGAATTTTTCATGTACTTGCTCTTGCATGGGTAGCTAATGTGTTAAAAAGTGATAGGTTAGAGTAACAAAAAAAACCAGAAAGCGAAAAGTTAAAATGTATTTCTCGGTTAATCAACTCCTCTCTGAAAAGAATATTCTTCTTGATCACTAATTCACGTTGTGCACCAAGTAGGTTTGTTTTCAAGTCCTTGCCTTTCTCTCTTTGTACCAAAAAGGGACATCGAACGAGGGTTTTCACCCGGGTATGTGACACACAGACCAGGATAACTGAGGTAACCGTCCTGGCCAGGCAAAGAAGCCCACGCACTTTTTGACTCGCGGGTGCTTCGCACTGCTCCTGGATGATCCGATTGCACAACCTGAACTAATCACGAGGAAAGTGCAGGTGGCTTGCTTTGCAAGGATACTGTGACACTTGGTTAAAGACCATGCAATGACCCGATGTTACCTGCCGGAGATAACCGGTTGCCTGTAGCCAACCAAGGAAAGATCGTTACAGAACCCACCGGTAAACTATTGCTAGTGTAAAGAAGCTAAACCCCTATCGGGAGGCTTTGTTTCCAAATGGGTAAGAAATCAGAAAAGCTTTTCAATTGATTCCTATATTTGAGCGTTTTCCAAACGGTAGCTTTATCGTCATGAATCAACCTACGGACATCTGGATCAAAACCGGCTATGAAATGTTTGCCCTGGCCGGTGAAGAAGGTTTGAAAATCGAAGTTCTCGCCAAAAGAGTGGGCATCAGCAAGTCTTCCTTCTACCATCACTTTGCGGATATTGAAATCTTTGTGGACCTGCTCTTGCAGTTTCATTTGCAGCAATCGCGAATCATTGCCGCCAAAGAAAAAAAGGCGGCCAGCATTGATCCCGAACTCATCGACATCCTGGTGGAACACAAGACGGATCTGCTCTTCAACAGGCAGTTACGCATCAACCAGCAGCACAAACGCTACAAGGAAACCCTTGACCAGGCCAACCAGATTGTTGGGAATGAATTCATACGCATTTGGGCCGAAGACCTGCAATTGAATCTTTCCGCTTCACAGCTGGAAAGCCTGTTTGAACTGGCCCTGGAAAATTTCTACCTGCAGATCAACGCCAGCTCGCTTACCCATGCGTGGCTCTGTGCCTATTTCAGGAATCTGAAAAGAATTGCGAGCACATTTGCCTGATCTCTGGACGGAAGCGTCTAAAATGGCTCGACCGTGATCCTTACTTTTGCTGAACCATACCATTGCTGGTTCAGCTCATGACACACAAATTTCAGAAATCCTACTTACTGTTTACGGCCCTGGTGGTAGGCTCGTTTGGTCCTGTTTTCTTTTTTGGTTCGATGCTTGCCACTGCCGAACCGGCCCGCTGGTCGCTTGACCTGTTGAGCTGGCCGGTGGACGGCACGCAAACGTATGCTTCCGCCACCACCCGGTTTTTGTCGGCCCTGACCGGGGGCTTTCTATTCGGCTGGGGCGTCTGCATCGGGTGCCTCCAAAAATGGGTATACGACCTGGCACCCGAAGGGGTGCGCCGGTCGGTAGTGGCCGGACTGCTGGCCTGGTTTGTTCTGGACAGTGCGGGCTCGGTGGCATCGGGCAATGTATCCAATCTCTTTTTCAACGTCCTGGTTCTTTTGCTTGCCGTAGGGCCGCTCTGGAAACCAGCCACTGCCAACAACTTTTCTTCTTCCCCCACCACCGCACCATGAAAAAGCAACCTGTACTTGCACTTCTGCTTATCGTCCAAACCCTGGGTTTAGGCATATATACGTTCCTGGCATTCAGAAACGAAGGGGCCGACCTGTTTCAAGTCTTTCTGTCTGACATTACCGCGTTAGGCTGGAACGGCCAATTCAATCTTGACTTCAGCTGCTACCTCACGCTGTCCGGACTCTGGATCATGTGGCGAAACAAATTTTCGGTCACCTCGGTCCTCTTCGGACTGGCCGCCGCAATTCTGGGGATCATTGCTTTTGCCCCCTACCTGCTGCTTTTGTTGGTACGGGAAAACGGAGACCTGAAGAAAATTCTGGTCGGCAGCCGATACGACTGACAGACAGGTCCTGTGGGGTCATCTGAAATAGCGGTCACAATGCATTGTTCAGCAGCGCGGCCCAGTTTGAGAAAACGGTTGATCGGGCAGCGGACTTTTTGAAAAACAAGCCAGTCAAATAAGCAGGACAGCTTGCCAGCACAAAGGTGCGCACCTGACTGGCAAGCCGTTGGAATGTGAACCAAACCAAATCCCCGCCGGCATTTACGTCCCGGAAGACAGAAGAACGACAGGTAACTCTCCCCTGTCAGCGAAGGGTTGTATCAGGCCTGCCCGGTGCCTTGGCATTCATCAGTCGTGCCGGAGATGGACAGCAGGCTTGCATTGCATTGGAAAAAATGACTATCTTACCTTTGTTGCGGCAAAACCTTTTCCAATCCCGTGCGGCTCCGGAAGCGGGGCAAGTAACGATCCGTTTTTTCAAGCCATGGCAGAAAGTATTTTTCCCTACCAGTTACTGGTCAGAACCGCTTTTGTCGAACTGTATTTCCATCAGCACATGGGTTTCATCCATTGCCATGTGCTTCCCGAGTTCCGCTCACCGATGACCGAACGACTGAACGCCGAGATTGTCAGGCACCTGAACAGCACCCAGGCTACCGGCGTACTGATGGACCTGGCTGGCCTGGCCGACTTTGAAACCATTCTTGTAGAGTCCGAAAAGGTTACCACCGTGCAATCACACTTGAAAAAGATCGCCTATTATGGCAACAGCTACACCTTGCAAACGCCCGGAGTCCAGGCGGTGATTGCCTTCTTCTCCCAATGGTACCAGGTCAGGTGCTTTGCCAAGTTTTCCCAGGCCGAAGCATGGCTTTGCCAGCCAGCTGCCTGAATCACACCTGAGAAAAAGCCGCGGGAACCAGGAACGTACGGGTAATGGTAGACAGGATTTTTGAATCACTGTATTCGGGCATCGAACTGATCTGTTTCCACTCCGGATCCGAGCCGAACTTCTTCCAGTTCTGGTCATGCTCGTCCATGTTGTCAAACACCAGCATGTAGGTCAGGTTCGGCAGATGCGAACCCAGCAACGCCTCGCCAAAGAAAACCGGCGTCAGGCCCACCCGTTTGAAAATGGCGATCTCGCCGGCTTCATTGAACATCTCTATTTTCTTTTTCCCGGTGGTTTCGCTCGGGCTTTCGTAGCGGCGCAGCTCAAACAAACGCGGCTTTTTTTCCGGCACTTCCAGGGCGGGCATCTGCGCAAAGGACTTGAACAACGAGCTCTCGATACGTTCGTAGGCCGGCTCGGCGGCTGTTGCATTCAGATACGGCGCGGCCGCCTGCAGATACGCGGTATCTTTGGCCAGCTTTTGGGGCACCTCGGCAAAGTCGGCCAGGGAGGCATGCGGAATCAATGCGAACAGCCGGGTAAAGCCTTCGGGCAGGTATTCGGTAAACACCCCGATGGTCTTGCTACCGATCCGGTTCAATGCCGGGATGGCCGCCTGCTGGAAGTAGTCTTCCACCAGCTTGCGTTGGCGTCCGTTTTTCAAGGTATAGGTACGCAGCTCATAAAACTCGAAGGCAGCCTTGGGTTGCATGGGCGCACCTGCCGCAGCCTCACTCACCTGTGGCGCCAGTGTCGCGGCGGTACCGGTGACCAAAGCGGCCTGTATAAAATCACGTCTTTTCATGGTACACATTCGCGGATTTGTGAAAAAATTTTGTAGCTGCAATATCACAAATGCCCCGTAAGGCACCAAACACTCCGCACGCATTTTCGGACTCATTCCATTGCCTGCCGCAGCAACGGCTTGCCCGGATCGTACATGCAGGTACAGGTACACTGCACCACCCCTCCTACAGGTTGACCATCTGTTATCAAACAACCCGGATCACGCAGGCAACGGTAGCCGACCGTTTGTCAAAGTCCGGTTTGAAATGAGGGACGCAACGGTTACTTTGCCCTCCTGGGTACCGGTAATACATACCAACTCCGGTAAAGACCGACAGACCAACGCTTGACAACCATGAAAAACAAAACCCGATTAGTCTTTGCAATAGTGGCATGCCTGCAAGTCACGTTATGTTTTGCCCAAAGGGAACCGCAGCTTTTTGAACCGGAAACCATCTCCAACGGCGGGATTTTCGGTCTGACGCTGTCGCCCGATTCGAAGATATCCCTTTGGGTAAGCTCCCGTGGAAAGCGGGACACCTTACGCATCATGGAATCCAGGAAAGTGAATGGAAAATGGACCGCCCCTGCGGTTGCCTCCTTTTCTTCCGCCACAGGCGAATGGAAAGACATCGATCCTGTCTTTTGCCCCGACGGCAAAACCGTTCTTTTCCAATCCAACCGAACCGGAAACCGAAGTCCCGAAAGAAAAGACTTTGACATATGGGCGGTTACACTGACAGACACAGGCTGGGGGAAGCCTTACCACCTCGGCAATGCAATCAACTCCGAAGCATCGGAATCGTATGCCTCCATGACCACCAGCGGAACAATCTATTTCATGAAAGACAATGAGGACGGCATCGGAACATCCGATATCTATTTCTCAGAATACAAGAATGGCAGCTATCAGAAACCGCAAAACGCAGGCCTGCCCATCAACACTACCGAACGGGAGTCAAACCCCTTTGTTTCACCGGCCGGGGATTACATCATCTATTTTTCATCTGACAAGAACGGATTCGGCGAGGTGGACCTGTACATTGCTTTCAAAACGAACGGCCGATGGACAACCCCAAAGAACCTGGGCAAGCCGATCAATTCACCGGTCGCGGAGTTTTGCCCCTTTGTGCATACAAAAGAGAAAAGACTTTATTTTTCCAGGCAGTCCAAACAGGGGGACCGGTTCAAAGAAGATACCTATTTCATTCTGTTTGATGCAAAGAAGTACAAATGAAACGATCCTCAGCTGGCGTTGGATTCCTGGCTACGGGCCGCCTGGCAAAAGTATGCTGCCGTCCGGTCTCAACAGTCAAAACTGTTGGCAGGGTAGTTGTCGCGTCGACCTAGTGCCTGTGTGACACCATTCAATGAAATACATTCCCGAAGAATGAACTGTCTTCTGGTGAGTGTGTTTCATTTGAGACGAATCTCGCCAGGAAAAATCGCACGGATGCAACGTGGCAATACCATGTATCGCAACCTGACTATTTGATAATAATCTTGCACGTAGCGATGCCTTTGTTTGTCTTGAAGACAATCAGATAGACCCCGGTCCCTTTGCCCGACAGATCGATTTGCTCCCTAAGATCCGTGGGGGCAACACGCTGACTGTGGATCGTCTGGCCCAAATGATTATGAATCGCGATTTGTTCTACCTGCACCGGTGCCTTTGAGTAGTCAACGGTAAAGATCCCTTCGGTAGGGTTGGGAGAAACAACAATGGCTTGCTGCCATTGTGGCTGACCGCTTGCAGAGGGTTTGATATTCAACTCTGCATCACTGATGGCCGTTCCGCCAGGAGTGGTCACACGTATTTTTCCAACGGTTACCCCAGAAGGTATGATTACCACCAGTTCCGTTTCGGTAGCCGAAACAATCGTAGCCGCAATTCCATTGATAGCAACCGCATTGTCAGTCAGCATAGTCTGGTAGTGGGTACCCCTGATGGTGAGCTGCTCACCAACCTTCGCAGAGTCGGGTGTGAAACTACGGATGGTTGGGGCAAGGAATACAATACCTCGTTCATTGAGCTGATTACGATTCTCTATTACAAGGGGGACGTCATACATGACATTGGTGGTGGTATTGGTCCGTATTGGCTCGTTGTAGTCAAAGATGATGTCGGCAAAGTTTTCAATGCGGGCTTTCTCGCCTAAACCTGCTTTGGGTTTAATCGAGAACTGGACAAAACCGTTGCTTCCTTTCTGGTCACGGGTCGAATCGGGCAGGTTGATGTTGTTGAATGTCCAGGTCAGCACCGGACGCCCCTTACCGCTGACATTGAACGAGTATTTGTGCGAAGCGGCTCCGAGTTGCAGGCTGGCAATGTCCAGATTATCAGACAAGGTGTCAATGATGGTAGCGGTATAGGCATAATCGGTACCCGTGTTTTGGAAGCGGACGGTGTACTTGAGCTCGCTATCGGTTGGGGTATAGTGCTCACTGGTCGTACCTGCCGGCGAAACCAGCTTGTCGTTAGGGTCGAACGAATCGATGATGGGCAGGCAGCTGATCGCCACTTCGGGTTCGGCATCATCCTGGGGCAGCACATCGACAAATCCCTTGCTGACCACATCGCTGGCAGTGGCCACACAGCCTTCAATGGTCAGGTTGCTCTGAGATTTGCGCGGGTGGCCGGGCCGCTGGTCGGCTTCCAGGCGAATCGTCTTTCCACTGGCCGGTACGCGCAGCACCAGGCTGTCACCGGCGGCCAGCTTGTAATTTTTGCGTAACGAGAGCTGGGCATCAAGCAAGACGCGGAATTCGGCACTATCGGCCATGGCGGCCCGTCCGGTGTTTTTAATCACCAGCCGGACCCGTCCGTTCTCGATGCACTTTCCGCTCAGGGCAATGTCCGAGTTATCCCAGGGTGAATCCGGGGGAAGTGTATAACTGTTGGCAGGCGTGATCCATACTTTGGTGCAGGCCGTTAGTCCGCGGATGGACGGATTGTCACACACAACCGAATCGGTAATCCGGATCGCGCCGCACTGACTTTCGGTTAGCGTTCCTACGGAAAAAACGTAATTCTTCCGGGCGTCCTGCGTATAAGGCACACTGGCAGACACCAATACGACTTCGGGAGGCAACTGCACATATACTTTGGCATCAGTAGCCGCAGCGCTGCCCGAATTACAATAGACAATGCTGGTTTGGTTGGTAAAACAACGCCGGCGGCGGTCAGATGTCACACTGGTAGTTAGGAAAGGGCGTAAGATCACTTGATTCCCAAAGTCATTGCCTGTACTGAGGTTGCCATAAGTCTTGAAGGTAACCGTGGGAGGCTCGGATACCGCCGGACAGCGCTGGGTGATGAGCCGGGCATTTTCCGCGTCCAGTCGTTGTTTCAGTACGTAGCTCCCGGTATCTACTTCCAGGGTATACTTGCCGGTACTGTCGGATAGGCTGTAGTATGAGCCCGGCTCTGCCACCACCACTACATTGGGGAGTGGTTCTTCTCCTTCGTTTTGCTTGCAATCGCCGTTTTTGTCGTGATAGACAATGCCCTCGATCCGGTTTAAATTTCGATGGGGCTTGGACTGAAACAATTGTAAAGTGAAAACATTGACCAGCAGACCGGATGTAGTAAAATCATTCCTTCCTCCCATTCGTCCTCCCAGGTAAATGCATTCATCTGTATTAATTATTGCATTTGTATCATACCACATTCTGGCTGGAGGCTCAATGTTCCATTGAGTGGGTTTTCCGGATAGTATGGAATAAGAGTAAAAATTATTTCCAACCCCATAACAAACATCATTTACTACTGACAAATACCTCAAATCATCGAATAAATCAGGCTTCCAACTAGTCAACCGCCCGGAAGAAAGATCAATAGAACATAAAGCTGTCCGCGGCTGACTGGCAACTTGATTATAAGATCCGGCCACATATAACATATTATTAATCAGCGTCATTGCGTTAACCCGACCACTATATGTCTCATGAAAGGGAGAAGCAGACTCCAGATTGGGGTTCCAGTTGGTGACCTTGCCGCTAGTTTTAAAAATAGAGGCCAGACCATTCCTGACTTGACCATTTACTTGGGTAAACTGTCCTCCTATGTATACCTGGTCCCTTAAGAGAATAATTTTAGTAGGTCCCAGACTATTCGTTTCTGGGTTCCATGTGGTTACTTGTCCGGTCTGGATATAAATCGCTGCAAGGTTTTTCCGGTCACTCTGCCCTACTGTTGAAAAGAAACCACCCACATATAAAGTGTTATTCTCGATAATCATATCATTTATTATTCCTGGCCCACTTCCCGGTTCGCTGATATAATTCATTTTGACATTTGGATTCCAGTCTGTCAACTGTCCAGTGATAACATCAACAGTTGCCAGACTATTTCGCTCCTGATCATTGATTTTCGAGAAACTGCCTGCCACATAGATCAATCCATTTGAGAGCAGGAGTTTGGAAACACTTCCATTGCCCACCGCCGGGTCCCAATCTGTAACGGTATGTGTAGCCAGATCAATAGCAGCCAGGTTTTTTCGCAAATGCCCACTTCCGCTACTGAAATGTCCTCCTGCAAACAAAGAATTATCAGAGACAGCCAGGCAAAATACACCGCCATCCAGGTGTGAGGTCCATTTGTTCTCACCTGTAGTTGCATCAATGGCAAAAAGTATATTGGGGCCGTTAAGTTCCAGAAAGCTATTTCCCACATAAACCGTATTTCCTCTTATATCAAAATTAGCATCACTGATAACAGGTACGTTTACCGGGAACCAGGATAGCAATTGATGGGTAGCCAAATCCAGTGCTGCCAGGTTCATTCTTTCCTTTCCTTCCACTTGTGAAAACCATCCCCCCAAGTAAAGCCTATCATTGGTTACTTTTATATTATACAACCGGCCTCCAATTTGAGGGGTCTTCAAACTGGCTTTGCTCGTGGTCAAGTCTATCGAAAGGATTTGGTTCATTGCATCAAAAGAGGTAAATCCGCCTAATAGATACAGTGTATGATCAGCAATATCTATGTCTTGTATACTACCCCACAAAAGAGCATCCCTGATCGCAACATTGCTAAAATCTATAGTCCAGTTAATCCGTTGCCCGGTTTTCAAGTCGAACAGTCCTATGTTTGGCTTGGGTTGTTCCTGTGCTGCAGTATAATGCCAAACTAAGTAGATCCCATTGTTGGCAACAAGCATGTTCTTAACCATTCCGTCAATAGTCGGTGCCCAATCCGATAGCTGTTGTGTTTGTATATCAATGGCGGCAATTTTATCTTTCGGTTTTCCATTTACCGAGAGTATACCGCCTGCCAAGTACAAAGTAGCCCCATTTCGAACCATTGTCGTTATATGGCCTCCCTCCCATAAACTTACATCCACTTTCCAGTTCAGGTCCAGCGAATGATCGGCATATATATGTGCCAATCCCTTTCGGGCGACACCGTTAATCTCGGTAAAGGGGCCTGCAATGTACCACCCGCCATTTCCGTCTTCTACCGCAGCACTAACCCATCCTTTGAGCCTGAGTGAATTGTTCTGCACCAATCTGCCATCTGCCGTAGCAAGCATGGCGCCCCCTCCGGTAAACTGGCCTATGCGCGTGAAATTGCCTCCCAGGTAAACCCGGTTTCCTCCCTTGGCAATGGTTCTTACTTCGCCATTGGTTACCCATATCACAGAATCCGCTTGTTGTGCAAATGCAACATATTGGAGAAGAGAAGTAAAAAGGAAAAGGGAAAAACGGTGGAAAAGCCTCATAGGTTAACGGATAAAAGCCATAATCGTCTATTAATTCTTTAAAAGTGAAATAGTAACCATCTAATTCGGGGGTTTGTATAAAAAATATTGCACACAGGCAATCCATCTGCAAGCAGAGCCAACTAACCAAAGGACTGTTTAGTTTACCTTTGGTGTTCCATTGTGTATGGAATAGTAGATTGGCTGGTAACGAGCCATTCGACAGACATTGGAACAAAGGAAGCTGATAGCGAACACTTCCTAGTATAAATTTGTAAATCAGATGACAGGTATTGGTTTTTTCTTTGGTTCACCGATTACAACCATAAACCAACAAAATCGCTGGTTTCGGGACTTTGTACCCAGGCAAAACCGGAAGCAAAATGATAGCCAACAGGTCACTCACCAAAGCGACCCTGGCTGCAGTCATCGATCAATGTGAGCCGTATACCACTCATCGCCTTCACGTACAGGGAATCAGATCGGGTGCCTGTCCATGCATCGGTACTTTTATTTTTACTATTGCCACCCAAACGATGGTGCCCGACGGCGGCCAAACACGACAAAGCCGGAAAGTGCGGTCAACTTTGACCCATTACCCGCTACTTCAAAACAATTGGCAAAGGGATGAACAACAAAGCCTTGGTAAAACTTAGCAACCTCAGCGGAAGCAACGGCAATGCTCCTGAAGACAAAACAAGAGGAAAGGGAGTACCTGCACCAGCCAAGGTTCAGTGCAAGTGACAGAAAACAGGAACTGTTATGTCCATACACCAGCAAGGGCAATGAGTCGTTTTGTATTTCTCCGACTACCAGCGTTACGGAAAGATTGGAAGCCAAGCCCCAATGGTTCCTGTTTTCAACCGCGCAAAAGTTCCGTATATTCACAGGCCGATGGCAATTGAAAACATCCTGGCACAAACAAGAAAATGTACGAGCAGGTAACAAATCACATAGCAAAGATAATCAACCTTGACAAAGATGAAATCCAGCATTTCATCGGCAAGTTGCAACTGAAGCAATTTGGCAAAAAGGAGATGGTATTGCAAGAAGGGAGTGTGTGCAAACATTCGCACTTCATTAACAAAGGCTGCCTGCGCTATTTTTACAATGTGGACGGACAAGAGAATACCGGACAGTTTTTCTTTGAAAACAGCTGGTACACCGACTACGAAAGCTATATTTCAGGCAAGCCCTCCAGGCAGAACATCGAAACACTTGAAAAATCGGAGCTGATCCTATTAGCCAAAACGGATCTGCACCAGCTGTTCATCGACATTCCGAAATTTGAAAAATTCGGACGGATCATGGCTGAAAATGCCTTTCTGGGATTACGTTACCGGAATGAGATGCTGACCAACCAGACAGCGGAAGAAAGATACCTGAATCTTATTACTGAGAGACCGAAAGTATTTGAACGCATTCCCCAACATTACATTGCCTCCTACCTGGGTATCAAGCCTCCTTCCCTGAGCCGCATCCGGAAAAGAATTCTTGGCAACAGGTGATTTCTTAACCTGGGTGAACATCAGACAAAACCGGTTGACCGAACTTTGCACCGTAAACTTTAGCAACCATTTAAACGGTACAAAATGAAAAAGTCAGTTGCAATCCTTGTCGTCACCCTAACCTGCCTTGTCTCGCACGTGGCAAAGGCACAAACACAACCCGAAACCAAAACGAAACTTCCCGTGTACGGAGAAATTGGCTTAGGCTTCGGGCAAACGCTATTCTTTGGCGATATGAAAGGCCAGCTTGTCCAATCGTACGGGGGTAGTTTCGACCCAGGCACAGGTAACAACCTGATGATGGGTTTGTATGTTTCACCCGATGGCTGGAAGGGGCTTGGCATTGGTTCCCGAATCAAGGGGACATTCGGAACCTCGGTAAAAGGCACGAATGGCGACAGTTATATTTTCAATTATTACAACCTTGCCGTGACCGCCAAATACTATGCGTTCAGCAGAAAATTCAACAAAGGGCTGTACGTACGGGGAAGTTTTGGCTTTGGTCAGTTTACCACCAAACGCGTGAATGAAGCCGCCCGGCTGTACCGGCATCAATATGCCATCGGGACGTCCTGGATGGGTGGAGCGGGTTATACACTACCTTTCAAGAGGACAGCGCTGAGTTTTGAAGCAGAATTTGACTATTCCAACCGTAACGGAACCATTGACGGAAAAGGGGATGCAAGCTATCAGAGCGGACAAATAGGCGGCAACATTATCTTGTCGTTTTAATAAAAACCCCGATGCAAAATTCACATCCGGAGACACCCAGGATTGCATTGGTGCGGCGGGTTGCCGAAGCCGCAGCAATGCCTGTGGTTATTCTCCATTCCGGGCCATTACTTCAACTTCCCTGCGGTTCGAAGGCAGCCGGTGAAAATGCTTTTCGGTTTTTGTCCGCGGATCCGTTCAGGTAACACCGGGGCATCACATTCTTCTGGTATCCTGCCCTGGTTTACCCTGGAACCGCCACGAGACAGGCATAGAAAACCCTTTGGTCTGACAAACCTCCCTAGTTTGGCTTAAGCTGCCCTTTTCTATGAACATACCCGAACCAATCAACGATCCCATGGCCAGCCTGGCCCCAAACGGAGGATCGAATCCTGTCAAATTACAGCCAGACATTTGTATATTTACCCGTCAGACTTCCGGCACAGCAGCATTGCCTATCCTTCAATCCTTAACCCTTAGCTTGATGACACCAACCACCCGGCTTCTGGAAGACAGCCTGCTCGTTAGCTGGAACGACCGGGATGCCGGTCACCGGCTGGCCGTCACCGGCATCCTTACCTTTCCTATCCAGCACCCATGACCTTTTACCAACACGAAATCGAGCGGATACGCCAGGCCTGTTACGCCAATACCCGGCAGCTGAATACGGTTATCGGCATCCGCCATTACATCAACCAGCACCTGGACCAGGACATTTCGCTGGACCGGCTTTCGCAGCTGCGTTATACATCCAAGTTCCACCTGCTGCGTCTGTTCAAACGTTACTACGGCCAGACACCCCAGCAATACCTGACCGGCAAACGCATCGAAAAAGCCAAGGAGCTCCTGGGCCTGGGCCTGAGCGTCACCGAAACGTGCTTTGACGTCGGCCTGGAAAGCCCCAGCTCGTTTTGTACCCTGTTCAAATCGCGGGTGGGGCTCACCCCTACTGAATTTCAAAAAAGAGCAACTTTCACAAAGCCGGTCTGAGCCCGATTCCGGAACTTTGCCCCCGGACCTTCACACACAACCCCATGAAAATACACGTAATCAGCATCCCTGTCCGGGACCAGGAAAAAGCATTGCAGTTTTACACCGGAACGCTGGGCTTCCTAAAAAAAATCGACGTGCCCCTGGGCAACGACAGCCGCTGGCTGACGGTAGTGAGCCGGCAGGATCCCGATGGCCCGGAAATCCTGCTGGAACCCTCCCCCAACCATTTCGAACCGGCACAAACCTACCAGAAGGCACTTTGGGAAGCGGGCATCCCCTGCACCCAATTCAGCGTAACCGATGTGCAGCAGGAATACGAACGCCTGCGTGCCCTTGGCGTGGCGTTCAGCATCCAACCTACGGCCATGGGAACGGTAAAAATTGCCGTGTTCGATGATACCTGCGGAAACCACATCCAGCTGGTGGAAATGCGTTGAACCAGCGCCGCCGGAGATACCCGGGCATGCGCAGAAACAGCGGATGGATGAGCCAGAATCTGGTAAGCAAACCCAACCAATAGTGGAGATGGTTCGGGTCATTTGCGTGGCAAATGCCGCCATCCACTACGCGTACGGCAACGTATGACGGTTCCGGAAAGTGCAGATGGAAACCTGTGCCGGATTATAGGTGCAGAGTTCCCTGCGGGTCTGGTATCTTTTGTCCTTTTCCGGAAAATCCGTTGCGCGTGTGGTGCACACCCAACCCGGTAAGATGTCTCTTTCAATCGGCGTCAGGATGGATTGCGCATTGCCAGTAGTTGTACAACTCGATCATCCGGGTGAACTGCGTGTAATCGCCGGGCTTGATGAAGATGCCTTGCGGGCTGATCGTTGATTACGCGCGTTGGATAAATTCGGAATGAACCTGCGTCGAAAGAAAGATGAAAGGGATGCCTTTCAGCTTGATCTGGTGCTCTTCCAGAATCGTTTTGAAACTGATTCCATTGTTGACCGGCAGGTTGGTGGAACACAGGATCAGGAATGGCTTTTTTTCGGTGGCACTCAAATACGAAAGAGCATCAAAAAAATAACGCTTCCGTGCAACCCTATGCCAGCATTGTGCATCTACTGGAGAAGACAGTTCCCACGAACACTTTTTCACAACGTTTCCACGACACAACCTTTCTGACTATGAAAAAACTGCTCCTTTTGCTCGCATTGCTGCCCGCCTTCGCACTGGCCCAGACCCGGATAGACGCCCGGGAAATCATCCGTCTGATCAACGAGGGCAAACCCGTCCGGTATGAAAACGCAACCATTACCGGCAAGCTGGACTTCACGCAGCTGGAGAACCGGAAGCTGCAAGTCCAGGGCATGCAAAAGCTACAGAAAGAGGTTCAGAAGCATTACATCAGCCGGGTGGAAGTACCCGTCACTTTTGTCGGCTGCACCTTTGCCGGCGATGTGATCGGTTATCACGCAGACAATACGGCAAATGAACTTTACCAGGCCGATTTCAGCGAAAACGCAACGTTTGAAAACTGCACCTTCCAGCAGGCCAGTGCGTTCAAATACTCCCATTTTGAAAAAGGGTTGTCCTTTGCCGGCAGTACGTTCGGCCAGCTGGCATTGTTCAAATACACCCGGCTTGCCCGGTATGCCGATTTCAGCCGGACCCGGTTTCGGAACGGAGCCGATTTCAAGTATGTGAAGTTTACCGAGGGTGTCACCTTCGCCCAGGCGACGTTCGAGGAGGACGCCGATTTCAAGTATGCTTCGTTTTCCGAAAAGAGCAGCTTGCGCAATGCCCGCTTCAAAGGCTTTGCCAACATGAAATACACCGCGTTTGACCGGGATACGGACCTGAGCGGCACTGCATTTGATGGAGGGGACGACTTCAAGTATGCCAAACTGGGCGGTCGTTCGTTTGAGCAGCAGACACGATAGGCTGTCATCCGCAACGGATTTTCGCATACCGGCAGGCTCCTTTTTCCAGGGGCGTGTGGCTGCCACCACACGCCCCTGATTCGTCTGACCTGTACAGCTTCGAAACTACCGGATTTTGTTTGGTGCCATACGCGCGTGCGAAGGTTTTACCTTTTTGAAAGATGCTATTTTAACGTGAATAATGGGCTATGTCAAATATAATTTGTTCATAATCAGCATTTAATACAATGTGCGAAGCACGAGCCTGTTTTTTACAAAGAGAGCCTCGCCCACTTCAATCGTGTTAGGTTGGGAAGGTGCGCTGGGATAAAAATCCCGCGGGCCTAGCGTTGGCTTTGAGCGGCGAAGCTTATGGGATTTTTTGCCCTTTTTTTGCCACCACACACAAGGCTGGCTCAACAAACTCTTGTTTGTTGCCCCTTTTTGGGCAAGCAAAAAGTAACATGCGCTACAAATAGAGAAATCTTCGGATGACTGAACCCCATAGTTAACGTTATTTTGTCCTCCCGCCGGGAACTTCGCGCATCCACAGCGGCGCCTCCGGTGGGAAGAACTGCGACTTTGCGCGAAGGTTTCTGCGAAAAGACCGCAACGTCAGGGCAGGTTTGCCCAGCCCCCGGCTGATCCGCTCTACCCAACTGTTCCGCCAATTCCTGCTGTTGGATTTGTTCGAGCCTCATCCAGGTTTCGTAGGCAGATTGGATGCGAACAGTCACCTCATTCCGCTTGGCTTCTTTCACAAGCAGCTTGACCACATTGTCCTTGTCTTTCTTAACCTCCAGTTGATCGAGCTGGTACTGGTTGCGCGAATGCCTGGCCTTGACCTGCTTGTATTCTTTCTCCACTCGTTTGAGCTGTGTGGTTCGTTGCTTGCAGGCAGGCTGGCTTTCCAAGTCGGTTTTTTGCTGCTGAATTTTTTGCAACTGTTCGCTCAACAAGGCTTTTTCTGTTAAGCGCAGTTGCTCTTCCTGAGCCAGCAGTTTGATGCGCTTTTGCATCTTGAAAAGCTGGTGGTTCAGACGGGCTTCATAGGCGAGCAGACGCAGGTATTCCTGTTTGTATTTGCGGATGTTCTGGGGTAGGGTACGACGGCGTGCCATAGTTGCAGTAAGGTTTGATTCGACTGGTTTTCTTGCTTAAAGATACAAAAAAAAACAGGATTGCTCCGACGTTGATCAAAACTCAGTTCACACCTCACTATCAACGACTTATACAGAAATCTGAAATTATTTTTAGTGCGTCGGTCATGTTCACCCCAAACACAGGCAGGGAATTTGCGTAGGGGCGAACCGATGTGTTCGCCCGGTTTGGTGCAGGCACGGATTGTGCTTGACCGAGCCTGCGGGAATGTGGGCGAACACACGGGTTTCGTCCCTACCCTTTTGGCTTTGACCAGGCATGTCTTGCGTTTGTCTGGCATTGGACAGGAATGAACTTTGTCATTCCGAAGCAGGAGGAATCGGGTCAATGCATTCGCGAAAGCTACCAGGATTTGTGCACCATACGCCAGATTCCTCCTTACGTCGGAATGACACGATTTGCGATGGCATTGCTCTTCCAAAAATTCTGGACTTCCCCTCTTGCTGTTGGCCCGACCGTCAGGCACAGTTGCAACCGATCAGTTTCCATCTTTTTTGGGCACCGGCATGTTTACCATTGGTGCGTTTGGTAATTAATGGAGTCTGTCCGGTTTTACAGATGCAGCCGGAAAGACACCGCTGCTCCTTGTTACCAAAGCTCCGGCGAGTTTGCACTGCCGGGCATTTGGGCTTCCGGACAGCCTCTTGCAGTTTATACCAACCCAATTCTCTTGTATGAAGAAAAATTACCCGATCAGTGCATTGCTTTTATTATTCAGCCTTTTGTTTTTACCCGCACACGCGCAAAAAAAGTATAGCAAAGGATACGTTGTCACTCTCCAGGGCGATACCCTGCAAGGCTTTATTGATGACAAGGACTGGAGCAAGAACCCGGACAAGATCCGGTTTACGAAAGAGCTTGCTCAGTCGTCGGTGACAACCTACCGTCCCGCCCAACTGCGCAGCTTTTACATTGAAGATACCCAGGATTACTACATCAGCTATATTGGCAAAGTTGACCATTCGCCGTTCCGAAGCAACCAGCTGCTGGAAGTGACCGATGATTCGGATTTCCTGGAAAAAGACCATACGGTCATTGATTCCGTGTTTTTGAACGTGTTTTCGGAAGGCGCCGTTTCGCTGTACTTTTACAAGGATGCGCAGCAGAAAGAACATTTCTTCTTCAAAAAAGGAAACGAATCCCCGCAGGAGCTCGTGTTTCAAAAATACACCCGCGACATGATGAACGGACAAAAGTTTGTCCGGGAAGTACGAACCTACCGGGGCCAGCTCCGGGAAGCGATGAATGATTGTGAAAAAGTGCACTCCGCCATCAGCAGGGCAATGTACACCAGGCAGGCACTCACACAGATTGTCAACACCTACAACGCGTGCTCCTCGCAACAATCGACCTACCAGAGAACCCCGGAAAGAGCACGCGTAACCTTCGGAGTGGTCGCAGGGCTTGCCCAGACCTCATTTTTTCAAACGTTCCGCGACATCGACCTGGACTATACCCGTAGCTATACGCCCATGGCAGGCGTTTCGGCTCAGTTTATCATACCCCGCAATCACAATTCCTGGTCTGCGTACGCTGACCTTTTCTGGAAGTATTTCCAAACAAAAGCGGCCATAACCCCGCAAAACACGTTTGAGCGAACCCTGAAGGTTAACCAGGCCAAAGCCAATTTCATGGTGCGGTACAGTGTGCCGACACAAGGTGTCCGTCCATTCATCAATGCGGGCGGTTCTGTTTCGTTCCTGATCCAGGCAAAAGGTAACATTCTCACCAACAGCGACAAGGACCCCGAAGAATTTGACAAAACCGTGCTGGGATTGGTGGGCGGCGGCGGAGCCAGTTTCAAAAACTATTCTCTGGAACTCCGTTATGAACAAACCAAGAGTGTCTTTTCCGGATTGGTAACCCAGACCTCGGAGCGTAACCTGTACCTTATCCTTCGCTACCACTTCAACTGATTCGTGCGGGGTATACACCCTGCAAAGTAGCCTATGTAGCCATTGGCAGCGAAACGGATTCTGGAGGTACTGATCTCAGCACCTCCAGAACCAGGAACGAAACGCCTGGCTCCAGGATTGGCCGACCAGCCGAAACCAGACCCCACCTGGCACAGGAATTACAAAGCAAGCAAGGGCCGCACCTGTCGGGTGCGGCCCTTGCTTGCCAATACCGTACTTCTTTCGAAAAAGATGCGGAATGCAGACAGACGCCAAGCGTCACGGAAGCTTTTCAGGTCCGTATCCTTGGCGGGCAGTGGCTTGCCGGTTTAATTTTAATGGGAAGAATCCGATTGCGGTACCGGAGAAGGCAGGGCGGCGAATATGGTTTCCAGCCGCTCCTGGGTATGCACGAGTTCGCTCTTGCCGGCGCCATAGTCGATGAGTACCGGAATAGATTTGTCAATGGACTCTTTTGCCACCATCAGGTGTGCGTCCTGCAAGGCCTTGGTCATGGCATGCAAACGGGCATAGTCGATCTGGAACTGTTTCATATGTTTAAACAAAGGCTAAGATTGCATTACTGAAAGTTACTAAATAATTCATAGATAATTTACAGGAAAGTGTAAAAAAATAGTTTTTTCAAGCCAATCGATTCGCAATGGCGACAATTTTCAACCAATCCGGTAGCTTCCCATGGAATACCGGCTCTCAGAAACACCCCGTATAGGAACACTTTCCTGGTGTGGTGGGCCGGCATCAGGGTTGGCCTGCATGCCCTGCATATGTGTTATACGATCACGGGTATTTCCGCGTTGCCGCAAAAAGCACCATTTCGATGAAGACTTTGGACACACACAGCCGGAACAGCCGCTTCCCCTACCCCAGTTGCTGGGCGTACTTGACAACCTTGTAAACCCTGCCGTTCAGATCGGCAATGGGGCTGTAACTTCCTTTGATCCGGACGGTCCGGCCATCGGCACCGATCCGTTCGAATTCGCCGCTGACAAACTGGCCTGCCTGCAGCGTTTGCCAGAAGTGTATATACGCATCGGATGAGGCTTCCTCGGCCCGGACAAACATGCGGTGGTGTTTTCCCTGTACCTGGTCCAGGGAGTAACCCATCAGGCGCAGGAAATTTTCATTGGCACCCAGGATCGACCCCTGCGTATCAAACTCTATGACAGCGAAAGCCCGGTCAATGGCCGTCAGCTGGCTCTGGCCGTCCAGCTCCAGCCGCTTGCGGTCGGTGATATCCTGAGCAAACTTGATGACCTTGATCACCTGTTGCTGGCTGTCCAGCACCGGTGTGTAACTGGCACTGAGCCATTTCTCCTCCCCTTGCCGGGTGAGGCGTTTGACTTCCCCCACCTGCGAGTGTCCCTGCTGCAAGGCTTTCCAGAAATCCGCATACGCCGGGCTCCGGACGTATTCGGGCTCGACAAACAGCGAATGGTGCCTGCCGGTGATATCGGACAGCGAATAGCCCATCAGCTTCCGGAAGTTCTCGTTGGCACCCAGTATCTTGCCTTCGGGCGTAAACTCAATGGTGGCCAGTGTCGTATTCACCGCCGCCGACAGCCCCTGCAATTCGACGCTCTGCCGGGTGATTTCCTCCTGTGAAGCGGAGAGTTCCTCCATGTTCTGCCGCAGTTCTTCCTCCTGGGCTTTGATTTCTTCCAGTTGCTGCTGGGCAGCTTTTTCGAGCTCTCTCTGCGCTGTGACGTCGGTGGCCAGCTTGACCACCTTGTAATACCGGCCCGCACTGTCGCGGACGGGGGCATAGGAAACCTGCAGCCAGACGGCGGCCCTGGCTTTCGACACACGCATCACTTCCCCGGTGAACGCCCGGCCGGCCTGCAGCTCTTCCCAGAACCGCACATAGTCATCGGTCCGGGCATATTGCGCATCCACAAACAGCGAATGGTGCTTTCCCTTGATTTCCTCCAGGGTATAGCCCATTGTTTTCAGGAAATTGTCATTGGCCTCCAGTACGTATCCTTTCATGTCAAACTCGATGCTGGCAAACGTATCGCTCACGGTGCGGAACGCCAGCAGCATGTTCTGCGCTTCGGTTTCCCGCCGGCGCACTTCTTCCTGGGTGGCGGCCAGCTCTTCCAGGCTCTGGCGCATTTCTTCCTCCTGGGCCTTGAGTTCTTCGGTTTGCTGGCGCATCTGTTCCATCAGCTGCCGGGTATGCTCGCTTACCTGCGTATCGGCAATGGTGGCGGCAATGCTTTCGCCTAGCTTTTCGACAAACCGTATCTGGTGCGGGGCGAACACGTGAAACGAGGCCAGTTCCACCACGCCGGTCACCTGCTCGTTGAGTTTCAGGGGCACCAGCATCAGCGCCTGCGGTGTGGCCAGCCCCAGCCCCGAGGTGATCTGCACATAGTTCTCGGGCACCTGCGTGATAAAGATCGTTTCCCTCTCCAGGTAGCACTGGCCCACCAGCCCTTCGCCGGGTGTGATCGTACGGGTGCGGTACTTTTTCCGCTCGTAGGCATAACAGGACACCATTTCCAGGGTGGTGTCCCCCTGGTTCTGTACCACGAACAGGCTTCCCTGGTTGGCACCTACGTACTTGACCAGTTGCGAAAGGATCGCATCAAACAATCCGCCGGCATAGGTATGCTTGTCGCGCAGGATTTCGGTAAAACGGGCCAGGCCTTCGCTGGTCCAGTTGCGTTCGGCTTCCTGCCGGGCAATGTACTGCATGCGTTCCCGCATGCTCAGCAAGGCGGTGACGATGGCATTCTTCTCCTGGCTGCGGGCCTGGTCTTCACTTTGCACCAGCAGGGCCGACTCCAGGTTGCCTTCCTCGATCTGCCGGATGAAGTGGGTGGCCTGCTGTGTCTGCTCCGCCAGCGACTGGTAGCTCAGCCGGGCCTGCCGCAGTTCGTTGAATTGTTTTCGGGTAAGGAGTGTGAAGGGGAAAGGCATGCGTGCAACGTTTTTGAGTAAAGGGTTGGGACGGTATTCAGACGGTATGCTAACGGCAGATGGTAACGTGGTTGCTCCGGACTGCTGCGGAAACAGAGCCCTTGTCCTGTGATTGCATGTGTTGCCATAGCTGTAGGTATGACATTCGGGAACGAGGCCTGGCGCCAGGCTGGTTCTGTGCCAGCTCAAGCCCATCGGCTGGTTCTCAATTATTCTTTACGAAAGGCTGGCTGTTCCTACCCGTGCAACGGCCCTGGCAAAACTTCGGAACACGGGTGATTGTCCGCGCATCAGGCAGGATGATGTAAAAGTAAAGCGCAAGTGCCGCTTTTTCTGTATCCATTCTGCTTAAAAACAAATGACGTAAGTTATCTCCTCAAATTCCTGTGCATTCCCGGCAACACCCCGTGATATACAAATCCAGGGCAGGCACTCCGGGACCACTCCCGGTCTTGGTCAAGTTCAGATAAGGGGGCTTTTGTGACCATAACAGTACTTCTTTTGGCATATGGTACACCCGTATTCTGCGTTTTGGCAACCCAACTGCCAGAAAACCAAACAAAAAAAGGTGTAAAAATAGCCCGGCACCCGTTGCGAAAAGCCAGTGCCCGAGGAAGTTGACAGATGGCTGGCGGGGCCGTTTTGCTGGCAGTGGAACCTACAATCCGGATGCAGAAATCCGGAAGAATGCGACAAGAAGCCTACTCGGCTAAAGGTAATTCAACACAACTTGCCAGGCGGCTGTCAACCATTGTTGGGATGCTTGCAGTGTTGCCAGTAAGACAGTATTCGGTAAAGGGTTTGCTTGACCTGGTCGTAGGTATCTTCCTTTTGAAAAAATCCCTGAATGGTCAGTTGCCGATAGGCTTCGGCTACCAGGAAGGGAGTAGCTGCGGTAGAATAAAACACAAACGGGATGCTTTTCTGGCGCAGGACCGGGTTTTGATCAATCCGTTGCTTTAGTTCCAGCCCCGTCAGTCCGGGCAGGTTGATATCCGAGAGAATAACGAAGATCATCCCGGTTTCCTCCAGCAAATAGTCCAGGGCTTTGAGTGCATCGGTAAAATACCGGACATGATCGGCAATCTGGAAGTCGGCAAATATCCGGTTCAGAATAAACAGGTCATCTTCATCATCGTCAATGATCACAATAGAACTTGTAATTGACAGTGGTGCATATTCCATGGCGGTGCATTGGCGTGTGTGATACAAAAGGAATAACTATCACACAAAAGCCATGCCTTACCAAATAAGACTGCCCAGAGGGGAGGCGTTGGCGCGGTCAGGCATCGGATGCTGCGTCGGGTTTTGATTGATACCGTATGATTGTCAGGGCATGGCGACAAATGCAGGAATCCACAGAAGAGAGTTACGGCGATAGCCTATTGCTTTCCTCTCACCCGAGCGAAGCAGGAATACCCACACAGGTGTATTCAACTGGTTATGATCTCAGTTTTCAACGAATCGGAGATTACTACTCTGATGCTAGGGTTTTGTAATCTTCAGGTCTGTGAAATAGCCTTCCGTACCCACATCCACCCACAGGCCAATACCTCCCGACTGATCCGAACCGTGCTTCAGATCCGTGACAATCAAAGCAGGTTGTTTTGTACCGTTCAGGTAGAGTCTGGCCTGTGACCCGTTGATAACGATTTTCATTGTGATCCACTCGTTCAACCCCATGTCGGCATACGATTCGTACCGCTCGGGTGCTTCCTTTCTCAACCGGTCAAACTTGTAATCGGGGTAGGAGTAGTATTGAATCGAGTGGTTGCGACGCACCTGATCATCGGCCCGCCCGTTGGTAGGCCGGATGTATATGCTCTCGTAGCTGGAATTTGCCTGGTCAATCCGGAACGCGATGCCAATGAAGCCCCGGGCGGTTGGCGGTGCATTTTTCAGCAACCGGCTCAACACTTTCACCTCAATGGTACCGTTGGAAAACTCAACTCCCTTGATCCTGACAAACGTTGGCTCATCCACTGCCTGCACGGTGGTGTCTTTCACCACTTTGAGAGCCTCTTTGCCCATCACCCGCGCAAACGACATGGAAACCTGGTTAGGCGCCAGCCTGTCTTGTTCCAGTTTGATATCCTGCGCGCATGCCGTTGCGACGCAAAGGAACAAACTGCCCAGCAAGTATGGCAAGCTATGTTTCATGGGTATATTTTTTAACAAAATGATCCGTTGATACAAATAACACTGCTGCAATTAACAAAAATACTGTCAATACAACTACTGTCCAAGACAAGCTACGTCAAGGCAAAACGACCAGCTTGCCTGCTCCCTGGTTACTTTCCATGTAGCTGTGGGCATCGGCAATCCGGTCCAGGCTGAATACGCGGCTGATCGGAAGCGTTACCTGCCCGCTTTCCACCTGGCCGATGAAATCCTGAAAGACACTTGTCGGACTGCCGACCTGGCCACTGTCATAAATGGTGAGCCGAACCGTTGCCGGGATAAACTCCATGGGCGCAAAGTCGGGCAGAGTCCAGGTCTCGGACAGCATCCCGCTCATGCAGGCGGTGCCACCCGGTTTGAGACAACTCAGCGAATCATGCAGTGTGGACGTCCCTACCAGTTCCAGCACCTTGTCCACGCCCTCGGGAAAGACAACCCGTACCTGCTCATGTAACCGTGGCTGCCCATTCGATTGACGCTGGTCAATGAACACATGCGCGGCACCGTTGGCTTTCAGGGTGGCCGTTTTCCCGGGATCACGAGTGGTAGCCAGAACGGTAACCCCCAGGATGCTTGCCATCTGGATGGCAAGCATTCCCACCGAGGAACTCCCCCCGCGAACCAACAGGGTTTCGCCCTTCCGAATATCCAGCGCCGGATAAAGCGAGCCATACGCGGTTTGAAACATTTCCGGGATAGCCCCCAGCACCTGCCAGGGCAAGCGGCTTTCAAAAGGATGAAGCAGGTGTCTGGGCAAAACGGTGTACTCGGCATAACTGCCGTCAAAATCGCGGCCCATGCCTCCCATCAGCGCCATCACCGGCTGGCCCTTGGCATACTCGCCTGAAGGGTCGTCTTCCACCTGGCCGACACACTCAATACCCAGCACACGAGGAAAGCGGACCTGGGGCGAGAGGCCTTTGCGGGTCATCAGTTCGGAACGGTTAAGGCCGAATGCTTTTACCTTTACCAGTACATGGTTTTGGTTGGGTGTTGGGATAATGCGATCTTCCAGTACAAATGCGTTCGCAGGACCGGGTTGATAGATAATGGCGGCTTTCATCAGCGACTACAGTTAGGTAAGATACATCTAAGGCTTCAGGAAAGGAAGCATACTGGTCCATACCGCCGCAAAATGAGTCATGAACACCGGATGCGGGGCATCAGGGATAATAGTCAGCTGTGCATCCGGAATCATATGATAAGCTGCCAGGACTGTTTGCAGAGGCGCACTCCGGTCGTTTTCACCCGCCATCACCAGCACCGGACACCGTATGGCACCCAGTATCTGTTTGCCCACTTGCCCCTGGTTATAGTATTGATTGACCTGTGCCAGCCACTGGTCAAATCGCTCGGGCTCGGGCATCAGCGCCAATTGCTGTTTGAAGTAAAGACTGTCCATGCCCCAAAGCATTTTCCTGTCAAACCCAAATTTTCGGAATCCTTTCTTCCGTTCGCCCGCACCGATACCGATCAGTTTTCTGACTTTTTCAGGGTGCATCCCCGCCAGGTAAAAGCCTGTATAAGCTCCGTCACTAAAGCCCAGAACGATCACACTGTCCTTGGTTTCCTGACTGATGATCATGGCAACATCCTGTGCCTTTCGCTCATAACTCGGGGTCTGTGAACCCATCCCTGATTTGTCATGCCCCCGGGTAGAGATGGCAATGACCTGATTCGTTTTGGACAGGCTGTCAATAAAGGGAGCCATTTCACAGGTAGAACCAAACACACCTCCGTGCAGGACCACAACTGGCTTTCCCACACCATAAACTTCATAGTAAATCCGGGCATCCCCGGCTTGCAAGTAACGTCCCGCCTTGGGATTGTTGCCGTAAGCAACCGCACCTGCCTTGGAAGGAACTTGCTGCATAAAAGCACGGACGGGGCTCTGACCCAACGCAACCGGGCCGCTGAGCAGAAGTATAATCAGTAATCGGAGTTTCATCTTAGTAAGGATATTTTCAAGCCAGGCAACTTACACAAAGGCGCCTGACCCTAACAATTGGCAATTAGCGTCTATGAAAAAGTCTTTTAACAAATCTGTCAACACACTGTCAATGCTTATTTCTCCAGTGCAGGATCAATCAGACCGGCATTATACTCCGGACTAAGTCGCTTGAACAAAGGTGTCTGTCGGTTCAACAGTGACGAACAATTCCAGCGTCGGACCCACAAACAACTCCAGCAGATGCCTCCCATGGCTGATTCCATCGGAGGTGGCCAGATTGACATGCGTATGCGCTACGGGCTTTCCATTAAAAACAGCAATGTCGCCCATCAGTGATGAAATTTCAGACTCACCGATAGGAATCACCTTGAACTGGTTCTTGCTATAATCAAACCAGCCCACCTTGGCCGACAGGACATCCCCAATACCGGTATAGTGCGCGCAGGTAACGTTATATTCCTGTGCAAACTCGGTCAGTCCCGAGACACCTTCATCGTTTTTGGCAAAAACCAGGACATACGTCCGGGTCGTTCCATTGGTACTGAGCAGTTTTACCTTCACGCCAGGCGACCGGCCCGTCTGGACGGGTCTGATGGGCGATACATACTCCTGAGCGTAGGCATTCATTCCCAGGCCCAGGGTCACTAACCAGGCGGCAAGAGTGTGCAAGAGTTGCTTTTTCATAAGTTGATCCGTATCGTTGTTTTATGTCATGTCAAAATGCCGGACCTGGCCAGCTTTATTTCTTCAACCTGTAATCGGCAATGGTATGATAGCGGATTTTCCCTTTTTCAAAAACAAACGTATCTGTTCCCATGGGTATGCTGGCTACTGGTGATTGACTATTCCAAACGATATAGGCTATGTTATCCGTAATTATTTTCTGTCCTATGGAAAACCGCGAGCCGGCAGGAATCACAGCAAAAAAATCGGCAAAGAACATGCCTATCGAATCCACGCCGGTAAGTTGGCCTTCAGGTGTTAGGATCTGCGACTGATCTGTGTAGTCCTTCAAGATCTCCTGAAGATCATTGTTTCCAAAGGCGGTAAGGTGATGGATCAGGATTTTATCTATGTCTGAGTTGTTGTTTTCCATGAGTCAGTTGGTACTAAAGTTGTTTGGTAATAAAGTGAAAACCACAAGCAGCCGTATCAGGTCAGTTTGTGGCTTGGAACGCGCCAGAGTACATCGGTAAATTGATGTCTGCAATCATAAAAAGTATCTACCGGCTCATATCCCGCCTGAAAAGCCATTTGCTGTATGTCCGCATTGCTGTATTTCTGGGAAACTTCCATATAAATCAGCTCATCCCTTTCAAAAGTGATGATTGTCCCGTCATCAAAACTTACCCTTTGGGCACACGTGCTGACCAGGTAACTCTTGCAACTGCCTGTCGAAGGATCATACACCGGATAATGGCTAAACTTCCCGGGTTTGAAATCGGCTCCCAATTCCCGGTTGATACGATCAAGCAGATTCAGATTGAATGCTTTGGTTAATCCACCCGCATCGTTGTAGGCATCCAGAATGGTCTGCGGATTTTTCTTAAGATCGAATCCGACCAACAGATGATCGCCAGCCCGCAGATAGGACTTGAGTTCCCTAAGGAATTCCAAAGCCTGCTGGGGAAACATATTACCAACGGTTGCCCCCAAGAACAGCACCAGTTTGGGGTGATTGGAAACCGTCTGAAGCTGCTCCAGCTGGGTGAAATATTCGCCGACCAACCCGTTGATCTGCATACCGGGGATATTCGGACCCAGTGTTTGCTCCAGGTAGGCAAGGATCTCCGGTGAAATATCAATAGGATAGTAGCGCTGGCCGGATTGCTTTCGAAGAGCTTCTTTTAACAGGAATATTGTCTTGGAGCCGTCTCCTGCCCCCAGCTCTACGATGTCAAACCTATCAAGTGCGTCTAGGCAACGTTGCAGGATCTGCCCGCTTTGCTGCATGAGGATTTCCGCCTCCGCCCGCGTCAGGTAATACTCCGGACAACGCATGATCTGCTGAAACAAAACATCTCCTTTCGCATCATAAAAATATTTTGGCAGAAGGTATTTTTGCCGGGCGGTTAAACCTTTGATTACTTCCTGTCGGAAAAGACTGTCAACAAGCGTTTGATTCATACTCGTGAAGAATGTAATTGATGGAGAACAGGTAAATCAACAAGAACGGGCCAACCGGATACCGGTATATTGCCAGCGTTTGTCGGCATGGAAAAAGTTACGGTAGGTAGGTCGGCTGTGTCCGGGTGTGGTAGCTTCAGAAGCGCCCCTGAGCACCATCTGATTGACCATGAATTTGCCGTTGTATTCACCGGTAGCCCCTGGGGCCGTGGCAAAACCGGGGTAAGGCAGGTATGCGCTCTCAGTCCATTCCCAGCGGGAACCCCATTCGAGCTGCGCCTGTGCCATTTCCCATTCGGCTTCAGTTGGCAAGCGCAGCCCGCGCCACTGGGCATAAGCCCAAGCCTCGTAATAACTCACATGACAAACGGGTTGATTGAAAGACAGTGGACTCAGTCCCTGAGACGAATATTGGTACCAGACCCCCTCGACAACATGCCAATACATGGGGGCTTTTACCGACTGGGATTTAACCCATTCCCAGCCTTCGGCATGCCAATAGCGAAAATCTTCATATCCGCCAGCCTGTACAAAAGCCAGATACTCCCCGTTACTTACCAGTTGCCTGCGAATCTGGTAAGATGCCAGATATACCTTGTGGCGTCCCATCTCATTGTCAAAACAAAACCCGCTCCCGTCTGCCCCGATCTGATAAACGCCTTCCGGCTGTTCAATCCAGGTTTCACCCGTAATCATGGGTAAATCGGCCATGGGGTAATCGGTCGGATAAGCGGGAAGCAGGGGGTTGTTGCCTAATATGTATTTGATATCGGTAATGAGTAGTTCCTGATGCTGCTCTTCGTGGTTGATCCCTAGTCGGATGATGGCCAGTAACGTTTCCGACAGATGGCCCTGACTCAGAAAACGAAGCATGGCCTGATCCACATAGGCCCGGTAGGCCATCACGTCTGCCACCGAAGGACGAGACAGGTTGCCGCGATCAGTACGAATAACCCGTGCACCAACCGTCTCATAGTAACTGTTGAAGACGTAATTGTACTGGTTGTGGAATAGTTTGTAATCTGCCAAATTGGGCAGCAGCACAAACGTTTCCCAAAACCAGGTCGTGTGACCCAAATGCCATTTGGGTGGGCTTACATCCACGACTGGCTGAACAACAAAATCTTCCGTCTCAAGCCCCTGGCAGATAGCCTCACTGCGCTCCCGTACCTGCCGGTAATATTCTGTAAGATTCATAAAATGCTATGATCAACTTTTGAATTACATGTTGGTAAGCCTACCTATTAGGTAAATGCAAACAGTATGCTGGAAGTAAAGCCAGTCTTTTGCTTTTTCGATGACACGATGGCTTGGCAAAGTTATGATTGGCAGGCAGGGCAGGCCAATAAACTTTCTTAAGAAAGAAGCTTAATCTATCTTAAGAAACCGGCTTACTGTTGCCAATCGCATTTGTTGCCGGCATAGCCAAACCCGGTGCCGGCACAGCCAAGTGTCAGGCTTGCAGATCCTTGCGGATTTTACTCAGGAATTCGGGGGTAATGCCCAGGTAGGAGGCAATGTGCAGATTGGGCAAGCGTTGGGCCAGTGAAGGATATTGTTCCAGGAAAGCCAGGTAGCGTTCCTGCGCTGTCGAACTGATGTTTTGCCATACCCGGTTTTGCAGCTCAACGTATTTATCCTCAATGATGACCTTAAAAATACGGTCGAGTTTAGGCAGGTTCCGATACAAGAAATAAAGGTCCTGTTGCTCTATCTGTAAGATAAGTGAAGGCTCAATGGCTTCAATGAAAAGTTTGCTGGGCTTGCCCGAATGAAAACTGCCAATGTCGGCGATCCAGTCGTTTTCTGCGGCAAACTGAAGATTGTGTTCGGTGCCCTTTGCATCTACTCCATACAAACGAAAGCATCCCTGCTCGACAAAGCAATAGTGCCTGCAAGGGAAGCCTTCCTGCAGAATGAATTGCCTGCGACGGATTTGCCGTTGGGAGACTCGACCTTTCAGAAGTGCCTTTTCGCTGTCATTGAGAGGGATATAGCTCTCAAAATGCTGGATGAGTGATTCTAACGTCAATGTATGTATCGCTTGATGACCTTTGCATACAGGACGGCCTGTCGCAGAGAAAAGTTCGTAAACCTGAAATCAGAGTCAATATAGGTAACAGGATGGGGAATCGCAAAAACGTCCCTTCCAAGACGCGAGGGACACACCTGTCACTTCAATGGTGATTTTTTCGATCCTGGCTTCGGTTGGAACAAGGGATGCCGAAGGTAAGATCCCGGTCCGGTTCAGGAGTGGCACAGGCATAAAAAAAAGCGGGAGCACCGAATTCATTTGGTATTCTTAACGCCTGCATCCTTGAATGCATGTCCGAGTTCGTCCATGTCATGCGTAAATTCGTGTTTGAAAGTGGTCCACAGGGTTGTTTTGGTAAAATCGGATTCCTTTCTCTTTGTGTCAAGGGTATTGTTTTTTTGCTCCAGAGCCATGATCTTTTTATCCAGTTTGTCTTTTGTGGCCTTGTCTTGCTTTTGGCTGTCTGATTTCAATTCCACGATCCGGGCTTTGTTCGCCTGGATTTTTGTTTCGGCATTCATTTTGAACTCTTTGAAATCGGTAGCGGAATCTATGTGTGCTTCCTGCAGATTCTCTTTCGCCTCGTTCAGCTCCTTTTTTGCCGAATCCACTTTTTTCTGTTCCTTGGTTGTCTTGTTGCCTGGCTGTCCCATGGCGGGTACACTTGCAAAAGCTATCAGACCCACAATGGCAAACTGTAAAACGCTCACTTTTTTCATGGTTTTGTTTTTTAGGTATAAATCATCCTGCAAAGATACGGTTTCTCTGCGCGAGCTGTAGTATACCTACGCACCTATACGCTACATAGTTCACTGATTATCAACACTTTTATATTTTTCAATCTGTAGTCTTTCCAATAAAAAGAATTACATTTATAAAAAAGCTGTCTTGAAAACGGTTACATATCCCCATCGGAAGTAACATGACTTAACCACTTGCGACCCTATCCTATGCCCTATGAAACTATACATCAAGTACATGGTCAGCCTTCGGTGCAAACTGCTGGTCAAGGAAGAGCTCCAGCGGCTGGGCCTGCATCTGGTGGTGCTCGAGCTGGGCATGGTCGAAATCCTGGAACAGATCACAAGTGAACAACAGGAGCAGCTGCGCAAACGGCTGCTGCACGCGGGCCTGGAGTTGATGGATGACAAGAAGAGCATTCTGATCGAAAGGATCAAGAACCTGATCATCGAGATGATCCACTATTCGCAACAGTTGCCCAAGGTGAACTATTCGGATTACCTGGGCCAAACGCTCGGCTATGACTACACCTACCTGTCCAACGTCTTCTCGGAAGTCAAGGGCATCACCATCCAGCAGTTCATCATCATCCACAAGATCGAACGGGTCAAGGAGCTGCTGCTTTACAACGAGCTGACCCTGACCGAGATCTCCTACCGGCTGCACTACAGCAGCGTGGCCCACCTGTCCAACCAGTTCAAGAAAGTGACCGGCCTTTCGCCCTCGTTTTACAAGAAGCTCAAGCAGAAACGAAAAAAAAACCTGGAAAATCTCTAGCTGTCGCCCGGTGCGTTTCCTCGGTACGTCTTTCCTAAAGACTTCCGTTCAACGGGCGTTTACCGTATGGGCAATGGTTTCCAGCAGTTCGAGCGGGCTGGCAGACAGGACCTTGATCTGCTCTTCGAGCAGCCGGTCTATCTTCTGGTGCAAGCTGCGCAGTTCCGGTTCGGCTCTGCGGTTGATCAGGTAATCGTTCTCATTTCGTTTGCGGTCTTTTCCTCTTTCCGGTTCGGGCTCATCAGGATTACCGGATAGGGGTCAAACCGGTTGGCCCCAGTGCGGGGGTACTCCTTCTGCCGGTAGTTCAGCCGTCCGGGAGCAGACGGTCATTCTTACAACCGAGTAACATCTTTCCTGCAAAGCTTTGCAAAGATGCGCAGGACAAAAAGCAGATTTCAACAATTACATGTGATATATGTAAGATTACAGCTATGGGATGTAACACAAATCACGCGACTTAAACCGACTTTTGCATAAGATACATACCTATATCCGAATCAACCAACAAAACCATGAACAATCAAAACAACAACACCTTATCTGGGCATCCTTCACAAGCAAGCGAGCCTTTCAAAATCACCGGCGACTGGTACCGGCAGGCCAAGGCACTTCAGCAGACATTTCCGCAACTGACCGATGCCGACCTGAAGTTCCAGACCGGAAAGGATGAGGAACTGCTCAGCCGGATGGTGGCCAGGCTCAACCAGACCCGTGATGCGGTGATGGCCAGCATCCGAACCGTCCGTTCCGGCATTCCTGCCGCACATTGATGGCATCTGTTACCATACCTATGAACAACTGTCAGAAACGTAACAGTCGGGGCGTGCATTGCCTTTGTTCTGTTACACCAATCGGAAAACCATGGAAGCATCAGCGATAGAAAAAGGTTCTGTGCACATCATTGTCCAGATCATCGAATACATACCCCACGCGGTGGTGAGCCGGACGATCATCCGGAAAAGTACGGGTAACATTACCATTTCGTCCTTTGACACGGGCCAGGAACTGGCAGAAAAAACGTCTCCCTTTGATACATACATCCAAATCATAGACGGTACGGCCCAGCTTGTGCTCGAGGACAAGAAATATGACCTCAGGTTGGGGGAAGGCATGGTTATACCCGCCCATGCAAAACATTGTTTCAATGCCCAGGAGCAATTCAAAATGATTGCCACCATCATCAAAAGCGGATACGAGGAGTTGCCGGATCCTGTGTGAAAGCGTCGCCGAAAGGTGCAGTACAAGCGGACAAAAAGGTGATGCAAGGAGCTGGCGTATACGTTCCGGACAATCGTTCTCACCCGATACCACCCGAAGCCATGTCTACATTCAAAAGTATTTTTCTGATTGATGACGACCCGGACGACCAGTACTTCTTCACACTGGCGCTGGATCAGCTTGAAAGCCTCACCTTGTACGCGGTGGCTACCAACGGAAAGGAAGCACTGGAGCTGCTTGCCAAATCCGATACACTTCCCGACCTGATTGTCATGGATATGAACATGCCACAGATGAACGGACTCGAATGCCTGACGGCACTGGATGAAAACATGCATACCCGGTCCATACCCGTTGTCATTTTGTCCACAGATACAAAAAAAATGGAAGCAGCCCTCAAAATCGGAGCCAAAGCCTGTATCAAAAAGTCATCAAACATTGACAAATTGCGCACGCAGCTGGCCTTGCTGATCCGGCAGTTCCTGCCATGAATGCAGGCAATCCGGCAGCGGGTACGAGCTGTAAAAAATTCGCCTGCGTAAGCGTTGAAGACAGGGTACTGCACGTATCGAGTCCAAACCAATACCGCTTGTGTGTGAAAAGCCGGCAACCGGCCAATTCCATCCCAATCAAATGTACATCCGAAACCTTTATCATCCCTTATCAGAACCGAACGTATGGAAACGAAAGAAATGCTACCGCTAAAAGAGAGACTTCTGCAGGCGATACACCAAGTACTGAAGGACAGCAAAGCTGACCTGACCGAAAAAATGGAAAAAGTGATCAGAAAATCCGTCAGGCGCATCGTAAAAAAAACAGCCCGGCAGCTTACCGGATGAAGCCAGGCTGGCGGTGGCTGTCAGCAAGTGGGATAGTCATCCCGCCTGTTACTGTAAGAAAGAAGGGCTCATACGCTTCGATCTGACAGGTACCGGCTTGCCCGCTTTTCCCGGACAGCGCAGGCAGATGCGAACGTTCATTCCTCCCGGGCCATCAACGGGCGGTAGTGACCATGGCCTGTTGTTAAGAATATCCCTTTCGCAAGGGTTACAACTGTCGTGTCACTTGCGTACATTCAGGCAAAACCGATCTTCCCATACCCATGATCACCCTTGACAACTACCTCGACAAGCACTACATCCACCGCAGCAACTGGTTGCGGGCGGCGGTGTTGGGTGCCAATGACGGAATTATTTCCATCTCCAGCCTGGCCATCGGCATTGCGGCGGCCAGCTCGACCCGAGACCCGATTACCCTGGCCGCCATCGCCGGCCTGGTAGCCGGCGCCTTGTCGATGGCCGCCGGCGAATATGTGTCGGTCAGCTCCCAGACCGATACCGAGCAAGCCGACATTGCCAGGGAGGCACAGGAGCTGAAAGAGATGCCGGAAGTGGAAATGACGATCCTGGCCGCCATTTATGAAAAACGCGGGTTGAAAAAAGAAACGGCCCTGCAGGTGGCCAAAGAACTCACCGAAGCCGATGCCCTGGGCACCCACATGCGCGATGAACTGGGCATCAATGAAATCAGCCAGGCCAATCCAATACAGGCCGCCTTTGCCTCCGGAGCCGCCTTTACCGCCGGGGGTGTGTTGCCGCTGCTGGTCACGTTGCTGGCTCCGGTCAAAAGCATGGAATACTGGCTGTACGGCTTCACCATTGTTTCCCTGGTCATTCTGGGGGCCATTTCGGCCAGAACCGGGGGCTCCAGCGTTAAAAAAGCCATTGCACGCATTACCATCTGGGGAACGCTTGCCATGGGCCTGTCGGCTCTGGCAGGCCGGTTGTTCGGGGTCAATGTATGACTCTCCTCCGAGTGGCATCCAATCCACCGTAAATAGCCGCGGGCCTGGACCAGACCTTCGGCTGTTTACGGGAGTCATCCACCGGAAGGAACGACGACAGAAAGGCGGGGGGTATCCTGAACCGCATTCGGCCCGCAACACTACAACAGATACCCCTGTCCGCCTGGGCGCGGCCGGCGAAGGCTGCTTTGGGCAGGCAACCAGACAATACGAACAGTTTGTTGCCTTTTGTACGGATACTATCCTAAAAATGCCTACCTTCCCAGTACCGGTGGGCCACCATCCTTCCAGCCGGTGCACATACAGGTGCATACAGTCGAATACGTTCAAGACAGACAGCAATCTTAACCGAATCTGTACATACCGGGGCTCGTTGGAACCGATTCCCTTCAGGCATCCTACCCGTTCACAGGGGTAATTTTTTGTTTTTTCCATGGCAGCAAGGGAATCTATCCCGGAATCTTATCTTGTCAGGTGCACGCTCCAATGACTTACCCCATGCCTACCAACCAGCAACACATCATCGCCATCGGCGCTTCGGCCGGGGGGATGGAAGCCCTCTATACCTTTTTCGATTTCACACCCACCGACAATGTCTCCTATGTGATCATTCAGCATTTGTCGCCCGACTACCAGAGCCGGCTGGCAGAGCTGCTCGGCAAGCACAGCAAGCTGACCATATCCGTAGCCCGGCACGGAATGGCCGTGGAAAGCAACCGGGTCTACGTCATTCCCAACAAGGAATTCCTGACCATCCGGCAGGGAATCCTGTACCTGAGTGAAAAAAAGGGCAAGTCCGGTCCGCACATGACCATCGATGTTTTCTTTACTTCGCTGGCGGCTGATTGGAAGGACAAAGCCATTGGCATCATCCTGTCCGGCACCGGCCATGATGGCAGCGCGGGCATTGAAGCCATCCACCGGGCGGGCGGATGGGTACTGGTGCAGGAACCGGCAACGGCCCGGTTTGAGGCCATGCCCGCCAGCGCCATCGCAACGGGCGTGGCGGATAGGGTATTGGCCCCGGAATCGATGCCGGAGGCCATCACAACCTACGTCCGCGAAAGACCGCTCCCCGGTTCGGGGACAGCCGGTACGGATGCCAAGGCACCACCGGCACCGGACGATCTGGCGGAAAAGGCGGTAGACACGATCCTGGAGATGATCAGGAGCCAGTTGCCCCTGGATTTTTCCGAATACAAACGGGCTACCATTGCCCGCCGCATCACCCGGCGGATGGCCCAGCAACACCTTACCCAACCGGATGCCTACCTGGCCCTGCTGCAGGACAACCCCACCGAACTGAAAGCGCTGGCACAGGACTTTCTGATCAGCGTGACCTCTTTCTTCCGTGACGCCGACGCCTTCGGCTTTCTGGCAAGCCAGGTGATTCCAGCCCTGTTGCAACAAGGCAGTGACCCGGTCAAGGTATGGGTGGCCGGGTGCGCGACCGGCGAGGAGGCCTATTCGCTGGCAATCCTGCTCCAGGAGTGCATGGACCCGACCACCAGCCGCGAAGTGAAAATATTCGCCACCGACCTGGACGAGCAGGCCCTTGCGGTGGCATCCCGGGGCGTCTATGATGCGGGCATTGCCACACACGTGAGCCCCGAGCGGCTGGCACGCTTTTTCACCCGCGAGGGCGAAGGCTACAAGGTCAATTATTCCATCCGGAAAATGCTCATTTTCGCCCAGCACGACCTGGTGAAAAACCCACCGTATTGCAACATCGACCTGATCAGCTGCCGCAACCTGCTCATCTACCTGACCCCGGTGTTGCAACGGAAGATATTCGCCATGCTGCATTTCGGTCTCAGGCAGGGCGGCTACCTGCTGCTCGGAACCAGTGAGAATGCGAAAATACTCGCGCCCCAGTTTCGGGAAGTGGACAAGAAATGGAGGGTCTACCAGAAAACCTCGGCCTCGCATGTGGTCGGGTTTGAAAATTTCTCCCTACCGGAAGTCAGGGAGCCGTTGGCTGTTCCGCCCGCGGGGCCGGCGTTTCCACCCGGAAAAATGACTCCCGGATTCAGCGGCGGGGGCCTTCTCTCCGATGTGGTCTGCGAAGCGTTGCTGGGCCATCTGGACCAGGCATGCCTGTGCCTGGACGAAAACCGGCGCATCCTGCGGGGCTTCGGGGAGGTCACCCGGTTTCTGCTGCCCAAAATGTTCAACGACCAGCTCAACGAGCTGATGCCCCCGGCCCTGTCGGTCGCGTTCTCGGTGGCGTTCAACCGGGTCACCGAATCGGACACGACCGAACAGATTACCGCCATTCCCAACGAACTTGTGCCGGGCGAATACATCCGCCTGGTACTGAAGCCGTTTCCGTCCGCCCAGATGGGGCAAAAGCTCCTGCTGGTCTTGCTGGGTGCCGACACGCAATCCCAGCCGCCGTCGCCCGAACCGTTTGACGCCGGCGAACATACCCGCCAGCACCTGGCCATCCTGGAAGAGGAACTGCGGACAACCCGGCAGAAACTGCACGCAGTCCAGGAAAAGCTCGAATCCATCACCGAAAACATGCAGTCGTTCAACGAAGAACTCCTGTCTGCCAACGAGGAAATGCAGAGCGGCAACGAGGAGCTGCAGTCGGTCAACGAGGAGCTGCAAACCATCAATGCCGAGCACCAGCTCAAGATCCGGGAACTCACCAAACTCAACGACGACCTGAACAATTACTTCCGGAGCAATGTGAGCGGACAGCTGTTTGTCGACAAGCAGCTGCTGCTGAAAAAATTCTCGCCATCGGCCATCCAGCACATCAACCTGCAGGAAAGCGACATCGGCCGGCCCCTGTTTCACATCACCACCAACATCACCTTCGAAAGCCTGGTCGACGATATCCGGCAGGTGATCGCAGGCGGCAAACCCACCGTCACCGAAGTGCAGGACAAGACCGGCAAGTGGTACCAGGTCATGGTGATGGCCTATATCCGGCAAGCCGACCACCAGCCTGCCGGGGCGATGGTAACCTTTTACGAAATCACGGACCTGGTGCGCACGCGCCAGCACCTGGAAGCCAGCACGGCCGAACTGAAGCTGGCCAAGGAACAGCTGGTGCTTACCAACAAAAATCTGAGTCGTACCAATGTGGACCTGGACAACTTTGTCTACACGGCCTCGCACGATTTGCGTTCGCCCATCCACTCGATCCAGGGGCTGCTGGGGCTGCTGAACCAGAGCCTGGGAGGCGATACGGATACAAGTACAGGCAAACTGCTGGAACTGATGGATACCTCGCTGGTCAAACTGCTGGGGGTGATGAACGACCTGACCGAGATCACCCGGCTGCAAAAGGACAGCGAGGAGGAAGGCGAATCCATTCCGGTCCGGGAAATCCTGGCCGATGTGATGGGCGAACTCAGCGAACAAGTGGCCGCGTCGGATGCCCGCATCCATGTGGGCATCGAAACCCCGGACCTATTTTATACCCGCAAGAACCTGCGCAGCATTCTCTACAACCTGCTCAGCAACGCCATCAAGTACCGTTCACCCGAGCGGGTGCCCGAGATCCAGCTCACCTTCCGGACCACGGACCAGGATTCGGTGCTGGTGGTCAGTGACAATGGCCTGGGATTGAAGCCCGGGCAGTTACGGAAGCTTTTTTCGCTTTACCAACGCTTTCACAACCACGTGGAAGGTACCGGTGTAGGGCTGTACCTGATCAAGCGCATCGTGGAGAACAACGGAGGCTGCATCGGGGTCACCAGCCAGGAAGGCCGGGGAACCACCTTTACCATACATTTTCACCAGGCCGACGCCTGCCCTGACCTGTAGTGCAGGCACACGTCCGTCCGGTGCAGACAAGGAACCCTGCCCCTGCGCAGGAAACGCCCGCCCATGTGCAAACCTCCGGCCAGTTGCCGGTGGCCTGACCGTCACACAGGCGCGCCTGTCCGCTCATGCATACCTTCGCCTGAAGCCGGTGGTAAAGTTACCTTTGGGTAATTGAATGTATATACATGTAAAGCGAACACACCCCTTCCACTCTTCTTGTACAGGCAAATTTAAATCCGGAAACATTAACCTATCGATTGCTTCCTTATGTTATCACAATTGGTTTACATCTCTTCGCGAAAAGACAGTTGCAACACTGTCGAGATTGACAAAATAGTAACCTCATGCCAGAAAAACAATGTCTCCCTGGATATCACGGGGGTGCTGTTGTATTCGGAAACCAAATTCATCCAGTACCTGGAAGGGGATGGACGAAAGATCCTGAGCCTGTATGACCAGATCAAAAAAGACCCGCGCCATGAGCAGGTACGCATGATTTCCTACGGACCTATTTCCGAGCGGGCGTTTCCCAGCTGGCATATGGCCACCAAGGCATTGTCCCAGACTGAACTTGCCTTCCGAACCGATATCACCACCGAAGACAAGCAGACGTTCAAACAACTGCTCACCGGCCAGTCCCAATCCGACTCCCATATACAGACGCTGCTCAAAAAGTTTTTCGAACCCGATGCCCAGCCCCTGAAGGCCTGACGGCAACCCGGGGCAGAATCCGAATCGTTGCGTACCCTGTGGAGCCAGGTTGTAACCTGACCCATAGGGTATTTTTTTGTTGCGGTAGTTTCTCCACCCTGGTCTGTGGCACCCTATGCTCCGGTACGATCTTAGGTTCACCGCGTCATTGCGAGCCTTGGCGAAACAATCCCATGGTCGCAGGCCAGGCCAAAAACGTTTCCCAAAGGCTCGCGATTGAAGTTGGGAGATTGCTTCACTTCGTTCGCAAGGACGGTGAGAGTACGTTTTTTGGGTTATTTACCACATATAGTGGCACACAGACCAGGGTCAGCCCGCCCCTCGCTAAGCAAAGAGGTTCACGCACTTTTGACTCGCCAGTGCTTCGTACTCCGCTTTTTTGAGGATTCTATTGCGCAACCCGAATCAGTTTATGAAGCATCATCAGATGCCTTTCCGAAAATCCTGCACCGCTTTGTTTTCCAGGATACAGTCTTCGAAAACGGTTTTCATACCCTTGCCCAACGGTGACTGCGCGCTGATGCCCAGCCAGAACGCGTCCGGAAAATCATTCTTGTACACGCGAACCAACTGCCAGTGTGTGTTGTCCACAGAATAATAGTAGCCGATCGACTCGACGTTCGAGGATATTTTCAGATAGACGGTTTTTTCTGTCACCGCATCGTGGTTGTTATCATCGGAGGTAACGTTGGTACGCACGGTCACCAGCCGCGTCCGTTGCTGCTCGTCCCTTTCAAAGGCAAATTTCTGCCACACATCGTTGTTGACAAAGACGTACACTGCCCCCGCATCGTAGGTTTCGGCAAAGGCCGGAGTAACTTTGGTGACAAACGTAAAGGGCTGGCTATTGGCCATGGGGATGAGCAACAGCGGGGCATTGGCGTATTTTTCGCGACCGTTGGGGGCATTGAAAAAGTCGGTTTCGGGCCCACTCCGCATCTCAATCGCCTGTGCGTTGATACGGGTCACCTGGTCTTTTCCCTGATTGAGGGATTTGGAGAAAACCACGCCATTGACGGAGACTGTGCAATCATCCATGGGTAAAGAATTTGGGGTACAAGCGTAGGTGATCAATAGTGAAACAAGCCCAAGCGTACGTAATACATTCATGGTATCTGGGATAAGGTGGATTGCGGAAGAGGACTGACCAATGGAAGATTTGACTGCTTTTCTATCTGCTCAAATCAACCCTAACTGCCTCCTTTTCATTCGGATACAGGGATTTCATAGTTGGCTTGTAGCCGTTGGCTTCACACTCGATTGCAATGAATGCACTTTTTTTCAAATGAAGTACAAAACATCCCTCTTTATCGGTAATACCCGTATGCAACGCGTGGGTACTGTAGGAATCGTAATCCCCTCCGTCATACGCCCAGTTCTCTATGCGTAATCGGGCATTTGTTACCGGCATCTCCGATTCCTTATCATAGACATAACAGGTAAGTTCCACATTTTCACTATCTGTATTCACTAAATAGGGATAGCGATACGCAATTGCTACAATTACCACATACCAGATCAGTATGCCAGCCAGGAGGGTATACAGAATTTTTTTTAGCATAGCAGTTGTTTAACCATTTTATTCCGCCAGGCGCAGTCTGCTGACTGCATCAGGATCAGAATGGCATACTTACCTCTTTCTCAGTACACACACAGTAAAAGTAAAAATTCCTGTATACAAACCCAAGCATACACCGTTGCAGGCATCGGCCACCTCTCTTTACTTTATCTCCAATCATACAATCCGGTTTGCTTACCTGAATGTAATCACCGAATTGGGGGCGGGCCTTTGCCGGGTACGGATGGACCGACGGGTGTTTCCGACAGGAGTCCAGGGCTGGCTTCCGAAGCGGGTGAAATCGCCGTAAACACCCAAAAGCGTGAATTTTTCAAACGCGAAAGGTATGCCTTCGGCCCCAAGCGCGGAATTGGCATCGGCCACATGAAAATGCAGGTGCGGACCGGTCGTCTGTCCGGTAAAACCCAGCGCGGCAAGCACCTGACCTTTTTTTACCCGTTGTCCCGGTTTTACCTGTATACTGCCCGGCTGCAAGTGTTCGTAGAAAGCGATGTTACCCTTACCCAGATCGAGGGCAATGTAGTTGCCGGTGGCTTGCTGGGCCGAATACTCAGGATGGGCCGCCAGCGTCGGACTTTCGTCAAAATCATCCAGGGTGGTCAGCACCACACCGTCGCCTACGGCCAGTACCGCATTGCCATAGCCATACCAGTTGCGAATCTGATTTTCATCGCCGCCCGCATAGCGGCCCTGCCCGTCCAGGCGAATGAAGTCAATGGCAAACCGGCCGGGAATACGCATTCTGTCCGCTACCGTATACACCACCCGCCGATGCCCCCTTGCCCAGGCAGGCTCGTAGACTGCCGCCCAGATGCCTTCGCCCAGCGGAGGGCCTAGCACCAAAGGAGACTTTTGCGGCCATGCCAGGGGAAGGGTTTGCACAAAACGGTGAGGACTCTTTCCAGCGGTAAACGTCAGCCGATGCACCCATGACAACCGGGAAGGCAGGTTGGGCAAGGTCGGCTCCAGGTAGATCATACCGGAAGCACCGGGCAACAACGTCAGTGAATCCGCTTTCGCGCCCATGGAGGCAAATCGTTTGCGCAAATCGCTTTCGTTCAGTGACAGCACACGAGCCGAATCGGCAGCAGTTACAATCTCCAATGACCGTAACACGATTGAATCAGTATCCGCATTGGTCAGATGCAGCTCATAATAGGCGGTGGGATGGTGGTCTATTTGTACAAACGCGGGCGTATGCAGCATACGCATGTGTACCGATGGATGGTGTTGCTGGCACATCCCATGGCTGATAACAAGTACACTAACCAGCGCAAAAAGGATCAGGCGTAATTTTATGGTGGGCGTATCCATTGTTGTAGTGGTCATCATGTTAACTTTCTTCTTTGTCAGGCACATCCTGTGACTACGCATAGTACCGCATCTGTAGCCCTACGGAGAGTAAGCCTACGCCTCTCCACATAAACGCCCTGTGCCTGTCCATCGGCTCGACGCAGCCTGCCACGGCGCTTTCTTCCTCCACAACTTTTTTTATAGGAACCAAACAGTGACAAGAACGTGACTGCGATCAAATTAGCAAAACAAATCGTCTTTTTGTAAGGCAGACCGCAACTGCCATGAAAAATTTTACAAAACTTCTACAGGGGATGAATGCCGGGCTTGTCTATGGCAAACACCAAAGTTTACCAAACATGACCCCAATACCGGGACACTTTTAAACAGGGGTTGTGCAATGTGCCGAAAAGTTATGTATCAGGCTTCCAAGCGGCGCAGTTGCTTCTCCCGGCAATATCAACCAGGTACGATCTAGTAAGTTACCACCAGAAAATCAGCATTCAATCTGATAACCTTCCCGAACTCAATCGTGAAAAAATAACAAGAACCCGGTAAAACTGACATGGTGATTGTCGGATAGTTGTAAGTGCCGGGGTTTTTAGTTTAGGTACTAGTTGTCTGTCTTCCCGCAGGGACCTTCGCGCATTTGCGGCGGTACATCCAATGGACAAAGCGGCGCGTTTGCGCCAAGATTTTTCCGAAAAGACAGGCCAGGTAAAGATCTTCAGACAATCTCATTGAAAAAATAAATTGCTCTCATTGGAGTACCCTTTTAAAACCAACTATTTTTGCTTGTCAGTTCCGAGCTCTGTTGTTACGTTGCTGACAATGAAAAACAAAACCTTGTCCCTTTGTCTCTTACGTTGCATTGCCGGTTGGGCCACCGATTGCATCAAGCCTGACCGCGACAAAATCAGGGTTGGCATGTGTTCCGGAACTTGTGACTTTGACGAGAGCACTGGCGCGGTGGGTATCCTGACCGTCTGGACAGGCGGACGAACAAGGTTTGCCAAACCGCCCCGACAAACAAGTCACGAGGATGAATGGAAACTTCACACAAAGGCAGTATAGCGGCAAAACCATAAGGGCCAACCGATACAACCCACACGTCAAAGGATCGTATGAGCCAAATCTTAAGACAGCATATCGAAGAAATTGTGCAGATCACCGACTCTGAATTTGAGTATGTTCTGTCGCATTTCACACAGAAGAAATTCAGAAAACACCAGTTTGTGGTCCAGGAAGGGCAATTGGTTGAGAACGATTTCTTTGTACTGAATGGCTGCCTGAAATCGTACAGTACCGATGCCAACGGCAAAGAACATATCATCCAGTTTGGACTGCAAAACTGGTGGATTACCGATTACCAGGCCTATTACAACCAAACCACGGCAACCGTAAGCATTGACTGCATTGAAAACACCGAATTGCTTTGCCTGTCGTTTCAAAACCGGGAAAAGCTTTGTGCCGAACTCCATAAAATCGAGCACTTCTTTCGCAAGAAGACCAACCGAAGGAATGTAGCCCTGCAAAACCGGATTCTTTCGTTACTCAGCAGCAACGCCAAAGAACGCTACGACAAACTGCTGGAACAATATCCCCAGCTTTTCCAGAAGGTACCCAAACATTTGATCGCCTCTTACCTGGGTGTTACCCGCGAAACCTTGAGCCGCCTCAATTCTCCCTCCCGGTAGTGTGACTTACCTCACAGCAAAGTTGTGCGGTAGGTCCTTTCCGTTCGCCGGTATTCGGCAGACCTTTGTGCCATCATCATTTAAACAAAAAGCAAGATGGCACACTTTCAAATTCAAAACTCAAGCAGTACGGTAAACTGGACCGGCAAAAAGGTACTGGGCTTACATACCGGAAGCCTCGCCATTGCCGGGGGCTTTGTTGAAATCACAGACACCCGCATCACGGGCGGCGAAATCCGGATGGACATGACCTCCATTACCATCACTGACATTGCGGATAAAAAGACACACGATGACTTTTTGTCCCACCTGAGAAACGATGATTTTTTTGCAGTGGACCGATTCACAACTGCCACACTGGTAGTTTCGGGTTCTGAAAAAGCTGAGGGCAATAAACTGAAGGTCAATGGCATGCTCACCATAAAAGACATTTCGCATCCGGTAAGTTTCCTGGCTACGGTGGAAGTGTTTGCCGGTTTCCTGCACGCCATGGGCGAAATGGTCATCGACCGCACCCTGTACAACATCCGGTACGGCTCCGGAAAATTCATAGCCAATCTGGGCGACAGATTGATTTATGATGACTTTGTCCTGCAATTCAAACTGATCGGCCAAGCCTGAATCCCATGAAACGACGAAGTTTGGTAAAAGCAATTGCTTTGGCCGGTGTTTCCGGTTCTTCGCTCTCCTCGTTTGCCAATCCATCTACGAAACAGAATTCAAAACAAATGTGGAATCAAACAAAATTTACAAAGCTACTGGGGATCGATTATCCCATTGTGCAGGGTCCCTTTGGCGGGGGATTGTCATCGGTTATGCTGACCAGTGAAGTTTCCAATGCGGGTGGACTAGGTTCGTTTGGCGGGCAACCTTTTTCTGCCCATGAAATCATGGAAACGTGCCGAGCCATACGAAAGGTAACTAACAAACCGTTCAACATCAACTTGTGGGTAAACGACCGGGATGCCCGGCTGGCAACATTTGGCGAAAAAGAATATCAAAAGCTGGCAACCCTATTCTCGCCCTATTTCAACGAGTTGGGGTTGCCCATTCCCGAAAAGCCAACCGATCTCGGGCCAACATTCGAAGACCAGGTCGAAGCCATATTTGAAGCCAGACCGAAGGTTTTCAGTTTTGTGTACGGCATTCCGTCTTCTGAGATTTTGGAGAAATGCAAGTCCCTGGGTATTGTAACCGTTGGGGCGGCCACCACCGTGGACGAAGCCATTGCCCTGGAAAATGCGGGTGTGGATGCCATTGTTGCCACCGGGTTTGAAGCGGGCGGGCACCGGGTTTCGTTCCTACGGCCGGCAGAAGATTCGTTGACAGGTACATTTGCCCTTGTTCCGCAAGTGGCAGACCGTGTGAAGATACCGATCGTGGCGGCGGGCGGCATTGCCGATACCAGGGGAATCCGGGCGGCCCTGGCGTTGGGGGCGGACGCCGTACAGATGGGGACGGCTTTCCTGGCAACCTCGCAATCCAATGCGGCGCAGGACCACAAGGACAAACTGTTTACAGCTGATGCCCGATACACCACCCTGACAAAAGTATTTACCGGACGGTTGTCCAGAGGCATCCGAAACAGGCTTACCGAAGAATTGAAAAATCACGCGGACCTACTTGCGCCCTACCCTTTGCAGAGTAAATTTATGGGCTTTCTCAAAGCGTATCCGGCCACGGCCGATTCCAATCCTGACTTCAAATCATACTGGGCCGGGCAATCGGCCGCATTGGTCAAACACCGGGACGCGAAAGTCTTAATGGAAACGCTGGTGAGTGAAATGAATATACGTTAGCCAACCGACAAAACATTGGTTACGGGCAAGGGTTCGGGGAAAAGCCTGCTATTTCGCAGGCACGTTTTACGCACCCTTGCCCACCTGTGGACCAGCATCGGAACTCTTGTCACCAACGATCCGCTGACGACCCTTCCCTGAGGAAATTATCCCCAACCATGCGGGCAAGGACTTTGGCGGGCAGTTTTGTCTGCCGCCGAAGGACGCCCCCAACCAACGTACGGCAACCCGCACATGCGAACATACCAACAAAAGAAATCCTGGAAATTGCCACAATTCCGGAATCAAAACTCAAGGACACCATAACAAGAGGTCACCTTTGGCAGAGAGGATATATATACGTACAAACACTACCCGCTGTAGGTGACAAAATCAGGCGTCCGAACGGAAAACGCGCTTTGCTTGAAGGGACGTGAGAAATCATCAACAGTTACAAGGGAGTAACGAAACGACAATGAAAAAATTTCTGTTTTATTTTGCGGTTGCTGGTTGGACGTCAGGACTGCTGGTACATTTGCTTTCACTGGCCGACATTGACGTTGCGGACAAAGTGCCCTTTGTCTGGATTTTGCACATAGGCGTTTTTGTTGTCTGGCTTCCGACGATTCTTGCCTTGAGAAACAATGAAGAACTCAAAGCCTACCGGCAACCAGGCATGCGGAACCAAAGGAATCCTTTGAAATTTTTCAGGATACTCTTCCGGCAAACGCCAACGTGGCTTGCCATCCTTGCCATTGGTGGGTTTGTGTATGCCGTCGTGAATTTTATGATGTTCATGGGTTCCCAACCGGGTGTTCCTGACCTTAAGGACGGTCAGTACGTTTTGCATAACCACGGACAGCTGATCCGAACCTTGACCGAACAGGAATATCAACACTACAAAGCCAATGAAGTGCGAGGCTTTTCAGGCCATTGGCTGGCATTTTATGGATTTGCGGCCGCCATTTTGTTCCCATTCAGACAACCGGCAGAAAACGGCTGAGCCCAGGAATGGCTTTGACAGAATCCGCTGTGTGACAGAAGACCACACCACCCCTTCAACACGACACAGAATTTTCTGTTTTGCAGTTTCAAACGACAGAAATACCAGAACGTTGGCGAGAACGAAATCGGCCATTGACGGCAGGAGCTCGGCAACGACCGGGCCAGGCTTGCAATGAAGAATACTGCCTTCTGTTACAGAAAAAACGTTGCTAAAAGGCAACCTTTTTGCAACCCAACAGTTGTCTGTCAAATTGCCAATGCAACAAGCCGGGAATCGGCGTGGACTGCAAAACCGACCGCCACCATTCTCTGGGGGCGTGCGGACACATCGCGCCAAGGATGGCAATGATCAACCGTACGAAAATGCCTATGGGTATCATGGCGAGGCTACCGGCCGGAAAATCACACGACGTTTCTGAAAAGGAACCGCCATTTTCAGTGTCGGTTTGCCGGTGAATCCTGCGATTCGTATATTCGCCAACAAATGGCCTTTTGCAAAAGGCAGACCCATCATGCTCAGGACAAAAATTCGGAATTGCTTGTTTTGGCTCACAGTGGCAGGGTTGGCAATCTCCTTGGCAAGCGACAGTTATGCCCAGAAAAAAGCGAATGCCAAACCGACCGTATCGTTTATCTTTGACGATGGGCAAACCAATGACATTGGCGAATTCAAACTGGAAGCCTGGAACCAGGCATTGCTGAACCATCTGAAAACGCATGGTTTGAAAGCCATTTTGTTTTCATCCGGTTTCAACAAATCAGGTGAACGAGGCAACTATGTCCTATCCTCCTGGAACAATGCCGGTCACCGGATCGCCAACCACACGTTTTCACACGCCAATTTCAACAGCCCAAGCACCCGCCTGGAAAGCTTTGAGTCCGAGCTTCTCCGAAACGATTCGATCATCCGCCGCTATTCCAATTACTATCCCCGTTTCAGGTTCCCATACCTGAAGGAAGGGAACACCCGGGAAAAGATTGAAGGGTTCAGGGCATTCATGACCGAAAAAGGGTATAAGAACGGACATGTTTCGATTGATGCGTCGGATTGGTACATTGACAGCCGGCTGGTAAAAAGGATCCGGGAAAACCCCAAGGCTGACATTTCCGGCTTCAGGGACTATTACAAAAAACATTTGTTGAACCGGGCAGAATTTTACGACTCATTGGCTTACCAGCTTACAAACCGGCACATACACCATGTGATCCTGTTGCATCACAATCTGGCAGCCTCCCTGTTTCTGGATGACCTGATCAGGCATTTCAAGGCCAACGGTTGGGATGTCATGGATGCGGACAAAGCGTACGCGGACCCGGTATACAACGAAGTGCCCAAAAACATCCCAGCCGGCGAAAGCTTGATCTGGGCGTTGGCGAAGCAGTCCGGAAAATTCGAAAAGGTATTGAGATATCCGGCCGAAGACGCTGCTTACGAAAAGCCATTCATGGACGCGTTGGGGCTTTGACGAAAAACTGCCGCCCCGGCCCGAACATGAAGCCGGAAAGCTATATTCTTTACAATCAAACAAACAGACACATGAGGATCAATGAATTGCATCAAAAACCAGACACCGGGCAAAACGCCAAACTCAGGGAAGCCTACCTTCAATTCGATAAACTTCTATCCGAATTGCGAAAAAAGGATCTGCCAGACGGACTGGTAATTTCTGTCAATCAGGACATTGAGGAATTGAACTCGGCGTCCGGTTCAGCCGATGAAACCAGAAAGACACTGAAGAAGATACAAACCAGGATTCTCAAATCGCTTGAAAAGGAAGTCAAGCTGGTGCCCAGAAACCACTACCGCAATCTTTGGCTGGCTCTCGGGATGAGTGCCATTGGCATTCCCATTGGCGTTGCTTTCGGAACCATGCTTGGCAACATGGCCTTCTTGGGACTTGGATTGCCCATCGGACTGGCCATCGGGGTTGCCGCCGGCGCGGGGATGGACAAAAAAGCATTGGAGGAAGGCAGGCAGCTTGATGTGGAAATAAAGCACTGATCATAACCTGGGTTTGCATCAGGCGGCAGGTGCGCGGCCGTGAAAAGACCCGCCTTCGTCAATTGTCAAAGGCGCTTTGGAGTATCCGCCAAAAGACCAACAGAATCATCCGTATGACCCAAGAGTTCACCACATGAGAACACTCGCAACGATACTTTTGCTCCTGACAATCCTCCTGCCCGCATCCATGTCTCACAGCCAGATACCATCAAAAAAGCCCATGGACACCAGTTTCAGTGAAATGTTGGTAAAAGACAAATGGGTCTCCGACGCTATTGTGGGACTCAACCCCAGGACCAAAACCTACAAACTGACCCGGTATGCTCCGAAAGGAAAATTTGCCGGAAACATCACTGCATTTTCTGAGGATTCGTTTTTTCACAGCCACTATACCTCCTGGTGTGGCAACGACTATTTTACGGCGGTTTCGGGAAAATACAAGTTTCTTGACGGGAACAAAATCGCAATCGCCGTAGAGACCGTTTCCTATTCGGGCGAATGGACAAAACCAACCGAACAGAGAAAAACCAACTATGTTGCTTTTGCACTATCCATCGTTGGCGACACGCTGGTACTGACAAGGCAGGGGCCTCAGCGGAAGTAAAAGCATGAATACCCCCACAAAAGACACGCTGCGGCGATTTGAGACCATCAGCGACTACAATACCTTTAACAACCACGAAACCCGCCACCCGCTGGTGAGTGTAGTGGATCTGTCCAGGGCGGATCCCCGGCAGGGTTCGCTGATGTACTTCGGCTTTTACACGGTCTTTCTCAAGGATGTCAAATGCGGGGATCTGGTGTACGGCCGCCATACGTATGACTACCAGGAAGGCACGCTGGTCTTTATCGCCCCCGGGCAGGTGGCGGGCATCAAGGGCAACGGGGAAATCTACCAGCCCAAGGGTTACGCACTGGTCTTTCATCCGGACCTGCTGCACGACACTTCGCTCAACCCGCACATGCAAGACTACACGTTCTTCGGTTACCAGTCCAACGAAGCCCTGCACTTGTCCGAACGGGAAAGGAAAATCGTGCTGGATTGCTTTTCGAAAATCGACTACGAACTTGAGCATGCCATTGACAAGCACAGCCGGCGACTGATTGTCTCCAATATCGAACTTTTCCTGAACTATTGCCAGCGATTTTACGACCGGCAATTCATCACCCGCGAAACGGCGCACCGGGGCGTACTGGAACGGTTTGAGCAGTTGCTAGGCGGCTACTTTGTATCCGACAAGCCCAAAACCATCGGCCTGCCTTCGGTGGCCTGGTGTGCCGGCGAGCTGAACCTGTCAGCCAACTATTTCGGGGACCTGATCAAACGGGAAACGGGCCAATCGGCCCAGGAGTACATCCAGAACAAGCTCATCGATGCGGCCAAGGACAAGCTGGCTGACGGAAACAGGACGGTCAATGAAGTCGCCTTTGAGCTGGGGTTCAAGTATGCCCAGCATTTCAGCCGCGTTTTCAAACAACGGGTGGGGCAGACGCCGAACGAGTACCGTTTCTTGCGGCACAATGCCAACTGACCGTTCGCCCCCGTGTGGCAACGCTCCCATGGTTCCCCGGCAAACGCTCCCTGTCGTGTCCAACCCGGATCATAGCGGCCATAATTCTACCCACACACCTGAGTCGGAAAGCATACCGATGACCACACAGGCGGCACTGCCCCACTGCCGTATAGTTATTTTTCACTAGTACCGCCTGGTGAATTCCCGCCACCGCTTTCCGTGAAAAAGACTGTTGTAAAAATGAACGTTTCTGCCTATTTACACAGGTTTGGTTTATTGCTTGCTTTGCTTATCAGAACTCTTCACGGAGAGCGACCGATTTTCAACACCACCTACCACCTACCGTTCGACAGGAATTCACAGGCGTGCATCCGGCAACCAAACGGATGCAGATGCCTGACAGTTGCAATTGTTGTCCACTGCCCTCCTGTCCGGAAACCAATCTTACCCTTCGAGGCCGGCAAGGCGGCCATGTTTTCATCCGAGACTCAAGTACCTATGAAAAAGTCATTTTTTATCTTTTTTTGCATTACGCTTTCGACCTTCGGCACCCATGTCCATGCCCAGCCGAATGCGGCGTCCGGCACCGTCCACGACTACAGTGAACTGGAAGAACCTTTCGTACCGCACGACAGCTGCCGGCTCAACCGAATCATCCTTCATGTGCTGGATGAAAACATGCAGGCGTACAGCGGGGTTCGCATCCGGGTCGAATACAAGGACTTCACCAGCCATGCCTGGAAGCTTTACGAAGGCATCGAAGCCACCCTGCCTTACAATGAAGGCAAGGAGGAGCTTACCCTGGTCATCAGCGGATTGCCCAACGGCTATTACCGGGTGTGGGGCCAATGCCTGCGCACCGACAAGACGGGCTGGGTCCCGATACTGCTGGACACATCGGCGGAAGAGGATCCGCTGGACATCCGGCAATATACCCTGCAGATTGCCCAGCGCCAGTACTGGTTGCCGCAGGAAGCGCCGCTTACCGCCACGCCAGCGTCGGCACCTGCCAGGAAATACCCGCCCAAAAAACCATAAACAACCATACGATCCGTTTTTGCAGAACATACCTGGTTTTGACTTCTTAACGTTGGTACATATGTCCTTTTCCCTGCTTATCGTAGAAGACAACCCCGAGGAGGCGGGATTGCTCCGGATTGTGCTGAACCGGTATTTCCCCCAATGGAAATTCGGTTTTGTCAGAAACCTAAACGACCTGACGGACGCGCTGCTCACCGGGTCGGCGGCATCCCTGATCCTGATAGACATGGATCTGCCTACACGGCACAGGCTAACCTTTTTTTCCAAGATCCGCGAGTTGAAAAGCCATGCCAACCTGCCTGTGGCGGGCTACTCTTACGCAAGCAGTCCGGCCATGGTACAGGCGTTTCTGGACAATGGTGGCGATCATTTCTTTGAAAAGACGTATGAACTGGATCAGTTGCTGGGCCAGTTCAGGCAGCTGCCTTCCGTCAGGATTCTCAAACAGGCAGGCTGATCAGGCCTCTGCCGTTCCGCGAGCGTCGCCAGACACAACGACAAGCCGCTCGTTATTCAAAACCTAGTAGTCACCCCAATCCCTTCATTCTCATGCTTTTCCCGTTTTACTTGCTGATATTCGAAGAAAGCCCGTATGAGGTTGCCTTGTTGCGGCTGCTTCTGAAGATGCATTTCACCGACTGGACCTATTACATTGTCACGAGCCGCCAGGAACTTATGCAGTTTCTGGCCGGGGGCAGTCCGGTCTCCCTCCTGCTGATCGACGTGGACATTCCCGATACGCGCAGGCTCACGATGGTTCAGGAGCTGCGGCAACGGAGCATCTACCACTCGCTTCCCATCGTCAGTATCTGCAGCAGCCTTGTTCCGCCCTGCGCAAGCGACCTGATCGACGCGGGAGCCTCCGCCTGCTTCCAGAAATCATCCGATGTGAATCAGATGATCGGCATGCTCCGGAACCTGCCGGTCTTCTCCACCCAGCGCATCAACTGAACGGCTGCAATTTTTGTCAATTTTTATGTAACTGTACGGCAGATTTGATGTATATTAGCGGGCGAGCAGTTAACTACAGGAAAAGCAACCACCATATGCCCAAATCCGAAAAGGTCATCCTTCTGGTAGAAGACAACGAAGCGGAAGTAAAACTTGCCCTGCGGGCCTTCCAGAAACAGTCTTTTGACAAAAAGATCCTTGTCGCACGGGACGGTGAAGAGGCGCTTCAACTGCTGTTCGAACTCGCTTCCTCGGCAACAACCAGCGTGCCAAACCTGCCCTCGCTGATTTTGCTGGACCTGAACCTGCCCAAGGTAGACGGCCTGGAGGTGCTGCAAACAATACGTTCCCAAAGTGCAACCCGCTACATTCCGGTAGTCATCTTCACCACCTCGGACGAAACCCGGGATATCCAGGAGAGCTACCGGCTGGGTGCCAACAGCTATCTCCGCAAACCGGTAGACTTTGATGATTTCACCGAGCTGGTCGGAAACCTGGAATCGTATTGGCTGAATCAGAACCTGACACTCTGATTACTGCAAAAAGAACAGGTCTGGTTCAAATGCATGACCCATGCCGCACACAGGTGGAATCGGGCATCTCGGTCTGTCAACTGGCAATGCCGCACTTTGCCTGCCGGAGCCCTGATCCTGGCTTGCAGGCAACGGACGTATTACGTGCAACCAAATACGTGCAACCAAAAAAGAAAAGGACAGTCCTTCAAACCGCACATGCAATCACCGGGTACCGATGTGTCCGGAGCCTGGCCGCATACCTGACAGGTTGCGCGGGAGTAACGACAGTCTGGTTCTGTTCTCACCTCACGGTTAGCCGGGTCCCCCGGGAAAAGCTTTTGTACGGCCTATGCAACACGTAAACATTCTGCTGGTGGAAGACTCGCATGAGGATGAAAAACTGATCATGCGCACCCTGGCCCAGGAAAACCTCCCCGTACACTACATCAGGGTATGTACCGAAACCGACTTTTGCCAGGCACTTGAACGGCAAGCCTGGGATGTGATCATTTCCGATTACCAGATCCCGGGCTTCGGCGGCGTGGTCGCCCTGGAAATTGCCAGAAACAAAGCGGTTACCATTCCTTTCATCATGGTTTCGGGAACCATGGGCGAACAGATCGCCGTGGAAGTCATGCGCCAGGGCGCCGACGACTACCTGATGAAGGACCACCTGCACCGGTTGGGGACGGTGGTCCAGCGTGTGATGCGCGAAGCGGATACCCGTCGCAAGAAGAAGCAGGCGAAAGAACAGATCCGCTACCAGGCGTACCTTCTGGAGAATGTGGATGAGGGGATCATTTCGGTGGACACCGATTTCAGGGTCAAGACCTGGAACCGGGGAGCCGAAAAAATCTTTCACATCACCGCTGCCGAAAGCATTGGCAAGCCTTTGTCCGAATTGCTGTCGATCAATTTTCACCTTCCTGCATCTGCCGCCACGGAGTTTGCGGTTTTAGAGCAGGTTCCTACCTGGAAAGGAGAAGTCACCATTGTTGCGACCAACCGGCAGAAGCATTCGGTTTTCCTCACACTGGGCCGGCTCGACGGATTTGAAAACTTTACGGCCGGCTACATTCTCATTTGCAAGGACATCGAGGAAATCGTAGCCGCCCAGCACCGGCTCATCGAATCGCAATCGTACGTGGCTTCGGCGGTTGAAAATACCGTGGATGCCATTTTTGCGCTTAACCTCAACCATGAGCTCCTGTATTTCAACACCACCTTCAACAAACGGTTCAAAGAGCTTTTTCAGACCGACGCCCGCATCGGCCTGTGTGTGCTGGACTTTGTCAGCGAGGATGAAAAGCGCACCATGATCGAAAATGTCGAACGGGTACAGCAGGGCGAAAAATTCAGGTACGACTATTCGCCCGCGTTACCGGGGCGGACGGACGAACACTTCGAGATATCCGTAAGCTCCATCTACGGACAGGACCGGCAGGTGGTTGGTGTCACCTACCTGTACCGTGACATCACCGAAAAGAAAAAGATAGCCCGGCAAATCGCTGATTTGCAATCCGAAATCCTCACCGCGCGGATGGAGGAACAGCGCATCCAGTCGGCAGCACTGCTGGAGGGGCAGGAGCAGGAACGGGCCCGCCTGTCCCGGGAGCTGCACGACGGACTGGGTCAGATGCTCAATGTGCTCAAGATGGAACTGTACCAAAGCCAGGCATCGCCGGCAATCCTGAAGATGGCCGACAGCATCATTGCCGAAGTGAAACAGATCAACAAGGACCTGGTGCCGCTGGCTCTGCAGGATTTCGGGCTGGAAACCAGCATACAGCAGTTGATCAACCATATCCAGGGTTCGCACAAAAGCGAGATCTATTACTATTCCAACCTGCAAAGGGAGCGATTCCATCCGCGGCTGGAAGTGAGCATTTACCGCATCCTGCAGGAGGCCCTCACCAATGCCGTCAAATATGCCCGGGCCGATCACATATCGGTCCAGCTTACCCGCCAACCCGATTGCCTGCTGATCATGATCGAAGACGACGGGGTCGGGTTCGATCTGGCAGCCCAGCAAAAGAGCCCCCAGAGAGGCTATGGCCTGCTCAACATCCAGTTCCGGGCGGAGGCGCTGAACGGCCAGCTTGGCATCGACACCCAGCCCGGCAGGGGGTGTGTCATTCATTTTTCGGTTCCGGTGTGAGAGCCGCCGGAAACCGCAATGTTCCCAGTACAGTTGCAGACCTTAGCTTGTTTCGCCCATGACTCCATCCATACGTGTCATACTCGCCGATGACCACACGATTTTGCGGCAAGGACTCAAGTTCATCATCAGCCAGCATCCGGCCATCCGGGTGGTGGGGGAAGCCGCCAACGGATTGGAGGCACTGGCGCTGATGGACCGGCTCACGCCTGATGTATTGGTATGCGACATTTCCATGCCCCAGATGTCGGGTATAGAGCTGGCCCGGCAATGGCAGCAGCAAAACGGCAAAACCCGGATTATCTTCCTGACCATGCAGGACAAGGAAGAATACATTGTGCAGGCCATTGAAGCCGGAGTAGCCGGTTTCCTGCCCAAGGAAACCGCGGGCGAAGAACTGGTGCAGGCCATTGCCGAAGTGGCCCAGGGCCGCGAATTCTTCAGCCCGTCCATTTATCCCCGCGTGATCAAAGCCCTGCGCCAGAACGGCCAGAAAAGCGAGATCCGCATCACCCCCCGCGAAAAGGAAGTGCTGGTCCTGCTGGCAGACGGATTGAGCACCAAACTCATTGCCAGCAAGCTGTTTGTCAGCGAATACACCGTATCCAACCACCGGGCCAACCTGCTGCAGAAACTCTCGGTACATAATACGGCGGAACTGGTTAAGAAAGCCATTGAACTCAGCCTCATCCCCTGACGGTGCCTTTTCCGGATTATGGTTGCCGATGCCTGCACATTGCTGATTTTATTTAAAACTTTTGCTTGGTAACGAACAAAATCCTATCTTTTTGCCAGTTATTCAACTCTGCCAGATAACGAATCACCAGTCATAGATCAACGCTATGAATTAGCGTCTTGTGCAACTTCCGCTTTACCCCACTGCCATCCGGAAGCTATGCTGGCCGCAACCTTCAGGTTAAGCCAGCCCTGCATGTCGGCGATTTGTTCCAATCTGGCAAAAGGATTCACCACCCGACCCATACAGTTGTCTTGCAGAAAGCGTACTCGTCAAAAGTATAATCCATGAACCCCTTTCATGCACTCTTCGGTTCCGACAATTTCATGCCGCATGGGCACTGTTATTACTGGGACCCTACCATTCTCTGGTCGCACGCCCTTTCGGATGGCATCATTGCCGTTGCCTACTTCCTCATCCCGGTTGTGCTGATCAAAGTATTCCAGAAGCGGAAAAATACCCAGTACGTCTGGCTCATGGCTTTGTTTGCGGTATTTATCGCCGGCTGCGGGCTTACCCATGTGATGGATGTGGTTACCATCTGGGACCCCGTTTATCGCCTCGATTCCGCCTTTCGGTCCATCACTGCCGTGGCCTCCATCGGTACGGCCATCGCGCTGGTAAAGCTCGCCCCCCGGTTGCTTGCCATTCCCACTGCTAGCGAATGGCAACTGGCCGCTACACGACTGGATGCGGCCAACCAGGAACTGCTGGCGGCCAACCAGGCACTGAAAGACCTGACCGACGAGCTCTCAGAGCGTAAGCATTTCATCGAACAAGTGCTCGCCCTGATTCCTAACTCCATTTACATCCTTGACCTGGATCCGTTCCGTACCACCTATATCAACCGGGAAATCACCCATGCCCTGGGATATACCGAGGAACAGATCTATTCGTACGGCCCTACCATGATGAGCCAGCTGCTCCATCCCGATGACCTGAAAAACCGGGCACAGTATTACCTTGATTTTGCAACTGCCACTGAGGGAGAGGTCCGGCAGGCGGAAGTCCGGATCAGGCATGCCGATGGGCACTACCGTCATTTCATGGTACGAAATGTAGTGTTCCATTGGAAGACAGACGGCACCGTCGACCAGATCCTGGGCATTGCCCTGGATATCACGGACCAGAAGCGGTTAGCTGACCGGTTGCAGGAATTCAACAAGGACCTGAAAGAGAAAAGCGACGAACTGGCGGCGGCCAACGATAAGTTGCAGGCAGCCAATGAGACATTGGCCGAACGAAACTATTTCATTGAACAGGTGCTCAGCCTGACCCCAAACTCGATTTACATTTTTGATCTGAATCAGTTTCGGACCATTTATGTAAACCGGGAAATAATACATACCCTGGGATATACCCAGGAACAAGTCTATTCGTTTGGAAACACCATAATGAAGCAGTTGATTCATCCCGATGATTTTGAGAAGAGAAGCCGGTATTACATTGATTTCTCAACAGCCGCCGACGGAGAGGTTCGGGAAGTAGATTTTCGGATCAGGAATGTCCATGGCAATTACCGTCATTTTCTGGTAAGGAGTGTTGTTTTTCGGAGGAATGCAGGGGACATGCCGGAACAAATCCTGGGCATCAGCCTGGACATCACCGAGCAGCAGCGATTGGCAGTTAAGTTGCAAGAATCCAATATCTATTTGCAAGAGAAAACACATGAACTGGCAACCGCCAACGAGGAGCTTCAGGCGGCCAACGAGGAGCTGATCGCCGCCAACGAAAAACTGGTCACCGTATCGGACTACCTGAAAGCAGCCAACCTCGAAAACGAACGGCTGGCTGCCGAAACCCTGCGCATCAGCGAACAGCGGTACCTGGAACTGACCGACAACATGAAGGAGATTTTTGTGGTACTGAACCATGAGATGCGTTATACTTTTGCAAACAAGGCGGCCGAGCAGTTTTTCGGCCAGTCCCGGGAAAACCTTTACGGAAAGACCCCGCGGGAAGTTTTCGGCCCCGAAACCGGACCAGTCATTGAGGCCGTCCACCGGCAGGTGATGGAAACCGGCGAATCGCAGACCGATGTGGAGCAACATGTGATTGACGGACGGCCGGCGTACCTGGAACGTACGGTTTATCCCACTTCGGTGGGCGGGGTGTTTGTCATCCGCAGGAATGTTACCGCGGGCATGCTCGCCGAACAGCGTTTCCGGGATCTGGCCGAAAGCATCACCGATATCTTCTTCGCCCTGGACCACGAGTTTCGGTATACCTACTTCAATCGGGCCAGTGAACAGTTCACCAACCGCCGCGCCAGTGAAGTCCTGGGCAAACCCATTTATGATATCCTTCCTTCCTTCAGAGGCAGCATTCTTGAAAAAGCCTTCTTGCAAGTACTACAAACCCGCCAGCCCGACAGCCTGCTGTATCAGTATACGCACCATACGCAGGAATATTATTTCATGCTGCACATCTACGTGACTGAAACGGGCATTGCCATCATCGGCAGGAACGAAACGGAGCGGATACGCCTGACGCAAAACCTGGAAGAAGAGAAACAAAGGCTGGAACTGGCCCTGCGAAACGGTGAACTGGGACTGTGGGACTGGGAACTGACCACCAACCAGGTGTACCTGAACGAACAATGGGCACTGATGCTGGATTATGAGCCCCATGAAGTGACACACAACATTAGCAACTGGCTGGAAAAGATCCATCCGGAAGACATGCAACGGGTCACCCAACTATTGGAAAGCCACCTGCAGAACCAGTCGCCGCTTTACCAGGCCGAATACCGGTTGAAATCCAAACACGGGGAGTGGAAGTGGATACTGGACAGCGGAAAGGTAATCAGCCGGGACGAACAAGGCAAAGCCTTGCGGGTAACCGGTATTGTCATGGACATTACGAAAAAGAAGCAATACGAAGACAAGATCAACAGGCTCAACGAGGAACTGGAGACAAAGGTACAGGAACGTACGGCCCAGCTGACGGCTGTCAATGATGAACTGGAAGCCTTCTCGTATGCCGTCTCGCACGATTTGCAGGCTCCCTTGCGCAGCATTGGCGGTTTCAGCAAAGTGCTCATGGAGGACTACTACACCGTACTGGACACAAACGGCAAGGAAAACCTGGTGATCATCCAACAGGCCACTCAACGCATGCGCGATATTATCCAGGCCCTGCTCAAGCTTTCGAAAGTCACCCGGATGCCTTTGCATAAGGAACCGGTGGACGTATCGCAGCTGGCCCGGCAAATCCTGGCCGAGCTGCAGAAAACCGACAAAGGTCGCCATGTGGTTTGCCAGGTAGCCGATGAGGTTACGGCCCATGCCGATGCAAGCCTGTTCCGCATTGTGTTGCAAAACCTGCTGGGCAATGCCTGGAAATATACCGGCAAAAAGAAAGACGGGAAAATAATGCTCGGAAAAACCATGACTCCTCACGGAGAGGCCTTCTTTGTATGGGACAACGGGGCGGGGTTTGACATGAAGTATGCCAAAAAGCTCTTCAATGCCTTCCAGCGGCTGCATCCGGAAAAAGATTTTGAGGGAACCGGCATCGGACTGGCCACGGTATACCGCATCATTACCAAACACGGCGGGCAAATCTGGGCAGAGTCCGCTCCCGACGAAGGTGCTACCTTTTACTTCACGCTGAACTCTCAGTGAAGAGGCAACAATGGTACTGATTCATTCACAACCATCTCCCGCGGATGCACTGCTTATGTCTCCACTTAAAACCAACCCATGGCTGAACTTTCCTGGCGAAACCAAACGTTACCGGTAATCATATAATCCAACCAACCGAATGGAAATAGGAATTGACAGCTTTGCCTCTGCCATGTACGGCACTAACACGCTGAGCAGCGTGGCTGCCATGGAACAACTGCTCGACAGGATTGCCTTTGCTGACCAGGCCGGCCTGGATGTGTTTGGCATCGGCGAACACCACAAGAAGGAATTCCTCGATTCGGCCACCGTGGTGATCCTGGCGGCCGCCGCGGCCCGCACCCGGCGCATCCGCCTGAGCAGTGCCGTAACGGTCCTGAGTGCCGCCGACCCGGTTCGGGTGTACCAGAACTTTGCCACCCTGGACCTGGTTTCCAAAGGCCGGGCCGAACTGGTGGTGGGCCGGGGATCTTCGGTGGAGGCATATCCGCTGTTCGGCTTCAGCCTGAACGATTACGACGCCCTGTTCAAAGAGAAACTGGACCTGCTGCTTGCCATCCGCGACAACGAGTTTGTAACCTGGTCCGGCAGGTTCCGGCCCGCCATCCGGAACCTGCCGGTATACCCGCGGGCGATTCAGACCCCCTTGCCCGTGTGGCTGGGAGTGGGAGGCACACCCGAATCGTTTGTCCGGGCCGGCAGCCTTGGGCTGCCGCTCATGGTCGCGGTCATCGGCGGCGAGACCCACCGGTTCCGTCCGCTGGTGGACATGTACCGCGAAGCCGGACTCCGGGCCGGCTTCGCAATGGAACAACTGAAGGTAGGGCTTCATTCGCCGGGATACGTGGCTCCTACCCGTGAAAAAGCCGTGGCCGAGTATTACCCCGGCTATGCCGAACTCTGGACGAAGCTGGGCCGGGAACGCGGCTGGCCACCGGTAACGAGGGGGCAGTTTGACGCGCTGATTGCGCCCCGGGGCGTACTGGTGGTGGGAGGACCGGAACAGGTAGCCGAAAAATTGCTGCGCCACAGCGAAGCCCTGGGCGGTGTGGACCGGTTTACATTTCAGATGGACAACGCCGGGCTGACGCACGCCCAGCTGATGGCATCCATCGAACTGATCGGCCGGGAAGTGATTCCGCTGGTAAACGGGAAGTGATGCCTATGTGTTTGAGGCACCGGACAGAAAGCCTTTCCCCGGAATGCAAACAGGATTCGGCGGTGGTCATTTGGCCTTTGAGCCGGATTTGCAGGGATAGTCATGTTCCATCCTCTTCTATTCATAAACGTCTGCAAATCCGGCAGGCTGCTGCAAAAGCGCCGATACCCGGCTAAATGACCTGAACTCTGGTCACTATCGGCAGTGACCAGAGTTCAGGTCAGCAGCGAAAGTGAACTGCAAACCGGTCAAGGCTGAAAGTGACCGATAGGATGGTCAAAACCAAAAGCGACCATTGCTCTGGTCGCTTGCCTGTCACAACTTTTATGTGTCCATGTGTCGATCCTTCTCCCCCCTTCGACCATTATTCCGTTCATTCCCCAGTCGTGAACAGCCGAATGTTCAGGCTTCTTCCCAATGCCAAGCTCTTGGCAAAGGCCCAAGCGCATTACATTTCCACGAAAAATAAATTAGATAAAGTTAGACAAAGTATGAAATTCCAAAATATCTTTGTCACTAAGATATTTACCAATCAAGGGATCATATGGAGAATGACTTGCTCAAACGAATACGCAAACTAAGCCAGTTGCATGCCTACACCTCGATCCAGATGCACGAAGCCATCGGCCGGGAGGCAGGGCTTTCGGGGACAGACCATAAATACCTGGGATTTTTGATTGAAAAAGGGCAGATGACTGCCGGCGAGCTTTCAAACCTGACAGGATTGACAACCGGTGCCGTGACGGGCCTGATCGACCGGTTTGAAAAGAAGGGGTTGGTGCAACGGCAATTTGCCGAAAACGACAGGCGAAAGGTGATCATTGTCCCGAACACAACAATGATCATGTCCCTTTTGGAACCACTGTACAAAAGTTTCCGGAAAAAGTCCGAAGAACTGCTGACTTCTTTTTCAGATGAAGAAATCCGTGTTATTGAAACCTACTTTTCCAAAGCCATCCAACTGATGAACGAGACAACCGCTGCGCTCCGTTCACCGACGGAAAAGTAACCGAACCCAACTGCAACCAGTCACCAACAGAGGAAAGGAAAACCAATGAAAAACAGGAACACTTACCTACTTGACTTTCAAGAAATTGACAAGACATATCTTGCCCTGGTCGGGGGCAAAGGCGCCAACCTGGGGGAACTGTCCGGAATGGAGGGAATACAGGTGCCGGAGGGCTTTTGTGTCACTACAGAGGCATACAAACAACTAACCGGCAACAATCCTGTGTTTGACCGTCTGCTGGATGAGTTGACGCAGGTCGACCCGGAAGAACGGGAGAAAACAGGTAAACTCAGCGCCGGAATCCGTGCGTGCATCGAACGAACACCGGTTCCCTCCAGCATGGCAGAAGCGGTCGCGCATCGTATCGCCCGATTCGGAGACAAGCAACCTTTTGCCGTACGGTCCAGTGCCACGGCAGAGGACTTGCCATCGGCTTCTTTTGCCGGCCAGCAGGATACGTACCTGAACATCATCGGTACGGAAGCCGTACTGGAGCACATTCGCAAGTGCTGGGCTTCCCTGTTTACCGAACGGGCAATAACCTACCGGATGCAAAACGGCTTCGGTCACCGCAATGTATACCTGGCAGTGGTGATTCAACGGATGATCTTTCCGGAAGCTGCAGGTATCCTGTTCACGGCAGACCCGGTCACTTCAAGCAGGAAAACAGTGTCGATCGATGCAGGGTTCGGCTTGGGCGAGGCGTTGGTTTCGGGCCTGGTGAACGCGGATAACTACAAAGTGGGTGACGGCACGATCCTGGAGAAGCACATATCCACCAAAAACCTGGCCATCTATGCCGCAGCAGACGGAGGCACCAGGCATCAGGCGATTGAACCGGGGATCCGGGACAAGCCGGTGCTGACCGATGAGCAGATCGTACGGCTGGCATACCTGGGCCGAAAGATCGAGGCTCATTTCGGCCAACCCCAGGACATCGAATGGTGCCTGGCGGATGACACATTCGCCATTGTCCAGAGCCGGCCCATCACAACGTTGTATCCGATCCCTGAGCGGCCGGACGGCATGGGGAACCACGTGTATGTATCGGTGGGCCATCAGCAGATGATGACGGACGTCATGAAACCGCTGGGTATTTCGATGTGGCAACTACCCAATATGTACAGAGCGGGCGGGCGGCTATTTGTGGATGTTACACCAATGCTGGCTTCGCCGGCAGGCAGGGATACGATCCTGAATGTACTGGGAAGATTTGATCCGCTCGTCAAAGATGCGCTTGCAACCCTGGTGGATCGGGGCGATTTCATCCCTACCCGTCCGCAAGATACAAACGAGTCACAGCTTTCAAATAAGAACAGCCAAGGCCAGCCGGGTCCCACCTACCAGGCACTGAACGACTATGATCCGGCGGTTGTCAGGGAGCTGGTCCGGCGTAGCGAAGCCTCACTTGAGCAATTGAAACAACATATTCTGTCCAAATCGGGTGTTGGGTTGATGGACTTCATCAGGGATGACATCGACCGGCTGAGAAAACGCATAGCGGACCCGCAAAGTATGGGGGTCATCATGACCGCAATGAACGCTGCCACATGGCTTAATGAAAAGATGGAGGAATGGCTGGGCGAAAAGACGGTGGCCGATGCACTTTCACAATCGGTGCCGGGCAATGTCACCTCGCAAATGGGCCTGGATCTGCTGGATGCGGCAGATGAGATTCGCCCTTACCCCGAGGTGATCCATTACCTGCAACAGGCAGGGGATCATGATTTCCGGGATGAGTTGCCCCGGTATGCCGGCGGCCCGCAGGCACTCAAGGCACTGACTGCCTTTCTGAACAAATACGGGATGCGCTGTACCGGTGAGATAGACATCACAAGGCCGCGTTGGAGTGAACAACCCGGCGCGATTGTTCCCATGCTCCTGACAAACATTCGGAATGCAGAACCCGGAGCCAGCAAACGAAAGTTTGAGGAAGGACGCCGGGAAGCATTGGCGAAAGAGCAACAGTTGCTGGAGCGGTTGGAGGGCTTGCCCGACGGCAAGCAGAAAGCCGCGGAGACCCGACGCATGATAAGCCTGGTCCGAAACCTGAGCGGGTACCGCGAATACCCGAAATACCACATGATCTGCTGTTATTTTGTTTACAAGCAGGCCCTGTTGAAGGAAGCCGAGGACCTGGTGCACGCCGGTGTCATTCACGAAAAAGAAGACATCTACTACCTCACCTTAGAAGAACTCGGAGAGGTGGTGCGTACCCATGAAGTGAATGACAAGGTCATCCAGAACCGGAAAGACGAATACAGGGCTTACGAAAAGCTGACACCCCCGCGGGTGATCACCTCGGATGGTGAAATTGTTACCGGCACCTACACGCGGGAAAATATTCCGTCCGGAGCGATGGCAGGCCTGGCAGTATCTTCCGGCGTGATCGAGGGGCGGGCCCGCGTGATCCTGCGCATGGAAGAGGCGAATCTGGAGGAAGGGGATATCCTGGTTACCACGTTTACCGACCCGAGCTGGACACCCTTGTTTGTATCAATCAAGGGGCTGGTTACCGAAGTGGGCGGACGGATGACTCACGGTGCAGTGATTGCCCGTGAATACGGTTTGCCGGCTGTTGTCGGCATAGACAAGGCTACCCAACGCATCCAAGACGGGCAGCGCATCCGGGTGAACGGAACCGCAGGGTACGTAGAATGTTTGCAAACCTGATTTCGCTTAACCAAGCGGCCAGGAACCTGATCACAGATCCCTGGCCGCCATTGTCTTTTTGCCGCAATTGCTTACCGATACAGGTAACGCAACACTGCGGGAGGCGTTGAATACCCTTCCAGCCGGACAGACCGTTCGGCAGGCAAACCCTTCTCGGAATAGGCATACGAATACAGTTCCTTGCTGGAAGGCGTTTCGCGGTAGCCCGGATTGTTACGGGAAAGCTGGATACCCGACAGGTAAACGTAGCTGTTTACGTACGGCATTGGATTGGTACGGTCGTCGTAACCGCCCAGCTTTACCTCATACGAGAACTTCAGGTCCTGTTCCAGTCCGCTTGGTGCCGCAGAAACCACGATGCGCGTCAGGTTATCCCGGCTGTCATACGCATAGTCGCTGACCACCAGCCAGCCGTTCGGGTTGGTCACATAGCTGATCTTTGTTTCCCGAACCACCTTGTTTCCCGAATAAGCAAAACGGTACCGGTACGCCACCTCGTTGTAGCCGTTGTACACGGTAACTTCCGACACCCGGTCGTCCGTGTAGGTGTATACAGCATGGCCGCTGTGCTTGGTAAAATTCAGCCGCACCGGCTTGTCACCTTCATAGGCAATCACATACCCCAGGTTGGAATACGAATCATAGCTTGTCAGCCGCTGACTGGCGTCGTAGGAAAGCCTGATGTCTCCCATTTGTATCAGTTGCGTGCCCGTACCGATGGGCGGCTGATTCACCACACTGTCGGGCCGGGTAACGACCGTGTCAGACGGCACATCGTCATCCCCTGCCGGAGTTTCGGTTTGCGGTCTTTCGGAAGGGTTGGGTTGGATGGCATCCTTGCGGCAGGAAGCCATCGAAAGGAGCAGGCTCACGCCTACGCCAAGGATCATTTGCATCGTTCTCATAGTTGCACGAATTGTTGTAGTGTAATACGTACGGAAATCGTTACGTCTGACAGCAAGACAGGATCCGGTTTCCAACGGTTGCCTGGCAATCGGATTTTTTTTATTTTTTCAGGAATATCTCTCTGATTCTCATTCCGGGCAGGATCGGGAATCGCTTTTTTTTCTTGTGTCACATTTTTTTCTCAGCACAGGCAACCGTTCATCCGACAATCCTGTCTTATCTCACAGAACACCAATCCTGTCTCAAATCATTACCTAATTTTGGCCATGAAAATGAACGTATCCCTTGCCCGTTGGAAAATCCTTGCCGGAGTGTTCGTTCTTCTGATCGTTTCCGGCGGGTGTGACACCGAGACCCGGGACATTGTGCCCAAAGCCTACGAACAATTCGAACTGTACGAGGATGACATTTATGCGTTCAATGGCGGCGGCATCATTCGGCTGGACCCTTTGGGCAATGATAGCCTGAAAACGGCCGTGACGGTGACCTTCGGACAACCCTTGCATGGAACACTGACCGTGGAAGCCGACGGCGATACGTATTACAAACCCGAGGCCGCTTTTTTTGGAACCGACAGCCTTGCCTATACAGCCTGTAGCGGCGCCGTCTGCCAGACCGAAAAGATACGCCTGCACATCGAGAAACCCCTTGACCCGAACAATTGCACCAGCGCTGTCGGGGCTGATTCGCTGGTAACCACCCGCAATACGGCCAAAGGGATACGGATTTTCATGAACGACGTGCTTTGCCCGATGGCCGGCAAGTCCGTCTTCGCCCCGCAGAAGGGAACATTCAAAACGATTGAATACGCTGGTAGTTACAAGAATACCATTTACATGTATTACCCGCCCAAGGACTTTGTCGGTCAGGATTCGTTCCGTTACCGGATACATCCCGATCCGGCCAATTATGACAGGGTATACCTGGAAGTGGTCGTCAAGGTAACCGTCCGCGAATAATCCGATTGGCCTGAAACCACACCGCACAAAACTCAACTTTTCTGTTTTCAATCTCACTTAGTCCGTGTATTCCGAGCAAGAAATCATTACGGGGTGTAAAGAGCAAAAGGCCGCCTGCCAGGAAAAGCTGTACCAGCTTTATTCCCGGCGCATGATGGCCGTCTGCATGCGGTACACCCGGACGCGGGCCGAAGCCGAAGATATCTTTCACGAAGCCTTCGTCAAGGTTTTCCGGCACATCGGTTCCTACCAGGGCGGGTCGTTTGAAGGATGGATGCGACGGATCTTTGTAAACCTGGCAATCAACTACTATCACCAGAACCGGAAGTACCAGGATCATGTCGACTACAAAGCCATCGAGGAAACCTCGCCCGCCGATGACGACATCATCAGCCACATCAGCAGCCAGGAGCTCCTGGCGCTGGTCAACCAGTTACCCGAGGGCTACCGGATGGTATTTAATCTGTACGTAATCGAAGGGTTCGGCCACCGCGAAATCGCCGAAATGCTGAACATTGCCGAGGGCACCTCCAAATCACAACTGGCCAAGGCCAAGAGCCATTTAAAGAACATCCTTCAAAAATATTCCATTTCAGAAAATGCTGACTGACAAAGAACAGGAAGAGATACGGCGCAAATTGTGGGAACTGGAGGAGGAACCGCCTGCCTTCGGCTGGAAAAAGGTGGATGCCGAACTCCGGCCGAAACGCCGCTGGAGGGGGTGGCTCTGGCTTTTGCCCGCCCTACTGCTGATCGGGATAGGCACTGTCCTGCTGTGGATGCCGGAGAAGGAACTTTCGTCGGGCATCCGGCAGAAAGAAAACGGCCTGGCAAACGCACCAACCGAAGTTGCAGGCACGCCGACAGCAGCGACAGGCAAAGGCAAACACGGAAAGACCGCTGCCGTTCCTTCCGGAAACAAGGCACTTGCACCGCTGGCCTCGCAAAATTCCCCGGCACCGGATGGCACATCACTGCCTTATGGAGGCGGTATGGATACAGGTACGGATACAGGAAGCTCCCTTGGCATGCGTGCACCGCGGCTATCCGGCGAAAGCCCGTCGCATACGCAACGGGATACACATGCCTCGCTTTACTTCCGCGAAAAGAAACCCACAGCCAGACAGCAACCACAAGAAGATGGTGCGGAACCGCTTTCAGCGCGGCAGAACCCCGCAGCCACCCTTCCATCGTATGGTGTTTTTGACACGGATGAAACCAACCTTTCCGGTATCACCGGGACGACCGCTTATCCTTTCCTCCGCAGCAGAGGCATCCGTTTGTTGTATATACCGGCACGGCACCCTCACCTGTCATTTCCAGCCGACACCCAGGTGGTCGCGGAAACAGTCATTGAGCCGGTGAAACAACGGCAGGCGGCCCGGCGCGAATGGACGCTGGGTCTGTTCTTCACGCCGCGTTACGCCTTCCGGAAGTTCATGCCCGTGGTTTCGGACGAGATTCTGATCACCCGTCTGAACAACAAGAACCAATCCAATACCGAACGTGTAGGATACGAACTGGGCATACAAGTGAGCAGGGCGGTCAGGCAGAACCTTTACCTCGAAAGCAGCCTGGCCTTGGTCCAACTCCGGGAAAACGTATCCTATTCCTACGCGACGAATAAGATCGATACCCTGATCCGGACAGTATCGGGCAACAACCAGTTGCAGGTAATACCTGTGTACGGGACCGGTCAGCGGCAACTGGTCAGCTCGTACGCATACGGCAACTGGCGTCTGGGCGCATCGTATTATTTCTGGCAGAATGCGTACCGCCGGTTCAACGTCACCGTTTCGGGCGGCATCAACATACTTGTCAAGGGACGGACCCGCCAGTATACAGATGGGATGCTGGAGGAAACGGTTGTGTTTCCATCGCGCGACAACATCCTGGAGCAGAAGAATTACAACCTTTCCCTGGGAGTCGGGTATACTGTATCCGGTGGCCGTCCGTACGAGTTGATGATCATGCCTTCGTTCAATTATTTTCTGGGGTCCACATTCCAGGCACGTGAGCCTTTCGGACTACGGCCGTATTCGATCGGGGTGCAGCTGCAACTGAAGCGACGCTTTGTACGCCAAACCGATCGTTCATAAATCCGCATGAGCACATTCCTGTCCGTGGAGGTTACCAGTCACGGACGTTGAACGGACGGAGAATTCACGCTGGCAGCAAACGGATGGTCTTGTGTCGTTCAGTGTGCGGAGTGAACCGGGGTTCGGGCTTTTCGAAAGATACTATTTTTTGCCCCCTCCGATCCGGCACCTTGCCAGGAACAGCCCGGTAGAGGAGTTTACCGAAGCGGCATGGCTGTGGGAACGGTCAAAAAACAAGTGCTGACACTCGTTGATGGAAAAAACATGGTTCACATCAATGCAGAAACCGGCCTTGCATGGCCTGCTACCTGTTTCAGGCTTCCGGTTCGGTTTGCCTGTCAGGCAAGACAAAGTGAAATACCGACCCCTCTCCCGGTACCGATTCGGCATAAAGCACGCCACCCAGATTGTTGACAATCCGGCGGCACAGGGCCAATCCGATACCCGAACCGGGATATACCTCGCGGGTGTGCAACCGTTTGAACACCTCGAATATCTGTTCGGCGTAACCGGTTTCAAACCCGATCCCATTGTCCGCAACGCTGATGCGGTAGTATTGGGCATAGGGCAACGGCTTTCGGATGTACGGTTCCACTTCGTGCGTGCGCAAGGCCTGGGCACCGATCCGGATCACGGGCGGGCGGTCCGGCACGCTGAATTTGAGGGCGTTGTTGAGCAGGTTGTAAAACAACTGGTTCATTCGCAAAGGGGTTGCCTCTATGGTAGGCAGGGGTCCCAGATGCAGGGTCGCCGCTTTTTCCGCAATTGTCAGCTCGAAATCCTTCTCGACGCTTTGCGCCACTTCTGTCAGGTTCACCAGCCGTACGACGGAATCGGCATAGGTCAGGTGCGAGAACTCGAGCAAATCTTTGATCAGGTTGCTCATGCGGGCGGCCGACTCGATTATCTTGCCCGTCACCAGTTTATCCTTTTCGGTAAGCACTTCCGATTTGCCCAGCATTCCGGAGAAAACATGGATCTTGCGCAGGGGTTCCTGCAAATCATGACTGGCAACATAGGCATACTGGGCCAGTTCCTCGTTGGACCGGCGCAGGCTCTGGTTGGCATTGGCCAGTTCTTCGTTGGTAGCCTGCAACTCCTCGTTCGTGGCGGCCAGTTCCTCGGTCCGTTCCTGCACCTTCTGGGCAAGGGCTAGCTGCAGCTGTTGCTGGATGGTCACATCCTGCACCGTTCCTGCCAGGTAGAGGGCTTGGCCGTTGGCATCAAACACCGTTTGCCCGAGGGAGTGAATGATGCGTTCCTGTCCGGTCTGCTGGTGCACAATGGTATAAATCTGATCAAACCTTCCGTTACCGTCCCTGGACAGTGCTTGTACCAGTGCCTGGCGCACCCGGGCCTGGTCCTTGGGATGAACAAGCGGTGAAAGCAAAGCATCCAGCTTTCCTTCCGTCACTCCCAGCCATTCCTGCAGGCGTTCGGAATAGGTGATCCGGCCTGTCACAACGTCAATGGTCCAGGTGCCGAGCTCTGCCAGTTCAATGGCTCCCAGCAACCGGGTTTCCGCTTCTTCCATTTTTTGCCGGGCCAGTACGGGTTCGGTGATGTCGACAGCCATGGCAATCACCCCGGAGATGGTCCCATCCGGTTCGCGATACGGCTGGTAGACATAATCGAAATACCTACGTTCCTGTTCCCCGGTCTCCCGTGTAAACACGGTAGGCACTTCATTGAACCGGCGGGTCACGCCGGTATGGTAAACTTCCAGCATCCATTCCATGAAAGGCTGACCGGCCATTTCGGGCAGCAATTGCAGAAACGGCTTGCCAAACGCCTCCGGCCCGGTGCGCCACACGTCAAGCAGCAGGTCATTGGCCATTTCCAACACCATCGCTTCACCTTTCAGTATACAGATCGGTGAGATGGCATTTTCCACCAGGTTGCGAAACTGCCAGACACTTTCCTCCATATGCTTACGGGCCGCCACCTGACCGCTCACATCCACAGCCATGTTCAGGATAGCATACACCTGGCCGGCCACATTGCGCAGCGGTTTATAAGTGAAGTTAAACCAGAACCGCTGCAGCTTGCCATCAACGACCAGGTCGGCAGACTGCTCCTGGGTATGGTACGCCACTCCGGTCTGAAATACATTCTGCAACAATCCGAAAAACGGTTGTCCTTCCAACTCGGGCAATGCCTCCGCCAGGCGCATGCCTACCACATCCGGTGTCTTTCCCCAAACTCGTATCATGGCCTCGTTCGCCGTATCGATCACCAGGCTCTCCCCCACATACAGGGCTGTGGCAAAAGGGGCCTCCTCGATCAGGGTGCGGAACTTCGCTTCTCTTTCTTCGATCTCAGCCCGGGCCAACACCGGTTCGGTGACATCGGTGGCAATAGCCATGACACCGGTGATGTTTTCACCAACCCCACGGTAGGGCTGATAGGCCAGGTCCACGTAAATAGTGGTCAGCTGTTGGTTTCGCCGGATGTTCACCGGGATCTGCCGGGAAACAAAGGGCTCGCCGGTTTCCATGACTCCCCGCAGCAGTTGGTCAAATCCCTGTCCGGCAAGTTCCGGCAAGGCTTCCAGGAGTGGCTTGTTGATGATTTCTTCCAGGCTGCGCCCCACCAACTGTCCATAAAACGGATTGGCCATCCGGAAAACCAGGTCTTCTTTGTCAATGATGGCAATGGCAACCGGCGATTGCTCGAAAAGAGAAAGGAGTTGCTGCTGGTTTTCGGACATGCGCTGTAGAAAAAGCGCCTGTTGCGTGATGTCCTGCAATGTCCCGTTGAACCGGTACGCAACGCGGTTGGTATCAAACCAGGCCCGTCCTTTTGCACGCACAATGCGGCGGAGGGAAGTAACCGGGTGAACCAGTGTATATTCCTGCTCGTATTGACCGCCCGAAGCAAACTGCAACGCTTCGCGGATCGCCGCCGCCACGCGTTCACGATCCTCACCGGCAATGGTTTCCAGTGCCAGCTGAAGGGGGACTTCTGCCGTTGGCTCCAGGCCGAACCATTCTTTCAGCCGCGCATTGGCCGTAAAGTGGCCGGTGGCCGGATTCAAGTCCCAGGTTCCGAGTTCGGTCGCTTCCACGGCAAACTCCAGCTGTTCCTGCTTGTCCAGCTCCTGCTGGCGGTAACGCGCCGGATCCACAGATTCAAAACAGGTTACCAGGACACCGGCGATGTCGCCTCTTTCATCAATTACCGGACTGTAGCTGGCTGTCCACAGCACCCCTTCCGGTGCTGTCTTGCGCAACCCGGGCACCGGCTCGTCGGCAGCCGGCTCTCCGGAAAGTACCCGGTCCACAAGCGGTTTCAGAACGTCCCAATGGTCGGGCCACGCCTCCGCTCCCGGTTTGCCCAGCAGGGCATGTGCATCACCGATCAGGTTATCGCTGCAGGAATCATTGCAGAAACACACGTGGCGGGAGCCCCAGAACAATAGCATTGGCAAACGGGAATTGAGCAGGATGCCGAGGGTGGTGCGCAGGCTTTGAGGCCAGGTTCCGGGCAGGCCCAGGCTGGTTTGCGACCAGTCATTGGCACGGATAAGATCGGCCATGCGACCGCCTCTTGCCAAAAAAGAAAATTCAGGTTGTTGTGGACGTTGTTCCATTGATGACTCTGCTCCCCGGTACGATTCTTTGCAAAAGAAGACACTCCACCATCCGATGCGACTGCGGGACAGATTTCCTTTCGGCCTTTATGAAAAGTATGTACAGTTTAAGTCATGCAAGATAAAATGCCGATTCTATTTTTCATAATGCAACTGAAGATAACCCTTCCTTCCTACTGCTGGAAATACTTTCTGCTTGCCCCTTCGGAAATTTTGTGGCTCGTTGGCCGGTTTTCCAGGTGGATACCGCTGCCGGTTGACCGTTTTTGGTCCGCAAACAGCTTTCCGGCCTATCCGGAAGGATCGTATAGCGGGGCCACTTTTGACATACCGACGTGCAACGGAACCAGAAAAGCGTACATTTGTTTAATAACCTGTAAACAACCTTTCCATGCTTTTCAGTACAAACATGAAAAAAACACGACTAACCACAGCAGCCCTGGCCCTTTGGTCAGTGGCACTGCTGACGCTGGTTTCCTGCGAAAAGGCTCCTGACAACCAATCCCAGGATAAGCCAGAAGACACAACCTCTGTTGCCCAGCCCGGCCCGCCCGTAGAGACCAAAGAACCCAACACTACCTACAAACCGGCATTTCAGGGACAGACCCGCATTGCAGGAATCAAGACCACAACTCCCTACGAGGGCAAGGTACTGACCAGCGAACTGAAAAATCCCTGGGGTATCACCCCCCTGCCCGACGGTCGGCTGATCATTACCGAAAAAGCGGGCACGATGCGCATTGCCACCGCTACGGGCCAGTTGAGTGCACCGATTACCGGTATCCCCACTGTCAGCTCGGAAGGGCAAGGCGGCTTGCTTGGCATTCGGGTGGATCCTGCCTTTGCCCAGAACCGCATGGTATACTGGGTGTTTTCCGAACCCCTTCCCGAGGGAAACCTGACGGCAGTAGCCAAAGGCAAGCTCTCCCAGGATGAAACGAAAATAGAAGGCGCTACGGTCATTTACCGCGCTACCCCTGCCTACAAGGGCACGTTGCACTACGGCGGCCGGATTCTCTTTGACAAGTCGGGCAATATCGTCATCAGCACCGGTGAACGCTCCGACCTGGTTACCCGGCCCCAGGCCCAGCAGCTCAACTCCGGTCTGGGAAAAGTAATCCGCATCACCAAAGAGGGAAAACCCGTTACCGGAAACCCGTTTGAAGGACAGGCTGGCGCCAGGCCGGAACTGTATTCCTACGGACACCGCAATGTGCAGGGATTGGCGTTTCATCCGGTAACCGGCGACCTGTGGGAAGTGGAATTTGGCCCCCGGGGCGGCGATGAACTCAACCGGATTGAGCCGGGCAAGAACTACGGCTGGCCGACCATCACGTACGGCATCGAATATGCCGGCGGCAAGATAGGTGACGCCATCCAGCAGAAGGAAGGCATGGAACAGCCGGTGTATTACTGGGATCCGGTGGTATCGCCCAGCGGAATCACGTTCTACAGCGGCACGGCCATTCCCGAATGGAAGAACAACCTGTTCATCGGCGGCCTGAGCAGCATGCACATTGTGCGGCTGGTGATTGAAAACAACAAGGTGGTAGGCGAGGAAAGGCTCCTGGCCACCGAGAACCAGCGGTTTCGGGACGTGACCGAAGGCACCGACGGCGCGTTGTATGCCGTTACCGATCAGGGCCGCCTGTACCGGATCTCCAAAAAATAAGGTAATGTCTGCCGGACAACGGTTGAATCGTTGTCCGGCAGACGTCGTAACCAACCAATCAGACAAGCCCCACCACTGTGCCTGAACATCCTTCCGATTCAACGCTACAGTACTTTTGCCAGTTCTGCCCTGCCCAAGGGCACAAAGAATAGTATCCCCTAAAAACAAAAAACCTGCCTGTTCTCCAAACGCATTTCCAAAGCGGCCTCAGTCACGCAAGATGCCAGCAATTCAGTCCTCCATTCAACGATTCTTTTTTCAGGAGTGCACTGTTTTTTGTAGGTTTACAAGCCTGACCAACTCATACATCCGGTGCTTTGCCGGTCGCCGTCAGGCCGGCCACTCAAACCAACCATTCCGATGCTGAACAAAACCGTCCTTTTCCTGGCCCTGTTCCTATTGCCAAACCTCCTCCTGCAAGCCCAGGCCGTTCAACAAGTCCGGCAACTGGCCCATGCCGATTCGGCGCGGCTGGTAGCTATCTTCAAAGACCTGCACCAGAATCCGGAACTGGCCTTCCAGGAAGTACGTACGGCGGGCATTGTTGCCAATGAGCTGAAAACCCTGGGATACCAGGTGATTACCGGCATTGCCAGGACGGGTGTTGCCGGCATCTTGCAGAATGGCCCGGGACCAGTGGTCATGTTCCGCGCCGACATGGATTGCAACGCAGTGAAGGAAACCACCGGGCTACCGTATGCCAGCAGCAAGACCATGACCAATGCCGCAGGAATGGAAGTGCCGGTGATGCATGCCTGCGGGCACGATGCCCATGTCACCTGGCTGCTGGGCATTGCCAAACTGATGGTTTCGCTCAGAAAATCCTGGAAAGGAACCCTGGTGCTGATCGCGCAGCCAGCTGAGGAAATAGGTGCCGGAGCCAACGCCATGGTAGCCGATAAGATGTACGAAAAGGGCGTACCGGTTCCGGATTACTTATTCGGGATGCACACCCGGCCCATTGCAGTAGGCAGCATCGAAAACGGCATAGGAGACCGCATGGCCGGTACCGACCAGTTGGATGTCACCTTTCACGGCATCGGCGGCCACGGCGCATCGCCCGAATTCACCAAAGATCCGATCGTCATGGCCAGCAGTGCCGTCATGCAATACCAGACGATTATCAGTCGCAACATCGGCGCACAGGACGTTGCGGTGCTTACGGTGGGCTCTTTTCAGGCGGGCAATTCCAACAATGTCATTCCGCCTTCCGCGGTGCTGAAACTGAACCTGCGGTGGTTCGACGAGAAAACCAGAAATACCTTACTGGAAGGCATCCGGCGAATCAACGAAGGCATTGCCCTGGCCAACGGACTCCCCAAAGACCTTTACCCTACCCTGACAATGAAGGCCATGGCATATCCGTTGGTCAATCACCCGGTGCTGACCAGCAAAGTGAATGCTGCACTGGCTCAGGTATTGGAGAAAAAGAACATTCTTACCCAGGTACCGGCACTTATGATTTCGGAAGATTTCCATCACCTGGTGCTGGGCAACCAAAAGACCGTGTACGACTTTGTATTTGTAGGCACGGCCAATCCGGCCGCCGTTGCCAAAGCCAGACAGGAAGGCAAAGACTATCCGTTTTACAACCACAACAGCAACTACGAAGTTGACACTGCGGCCATTCCACTGGGAGTGGTCGTCGGCACAACGGCGTTGCTGGAGATTTTCAAAAGGTAGCGTAAAATAGAGAAAGGGATGGGGCAGATTTTACCATGTGTTATCGGATACGGATTCCGGATAACACATGGGTGCGAAAAATAGTATCTTCTGCAACTCGAAAACCTCACCCTGCTCCCTCCTGCCAGTATCCTCTACTACCACAGGTTGACCAGATTTTACATTTCACTGGTACTTACCCTCGTTTGGCTGGGATCAGGGTCTCCTTTGCCCGTGGTAATCAGCTTGTACAAGCTCTGTTGAATGTAATCACCCCAGGCATGGGAACAAGCCTGGTAACACTCAACGTCCGGAACCAACCCCAGGTGTGCAAACCGAAGCAGCGTATGGTCACCTTGGGCTGCAATGTCAAAACAGACATGTGTGTTTGTCCACTCGTCAGGAGCTTTCACAAACGACAAATGACTGGCCGTGACCAGCCACACTACTTTGCGGTTGGGAATCACTTCCACCAGCGTTTGCCGGGAGTAATGAACATCGCCAAACCGCACTTCAAATTCGTCGTGCAGGTTCTGCGAGTTGCCTGTTGCGTTTTCGGTCCACCAGCCGCGCACCTGGCAGACGGCTTCAAAAACCTCCCGGGGTGTTTGCGCAACCCGGATGGCGGTGGTAAAATCAGTTGCAGTCATTGGGATTTGTTTTGGGTTTTCAAAAGTGCCTGTGGCAAAGGTATTGGCTTACCCACATTTGAGCGGGGTGCAAAATAGACTTTCATACGGGTTGATTTGGACAAAATTTCTCAGGAACTTTGACCAAACGTTTGTTCCCATGAAGCACATTACCATCTTAGTCCCGGATTGTGAAGTAAACCTGAACACCATCAGCGGCTCGTTTGAGATTCTGAGCCGCGCCAATGACTACTGGCAAAGCCTGGGCAATGCAGCCCGGCTGACGATTCAGATTGCCGGTTTTGTTTCCGAAATCAAATCCACTCGTAATTATGTAACGCTGCACCCGACCGATATCCGGAAAATCAAACAGACAGACCTGGTAATTCTCCCTTCGCTGCTGGGTGGGTATGGGACAGTTGCCCAAAACAATCCGGAACTCATCGACTGGATCCGGTTGCACTACAAAAAAGGCGCGGAACTTGCCAGCATCTGTTCGGGAGCCTTCCTGCTGGCTGCCACCGGATTGCTTGATGGGAAGGCTTGTTCGATACATTGGAATGTCGCAGAAGAATTCCGGCGATTGTTTCCGGAAGTGAAAGTGGCCGAAGACCGGATCATCACCGATGAAAACGGCATTTACACCAATGGCGGCGCCTATTCGTTTCTGAATCTGATTTTGTACCTGGTCGAGAAGTTCTTTGACCGATCAACGGCCATTTTCTGCTCCAAAATTTTTCAGATTGACATCGAACGCACCACCCAGTCGCCGTTCACCATCTTTCATCAGCAAAAAGGGCACGGCGATGAAATCATCGGCAAGGCTCAGGCGTATATTGAAGAGAATCTGACTTCCCGCATTTCTTTCGAAAAGCTGGCCGCCCAGCTGGCCATCAGCCGCCGTAACTTTGATCGGCGGTTCAGCAAAGCTACGGGCAACACGCCGGTGGAGTACTTGCAGCGGGTAAAGGTGGAGGCCGCCAAAAAGGAATTGGAAAAAGGGCGCAAAACCATTTTTGAAATCATGAGTGATGTCGGTTACTCTGACGAAAAAGCCTTTCGTGAAGTCTTCAAAAAGATAACCGGCCTGTCGCCCCTCGACTACATGAACAAGTACAAAAAAGAAAGCGCTATAGTATATTCCTGATGGGTTGTTCCGCAAGGTTATGTCGCTTTCCAAACTTGGAGCGTACCCGGGTTTTCGCTTTTTTCAGGATACCACTGAGTAGTCCACCGCAAAAGGCATGACCGGAACAGTCAACCTCATACTGGTTTGGAAGCGGCGCGACAATAAGCAGGCGCCGGATGCCCAAGCATGCGGATATACCGCAGGTGCGAGCCAACCGCCTGCCAAAGCGAAGGATGTTCCAGGTAAGGAACCGCAAATTCCTGGCAGGTTTCTCTGACCAGCCGGTTTATCTGCGGGTAATGCACATGACTGATGCGGGGAAACAAGTGGTGCTCTACCTGGAAGTTAAGCCCTCCCAGCAACCAGAAAAGTATCCGGCTCCTGGTGGCAAAGTTGGACGTTGTGTGCAACTGGTGAATGGCCCATTCCTGGCTCACTTTTCCCGATGCCTCCTCGGGTTTCGGGAAATCGGTGCCCTCCACCACATGCGCCAGCTGGAACACGATGCTGATGGTCAGTCCGCACACAAAGGTAACAATGGCAAAGCCTGTCAGGGCCCACAGCCAGCCTACCATCCAGATCGGCACGGCCAGGTACACACCGACATAGGCAATCTTCGTGATCCAGAAGATGACGTGTTCCTTCCTTGCCAGCTTTTCGGCCTTGCCGTCCATGGTTACCTTTCCGGTCGCGTATTTTTCAAAATCGTGGTAGAACACCCAGACTACATACGAGATGCCATACAAAACCAGCCAGTACAGGTACTGGTAGCGGTGAAACCAGTGGTGAGGCTGCTCCGCATGCAGGCGCATGAAGGGTTTCACGTCAATATCCGAGTCCATGCCTTCAATATTGGTATAGGTATGATGGTTGATGTTATGCTTGATTTTCCAGTAATAGGTGTTGCCGCCCAGCACATTCAGGAAATACGCGGACAGGGTGTTGAGCCAGTGATGGCGCGAAAACGTCTGGTGACCGCCTTCGTGCATGATGTTGAAGCCGATCAGGGCCAGCATAAACCCCAGAAGCACGCAGAGCGGCAGCGCGATGGCAACGGGCGGGGTGAAAAACACCAGCATGATATACAGGAACACGGATACGGCCACCTGGATTGTTCCTTTCACCAGCAAAGGGTGGTTGCCGGCACGATTACGGCCCGTTGTGGCAAAATGGTCGTCCACTTTTGCTTTCAAGGTCTTGAAAAAGGGACTTTGGGTATGGGCAAAGCTGATTTTTGACATAGCTGACAGAGAAAAAGAGAAAACGTACGTTGGGTATGGTATTAACGGCGGGAAGCGTAAATGGATAGCTCATGACCCGTAACACTGTAGAACAGGTTTTGAAGCTGATGGAAGTACTGGATACGGCAGTTGGAAAGCAGAATGGGATGGGTGGGTGATTTTACCGGCTGCAAGTCCTGGTTCAGGCAGAGCTGGTGGGAACCTTGGGTAAGCAATACGTAATACGAAATCAGTTGCTGGCCGAATTCTTCCATTTCAAACCCGAATTCCTGCAGTACCGCCAGAGTGATCTCAATAGGCTCCAGTTCCTGGTAGGTGATGATACGGGCCAGGTTTTTCTGGCCCGGCGACACCGAGCATTCTTCCGTGTAAAGTTCAATGACATTAAAATACTGATCTTCCCAAAGTTGAGGAGCAAGCACCAAATTTCCTAACCGCAAGTCGTGGGAAACGATCATAAATACACAATAAATGGACAAAACCGGAACCGAAGCAACCAAAAAAACAGAAGCCCCTGTGTAGGAGCTTCTGTTCAGACAGGTGGTTTCTACTAAACTATTACCTTTGTAATTAATCCTTTATGTTATACGACCTGAACTTTCACCGCGTTCATGCCTTTTTTGCCTTGCTCCACCTCAAACGTCACTTCGTCGTTTTCTTTGATTTCGTCGATCAGACCTGAAACGTGAACGAAGACTTCTTCATCAGAGCCATTGGTCTTAATGAAGCCGAATCCTTTCGTTTCATTAAAAAATTTTACAATACCAGATTTCATTAGATTATTATTGTTTTAAATTGTTAATACATAAAGGTACCTGTATTAATTGGATATAAAAAGCTTTTGTCAATAAACATTTCAAAATCAGGCAGATAAGCATCCCTAGGCACATTGCCGCTACGCCGCAACCGTCCCTCCCAACCAAAAGCGGCAGCGAAACCCCTGTTACCCGAGCACAAATCCACTTGCCGGACACCCTTGCCCGACGCCGGTGCCGGGAGTACCTGTATAATCAGGGCACACAATTTTAAGTCCCTTTTTCGCTTGCATTTTCAGACAAGCATCAGGAAACGATCACCGACCAACGCTACACCTATGGTTAAAGCTACAGAAGAAGAAAAACGAATTGCCGAGGGCTTCTACAGACAGGCACTGACGATGCTTCAGGAGGCCAACCTGTCGTTTCTGGTTGGCGGAGCCTTTGCATTGAATCAATACACAGGCATCTGCCGCGATACCAAGGACCTGGATATTTTCTGCAAGGCAAGTGAATATCCGAAAATACTGAAACACTTTTCCTCGCTGGGGTATCACACCGAGATTACCGATTCGCGGTGGCTGGCCAAGGTATTTTTTCAGGACGACTACTTTATGGACATCATCTTCAATACGGTCAACAACATCTGCAAAGTCGATGACAGTTGGTTGGAGAATTCCCATTCGGGAGAACTTTGCGGTGTGTCTGTACGATTTTTATCGGCTGAAGATCTGTTCTGGTGCAAGATTTATGTACAAAACCGGGAACGGTTTGACGGAGCCGACCTGAATCACCTGATTCTGCGTTACAGCGACCGGATGGACTGGCAGCGGATATGGATGCACATGGAGCAGCACTGGCAGTTGCTGCTGTCGCAGTTGCTCAACTTCCAGTTTTGTTACCCGTCGGAAAGAGACCGGGTTCCGCGGTGGTTACTCGAGGAGCTGCTGGCCAAAGCACGGGAGCAATACGAATTGCCCACGCCACAGGAAACCCTGTGCCTGGGACCGATCATTGACCAGACTCAATACGGCATTGATGTGCTGGAGTGGAATTACAAAACAATCACCATGAGAAGCGTCTAGTTATGAACTCAAAAAGCAAGCAAATAGCGGCTGTTGGCGACATCCATGTCAAGGCAGCGGACCGTGGCAAATGGAAAGAATGCTTTCAGTGGGTATCGGAACAGGCGTTTGCCCTGCTCCTGTGCGGAGACCTGACCGATACCGGACAAGCCAGTGAAGCAGAAATCCTGCTCGAAGAGCTCCACTCCTGCTCCATTCCGGTAGTGGCCGTACTGGGCAACCACGATTACCACGACAACCAGCAGGATGAGATCAAACGCGTTTTGTGTACCAGCAAGATCCATGTTCTGGATGGCGAGTCGATCATCATTGACGGCGTAGGTTTTGCAGGGGTCAAGGGCTTCGGGGGCGGGTTCGACCGGTTCATGCTGCCCCGCTTTGGCGAAGAGATGAACAAAGCGTACGTGCAGGCCGCGGTGGAGGAATCCCTGAAACTGGACCAGGCACTGGTCCATCTGGAAGGGGATGACATCGATATCATCAAAATAGCGGTGCTGCACTACTCTCCCATCAAAGAAACCGTGGTGGGAGAACCTGAGGAAATTTTTCCTTTCCTGGGATCATCATACCTGGCCGAACCGCTGGAACGCCGGGAAGTGGCGGCGGCCTTTCATGGCCATGCCCACCGCGGATATCTGGAAGGGGCAACCAAACAGGGGATCAAGGTATTCAATGTAGCCAAGCCTGTATTGAACAGTGCCGGTTACGAACACCCCTTCTTCCTGTTCGAGCTGCCGGTTCAGGAAAAGGAAAACCAGCCGGTTGAAAGTGCAAAAGCTAAAAAATGACACATGAAGCAAGCCATCCGGTTGCGACTGTTGCATGACAAATGAAGAATTCCGTAATTCACCGTTTGCCACTGCTTAGCTGATAATGCCGGATGCATACTTCCGGGAAACTGGCCAGAGAACAGGATTGGCAACCGTTGAAAAGGTATCAGACGGTCCGTTTGGCAATCTGTCACTAACTGGATCACCTTCGGCCCGATTTCCACACCAAACTCTTTTTTTATGAAACCTTGCACGATTTTCATGGTCTGGCTGATGGTCTTGCTTCACACGGCAGCGGATTGCCAGGCCCAGGTTGCACCCAGGAAGACCCTGCTTGCCCTTTCCAAAGCCGACCATACACTGGCCATTGTCGATCCGGCAACCCTGCAAATCCTGACACGCATCCCGGTTGGCGAGGATCCCCACGAAATCATTGCCTCCCCCGACGGCCAGACGGCATATGTCTCCATTTACGGAGGGGGCAGTTTTCACCAGCTGGATGTGATCGACCTGATGGCACAAAAGCCGCTGGTAACGGTTGACACCCGGCCGTTGGTTGGTCCGCACGGGATAGTGTTTGCCAGCGGAAAGGTCTGGTTCACCGCCGAAGGCTCCAAATCGGTAGGCCGCTACGATCCGGCCACCGGCAAACTGGACTGGAGCCTGGGCACCGGACAAAGCCGAACCCACATGCTTTGCGTGACGGCTGACGGTAAAAAAATATACACCACCAACATGGCTTCCGGAACGATCAGTGTTCTTTCCGATACGCTGCTTCCGCCCGGACCGTCATCACCCGCCACTGCCCGGCCTCGCCAGGAATGGTCACATACGGTCATTCCGGTTTCCCGGGGCTCGGAAGGATTGGATGTTTCACCCGATGGACGGTGGTTATGGACCGCAGCCAATGAAGACGGTGTCGTTTCCATTGTTGATCTGCGCACACACGCAGTGGCGGCCAGGCTGGATGCGAAGGCCGTCGGGGCCAACCGTGTCAAGTTTACACCCGACGGAAAACGGGTTTTCATTTCCAGCCTTTCCACCGGAGAGGTCATTGTTTTCGACACTCAGTCCCGCACGGAAGTAAAACGTGTGAAGGCTGGTCGCGGCGCTTCGGGAATGCTGATGGACCCGGACGGTTCTCGGGTATTTGTCGCCTGCTCGCCGGATAATTACGTGGCAATCATCGACCTGAAAACCCTCAACGTGACCGGCAGGATTGACGTGGGCAAGTCGCCCGATGGATTGGCGTGGGCCATCCGGCCATAGGTGCCTGGTACAATTCGGAGTGTCGTTGGAAAGCAATTCCTGAGTCAAAACAGCAGAAAAGAACCGTATGGAAACCCTTTCGGCAGCAGACATAAGCCAATTTGTCGAGCATGGCTTTGTCAAAATAGAAAATGCTTTTTCTTCCCAACTCGCCGGGCAATGCCGGGATCTTCTGTGGCAGGAAATACGCCTCGACCCGACCAACCCGGCAACCTGGACACAACCGGTCATCCGGATCGGCGAACTGGGAGCCGGGCCTTTCCGAAAAGCCGCCAACACGCCGGCACTTCACCAGGCATTTGACCAGCTTGTCGGCAAAGACCGCTGGCTGCCCCGGATGACCCTGGGCTCCTTTCCGATACGCTTTCCGAGCCGGGAACCCGCCAACGATACCGGATGGCATGTGGATGCCAGCTTTCCGGGAAACGATCCTTCCGATTACCTGCACTGGCGAATAAACATCCATTCCCGGGGAAGAGCCTTGCTGATGTTGTTTCTTTTTTCGGATGTTTCCGAACGGGATGCCCCGACAATCATCCGGGTAGGTTCTCATGCAGATGTTGCCCGGCTGCTGTCACCCGCAGGTGCGGAAGGGCTTTCATTCATGGAACTGGCCCGAAAGCTGCATCCGTTACCCGAACGTGACATAACACTGGCCACAGGCCAGGCGGGAACGGTCTACCTGTGCCATCCGTTTCTGGTCCATGCGGCCCAGGATCATCGCGGCCTCACGCCAAAGTTCATGGCCCAGCCGCCGCTGTTAACCAAACACGATTTTTTCAGCAATCCTGCCGGATCCTCGCTCTGTCCGGTGGAGCAAGCCATTGCAAACGCCTTGCAGGAATAGTTCTGTTCGTACAGTGACCGGAGTTGTCATTCGTTCGGTCGTCCGTTACTGTTGCGAAATCGCTGCTTTCAAGGGTATGAACTTCACCTGGCTCACGGCAATGCCCCGAACAGATCTGATCGACAGTTGCGTCAGGTCTTTTTCGGGAAAAAACACATCGGTCATCACCGTCAGGCCGTTGTCGGCAAAAAGCTCAACCGAAGCCACATCCGCCAGTAGCGTAAGCGATAATCCCGGATCTGCGGACAACCGGGGGGCAGTATGGCGTTTGCCGAATCCTTTTTCAAAACCAACCTTTCCCGAACCTGTCCGGTCGATGTAATAGGCATTCGTGGCCTTGTCGTACCCGATCACCAGTTCGTTGCCTTGTGCATTGGAGAGAACAATAGAAAAATCGCTGACGGCTGCAGCCGAAACATCCAGCCGGAACAGACCTGCGGACCCCGCACGTTTGCCAGTGACCGGATAGGTGCCTTTGATGGTACGGGGTTTGAGCAGCACTCCCGGCTGGTTCAACGCCTCAAGTTCTTTTACCGGCCGGGAAGCCAGGAACAATTCCTGCCCCACCCGTCTCAAGCTCAGTTCCCGCGGCACGGTCATGGCACTGCGCCAGGGCGAAGTCGGTACGGCACCGGCGTACTGCCAGTTGCTCATCCACCCCATCAGGATGGTCCGGTTTCCGGCATTGGCAAAAGTCACACCAGCGTAGTTGTCGGTACCATAGTCCATCCATTTGGTTTGGGTGGAATACGGCCGGAACGTCTGTCCGTCAAAATCGCCCACGAAGTACTGCGTTGCCGAACCGCCGTTGGGGCCGCCCGGGTTGATACTCACCAGCAGTACCCATGCCTGCTTGCCGTTTTCCTGCAAAGGAAACAGGTCGGGGCACTCCCACACGCCTCCGTGGGCTCCCAGTTCCTGACCGAATTCGCTTTCCTTGCGCCATTGTTTCAGGTCTGGCGAGGAATAGAACGTTACCCGGTCTTTGGTTGCCAGGGTCATGATCCATTTCTTCTGAGGCTCGTACCAGCGTACTTTCGGGTCGCGAAAATCGACAATGCCCGGATTGGCCAGCACCGGATTGTTTTCATACTTGGTCCAGGTCTGGCCTTCGTCGAGGCTGTAGGCAAGGCTCTGGTATTGGAAATCGGTTCGCTTTTCCTTCTCCCAGGCTGAATTGTGGTGCGTGAAGATGGCGACCAGTGGCACCTGACCGTTTTTGCCAAAACCTGAGGTATTGTTTGCATCCACGACGGCACTACCCGAGAAAATCCAGCCCAGGCTGTCGGGATACAGGGCAATGGGCTGCTCCTGCCAGCGAATCATATCGGGGCTGGTTGCGTGGCCCCAGTGCATGGGGCCCCAGTTGGTGCCTTCGGGATAATACTGAAAAAACAAATGGTACGTCCCTTTGTAATACACCATGCCGTTGGGGTCGTTCATCCAGTTTTTCCGGGGAGAAAAATGAAAAAGCGGACGATGGGGTTCAAAAGGTGCAGATGTATGCAACTGAGCAAACAAAGGCATGCACGAAAGAGTTAGGAAGATGAGACTGAAAAATAGCTTATACATGATCGAAACAGATTACAACCATTCGTGAATGAAAAGACTGTACGTTGACAAAAAGTATCCGTTACATGGGTTTCTAGCAGAACAAACCCAGAAGAGCTTTTATCCAGACAGGAGCAACCCACTGGTTTACTTTTTGTATTGTACAAAGATAGCATATGACAATAGCAATCCAACAGATACATGCAACATGAAGGTTACATAGCGTGGTTGTGCTTGCCGAATGAATAATCCCCACTGTACCTGTATTGACTGGCAGTTATGCTTATCCTGTTTTTTCACAAAAGATGGTATCGTAAAAAACGCGTATACTTGCCATTACCAAAGCGTTTTTGAGCAGATCGGTAGCAACAGGTTGTCGATGCCTTTCATCCATCAGGCGCAGTTTTTTTAATCTATCGCCAGGTAAACTATACATTCAGCTGCCACTTTACCCGTGGCATTTTCAACCGCAATCATACACTTGAAAACTGTAGCTACTACCCAGCCCTCTTTCTTCCTTTTGATTCTCGAAGATGATGAAGCAGAAATAGAATTGTTTGAATTGTTACTGAAGAAATACTTCCCCAATTGGCAGCACGTCATTGTACGCGGTGGCGACGAACTGCTGGAGTTTCTGAAGGCAGAGCCTCCGGTATCGCTGCTGCTGCTGGACGTATACCTGCCGGGCAAGGACGGCATCGCCGTTCTGGAGGAAGTCCGCCAGATCGATCATTACCAGCGGTTGCCGGTGGTGGGTTTCTCCAACAAAGCCAGTCGGTCGGCTATTGACGCGCTGATGCTACAAGGAGTCAATGCGTTTTTCGAAAAACCCCTGTCGTCCGATGCGATGGTGAACCTACTGCGGAAGTTGCCGACCATCGGAAGATAGGGATTTGTCGCATCTGTTTTTATAGCTGCATCTGTCCGGGCACGCACGGGGTTGCCGTCTACCGGTTGGGTGGCAGGCCTTTGATTACCTGGTAACGAATCCAGAGGAAATCATCGTAAATCCGTTCCACCGACCGCAACGAAAAATGCGTCGCATGCCTGCCCGCGTATCCTTCCTGCGCTTCAAATACTGTAGGCGCGCCAATGGTGCCATCAGCTATGGGAGCCAGCACCAGACTGAACTCGTCGATCAGCCCCGCTTGCAGAAACGCGCCGTTCACATGTCCTCCCCCGTCGATCCGTACCCTTTCGATGCCAAACAGGCGGTTGAGTTTTTCCAGTGCCAGTGCCAGATCCAGTGTTTCCTTACCGGCAAACACATACGAAACATTGCGGCTGCGGAGGTGAGCCAGGTAGCCGTCCGTCACCTGCTCGCTGAGCACCTCGATGACCTGTTCGGTCGAAACCGTGTTGGTATCCCAGACGCACTTGCCCGCCGGATCGATCACCACCGCATAGGTATCGGATGCTTTGGGGGCGACAAAATCACTCCGGAATTCGGGATGCGACGCGAGGGGGTCAAACGCGTAGGTTTGTTTGCTGGAAAATTCCTGCATGGTCACACGGCCCACCAGCCAGGCATCGGCCGGAATCTGGGCGGCGGTTTCCTCAAAATACTTGTGGTGATCTTTCAACCCCCAGATGTCCTGCTTGATGCGGCCATCCACCGAGCCGAACATATGACAAATTACGTAAGGTTTCATAACGACAAAGCTACAATTGAATGATAAAAAACATCCGATAACCGGCACACAGGAAGCTATCGCAATGAACCGTATGAAAAACCGCGACCATGGTTCGGATCTCCCTGGTTCTGTCAGTTTACGTTCTGCATGGTGGCCGACGGGCGTTTGTGTTTCCAACGCGAATGCGACCAAAGCCACTGGTCGGGATACTGGCGTATGTCACGCTCCACCTTGCGGGCGTATTGTTCGATGAGCTCATCGGCTGTCTGCGCCGAACCGGCTTCTGCCAGCGGCTCGAACCAGGTCTCGTAATGCCCCCGGCTGACGCGTCGCATGCCCACGTACAACACCGGATAGCCGGTACGCTTGGCAATGCCGGCGGCCCCGGTAAAAAATGGCGTGTCCTGATGCAGGAACGTGGTCCAGTACGCATTGCCGGGGAAGGGGGTTTGATCGGCCACCATCGCAATGATGCGCGTTACCGATTTTCGCCTGACCAGTTCACGGGCCACTTGTTTCATTTCTACCGGATGCGGCCCGAAACGCCCCCGGATCCGTAGCATGAGCTGGTCGAACGAAGCGGACGTGAGTTCTTTGTAAACCGCATCGACATCATACCCCAACTGCAGCGCATTGCCGGCCAGCAGCCATTCCCAGTTTCCCAGGTGCGAGGTCATCACCACTACGGATTGCCCCGCATTCAGGTAGCGCAGGCATACTTCCGGGTTCACGATGCGCACCCGTTTGCGCAGCTCCTGGTCACCGATGGTCAGCAGTTTCAGGGTTTCCACGGCAATATCCGCCAGGTTCCGGTAAAACCGGCTGACCAGTTTCCGCCGTTCCGTTTCACTTTTTTCCGGAAACGACAAACGCAGATTTTTCTCCACTACGGACCTGCGGTACCTGACCACCCTGTGGGCCAGCCACCGGATCGCATCCGCCAAACCGTACAGAAAGCCAAAGGGAAGTCTGGCCACCCACTCCAGTATTCGCATGAAAAACAAACAGTTAACGATTGTATGGTCGCATTCAAGCCGATTTCAAGGCAAAAGTAATAAATAGAGCGGGAGGTTTTGCAGAAAAAAAAGATACTATTTCCTGTAGACCGCTTGTCGATGCCTGAACCGATCGACTGACGTTTAAACGAAAATCATACTCAGGACGCCTATGACAGAGATGATTTTACAAACCTGGCTGAGATAGCCAAAATCGGCCCGGGTATCGGCCCGGTACAGCCGCCATTGAAACCAGGCCATGGGAAGCAGAATGAACAGGCTGAAATACCACACCAGCCGGTTTGGCAAAAAATAGGCAAAGGCGTAAAGCGTGATCAGGAACAGGGCAATCAGCAGGTACAGGAGCAGTTTCGTCCGCCGGATCCCCCAGACAATCGGCAATGTCTTGCAGCCGAAAGTGGCATCCCCCCGCACGTCTTCCATGTCCTTGATGATTTCGCGGATCAGCGTAATGAAAAATGCGAAGACCGAGTACGTATAGACCAGCGAGGCGTTCTGATTGTCGAACAACACCACCACCCAGAGCGTGGCGGCTGTAAGCAAGGCAACGATGAAATTTCCGACAAAAGGCAGTCTCTTGAGCTGGTTGGAATACAGCCACAACAGGAAAGCAGCCATGAAATTGACCAGCCCGATTCGCAGCGCCACCAGCGTGCCCAGTCCGATACCGATCAGGTTCAGGATGGTATGCGACAGTATCGCCTGGCGCCGGCTCAGTATGCGGCCGATCACCACCCGGCGGGGCTTGTTGATCGTATCGATCTTGATGTCGTAATAATCATTGATGATGTAGCCGGCCGCGGCAACGCAGATGGTCGCAAACGCGAGCCAGAAAAAACGCACCTCCCGCAGGTGAGCCAGCCAGTCGTGCTTGGGTCCTACCAGGCACATACGCACCAGATACTGCGTCAGCACCACAATCATCAGATTGGGAAACCGGACAAGTCGCAGTAAGGCCCTGCTGATGATTCGTCTGCTTCGCCGTCGCTTGCGTGTTTGCACCAAAGTGGCTGGTTTGATTTTTGGAAGGCACGAAGGTAACAGGGTTTGCGTCGAATTACAAGAACTTATCCCAATCCTTCCATCCGGTTGCGGTACTTCCGCGATGACAGATGGACAAACCCCTCACCCGACCTGGCTCCGTTTCCTGCCTCCAGGCCACGGAACCATTCCATCCGCTGGTGATCCGTCCGGTACACTTCCGCTGCCCCCTGGCTTTTGTGCGCAAAAAAGGCGGCCTTTTTCTTTTCGACGGTAGTACTGATATCCACAAAATCTGTCGGAGCGAATACCATTGTCTGGTCGCCGCTGCATACTTCGTAGAAGTACAGTTCGAACGGTTGCTGATGCATCATCCAGGTGTTGGTCGTAAGCAAGCTGGCAACCTGGTGATCCGGATGCGAATCCAACGGCCAGTGCGTAAATACAATATCCGGCTTTTCGGCCATGAGCAGCTTGGAAAATTCCTGCAAACGGGTTTTGTTGTACTCGGTGCTGCCATCAATCTGCCCTGCAAACAAAGGCTTGGCATTCAGGATTTTGCAGGCTTCCAATGCCTCCACCGTCCGGATTTTCGCAGCTTCGTCGTGGGTTTTGCCGGGAATGCCCGCTTCGCCGCGGGTCAGGTACAGGAGGGTCACCTGGTGGCCTTGCTCGGCGTAGCGGGCCAGGGTACCGCCGCATCCCGACTCCGGATCGTCCGGATGCCCTCCAACGCACACAATTTTCAGCAGCCGGGCAGTGGTTTTGGCTGGTACATCCTCTGGTTGTGCATAGGGCAGTGTCAGCCCCAAAAGGGCACTTTTCAGGAAACCACGGCGGGGATAGGGTTCGTAGGACATATTTCCAAGGGGGTTGGTGGCAAAAACCAGAATCCGGGTACTGACAGAACGGTACCTTTCCAAAACCGAAAACCTCCGGAAAGATCGCATCTGATTTTCCTGTCCAGTCGTTTTCCCAGTGTTGCAAAGCTGTTCAAAAGCACAAAAGCCTCTGGTCGCTAACCAAAAAGGCTTTTGTACTTTCGATATAAAGTATTTGTCCGGAACCCGGTTGTCCTGTCAGCGCAACTCCTTGCGCATGACAAAGTCGTTCATCCAGAATTCGCCCATCGGAATGTCTTCTTCGCGCGCCTGCTTGTAGCCGCAACGTTCGTAAAAACGAATGGCGGGATTGTACCGGTTGACATTCAGCTCCAACACTGCCGCACCCAGCTCTTTTACTTCTTTCTCAACCGACACTACCAATGTCCTTCCGTATTTCTGGCCCTGGTAATCCGGGTGAACGTACAGCTTGTGTACCTTGAATATTTCATTGGTTCCGTTTTTGGAGCTGTACGAAGCATAGCCAATGGCAGCATCGGCTACGTAAAGCACCAGAAACACATGCCCCAGCTCAAACATTTGTTTTTCCAAAGCCGCCGGTGTATAAATCTCGTCATACATGTAGTCAATCTGCGCCTTGGTGAGAATTTCGCGGTAGGTAGGTTCCCAGGTGGCTTTGGCAATGGATAAAATATCGGGTATCTCGCTTACTGTAGCTTTTTTGATCCGAAAGTCAGTTTCAGTGAACATATGAGCAATCATTCCAGAATAAAGTAAATTGAACGGACGGTTTTACGCAGGTTTTACATTCCTTAATATCCTTACATGAACATTCGTAACCCCCACCAGGATATTATTTCAAGCTGTCTCCACTTACTGGTTAAAATACAAAATAAGCAGGTTTGCGCGGTAAAAACAGAAAGCGTCTGCTTGTACCGACTTCCGCTGATAATCAGGCAATATACTTTTGTCAAGGTTAAATTTAACTAAAAAAACCTAAAAAACACAGTTTTGGTTTTAAATGCCGTTATTTTTCAAGGGCATTGATCCGCAACGGGCAAAGCATTGCCGGATCAAATGCACTGAAAAAAATTACATCGGTTACGGAAATTTGGGGAATTTTGAAAAGTCGGGCTTGCGTTTTTCAAGATACGCGTTCTTCCCTTCCTTCGCCTCGTCCGACAGATAGTACAACAAGGTGGCGTTGCCGGCCAGCTCCTGAATACCCGCCTGTCCATCCAGTTCGGCATTGAACGACGCCTTCAGCATTCGCAGGGCAATCGGCGATTTTTCCAGGATTTTCCCGCACCATTCCACCGTCGTCTCTTCCAGTTTTTCCAAGGGAACCACCTTGTTCACCAGGCCCATGTCCAAGGCTTCCTGCGCGTTGTACTGGTCGCAGAGGTACCAGATTTCACGGGCTTTCTTCTGCCCCACGATCCGGGCCAGGTACGAAGCCCCGAAACCGCCGTCGAAGCTACCCACCTTGGGACCGGTTTGCCCGAAACGCGCGTTTTCAGCGGCAATGGTCAGGTCGCACACCACGTGAAGCACATGCCCTCCGCCGATGGCATAACCCGCCACCATGGCAATCACCGGCTTGGGAATCGAACGGATCAGCCGTTGCAAGTCCAGCACATTCAGGCGGGCCACGCCGTCCTTGCCTATGTATCCGCCGTGCCCGCGCACACTCTGGTCGCCGCCGCTGCAAAACGCGTCGGGTCCTTCGCCGGTCAGGATCACAACGCCGATGCGGTCATCGTAGCGGCAATGCGTCATGGCTTCGATCATTTCCATGACCGTCAGCGGCGTAAAGGCATTGCGTTTGTGCGGACGGTTGATCGTAATTTTCCCAATGCCGTTATAGTATTCGAATTTGATTTCTTCGTACGGTTTCACCGTTTCCCATGCAACTGTTGCAGCCATTCTATGATAGGTTTTAGGTTTGAAAAAGATACTATTTTTAAACTACTCGATGCATTCCTTTCCCTGAAAAGAAGGTAAAATTAATGGGCAAGCCGAGCATTTGCAAATCAGGTTACAAATGAAGTCTTTTTCTCATCAATTAGTCAATCATTGAATTTGTTTATTTCATGAGCACATTTTTAGAAAAGATGGGTCTAGAGGCTCATTTTGAGGTACGATTAAAAATGACCGAAAAACAGTTTGTGAAAGCCTTGCAGAAGCGGGTCAAACCACCGGAAAGCCGTTTTTGGCAACCCTTCCTGGCCAATGATGACAAACTGCAAGGGAATGTTTCTGCACAGGGCTTTACAGTACAAAGCAATGAAACGTATTGGAATCACAGAAATATGATCATTGCCGATGGTCTTTTCCAAGAAACAGAGAATGGGTTAGTTATAAACGTAACCATCCACAAGCACAGCGAGGGATTTCTCATTGGGATGGGCTTTGTCTGGGTATTTGCTTTTGTCATTTACCTTTTGTTACTAATTCCGCTGATTTGGAAAGCAAATCTGGCTGCAATTGCATTGCTCACGCTACTGGTTCTGTTTCCGACAACTTTTCCGGTGTTGATCGTCCGGAACAATGTTTCCTCTCTCAAAAAAGAACTCATGGCCGTATTTCAAAAACTAGAATCTACTCATCGATAGCCAGGGTTTTGGCTTCTGGAAAGATACTATTTTGCAGGGATGTGTAAAAATCCCAACAGTCACCTCTCCTACAGCCGCATTCTGTAGAAAAATCTCATAAAATCCACAAATATTTAGTGACTTTTTGACACAAGAGCCGCCAATCTGTTCAGAAAAATAGACATTTTGACGCATTCAGGGCTGTTTCGAATAGAAAATCCCCAAAAATCAGTTCGGTATGTAATTTGTAAAACCATAGGAAGAAAACTTGGTTTTATTTAACTGCATAGAACTATGAAAAACGAACTGAAAGATTATGTCAACCAGATCAATTGGTTAAACACAATCACGGGTGGGGTAAGCATGACAGCCATTGAGGTAGAACATGACAATCAGAAGCTGGTAATCAGTTTGTCTGCCCCGAGTGTCGAACCTGAATCTTTTCACATCTTTGTAACAAGCGATAAACTGACCATTCATTCGTTTCTGCCCGAAACCATCGAACGTTTCCTGCAATCGGAAGAAGAAACGCCCATACCGATATTCCAGCGTGTCTTCGATATTCCGGCTTTTGTAGACAGCGAACACATTCAGGCAATTTACGAAGATGGCCAGATTCACGTGCATCTGCCGTTCCGCAGCGAAGACGAAGCGCCTCGCCGGATTGACATTGAATTTTCGTAAAGAAGTGCTGCTGGCAGGCACCACCGGATACTGGTATGACGAACCGGACGGTACTGTTGCCACGTTTGGTAGCACTTTTCGTATAAAGAAAGAGGAAGCGACCTTCGCTTCTTTTTTTTTTGTACCTTCGTAGTCCCAATACGTTTGACGTTTATCGTTTATCGTTTACCGGTCAAGAGTTAGCTGAGTAAAATAGTATCCCCAAAAAAGACAAAACCCGCTTCTTCATTTCTGGAAATCTGATTTTCCAAACGGTAAACAGTAAACGCAAAACGCAGAACGGTAAACGCAAAACGTTTCCTGTGCAGTCTGACAATCAAATACCTGATTCGCTGAGCTTAGGCCTTTTTCCTGAAGTAATTACATTGTTTGCCGATGTGATCGTGCCCTTGCCATTGCCCAATCTGCTTACCTACCGGGTGCCGTCAGTCATGAACGATACCATTCAGGTAGGTGCACGGGTCATTGTGCAGTTGGGCACACGCCGGGTACTAACGGCCGTGGTTGCCAAAGTTCATCAGGATCCCCCCAAGAAGTACATTGCCAAGCCGCTGCTCGAACTGCTCGACGAGGCTCCCATGGTGACGCCCCACCAACTGGAGCTTTTTCGCTGGGTGGCCGATTATTACATGTGTCATATCGGCGAGGTGATGAACGCCGCGTTGCCTTCGGGATTGAAAATCAACAGCGAGTCCAAGCTGCAATACAATCCCGAGTTTGACACTTCAACCCCCCTGACCCAGACCGAAGAAAAACTCCTGGAAGCGGTACAGGAAAAAAGCTCGCTTTCGACTGACGAAGCAGCCCGGCTGCTGGGCCAGAGCGACATTTATCCGGTTATCAAATCACTGAGCAAGAAGGGAGCCGTGCTGGTGTACGAGGAGGTGAAGGAGAAATACACGCCCAAGATTGTCAAGAAAATACGCCTGACGCCTGAGTATGAGGACTGGGAGCCGCTGAAAGATACCATTGACGAACTGGAGGACCGCAAGCAGTACAAGCAGGTGGGCGTACTGATGAAATACCTGGCCCGCGTACCCGTCATGCACAACCGGACGGCCAACGCCGAAGGATTGGAAAAATCGGTATTGGTCAAAGACGACATTTCGGAATCGGCCCTGAAAACCCTGCTCAAGAAAGGCGTTTTTGAAGAATTCGAGATCATCATCTCCCGGTTTGCCGACATCCCCTACCCTGGCGATGATGTGCACCTGTCGGACTCGCAAAAACTGGCCACCGAGAAAATACTATCCTATTTCAAGACAAAAGATACCGTTTTGCTGCATGGCATCACGGGCAGCGGCAAAACTGCCGTGTACATCAACCTGATTCAACAGGTGCTGGCTTCCGGCTCACAGGTGCTGTACCTGCTGCCCGAAATTGCCCTGACCACCCAGATTGTGGCCCGGTTACGCAAAGTGTTTGGCGACCAGATGGGCATTTACCACTCCAAATTTTCGGACAACGAACGGGTGGAGGTATGGCGCGGCGTGCTTTCGGGCAAATTCAACTTTGTGATTGGCGTCCGTTCGGCCATCTTTCTGCCCTTCGACAACCTGGGCCTGATTGTCGTGGACGAAGAGCACGAAAGCTCCTACAAGCAGTATGACCCGGCCCCGCGTTACAATGCCCGCGACCTGGCACTGGTGGTTGCCAAGTTGCAGCAGGCCAAGGTACTGATGGGCTCGGCCACGCCTTCGTTCGAGTCATTTTACAACGCCAAGCAAGGCCGGTATGGCTATGTCAAGCTCACGCAGCGTTTCCGGGAAGCCCAACTGCCGACCATATCGCTGGTCAACATCCGGGTCGAACGCAAACAAAAAAAGCTGAAACACAATTTTTCGGAGGCGTTGCTGACCTCTCTCAAAACCAATATCCAGAACAACGAGCAGAGCATCCTGTTCCAGAACCGCCGCGGCTATGCCCCCTATGTCATGTGCGAAGACTGCGGCTGGATTCCGCATTGCCACCAGTGCAACGTGAGCCTGACCTATCACCAGCACACGCAGGAAATGCGCTGCCATTACTGCGGCTTTACCGAGCAGATGTCGCACCAGTGCCCCGTATGCGGCTCTACCCGGATCAAAACCATGGGCTACGGCACCGAAAAGATTGAGGACGAACTGAAGCTGCTGCTGCCCGAAGCCCGGACCTCGCGTATGGATCTGGACACGACGCGTCAGAAAAATTCGATTCAGAACATTGTGCAGGCTTTCGAAGCTGGCCAGACGGACATCCTGATCGGCACGCAGATGCTCAGCAAGGGGCTTGATTTTGACAAGGTCAGCTTTGTGGGTATTTTCGATGCCGACCACATCATCCATTTTCCGGATTTCCGTGCCCACGAACGGGCTTTCCAGTTGATCACCCAGGTGGCCGGACGGGCCGGGCGGCGCGATACCCAGGGCCGGGTCCTGATCCAGACGGGCAATCCGGAACTTTTCATCATTGAGAAAATTCTACAAAATGATTACGAAGGTTTGTACGAAAAGGAGTTGCCCGAACGGCAAAAGTTCAACTATCCGCCATTCACCCGGCTCATTCGCCTGATCGTCAAGCACGAAACCGAAGCCATTGCCGAAGAAGCCGCCAATGCACTGGCTAGCGGTCTGCGCGAAAAACTGGGTAGCCGGGTGTTGGGTCCCGAGCCGCCGCTGGTCAACCGCATCCGCAACCAGTTTTTGAAAGACATCCTGATCAAGCTCGAAAAGGAAAATGTCAACCTGCGCCTGATCAAAGACCAGATCCGTGAAGAAATTCAGAAAATACTGACTACCAAGCAATTCAAACAGGTCACCATTGTGGTCGACGTGGATCCGATGTAGGGGTTTTGCCTTCCGAAATGATACTATTGTCAACGGCAGAACACCTTGCTTGTACAATCCGCCATACTACACGATTGAAGTTTGGGAACAAACCGTGGTTACGTCTGCGGCTTATTGCCACTAATACCATATACACCAAACTTCCGTAAGACTATGAAACATGTGTTTGCCGGTTTGCTCTCATTTTTCTCGATTCTGGCCGTATCTGTTCACGCCCAGAACGGGATGCATTTCGAATACAAAACGACACTTTCGATAACCCCGAAGGGTTCGGCTATGCATGTGTATGTGCTTCCTTCGACCGGGTACCGTTCAGAAACAGAAATGACGTTTCCGAACTTTCCCCAGCCCATGAAAATGGTGTCCATTTACCAGACCCAGAAGCCGAACGTTTCCATTCAGATAAACGACGCCCAAAAAATATACACCGAATATACCCAGCAGCCAACGCCTGCCACATCCTCTTCCGCAAAAACGACGGTCCAGGTACTTGGCAAGGAAACGGTAAGCGGCTACTCGTGCGTTCACTCCAAAGTAACCACGGGAACTGTTTCCTACGAAATCTGGACAACCAAAGACATCACCGGCTACGACGAACTGACCAAACACCTCCATAGCCAGCAGAACAGCGACCTGCAGCACACATGGGCACAACTGAAAGCAAACCATGCGGACGGATTCATGGTAAAAATGGCGTCGTCTGGTAAAACCGGAATGACCGTAGAACTGGTCAAAGCCGAAAAGAAAACCCTGGCAGCCAGTTTGTTTGCGCCTCCGGCAGGTTACAAAAAGCTGGAAAAGAACGCCTACCTCCAACAACAAATGCAGGCAATGATGAAAAAAAGAAACTAGCAGGAAGCTATTCAAAGCAAAAGGCCCGGATACCTTCGTATCCGGGCCTTTTGCTTTGGGCCAGTCCCTGTTATGCCAATGTGGCCACCGGCTTTTTGCCCAGTTCTTTCATCGAACGCACATGAGAAGCCAGTGCTTCGGTCATGGTCGGAAACTCGTGGTAAGGCAGGTTGTATTCCTCGCAGGTCCTTTTTACAATATGGCTGATGGCCGGGTAATGCACATGGCTGATGCGCGGAAACAGGTGATGCTCCACCTGGTAGTTCAGACCGCCAACAAACCAGGAAATCACCTTGTTGCCACGCGCAAAATTTGCCGTTGTCTTGATCTGGTGAACCGCCCATTCGTTTTCAAGCATCACCGGTTCGGAGCCGGCAAATTCAAAGTCGGTATGCTCCACCACGTGTGCCAGTTGGAACACTACGGCCAGCGTGAGGCCCATGGCTATGTGCATGAACGCAAACCCAACAAGCCAGGCCTGCCATCCCACGCACATCACCGGAATGGCAATGTAAAACAACATGTACAAGGCTTTGCTGACCCAAAAAATCACGTGCTCGCTCCGGTCCATCTTCTGCAGCGGGGTGGTATAGACTCTTTGCTGGAAGTACTTGGTGAAATCCATCAGAAATATCCATGCGAACGAACTGATGGCATACACCAAAAACACGTATACGTGCTGGAAACGGTGGGCGGGCACCCATGTCTGCGTTTGGCACTGCCGCATCAGCGGGCTTTTGGCAATGTCATCGTCCACACCGTCGATGTTGGTGTAGGTATGATGAATGATGTTGTGCTTGAACTTCCAGATGAAGGCATTGCCACCCAACGCATTGAGGGAAAGCCCAAACAGGTCGTTTACCCATTTTTTACTGGAATAACTGCCATGGCAAGCATCGTGCATGACATTGAAACCAATGCTGGCCAGCACAAAACCCAGCAAGGCACTCAAACCGATCCCGGCCCAGGCGGGCAGCGGTTGCAGCAACAGAATCAGGTAAATACCCAGCGCGGCAGGGAGCAGAACCAGTGTTTTGCTGTACAAGGCCCAGGTACCGTTTTTGGTGAGATTGTTCTGGAGAAAGTACTCATCTACAGACGACTGAAGCGTGCGAAAAAAAGAGGAATTTTTGCGACTGAAAGTTACTTTTGGCATGAATTGCTGCTAATAGGAGAGAAACAAGAGTTAAATATTTAAATAGGTGTGGTTGAGTACTAACGAAAAATCAGGACCTAAGGTATATTTATTTTTCATTAATTTAAAATACTGGGTAAATTAACTTTTCCGCTGATACTCGTCAGCTTTTGCCAAAAGCAAAAATGGCAATTTTGCCGGCACGTTTCCAACCTGTGGGGCAAGGGGGGTGTATTGGCAACGATACTATTTTCCCACTGCCTTCGCTGATACAATTTGTAGTTATCATCTTCACAACAAGACTGTCCTGAGTTTATGCAAACGAACGTCCCATACAAAACCGCCGAAGTAGCCGTACAGTACATCCAGCCGGGCAACCGGGTATTTGTGCACAGCGTGGCCCTGACCCCCCACGTCTTATTGAAAGCGATGACCGACCAGGCCGCCCGGCTCGACAACATAGAGCTGATCCACATCCATACCGAAGGGCCGCTCCCCTACCTGAAGCCCGAGTTCAAAGCCAAATTCCGTTCGCACGCTTTGTTTGTCGGCGCCAACCACCGCAAGTTCCTGGCCGAAGGGTACGGTGATTACATCCCGATCTTTCTTTCGGACATCCACCTGCTGTTCCGCCAGAACATCCTGCCGCTGGATGTGGCGCTGATCATGGTTTCGCCCCCCGACGAGCACGGATATTGTTCGCTGGGCTGCTCGGTGGATGTGAGCCTGGCCGCCGTGCAGACGGCCCGGTATGTAGTCGCGGAAATCAATCCGAACGTGCCCCGCACGCATGGCGACGGGTTCATTCACATCAGCCAGGTGCATGCGGCCGTGGAGGTTGACTACCCGATCCACGAAGTGGCACCCGAACCGCTGACCGAACTGGAAATAGCCATCGGCCGCAACGTTGCCAACCTGGTGGAAAATGGCGCCACCCTGCAAATGGGCATCGGCGGCATCCCCAATGCCGTGCTGGCCGAACTCCGCCACCACAGGCATCTGGGCGTACACACCGAAATGTTTTCCGACGGCCTGATCGACCTGATCGAAAGCGGCGCCGTCGACAACTCGCTGAAGAAAGTGATGCCGGGAAAACTCGTGTCGTGTTTTGCCATGGGAACACGCCGGCTGTATGATTTCATCCATCGCAACCCGGCCGTTGCTATGAAAGAGACCTCATACACCAACGATACCAGCATCATCCGGCGCAACCCGAAGGTAACAGCCATCAACAGTGCCATCGAGATCGACCTCACCGGCCAGGTATGCGCCGACACAATCGGCACGTATCAGTACTCGGGTGTGGGCGGACAAATGGACTTCATGCGCGGGGCGGCACTTTCCGAAGGGGGCAAGCCGATCATCGCGCTGGCCTCCGCAACCAGCAAAGGCGAAAGCAAAATTGTTTCCGTTCTCAAGTCCGGCGCAGCGGTCACCACCACCCGGGCCCACGTCCGGTTCATTGTGACCGAATACGGCATTGCCGATCTGTTTGGCAAAACCCTGAAACAGCGGGCAAAGGAACTCATCGCCATCGCCCATCCCGACAACCGGGAAAAACTTGAGAGAGAAGCCTACGAACGATTCAACGGCCATTATTGATTCTCACGCCGGATTGGCCCACTAAACGCCTCTGCACCAGCAGGGCCACTCCGGTTGACTCAAATAAAAACCTCAACTCCCGGCAAGCTTATTCCGCTTTATTTGCTATTTTTGTTTCCTCATTTTCAATGAGCCCCGCCAACTTTCTCAAGGGCGAGCTCTATGGCTTTGAAATTCAGCCTTTACCAGAAAATAAACCTAAACAAAACTGCATCTGTGACATTAATTACATCCATTTCGGGAATCAGAGGAACCATTGGAGGCAAAAGCGGCGATTCACTCACTCCACTTGACGTACTGAAATTTACAGCAGCCTACGGCACCTGGGTCAAAAAACAGGTACCCGGCCTGGCGACGTACAAAGTGGTCATCGGGCGGGATGCGCGACTTTCCGGAGAAATGATTTCCCGCATTGTGGCATCCACGCTGCAAGGATTGGGCATTGACATAGTAGATGTAGGACTATCCACCACACCGACAGTCGAAATGGCCGTTACGATGGAGCAGGCCCAGGGAGGTATCATCGTTACGGCCAGCCATAACCCCATCCAATGGAATGCCCTGAAACTGCTCAACCAGGACGGAGAGTTTTTGTCGGCACAGGATGGCGCACAGATCATCGAACTGGCGGATGCGGAAGACTTCCTGTTTGCCGAAGTAAAAAAACTCGGCAAGTACCGGGTCGACAACACATATCTGCAAAAGCACATCGAAGCCATTCTCGCGTTACCCCTGGTCAACAAACCGGCCATTGCCCAGCGCAATTTCAATGTGGTGATCGATGCCGTCAATTCGACCGGCGGCGTGGCCATACCGATGCTGCTTGACGCATTGGGAGTGAAAAAACGCACCCTGCTCAATGGGGATGCTTCGGGTATTTTTGCCCACAACCCCGAGCCGCTGCCGGAGCATCTGATACAGATTTCGAGCGAGTTGGAAAAAGGCCGCTACGACCTGGGCATTGTGGTGGATCCGGATGTGGACCGGCTGGCATTTGTGTGTGAAGACGGCAGCATGTTCGGTGAAGAATACACGCTGGTAGCCGTTGCGGATTATGTACTGAAACACCAGCCTGGTGGCAATACGGTATCCAACCTGTCCTCGACCCGCGCCCTGCGCGACGTCACGGAAAAATACGGCGGACAGTATTTTGCGGCCGCCGTAGGCGAAGTGAACGTAGTGACTGCGATGAAGCAACACCAGGCCACCATTGGCGGCGAAGGCAACGGCGGCGTCATTTATCCGGCGCTGCACCACGGACGCGACGCCCTGGTGGGGATCGCCTTGTTCCTGAGCCATCTGGCCGAATTCGGCTATTCCATTTCCCGGCTCCGCTCCACGTACCCTGACTACCACATTTCCAAAAACAAGATCGAACTCACACCGGATATCGATGTGGATGAGATCCTGGAAATGATGCAGCAGAAATACGAGAAGAACCCGATCAACACCCTAGATGGGGTTAAAATCGAATTTGGCAAAGAATGGGTGCATCTGCGGAAATCAAACACAGAGCCGATCATCCGGGTTTACTCCGAGTCTGATTCCCAATCTACCGCCGAATACCTGGCCGGCAAAATCATCAGTGATATCCGCGAAATCGTCGGCCAGAAAATTAGAATGTAAATTGAATTTCGGATTTCGAAGGGCGGATTGCGGAAAATACTATCTTTCAAAAACGCAAAAACTCGCCCATTACAGACGTGTCAAGTCTTTCTACATTCGGAATCCGAGATCCGCAATTCCAAATTTTTTATGCGAGTTTACCTAGATAACGCTGCCACCACCCCTCTGGACAAAGAAGTGCTGGATACCATGCTGCCGTACATGACTGACTTTTACGGCAATCCGTCTTCCATTCATACCCACGGACGGGAAGTTCGTTCGGCCATCGAAAAGGCCCGCAAAACCATTGCACAACTAGTGAACACCTCTCCCGCCGAAATCTTTTTCACTTCCGGCGGGACTGAAGCCGACAACACGGCCATCCGGTGCAGCATTGAAACACTGGGCATTACCCATGCCATCTCCTCCCCTCTGGAACACCACGCGGTGCTTCACACCCTGGAGTCGTTACACAAAAGCGGAAAGATCGAGCTACATCTGGTGGAAGTGGATGCGAAAGGATACGTCAGCATGGAGCACCTGGAGCAATTGCTCAGGCAATATCCTAAGTCGCTGGTGTCGCTGATGCACGCCAACAACGAAATCGGCAACATAACCGATCTGGTCGCAGTCGGTGAGCTTTGCCGGCAATACGGCGCCATTTTCCATTCGGACACGGTGCAGACCATGGGTCACTATGTCCATGATTTGCAGAAGCTTCCGGTTGACTTCATTGTCGGAGCCGCCCATAAGTTCCACGGTCCCAAAGGTGTCGGATTTCTCTACATCAATGCCCGCAACAAGATTCATCCGTTTATTCATGGTGGCTCGCAGGAACGCAACATGCGGGGCGGAACCGAAAATGTCTACGGCATCATCGGCCTGGCCAAAGCCCTCGAAATTGCCTACCGTGACATGGCCGCGCATCAGCAGCACATTCAATCCCTGAAATCGCGGATGATCGGCCGCTTGCAGGAGGAAATCGAAGACATCCGCTTCAACGGCGACCCGACCAACACAGCCCAAAGCTTGTATACCGTCCTGAACGTGAGCCTGCCTCCGGCTGAAGCGGGCGAAATGTTGCTTTTCAACCTGGATATCCGTAAAATCTCCGCTTCAGGTGGCAGTGCCTGTACCAGCGGCAGCGATGTCGGTTCACACGTGTTGCGTGCCCTGAACGTGATTCCCGAGCGGGCATCGGTGCGTTTTTCGTTCAGCAAATTTACGACTGTGGAGGAAATTGATTACGCCGTTTCAGTCTTGGCTGAAATGTATAAGAAAGAAAAGGTTGTGAACAGTTAGAGAAAATAGTATCTTCAGAAAATGCAAAACCTGCCCGACTTCTCTTACAGAAAACAGGCAGGTTTTGTTGTTTGCAAGGATACTATTTTATTTTTCCAGCTAACGGTTTGGGGCTTGCCGAAGGGCTGGAAATGCTGCTGTGTCAGCCTCGAACAATGCCATTTGAAAAACTAGTTAACAACTAAAAGCCAAATAGAATTCGGAAGTGTTCCTTTTACAACGTAGAACAATTCATCTTCGTTTTCGTGATTATGCCAAGGTACTTCTTGCCCCTTTATTTTTACGACTTTAATCTATTGTTCATTTACTTCGCCTATAATCCTTGGTGAAAAATAGTTGCTAAGGCCTAAAAACGCATCGTTTAAATTCATTTTTTAAACAGTTTACCTTTGATAATTTTGCCCTCTCTTTTTGCCCGATAATAAAATAGGATTCCAATAATCAATAAAAAAGTTGTTGTAAAAATGGAATCTTCAATTCCAACTGCACCACCTGTTAATAGTTCAGGGCCATTAAATTTTGATTGAATGATACTGCCCATATTATTTAGGCCCGAAAGATTTGAGCCATAAAATGGTTGTGAAAAATTCCAGCCTAAATGGAAGAAAAAAGGTAGCCATATTCTTTTAGTATAGATAAACATCATTGCCATAGTAAACCCCCAAATCAAAGTAAGAAAATGACTAAATAGGTTGAAATTTGGATTGAAAAAGTGTTGTTGAAGTTCTACTAACATTGCAATGAAAATGGTTAGATGAGTTCCTAACCAATTTTCACAGATACGAACGATTAACCCTCTATGAAACAGGTCTTCAACTATGGCCGCAAACATTAAAAACGTAAAAAACTTTATTGGGTAGTGAGCTGTGGAAATACTAATAGCTTGATAGTACCCTAATACGTATAAAATGAAAATAATCAATGATATTGTAAAAAAACCAAAGAAAAACCCTCCAAACATTTCTTTAAAAAAGTATTTTAGGGATAGCTCTGCTATTTCTCTTTTATCATAAAAAAGGAATAAATAGTAATAAGCAGTTAATAAAACAATAAAACAAATAAAGTGAATAATTGGATTAGCAATATTTTTATCTTGAATAATGCTATAAAAAAATGGTTTTAATACAAAGTTTTGAATGACGACAAATAGAGAAAAAGGAACAACAATTCCGATGATAATTTTTGTTATTGGAAAATGCAGCACTCTTTTAATCGATATATTCATTGTTTCTTTTGATTTGTTGTATTTAAAAATTTTACACAAAGAAAATTCGTTATTATCTTTACAGCAAGTACATACAATAAAGTATCCTACATACCAAAAAGATAGTATTGCTGATTATCAATATTTTAAATTTTAAAATACATGAAGAATAAAATTAAAAAGGCACATTGTGCAGTTGATTATGCTTTCCAACGAATAGGTGGAAAGCATAAGGGACGAATTTTATGGATATTGAGAGATGGTTGTTTGAGATATGGGGAATTAAAAAGAGCAGTGGTGGGTATAACACCAAAAATGCTTACTCAAACGCTAAAAGAATTGGAAGCCGATGAACTAATTGTCAGAAAAGTTTATTTGGAAGTTCCACCGAAGGTTGAATATTCACTTACCGATACAGGAAAAGAATTAATTCCGTTTATTAGTCAAATGAGAAGTTGGGGTGAAAAACAAATGTCAACAAATTGAAACTTACAATTCTCAGGGTGTTGCGATATGCTTGCCACCAACATTTTCGGGCTTTGCGTTCTGTCTGTAAATTATGTTTCATGTTGTCCAACCTTTACTACTTTACCATCTTTAAATTCAATATCAAGTACGTATGGGTCAATGTTCGCAAATCCTGGTCTAAAACCTAAATAGTAATTCCAATAGTCGCTTTCGTCTGTGTTACCTTCGTCACCGAGTAATTGTCGTACTTCTGATTTTGTCTTGCCGATTAGCATTTTACTGTCTATGATATCCTCCGATAGTTCGTAACGCTTTTCTTTGTCAGCAAACCATTTTTGTTTGTCAAAGTCATGATTTGGATGGTAACTCATACTAAAAAACCAAAGCATAATAAGTCCAACATAAATTAGTGGTGTCGCTACAATTGTCGCTGTCCAAGTAGCAATTTTTCTGGTCCTGTCAACTTTTATGAACTTTTTTAGTATCCAACGCCAAATAAAAAATGTCGGAATACCAAGGAAGAGCAAAATGAAATAGACTTCAATGCTCACTCCAAAAAGTGTCGATACGTAAAGTAATGTCGTCATTTTTAGCATAGCCTATAACTCCTAAATATACAAAAGTTTTGTCGTACTTTTTGGATGGCTGCTTTTCCGGCTTGAATGCTACGAAACAAAACCTGGACGGCCAACTCATTTGCTATCAAGCGTCCAATCGTCAAAAGGATTCGTGATTTTTGCCAAGCTACAGGTACTTACGTGTGTATAGCGCAGGGTTGTTTTCAAGTCGTTATGCCCCCAAAGTTCCTGGATGAATTTGACATCAATACCGTTGTCCATCACATGAGTGGCAAAGCTTTGCCGCAAACCGTGAATGCATCTCACTCACCCGTAGGCCCATGCCGTAACAAAGTTTGAGCATGGTATTGTATCCGGTTTATACACAGGAAAGTAAATACCAATCCCCGGCCATACCTATTTTACAAATGGAATGACCGGGGATTTGAGTTGTCAATGATACTATGTAAATGTAGAGAGGACGCTTTCTATCGCAATCCGCTATTTCTTTGCCACTACTGCAAAGACAACCGAACGGGCGGGAAGGCTGAGTTTAACACCATTGGCCGCAGATGCCGCGTTCATCTTCAGTGTCGCATAGGACAACGGTCCGCCTGCTTTTCCATTTTCGGGTCCTACCCCATTGACATACACCATCCGTGAAAATTCACCGTTGTCCGACCCACCGGTCAGGGTATACCAGTACACCTTGCCTCCCGGAGTAAAGTACTGAAAATCAACGGCTACATTCTTTACACCCGTTCCTTTGTTGACCAGCACCACCGCTTTTTCACCGCTGGTAAAGGAAGTGGCATAGGCCGCCACATCGGTACTGGCTGTTACAGTAGACGCCAGCATGCGGTCACCGGTGCAGCGCTGGTAGTAATACATGTGAAAAAACGCCGGACGCGGATTCCATTTGGCAATGCCATCAGGCTCGTCACCCATGCTAAACATACCGTGGTCGTCTCCATTCGACCAGCCGTTGGCAATGTCCCAGCGCAGGGCCGCCCCGTAGCCATTTTTTACAAATTCACTGAGTGTGAGCACCGCATGCATGCCCACCACATGCGACACATTCTGCTTGCCACCGGACGCAAACGTATTCCATTCGGTCATAGCAATGGGTTTCTGATTTACTCCGGCTGCCGTCATGGTCTTTTTCACGTACGCCATCACTTCAGCAGGCACTGTTGCAGCCGAATTGAAGATGGTAGCAGCCGTAGAGTTTTCATTGTAAGGCGTAAAGTAGCTATGTACCGAATAGAAGTCAGCGGTATTGCCAGCTTCTGAAAAATAGCCTGCGTTCCAGGTTTTGATGGTATTTGTATTCCAGGACTGTGGCTCGCTTTCGTACAATACCGCACCTATTTTGATGGGCACACCGATTTCAGCGGCCGCTTTGCGCATGCTATCGGCAAACACTTTAAAGTGTTTGCCATACAACGCGCCTGTGATAATCTCGGGCTGACCGTCTTTGTTGGTTTTCGTATCAATCCGATAGCCCGCTTCCCACTCACCGTAGACTTCGTTGCCTACTTCCCAGTATGGCGTGCGGCCTTTATCGTACCGGACCCAGTCGGCAGCCAGATGCGCCGCAGCCGCCACCGGATTGTCACTGGTACCGTAACGGGCATAGCCATAGTTAACCGTTAGCATGCCTTTGCTACCGGTTTTGAGAAGCATATCATAGTAACCATCTACACTGAATGTCCAGCTTTGGGTGTTTTTCCCATACCAGTAACCAGTCGAAGAAGTGGTTCCGTCGGCATTCAGTAACGTAGCAGGCACATCGGAGGGAGCTGCACTTGCATTGAAGAAATACACATCGCTTACGCTACCAGCCGGGCCTCGCAGGATGCGCGGTTGCAGATTGGTCAGGTGATTCATTAATGTGCCTTCGGTATTGATTTGCCCGATCCACACATTGGAGTTGTTGCCAAAAATGGTGGCGGGCATCTTACTGATAACAGTCGCAGTGTTGACAGTTACCGTTACATTGGTACTGGCAGGCAAGGTCGCTTCGGTAACAGATGAAGGTATGGTAAAACTTTTTGGCTGCCAGTTATCAAAGAAAAAGCCCTGCGTGCTCAGCAGCGACGGATCGTTGGGAATGGTGTCTTTTGGAGTAACAGAAGTATCAGAGGGTTCGGTATTGTCTTTTTTACAGGCGGAAAACAGCAGCAATGCACTGAAGGCAATAAGTAATGTTTTTTTCATAAGTATTTTTAGGGTTGCTACACAAATGCTTGTCGAGGACTATTCAATGGCACGGCTTTGCCTTTTACCCGTGCGTTGGAAACGGCGTAAATAATTAGACAAAAGTAAGATAAAATTATACTTTCCGCCTCAGGAGAATCAACCAAAAGCCAAACTCAGGGTAAACCCTGAGTTTGGTACAGTGGTATATGCATACCGAAAGGTTTGTGGTGCCACAAACCTTTCGGTATGCAATTCATTAGAATAACCAGTAACCACCTGTTCCTGAAAGAGATCAGAAGCGTATTCCGGCAAGTAGTGGTTGATTTATTCAAATGTAAATCCGGCAGAGCAATACAAGCGGGAAATTTCGGTCAGGGGTTTCAATGCAGCATCCAGCTGTAGTTCTTTGTCTGAATATACCCGAAGCTCTCTTAGCTTTGTCAAAGACAGCAACGCCGCGGGCAGTGTATGGAAAGCGTCGGCATGGATGGCGAGCATTTTTAACTTTCTGAATTCTCCGATAGCCTGGGGTAGTTCGGGTTCATCGGTTTCATACTGCAAATCTTCCAGCGTAGGGGCATGCAAGAGCAATGCAGGCATTATCTCTGCCAGGTTACAATTGCCCAGGATCAATCGTTTCAACTTATTGCGCAGGTTTTCGTGCGACAAAATAAAAGCAATCTCCGCGCTGGTAAACCGCCACCGCATATCCACATAATGAGGCCGCACCAGAAATTGGGGATATACCTGCGTAAACAATTCCTGTCGGTAGGGATTCTGCTTGCCCGCTTCCACAGAAAAGAAAGCAGAAAAATTCCCGCTTTCCCGCTTGTCAAATGTGACAGCCATCTGGGAAACATCTATGTCAGGACCGTATGAAGCATATTCTCTCAGCAGATAGGCAAGGGAGTTGGCCCGGATATTGGAGGTATGGGACAGGATTTTCTGACCGCCTGCGTTCAGCTTTGCTTTCAGTAGCTTTTTGAGTGCGGCTTTTACCCCGGCATCTTTGGAGGTTTTGGCCACAACCAGCAGATCCGGAATGATGGCATCCGAAACCCCGCCTCCTTTGACCATCTCCACCACAATCCGTTCGTTTTCAACACTAGTTGACCACAGCAGTTTTCGCAGGTTATGAAGCTCATCGGCGGGCAGGCTTTGCATGTAGCCTGGTACCGATTCCTGGATGATCTGTTCCAGCATGACCTCCGGCAGGAACCACTGCTCCTTTCCCGGAAAATTGTCGGGCAGGTCAAACTCTTCCCCAACAACGACCACAGGTGTGTGGGAATCGACCTTAGGCAGGTAATCACATCCCAACGCAGTTAATTTTTCCTTGTAATACGATTTGCTGTTGTGGAGCTTTCCGAGAATACCGATGGACTTTTGTCTGAGATCGTCGATGGCAACTCTTTTCTGGCCCGGATTCAGCAGATGGATTTGCTGCCAGACCAGTTGCTTGAAGCGGGGGCTTCTGGAACGCAAGCTTTGCAGCAACGCCTGCTTGTAATTGTCAATTTTCAGCACCTCCATCGACCCTTCGAACACTAGTGCGCCCAAAACCAGCTTGGCCTCATCACTTAGGCTTTCATCGGATGTAATCCTGGCAACCTCTTCCAGATAGGTGTGTTTGTCAGGCAAAAAATCGTTATCAAGGTATACATGTGACAGGTTGCGCCACAGCAGTATCTCCTTGCGAAGCTTTAAATCCGGACACCTCAGAATCCGGATTCGTTTCAATGCCGAAAACCCGTTCCATGCAGGCAATGCTTTTAGCGGTAATTCTATCAAATCCAGTGAATATAGCTGAGGACACTGGTTCCAGGAATCAGGCAGGGCGTATGCATCGGTTATGGCTCTTAGCTCAATGGACTGAAGTTCGGTATTACTGCTTCCGAAATCAGGAAGGGATCCATTAAAGTGCGCCTGATGACAGGAAAATGACCGTAGATTATGGAGCCTTTGCCAGGGAAAACAGGAAATGGAACTTGTCTCCCGGATTTCAATTTCCTGGAAACAACTCAGAAACGTTTCATCCTGTGCGAAGTCGGCATTGGATAGGTTTAGTTTTTTGATACACTGTGTTCGGTGCAGCTTTTCGGGCAACCGGAAGCCCGTCAGCATCACCCATTCCAGTTTTTCCGAGGTAAACAAGCGGGCATCCGGCTGCGGTTTGGGGGTAATGCTCGTGGACAGGTCAATCGTTTCCAGCACGGGCATCTCTCCCAGAAAATGAGTATACGCTACATTGCAGTTTTTGACCAAAACTCGTTGTAGCTGATCGAGTACATCAAACCGGACAGAAAATGACTGTTCGGATGGAGTCTGGATGTCAGACAGATCCAAGTGTTGCAACGCATCGAGTTCGCCAATCCCGACCGGCATACATACACACGTGCGTAAATAGAGATGCTTTAGCTTTTTGAGATTGGAAAACCTCAGCGTCGGGTTGTCAAAAGCAACGTTAGTGAGCTGAATAGATTCCAGGTTTGGTAATCGCTCCAATTCTATCGATAACGGAACAGAGGAATCGCTCAGGCGGAGCTCCCGTAAATCTGAAGCCTGATGAAGATCTGACAACGGATGGGTTACATGGGTCACGTGCAGTTTTTTCAGTGTAGGCAAACACAGCAGCCCGGGATCAACGGCACAGTTCAGTCCATCCACTTCCAGCTCTTCCAGGTGCACCGAAGGCAACGGCGTCACTTCCAGAATTGGATCACCATCGCTTCGCTGGATGGACAACAGCCGCAGGCTGGGCTTCCACAAGGCTGGCGGGATGGTCGTGAGCCGGTTTCCACGTTCGATGAAGATCTCTTCCAGGTCCAGTGTATTTACCAGGTCAGCCAGATAAGCATCATGATTTACCCTGAGGGGTTTAAAATCTGTTTTTCCAAACTCGATTCTTACGGCCTTCAGGTTTGGATACCGGGTTTTCAACTCACGGGCAGGCATCGGCTTGTTCAGGTACACCGCCTCCGTTGAGTTGCCGGAATAATACCAGAGAAACTCAAACTTGTACGAACTCTTGAGCATAAAAGAAAAATAGTATCCTTGAAAAGTCAAAAACCGTTGCGCAAATCAGATTTACAGACACGGTTTTTGGATAGTCAAAGATACTATTTTCTGTCAAAGACACTCGTTAAACAAACAGTCCACAACAAAACGTTGGTTTTAAAGCATGCCACAGACAGACGCACAAAAACCCGGATGCACAGATTTTAACTAAATCCAAGCTGTGTGTTGTTGAATCTTCGTTTTTAAGACCTTTGTAGCCAAGAGATTAATTCACATCCTTGCCTTGCTCCAGCGTCCGGATCATGTTTTCCAGATTGGACTTGTTGTTGGCATCGGGTGCTTTGGGAAGGGCTGCCTTGGCGTACTTGAGGGCACCTTTGTAATCGCCCGTTGCCGACAAACCGCGCACCATCCCCATGGTCGTGGTAAAATCACTGGGGTTCTTTTTGGCATTCAGTTGAAACACTTCCAGTGCCTCCTTAGGCTTTTTCATGGAAACAAGCTGGCGGCCATACTGGTGCAGTTCCTGCACATTGCCCAGCGGCATGGCTTCTTTCATCAGCGCAGTAGCTTCGCTGCTACGGCCCAGCTTATCCAATACCTGCGCCTTGGTACTCAGGGTGGTAAAATTTTTCTGCCCGATGAAGGGGGCGTTCAGGGCGTAGTCAGCCCAGGTCAGGGCTTCTTCCAGATTGGCATTGTGCTGCACCGCAAAAGTTGCGGCTTGTGTCCAGGGTCGCCACTCAAATCCGACCTCGGAATGCAACTGGTTCCGGAAAGACGCCAGTTGTGTCTGCACCAAATCCACTTCTACTTTGAATGGTATTTTCAGTTTCTCCCATTGCAGGGCAATCACGGCCGAATTGTCGGTCTGATCCATAAATTCGTATTTGAGCCGTTCCACACTTTCAGTCAGTGGTGTAGTCTTCACTTCTACCCGCAGGGCATCCCTGGCCGGATCATAAAAGTAGCTTCCCCAGGCTTTGCTTTCGTTTGAAAAGATGACGGTGACCTTGCCTTCGGCCAGGGCCATAAACAAGCCGTATGTACCTGCAGGCAGGTCCTTGCCTTCTATTTTGACGGGCGTCGAAAAGGAAATGGTGGTATTTTCATTGGCTCCGGCACGCCAGGGGGCCGCTTTGCTGGTGCCAAAACCCAGGTCTTTGAACCCATAATGGGCAATGTCGGTTCCCCAGATTTTGCCCTCGCGGCCCTTCACTCCCGGACGGTCGTAGGTGATGGTTACGTCGGTAATGCCGATGCGTTCGGTAACGGAAGCTTTTTTGTTGCCGCCGCTGGGAGGCGTGATCAGTTGCGCCCAGACCGACTGGGAAAAAGCAAAAATGCAGACAAGCAGAGAAAATCGAAAGATTGTTTTCATACACGAAAATGGGTTAGGTTTTGGATCAAAAATAAAAAGCTGGCATTCAGCATACCAGCTTTTTATGATGAATGGAAGTGATTTGACCGGCAGGTTTTTGCCTTTAGGCGGCTACTATTGGGTTTATAGTCCAGACTGACCGGATTGTGTCACTCCGTCATTCAAATTTCAATAGTGATCATCCAGTATTTCCAATCAGAAGCCATCCTCTTTGATCTGCTTGACAGTCACCGGGCCGTACTTCTCGGCAATCTTCCGGATCTCTTCGGCTTTTCCAATCAGCACAAATTGCAGTTTGTCTTTGGGAAAATACTTGGCGACAATTTCCTGGGCACGCGGCACGGTCAGCTGGTCGACGTTGCGCTGAAAGTTATTGATAAACGACTCGTCAAATCCGTACCAGAACATCTGCGTCAGCAAGCCGGCCAGTTGCTCGGACGTTTCATAACGGGGCAGGTACTGGCCTTTGACGTAGTTCTTGGCCGACTGCAATGTATTTTCGTCGATACCGGTGGTATGCAATTTCTGGAGTACTTCGAGAGCTTTGTCAATGGCGGGCCCGGTGGTTTTGTTGGCCGTAAACGTGGAAATATAAAACGTACCAGCGTTGCGCAATGCCGAAAAACGACTGTTGGCCCCGTAGGTTAAGCCCGAATTGACACGCAATTCATCATTCAGCCAGGAAGTAAACCGTCCGCCAAAGACCGTATTGACCACCTCGATGGCCACATAGTCAGGATTGTTGCGCTGGATGCCCATGCCACCGATGTAGAAGGTAGTTTCGCGGGCATCGTCCTTGTTGATCAACAGCACATTGGCCGCCGACGGAGCCGCAACTGCGGCTGTTGCGGCAGTCGCTTCGGCACGGGTGCCTTTTTTCCAGTCGGCAAACAGTTTGCTCACCCGGCTTTTCATCTCTTTCGCCTTAAAATCGCCCACCACGGCAATGGCCGCACCGTTGGGCAGGTAGTTGGTCTTGTAAAACGTTTGCACATCGCTCACGGCCAGGGCATTGACGGTCGATATTTTTCCTGAAACCGGATTGGCATACACATGCTCTTTGTACAGGAAATGATCCCAATACGAGCCCATTACCGACCGGGGACTTTCCCTGGCCCGTTCCAGATTGGCAAGTACCCGTTTCTTTTCCTTTTCAAATTCGGCCGCATCAAACACCGGATTGACCAGCACTTCCTTGACCATACCCAGCACTTTCTCCTGATCTCTGGCCGCAAAACGTGCCGAAACCAGGCTGAATTCTTTTGACGCGCTGGTAGTCAGGGAAGCCCCCACAAAATCGAGTTCTTCTTCCAGCCGGGCTTTGGTGTAGTTTTTGGTTCCGTGTTGCAGCGCGGCGGCGGTCAGCGAAGCCAGTCCGGCCTGCGAACCATCGTAGATAGCCCCTGCCGGCACCACCGCTGATACATTGATGACAGGCACTTCGTGCTGCTCCATCAGGTAAACGGTGAGGCCATTGGAAAGCACAACCTTCTCATATGCAGGCAGTTTGTAGTCGGCAGGTTTGGCCTGCGCGTTGGCGGCATACGGACTGAGCAGAACAATCAGCAGTCCGCAGATGAGTATATAAATAGCTTTCATGGGTTATTCCTCTACGTTTGCTTTTAAGATACCTACGGTTCGGTTCGATTTTTTGAAATAGTCATTGGCAACTCGTTTGATGTCGTCAATGGTCACTTTGTTGTATTCGGCCGGAGCATCAAACATCTTCTTGTAATCGCCGAAAAACAGTTCGTAGGTTCCAATGTTGTTCGACTTGCCGTTGATGGTTTCAATCTGCTCGTAAAACTCCATCAGCTTCTGGTTTTTGATCTTCTGGAGTTCTTTTTCAGTGATGCCTTCGGTTTTGATCTTTTCAATCTCCGCATAGATGGCTGTTTCCAGATCGCTTTCCTTTGCATCCTTGGCAGCGGTGGCATATACCTGAAACAACGTCGGGTCAAAGCTTTCGCTGTAATCGGTAAACACGTTGGTAGCCAGCTGTTTTTTGTCAACCAGCGCACTGTACAAACGCGACGATTTTCCATTGGACAAGGCCGCACTCAGGATACTCAGGGCGTAATAATCTTTGTGGCGCGCCTCGGGTGCATGATACGCCACCATCAGGTAAGGCGTCGACACCTGCTTTTGCACCACGACACGCCGTTCGCCGGTTTGCGGAGGCTCAACCAGATGCACCGGCTTGGGGGCGGGCTGGGCCGGAATGGGCTCCAGGTATTTCTGCGCCAGGCGCTTCACTTCATCGGTTTTTACGCTGCCCGAAATCACAACCACGCAGTTGTTGGGCGCATAGTAGGTTTTGAAATAATACTCCAGGTCTTCTTTGGTCCAGTTTTTAATGTCTTCTTCATAGCCAATCACCGGCCAGTGGTAGGGATGTTCCTGAAATGCAACGGCATTGAGTGACTGAGACAGTGTATTCCACGGCGAGTTTTCCAGTCCGGTGCTGCGTTCGGACAAAACCACACCGCGTTCGCTTTCCACCATTTTGGGGTCGATGGTCAGGCTGGCGATGCGGTCGGCCTCCAGGTCAAATATCTTTTCCAGGGCCGATGCCGGAAACCAGTTGGTATACACGGTTACGTTTTGGGTGGTGTACGCGTTGTTGGCCCCGCCGTTGAACTCCATGGCACGATCAAATTCTTTTGGGCCATATTTCTTGGCACCGTTAAACATCATGTGCTCGAAGAAGTGCGACAAGCCCGTAATGCCCGGATGTTCGTTGCGTGAACCGACGCGGTAGAGCAGGTACATGTTGGCGTTGGGAATGGAATTGTCCTCGATGACCAGAAACTTCATTCCGTTGGCAAGGGTAAAGCTTTTGACATCATCGGCTTTGGTCTGGGCCCACAACGCCAGGCCGCAAAACAAAGCGGGAATCAGTAAGAGTTTTTTCATAACATAAGCGAATGGTTTTTGGCAATATACACAGGAGTCGCACAACCGAGCAATTTTTTATGTCGGATGGCCCGAATGCAGTATAAACCACAACAGCCGGTACAATTCCGGCTGTTATGGCAAACCAATGGAGGTTTTGGCTTTTGCTGGGATACTATTTTTGATCAGCCAAATGGGTTTGGTAATCACATCAGCATCTGTCGCACCCCTTTATCACCAATGTGTGATAAACAAGTTGCTTTATCACACATTGGTGATAAGATGGTTAGGAACGGTGTGTAGTCGACCGATGCCGAACAACTACAGCACAGGATCGGGATTGTCGAATGCAAAAATCGAATAATCAATGCGCATGTTGTTGGTCAGGTCGGGCACGTCGTCCCGCTTGCGTTCACCGTGCGGGTAATGTTCGGTACGGTTGAGCGACATGTACAAAATGCCGATCAGGTCGTCTTTGTCGCGTTTGGCAAGGCTGCCGATGGTGTTGACCACAAACTTGGTAATCTCAGTGGCAGCCACCAATGCCGGAGAGGCGGCCACTTTCAAAACCGTGGCCAGATTACCCACGAAACCGTCGAACCGGGCATCGTTGACTATTTCGGTTACGATCTGGGCAGCATCACGGATGTTGCGGTCACTTTCGTAAGCGATAAACTGCCAGTCGAAGTATTCGGGAATTTCTACCGATTGGAAAAGCACATAGCCCGTATCACCAAACAACAGCTGATGGTTGTCTTTCACGTTTTCAATAGGTGTAAGAATGCGGCTGTTCACAATTCGACTGACGGCGTTCTGCAAAATCTCTTTTTTCCGTTCGGGGTCGTTTTCCCGGATGAACTCTTCCAGGTCAGGCAGTTGGCCTGCAATATCGGTCGTCACAAAGCTGATCAGCTTTACCTGGGCCAGGTCTTTTCCCAGGATGCCCAGAAACTTGCGTCTTTCCTTGTTGTCAAAGATTTTGATTTTGTTGATGCGAAAAAAGAACATAGCCGGAGGGGTTGAAGTGGTTGAACCCGGCAAGTATCCACACCAGGAATACCTTGCCGCAAGCTGATAATCAGCCCAGTACAATATACTAATGCAATCGCAGATTACCAAACGGACAATTGGCTATGGACTGGCACAAGCAAACGATGCATCCCAACCCGGCCATTTCGGTTTGCGCGCAGGCGGCAGGTTTTGCCCTACAAAAAGATACTATTTTTGTAGGGCCGTGCACCTAATATTTCTTGATCAGATACAAGCCCAGCACCATGAGCAAGGCTCCCGCCAGGCGGGGCAGCGTAAGGGAATGAACCGGAAAATTCAGCATTCCGAAATGATCGATCAGGATAGCGGCCAGGATTTGACCGGCCACCACAAACCCGGTCACGTTGGCAATGCCCAGCTTGGGAGCCAGGAACACCAGCAGAAAAATATACACCGCCCCCACGATTCCGCCAAGCCAGCTCCACCACGGAGCCGCCCCGGCCTGGCTCAGCGAAGGCAACGCTTGCTGCCTGGCTACAATCACAAGTATCATTGCCAGCGCAGCAACGACAAACACGGCCAGTGAGGAATAGAAAGGGCTTTGCAACTGTTTGCCCAACGCCGTGTTCATGCTGGTCTGGACGGGAATGATGGCTCCGGCAAACAAGGCCAGGGCGAGGTAAACAAACGTGTTATTCATGGGTAGGTTCCGTTGGGTGATTGATCGGTAAGAAAAACAACAGGGGCACACTGATGAAAATCGCATAGGCTATGTATACCGAAGCCCATGTGCTTAGGATGGCAACAAAATACAGGACAGGCGCAACCAGGCTGCGGCGCAACGACTTCCGCACCACCGACGCTGACAGACTTTCCAGCAGCAGCTCGGGCCGCCGCATGGCATACCGCCGGAGAATATAAAAACTCAGGGCGGCCATACACATCAGGATAGCAAAGAAAGCAACGGCTGTTTTGAGTGACGGATGCTCCCCCAGAAAAGCCGTTGGAAATGGAATCAGGCACAGCCAGAAAAGCAAATGATTGTTCAGCCAGAGCAAGGTTCGGTCGGACCGGCGCAGGGAATGGAAAAACTGGTGGTGATTGACCCAGAAAATGGCAATCATCACAAAGCTCAGCAGATAGGCCAGGAACTTTGGCACCAGCGTGCCCAGTTTCTGTAATGCCTCCGCATCGGTCGCCGATTCGGCCAGCAACGGCACTTTGATCTCCAGTACCATCAGGGTGATCACAATGGCCAGCACCCCGTCGCTGAACGCTTCGATTCGCTGCGTACCGGGCAATGGTTCGGTCGGTTTCATAGATTGCATGGGAGCCGTAAGGGTGGTTATCGGTTCATTATTTGTACGCATAAGACAGCCCGAGGAGCATCGTGAAATCCTGCTTCTTTACCTGTTCGTACACCAGGTCTTCATAGGCATACAAAAGGGTGGTACGGAAAGTCAGATGGCTGACCAGCGGCAGGTCCAGGTTCATTTCGCCGTACAGGCGCGGTTCCGGCCGGGGGGCCAAAGCCAGCTGGCTCCAGACTTCATAGCTGATTTTCAGGACGCCCGACTTCCAGGCATGCGAACCGATCCATCGCAGCGTCACCCGGTTCCGCTCAATCCGGCTTGACGTCGTATCGGTGTTTCCCGCAAACCGGCTGCCCGCAAATGTGGTAGCCTCGTGCGTCAGTGACAGCGACGCCTTCATCCGGTGGTTTTTCGTTTGTACGAAGGCGTAGCTCCCACCTGCCCCGACCTGATACCGGCGGTCTATCTTGCGGCGGAAATTACTCTCCTGCCAGTACATCAGGTACGGATACAAAGGCCTGCGGGGCACCAGGTAAACGAAGTTGCGCGACAAAAAGTCGGCATCCGCTCGGATGCCGCGGTTGGCAAAATAGAAATAGGTGTTGCGGCTGCTGAGACCCCAGCCCCGCCCCACATACGCCCCCGTGGCTTCGGAGTTGAGAATAACCCGGTCAATGTTGCCTTTGGCAATGTTACCCGTCAGGGCCAGGCGGTATTGAATCCGGGCCGTGTCGGTTAGCTGGGCAAGTGCTACGTGCGTAGTACTTGCCCAGCACAGGATGAACAAGAGCGTTTTCATGAAGCGAATGGATAGATCAGTGAACGACGGGCGTGTTAATACCCAATGCCTCAATGACCAGCCGAGCCGCGGCCGCACCGGAGTTTTGTTGCTGTCCGGTGATCAGGTTCCCATCACGTACCGCAAACGGGGCAAACCGATAGCTGGTAATGAAATGCGTACCAGCCATGCGGTGGGCCTCGTCCTCAATGCGGAACGGCTGGATCTTCCTATTCACAAACGCATCGGCGTAGTCTTCCTCACTGTTGGCAAAGCCTGTCCAGGTCTTGCCGTCCACCAGGTAACGGCCGTCAGAAAGCTTTACTTTCAGCAGAATGCACGTACCATGGCAGATGGCTGCCGCAATTTTCCCCTGTTCGTAAAACCCGGCAAACAAGCTGTGCAAAGGTGCGTTTTCAACAAATGTGTACATCGGTCCCTGCCCGCCGCACACAAAGATGGCATCGTAGTCATCTGACCGGACGTCGCGCAGAGGGGTCGTCGTTTTCAGCAAATCGTACAGGTGCGGCGTATGGATGAAACCCATCGAGATAAGGTCATGCGCCGAATAACCGCTGGCATCGCGCGGATCACTGAAATTGTCAAACGCCACTTCGCCCCCTTCCGGCGAGGCAATGTCAACGGCATAACCGGCTTCGGTAAAAGCCAGGTAAGGATGGGTGAGCTCGGCAGCCCAAACCCCGATGTTCCAGCCGGTCTGGGCGGAAACCGCCGGGTTGGAAACGACCAGCAGGATGCGCTTCTGTTTGGTAAAATCAGCATTGCTTTTCATAAGCGTACATGAAAGTTTTGGTAAGAAAAATTGGTTTACTCTTCCGAAACGGTGTATATTTACCAAAAGTTTATATATGCTATCTTTTCCATACTAACAAAAAAGTGAGTATGGCTCAAAACACTGCAAACGCCTATGCCTGAGTTTATTTATAACGGAAAGCTGTATTACAACCCTGTCGAATTTGCGATGGACCGCATCGGTGGAACCTGGAAAATGCCGATCCTGTGGCGTCTCAAAGACAGTGTGCAACGGTACGGCGAACTGAAGAAGACCATGCCGCGGGTATCGCACAAGATGCTGACATCGCAGCTGCGGGAACTGGAAGAGGAAGGATACATCACCCGGAAGGTATACCCGGTTGTGCCGCCCAAGGTTGAGTATTCGATTACCGAAAAAGGCCTGCAAGCCATTCCGGTCATTGAGGTGATCCGCAATTATGGCCTGCAACTCATGGCCGAGGCCGGTGCCGGCAAAAGCCAGTACAAAGACGACAAGCAGAAACCGTAAGACAGCCGCTTGTTACCTGACAAGCCCGTGTCCTGAGTTCGGGTTTTTCCATGCCTGAGGTTTTGGCCATAGAGACAAAAGACACTATGGTGAATACCAGATACCAACGATTGAGCAAAATACACTTCCATTTTGTCCTAACTACTTAACTTTTTTGTACTGACAGCTTTTACAGGCCTTCTTGCCCGGTGAATGATGCACTGCATCGGAGGGCAACCAGTTACTTATCCTTCCCGCCAACGGATAAAACAGTATCCCCGAAACGGCAAAAACCCCGCTCATCCCAGGATTTTACTCATTTGTGAAATTATAAACTTTTCAATAAAAAATAAGATTGTATTAAACGGGTGTTTGCCGTATCTTAGGACCCGGCTTTATTGCGTCATTTTAACAGTTAACACCAATACATAAACTCTTAAAAACTTTTCTCATGTTTCGTTTTTTCAAAAGTATTCAACTGCTGGCCTGGACAGCGGCATGGCTGATGATCAGTAGCCCTGCGTTTGCCCAGACCAAGCCCAAAGCGGCAGCGGCCACCAAGCCGATGAAGCTCCTGGTTTTTTCCAAGACCAAGGGTTTCCGGCACGCATCCATTCCAGCGGGCAAACGGGCTATTCTGAAGTTAGGCCAGGAAAAAGGATTTGCAGTGGATACAACCGAAGATGCCGGCAAAATCAATGAACAGAACCTGAAACAATACCGAGCGGTCATTTTCCTGAGCACAACCGGCGACATCCTGGACAATGCGCAACAGGCGGACTTTGAGCGGTACATCCAGTCGGGCGGCGGCTTTGTGGGCATCCACTCGGCTACCGATACCGAGTACGACTGGCCCTGGTATAACAAGCTGGTCGGTGCATACTTTGCGTCCCATCCGGGCAATCCGAACGTGCAGAAAGGAAGCATGCGTGTGCTCGACAAGAACCACCCGTCCACCAAAGACCTGCCCGAGCAGTTTGACCGCACCGATGAATTTTATGATTTCAAATCATACCAGAAAGACCTGGTCAAGCCGCTGATTACCGTGGACGAAAAAACTTACAAAGACGGCAAGATGGGCGATTTCCACCCGATGTCCTGGTACCATGAATTCGACGGCGGCAAGGTGTTCTACACCAACTTCGGCCATACCGACGAAACCTTCACCGAAGACCTGTTTCTGAAACACCTGTGGGGCGGCATTCAATACGTTACCCAAGGCACGGGCATCGACTACAAGAAAGCCAAAAGCATGCGGGTGCCGGAAGAAAACCGTTTTCACAAGCAAAGCCTGGTGGCCAAACTCGACGAGCCGACCGAACTGGCGGTTTTGGACGACGGAAAGGTACTGTTTGCCGAACGGAAAGGCGCCCTGAAGCTGTACAATCCCAAGACACAAAAGACCAAGCTGGTAACGACCATCCCGGTGTACAGCAAGTTTGAGTACGGACTGATGGGGCTCAACATTGATCCTAATTTCAATCAGAACAAATGGGTGTACATGTATTATTCGCACAACGTGGCCCCCGATACAGCCAACCGGCTGGTGCGTTTCAAGTTTGATACAACGAACGATTCATTGCTGCTCAATACCGAGCAGGTGATTCTGCGCGTTCCGATCAAGCGTACCGACTGCTGCCACACCGGCGGCTCGATTGCCTGGGACAAGCAAGGCAACCTGTACCTGTCGACAGGCGACGATACCAATCCGTTTGGTCAGAAAGGCTACGGCACGCTGGACGAACGTCCGGGCCGGGAAGGTTGGGACGGCCAGTACACCTCTGCCAACACAAACGATCTGCGCGGCAAAATCCTGCGGATCAAGGTTAACGAAGATGGCACCTATTCCATTCCGGAAGGAAACCTGTTTCCGAAAGGAACGGCCAAGGCTCGTCCGGAAATTTACGTGATGGGTAACCGTAACCCGTACCGGATTGCGGTGGATCAACGTACCGGCTACCTGTACTGGGGCGAAGTAGGTCCCGATGCGGGTGAAGACAGTGAAAAACAGGGACCGCGTGGCTACGACGAAGTCAACCAGGCCCGCAAGGCTGGATTCTTCGGCTATCCGATGTTCATTGCCGACAACAAGCCTTACCGCCGGTTCAACTACGCCGACAGCACTGCCGGAGAGTGGTTTGATCCGACGAAGCCGCTGAACAAGTCGCCGCACAACACAGGTCTGGTGGAGTTGCCTCCGGCTCAGAAAGCATTCATCTGGTACCCCTATGCCGAATCCAAAGAATTTCCGCTGGTTGGCAAAGGCGGACGCAATGCCATGGCGGGTCCGGTGTATTACGCCGATGACTACGCGGCTTCAAATGTGAAGTTCCCAAGCTATTTTACAGGCAAATTCTTTGCCTACGACTGGATGCGCGACTGGATCATGGCTGTCACCATGAACGAGCAGGGCGATTTTGTAAGCATGGAACGCTTCCTGCCCGGCACCAAGTTTTCGCACGTGATGGATATGCAGTTTGCCAAGGACGGCTCGCTGTACACACTGGAATACGGTCAGAACTGGTTTGCCCAGAACGACGAAGCGATGCTAAGCCGCATTACCTACAATGCCGGAAACCGCCCGCCGCTGGTTGTCGCAACCTCCAGTAAGAAAGCAGGGGCTGCCCCGCTGGCAGTTGCCTTTTCGTCGAAGGGGACCCTGGATTATGACGAAGACGCGCTGAAATACGAATGGACGTTTGCTCCCGGTGCCAAAAGCACCCTGCCTAACCCGACGTTCACGTTTGCCAAGCCGGGCATTTACAAACCCACGCTGAAAGTAACCGATGCCAAGGGCAATGTGAGCACCGCTCAACTGGAAGTCAAAGTGGGCAATGAAGTGCCACAGGTGGATGTGCTGGTAAAAGGCAACAAGTCGTTCTTCTGGGATAACGAGTCGGTGGAGTACGAAGTGAAAGTTGCCGACAAGGAAGACGGCGACCTGGCCAAAGGCAGCATCCAGCCGGATGACGTGAATCTGAGCGTCAATTACCTGGAAGGGTTTGACAAAACCATGATTGCCCAGGGCCACCAGATGAACACCAGTTTCTCGACCGGCAAACGCCTGATCGAACTCAGCGACTGCAAAGCCTGCCACGCCGTGAACAAAAAATCCATTGGACCGGCCTACCTGGATGTGGCTAAGAAATACAAGGGACAATGGATGATCGAAGCCAAGCTGGCCGACAAAGTGATCAAAGGCGGCGGTGGTGTCTGGGGCGAGCAGGCCATGAGTGCCCACCCGCAACTGACCAAAGACGAAGCTACCGAAATGGTAAAATACATCCTGTCGCTGGCCGATGAAAAGAAAAGCGAGCCACTGAAAGGAAAATATACCACCAAAGACAACGGCAAAAACGGAACCTATCTGTTCACGGCGTCTTATACAGACAAAGGCAAAGGAAATATCGGCCCGCTGACCGGCGACAAAACGCTAGTGCTGCGCAATGCCAAGATGAAGGCCTCCTCGTATGACGATTCCAAGGAAATCATGAAATACAAACTGCCGACGGGCGAAGTGGCCATTGGCCTTGCCAACAATGCCTACATGGTTTACAAAGGGCTTGACCTGACGGGTATCGAGGGCGCGATGGTCTCGGTTTTTCACGACGGCACCCGCACCAAGGGCGGCGTTCTGGAAGCACGGATGGGTTCGCCGGAAGGCAAACTGATCGGTCAGATAGATGTGACCTCTCCTGCCGGCGGCGAAATGAAATTGTCTTTTGCGCCTGTTACAGGCATGCAAAACCTTTACCTGGTGTTCAAAAATGAAAAAGCCGGCGGCCAGCCTTTGTTTGCGGTGGATACCATTGCATTCAAAAAGAAAGCCGACTTCCAAAGTTTGAAATAAGCTAGGTTTAGTCTGGCAAAAAGATACTATTTTTACGATCGGTTTGCGACGGCTTCGGCCCTGGCAAACCGATTTTTACTATCCGAGCTTACCGCTTTGTTCCGCATTGCAAACGTGGAATCATGCATGGCAACAGGTGGCGCGGGTTCGGATTGTACCGACCAGTTTTCAACTTTTAACCGATACTATTTGTTTTCATTGTAGACACAGTCACCTGTGCGATATCATCAGTCCGTTTCTATTTCTTTACCATGCAATCTTTACAGCAACAATTTCAAGTAAGTTACCGCTATCCGGTGCATTTTACCAACGGACTTTTCCAACTCAACAATCCCCTGTTTCTCAACACCTTGCCCAAAGACGGCTCGGTGCCAAAAGTGTTTTTTGTGGTAGACAGCGGTGTGACCGAAGCTCATCCGGCCCTGCTGGAGCAAATCCAGACCTATGCCGAAGCCAACCGGACGGCCTTTCAGCTCAGTGGCTCGCCTCTGATCGTAACCGGCGGCGAAGCATGCAAGAATACCACCGAATGGGTGGAAGCCATCGAGCGGGCAGTAAACGAACTGGGCATTGACCGGCACTCCTACATTGCGGCCATCGGAGGCGGAGCGGTGCTGGATATGGTGGGATTTGCGGCGGCGGTTTCGCACCGGGGCGTGCGGCTGATCCGCATTCCGACGACGGTGCTGGCACAGAACGACTCGGGCATTGGTGTCAAAAACAGCATCAATGCGTTTAACAAAAAGAACTTTCTGGGCACCTTCGCGCCTCCGTTTGCGGTGCTGAATGACTTTGGTTTTCTGACGACATTACATGACCGGGACTGGCGCGGCGGCATGGCGGAAGCCGTAAAAGTTGCCCTGATCAAGGATGTTGCTTTCTTTGATTTTCTGAACCAGCAGGCCCCGTTGCTGGCCCAGCGTGATATGCCGGCCATGCAGCAGCTCATTCACCGTTGCGCCGAGCTGCACCTGAACCACATTGCCAGTGGCGATCCGTTTGAAATGGGCTCCTCGCGGCCGTTGGATTTCGGTCACTGGTCGGCCCACAAACTGGAAGCCCTGACGCAATACCAACTGCGGCATGGCGAGGCAGTAGCCATCGGTATGGCGCTGGACAGCATTTACTCGCATCTGGTAGGCAAGCTGGGGGTTTTGGACCTGGAAAAGATACTATTCGTACTCGAACAGTTGGGTTTCGATTTGTACATACCCGAACTGTCTGCCAAAGATGAATCCGGACAACTGCTTGTCATTCAAGGGCTTCATGAGTTTCGCGAACATCTGGGGGGGCGGCTGACCATCATGCTGCTCGACCAGATCGGCAAGGGTGTGGAAGTGCACGAAATCGAACCGCGTCTGATGCAGCAAGCCATTGAAATTCTCGCCACCCGTATCTCGACTTCCGAACTCAAAGCGCTACGTCCCGACTAGATCCCGGGGCAGAGAGGTTTTTGCATTTGGCACCATACTATTTTCAGTGGATTATGAACCTTGAGAACACTGTACAACTGACGTATTGCACCAATATACACGCCGGCGAAACCTGGCCCGAGGTGTTTCAGAGCCTGACGGATTATGTGCAGCCTCTCAAGAAAGTGCTCTCGCCCACCGCACCGTTTGCCATCGGCTTGCGTTTGTCAGACCAGGCCAGCCGGGCATTGGCCGAGCCGCTGGAACTGGCGGCATTCAAACAATGGCTCACCGACAACGCCTTGTACGTGTTTACCATGAACGGCTTTCCGTACGGCGGCTTTCACCACCAGCGTGTCAAGGATGATGTACACCGGCCCGACTGGACAACAACCGAACGGCGCGACTACACGATTCGCCTGGCAAATATTCTGGCCGAGCTTCCCAACGGCGGGTCCCAGACAGCGGGTATTTCCACATCCCCACTTTCGTACCGCGGCTGGTTCACGCAAGCGGATGCCTACAACCAAGCGCTTCGGCAAGGGTGTGTGCACATGGCGGAGGTGGTCAAGGAACTGGTTGCCATTTCACTGGCCACCGGAAAAGTGATCCATATCGATATCGAGCCCGAACCCGACGGATTCATTGACCACGTGCAGGACACGATTGATTTTTTCAATCAGAGGCTCATTCCGATTGTGTCGGGTTATCTGGTGGATGCGCTTTCGGTAAAGCCGGAAGCGGCCGAAGAACTGGCACGCACGCACCTGCAGTTGTGTTACGACGTATGTCATTTTGCGGTGATGTACGAAGAGCCCGAAGCCGCCATACAGGCATTTGCAGCGGCGGGCATCCGCATTGGCAAGGTGCAGATCAGCGCCGCCTTGAAAGCCGACCTGCCGTTGCCTGTGGCAGAACGCACGGCTGTGGCACACGCGTTTGCCAACCTGGCCGAATCGACCTACCTGCATCAGGTGGTGGCACGTCCTTTTACGAGTAAAAAAATTCGTTTGCTTCAATACCCGGACTTACCTAACGCCTTACCGGATATTTACGAACCTGCGGTGGCCGAGTGGCGGACGCATTTCCACGTCCCCATTTTTATAAAAAATTACGGAGTGCTCCAGTCCACCCAGGAAGACATCCAGAAAATAATAGCGCTGCAAAAGGCAAAACCCTTCGCCGATCATTGGGAAGTGGAAACGTATACATGGGAAGTACTGCCAGCCGAACTGAAAATCAGTCTGCTCGAATCCATTGAGCGGGAAATGAAATGGGTGCTGGAGCAATTTGCACACCCTCCGCAAGTGCACTGACCGGTAGCATTTCAGGCCGCAGACCGGAAACCTTTCCATCGAGAAATACCTGCACACAGAAAAACCTCCGCGTTTCCCAACGGGGAGGTTTTTCTGTTTTCTACAGTAATTTTCAATTATTTCTTTCCTTTGCCTGCGGCTTTGGGAGCGGCGGCTTTCTTGGGAGCCGCTTCTTTTTTAGCCTTCGGGGCTGCCTTGGTCGCTGTAGCTGCGGCATCTTTTACAGTAGCTTTGGCAGCGGTTTTCTTGGGAGCAGCGGTTTTGGTTTCCGCAGCAGGAGCGGCTTTCTTGGCAGCTTCCGGTTCCACTGCTTTCGAGATGTCGTCAATCAGTTTCTGCGAAATCTGCTTGGAATATTTTTCTTTGTTTGTACTGAGGAAACTCACCGTTTCGGGAGCTACTTCGAAAAGCCCTACCGGATTGCCATCGGCACGGTAGCTATGAATCAAAAACTTAATTTTGTCAGCAATGCCGGTAAACTCCGGATTATTGAGCTTGGTAATTTTCTCGTAAGCGGCTTCTAAGGCTTTGTCGAGTTTGGCTGCATTTGCACTCATGATATGGATGTTTTAGGGTGGAAGGTTAATAAAATTATATACTGCTTGAGGTAATCTTTTGATAAATAACGTTTTTATTCCTATTAATAATGTAAAATTACAAAAACAGAATCCATACAAAAAAGCTATTTTTTGTATTTTTCTCACATCATAGTATTTATCTACGAAAAATTAGAAGGAATTATCGAAAAAAACAAATACGTCCTAAAAATCTGCTTTACAACTAGTTACCGGCCGGACTTGTTTACCTGAATCCGTTTTTTTGTACTCATACATAGTAGTTTTATGTCCTGTCAAACTAGCCGCAAAATTTTAAGTGAGCAGAATCAACTTTGTTTTTTTGTGGTTGTGGATTTTTCCGCTCTGGAGTAGTGTGGCCGCGGGCACGACGCCGGTCATCCGGGCTTCCGACATAGGTACGTTCCGGAACATCCGGCCACAGACATCCTGGTGTGTCGACCACGACAACCAACCGGGTTTTGCTTCCCTCCCGCCTGTCCGGTTCCGGTCTGATGCGTCAGACACCAGCAGTACATTGCATCCGCCGGTTTCCGATGTATTCTATCCGCATTACTTCCGCTTTGCAGTCTTCAACGACCTGCCGGATACAGCCGCTTTCTATTTTTATGCGGATATGCAGGAACAGATGCAGTTGCGCCAGGAAAAAAATGGGAAACAAACGTTTTTGTCGCCGCAAAACTACGAAGGCCGCGTAACGACGGGTACGGAAGTGTTCTTGCTCGTGATTCCGCCGGGCCAAACCATCCAGTACATCACAAAAATCATACCCCTGAAAAGCCAGCTGGCCGAGATCACGCCCGCCCTGATCCATCCGGCCCAGGTAGCAACCTTTTTTGCACGCAATTACCAGAATACACAGTGGGAAATACTGCAAATCAATGTGTTCTGCGGCATGCTACTGATGATGCTGCTGTACATTTTTTTCAAGTACATCCAGGCCCGTTCCAAAGAGTATCTGTACTATGCCGGTTACATCTTCTGTTTTCTGGTTTACTTTTTCCTGAAAAGCAATGCTTTCAATACCATTTCCATTTACCATTACCCCTTTTGCAGTTTTTATCTGGTCAACCATTCCCAGGTGTGGGGATACTGCCTGTATTTTGCATTTTTCCGGCAATTCCTGAATGTGGCTGTCACATTGCCCAGGCTCAACCGGATGCTGCGTTGGGCTACCGGTATCTTGCTGGTATATTCGGCCGCCGACCTGCTGCTCTTTTTCTTTCCGTCTGCCTATCCGCTTCGCTGGATGCTCTGGGATATCATCCGGACTTCGCTGATCCTTTTTTCGGTGGTGGCCCTGTTTGTAATCATACGCCTGAAAAACAAGCTGATGCATTACATCTTTGCCGGTAGCATTTCGGTATCGGCGTTTGGACTGCTGGCCATGGTATTTTCGGTTCAATACCAGATCATCGAAAACTGGGCGGCACCTTTCGATTCTCCCTTGTTTTATTTTCAGCTGGGCATCACCATCGAGCTGCTGTGTTTCTCGCTGGGGCTGGGTTACAAAAACCACCGCGACGAAGTCGAGAAAGTGGAAGCCACCGAAGCCTTGAAATACGAACGTGACCGGCAGGCCTTTGAACGGTACAAAGCCGCGGTGGAAGCCCGCGAAGCCGAACGCCGCCGCATTGCCACCGAAATGCACGACGACATCGGCTCGGGACTCACATCCATCCTGTTTCTGAGCAATGCCATTCACCGGCACGCCCACAACGGGCAGGCGGAAGCAACCGAAAAAATTGCCGGCATGGCCTCCGGTCTGGTGGACAAGATGAACAACATCATCTGGTCGATGAACAAAGAGTACGATACGTTGCAGGACCTGATTGCCTATGTGCGAAGCCACATCAGTGAACTGCTGGAAAACGCCGATCTTTCGTACCGCTTTGACATACAGGAACCCGTTCCTGAGCTGATGCTCAACGGCGAGCAGCGGCGCAACCTTTACCTGGTTGTCAACGAAGCGGTACATAACATCATCAAACACGCCCATGCCACCTGCGTGACGCTGCACTTCCAGTACGATACCCGGCTTTTCATCCGTATCAGCGACGACGGCGTGGGGCTGACCGGGAAAAACGGACGCAGGTTTGGAAACGGCCTGAAAAACATGCGTCAGCGGATACAGGACATTGGCGGCACCATTGACTTCGGCTCGGCACCCGGTGAAGGAACCACCGTCTCCATCACCGTGGATTGCCTGGTGCACCAGCCGGGCAACGGAGAACAACCGATGGACGGCTGATCGGGAATCGGCGGTTTTCGGTTTCGAAACGATACTATTTTCAGATGCTGCCATCAGGCATGGCTGCGCCCCGAAGTATAACATTTGTTCTATTGCTCAGCCAACTGACAAAACCTAGATTTGTGCATGGAAACCATTCGCGTATGTGTTGTAGAAGATATTCCTGAAATCCGGGAGGGGGTACGCTTTGTCATCAACCAGACCCCTGGATTCGAGTGCACTTCGGTGTTTGAAAACGCCGAGGACGCTGTGAGTGGTTTGCCGGGCCTGAAACCGCATATTGTGGTTATGGACATCAATTTGCCCGGCATGAGTGGCATTGAGTGCATCCGCCGGGTCAAAGCCGGTGCCCCGCATACGCAGTTTGTCATGTTTACGGTTTTTGAAGACAGCGAGCAGGTATTTGAAGCCCTGGCCGCCGGGGCCAGCGGTTATCTGCTCAAAAAGACGCCTCCGCACAAAATCATCGAGGCGCTGCACGAACTCCACGAAGGCGGCTCGCCGATGAGTGCCTCCATTGCCCGCAAAGTGGTAACCTCGTTTCAGAAACAACCGCCCCGCGAAGAATCCCATAACCTTTCGGTACGGGAAAAAGAAATCCTCGACTGGTTGTCCAAAGGGCTGCTGTACAAAGAGATAGCTGACAAATTATCCATCAGCACCGGCACCGTGCGGCAGCACATCCACAACATTTACGAAAAGCTGCACGTGCAGAACCGCACCGAAGCCATCAACAAAGTCTACGGCCGGTAGGCGTTGTTTCCCATCCATTCCTCTTCCGGGTTTTGGCGTTTGGCAGGATACCTGCCTCTCGGCAGACAGGCTATTTTTCTGCATTTTGCGGCGCGGCGCGGCCTATTAGTCTGATTGCGTCACGGCAGGTAAACATCGCTTTTGCCTAACCTTTGTTCTATTGACGCGCGCGGAATTTACGGGTAGGTTTGTACCATGGCTGGCCGTTCGGTCGGGCCGCAAAATAGCAAACAACCCTTAAAAACCTACAGGTATGAAAAAGCAAATCACACGTATATGGGCCATCGCACTGCTGAGCCTTGCCTTGAGCCAGACGGCTTGCAAAAAAGGAAGCGAGGCCGCACCGAACACATGCCAGGCGGCCAGCCAGAAAGGGGATGAACTTTCCGCGGCTGCTCAGGCTTACGCCAGCGACCCGACGAATACAACCAAATGCCAGGCCTACAAAAAGGCCGCAACCGACTACATCAACGCAGCCGACAAATGCACCACCATTCCGCAGACGGACATCAACGCGGCGCGGGATGCAGTCAATAGCCTGACGTGCAACTGATCCGCCCGATACAGGCAGGTTTTGCCTTTTTGAACAATACTATTTTCCCCACATCCCTTCAACCGCTCATTCTATGAAAACTGCCGTTGCCATTGGTACCCTTTTGCTCATTACCCTTTCCTGGAAAGCGGCCGACATCCTCGGCGACCTGAGCCTGACACAGGTCCAACTCGAAGAGGCAACCCTGAAAACCGCCCAAAGCGGGCTCAGGGTACCTGCCTGGAACGAATGGAACCTGTATCCGTTCGTAAAAAAAGCCAAGGCATTGCCCGCCGGCTCGCAAGCCTCGGCCGTCAAGTCGCTGGCGGGCCTGGTCAAAAGCTACGTCATGTCCGACCGGTTCAAAAAGCAGTGGCAGCAGCAACTGGCCGAACAGAATATTTATGATCCCAAGGCCAAAGGCGATTACATGCGGCTGGAAGAACTGCGCAAACAGGAGGCCACCCAGGCAAGTGCGGCTGCCAAATCGCAGAAAAACGCGACCGACGCCCAGACACAGATGGCAAAGACGTTGAAAGAACATCCCGAAATGGAAGCCATGATGAAACAGCAGATGTCCAAGGAAGAGTGGGCAGAGATGCAGAAAATGATGAAGGGCGAGGGCAACAAGGAAATGGTTCAGGCACAAGCGCAATCAGCTCAGGGACAAAGTGATTTCCTGCGAAAAGAAGAAGCCCGTGTCAAGGAAACGCAGAAACTTTGGGATGAGAACAACTATGCGGCCATGGTAAAACTGCGGCTGAAAAAGTTTATCGAGCTGGCCAACTCCGTCGATTTTTCAGCAGAACTTAAAAACGGCAAATATGGAAAAAAAGAGTTTGTCAATCCGGCCTACGAGAAAAAAAGCGACCTGTGGAAACAACTCTACCGCGCCGGCAAGGAACCCGTGATGGCCGCCCGCGACTTTGCCCAGCAATGGCTGGGTGAAATGAAATGATCCCGGTTTAAAGGCAAAACAGTAATTCCCAAAAACACAAAACCTCCGCTATGAAATTTATTTGGTCCATAGGATTGCTGCTGATTCTGTTAGGTTTGTATACGGTTTCCTGTACAAAAGATTACCTGGGTCCGGATGATATTGCGGGCAAAGAAATAACACCGGACCAACGCCTGGAAGTGCTTACTGCCTGCGAAGACAAACTTGCATCGTTGCAGGGCAAAACACCCGATGAGTCGCAGCAGGAACTGGTAGGCTGGCTCAAAAGCCGTCCGGAGTTTGTGGCTGCCGGCTACAGTGCGGAATCCAAAAACGTATGGGCAGTTTTTGCCGATGGCCGTCTGCTGATGATGGTCAACAACCGACCAGCACCACCCTACGGCGAACGTAGTGGCCGAACAACAGCCGAATCACCGGTAATTTCTGCCAGTGGGGCCAGGGTCAGCGAACTGCCCAATCCCAAACGGGTTCTGCTTTTCAATGGAATGGGAACACACTTTATTGATCCTACTTCAGGAATTTCCAACATTTTTGCCGCTGCCAAAACCGGCTACAAGGTCGAAGGAAAGAAGGCCACGATAGATGAACTCAAAGCGGTAGGAGAGGATGTTGCCGTATTTTACATCAGTACGCATGGCGGCGAAGTGGATCTGAAAGACAGCATTCGCGTCAATGGCAAGGGCGTTCCGATGCACGCATCGGGCCTGTGGACTACCGAATCCAAATCGCTGGCTGGCGAAACCAGGTACCAGTCAGACCTGGACAGTCACCTGATGGGATACATGGTCGCGACCAACGATGAACCCAGCAAAGGACAGGTTACGATTGAGACCCATTATGCCATTACCGATGCATTTGTAAAGCAATACATGAAGTTTGGCGAAAATGCCCTGTTGTACATCGGGGCGTGCAGCAGTTTTAAGAAAAATGACGATGGGGATCAGTTTGCAGCTACTTTTATCAACAAAGCCGTAAATGCCAAGGCTACCTATGTGGGATGGTCGGCACCGACCCGGGATTCTGACTGTTACAAAGCTGCTAAGTTTCTTTTTGATCGGTTGCTGGGAGCTAATTCGGTAAGTCTCAATGCCAACCTGGGTATTCCGAAGGAAGATCCTGACCAGCGTCCGTTTGATATCGACGCGGTTATGAAAGATATGGTGAGCAAAAGTCTTGTGTTTTCGACCACCGGCAATGGCAACACTTCCGTACTGCATCATGTTTCGACGGTTGGTCCCGACAACCGCGCCATTCTGGCACCCAGCATTTCCTACCTGGAGATTGACGAACTGACCAGCGAGCTGACCATTTACGGCATTTTTGGCTCAGACCCCGGTGATGCACAACGGGAAGTAACCGTTAACGGCACCAAAGTTCCCGTTAACGACTGGGGCCAGAATGAAATCAGCTGCATTATTCCGGCCAAAGGTGCGGGAGCAGCAGGGGATGTGGTTGTGTCGGTGCGGGGAAACAAAAGTAACCCAGTGCCCCTGACCGAATGGTACATTCCGTTTACCTGGCTTGAGAAAGGTCCGATTTACAATCGTCAGATTGAGATTGTTTTACACCTGCGTGCCGATGTACACCGGTACCGCCGCACACCGGGCGAAAAGACTCCTAAGCGTATTGACAAAGGGGATGTCGTTCCTTCCCATCCGTTTGGCAAAGGTTCCAAAGCAACGTACAAGGCCAGCGGAACCTGTAGTTATGTATGTCCATGCAATCCTGGTCAGTTTACTACTACCAATACGGTTGTGGGGCCACCGGAAATTTCCATTCCGTACATAGTTGATGGCACCAGCGCCACCAATTCCTTCTTTGCCGTATATGGATGGGACAATGACCGTAAAGTGCTTTCCCTGTTTGCCTCCGGAAGTAATTTTTCCGGCTATCAGAACCGGGTGGTAAGCGGCGGTTGTACCGGTGGAGGCTCTACTACTGTAAACGAACCTTTTCCCATCGCCTTTCTGGTTAGTGAAGGACCTTCGGAGATAGTTCTGGAATTGCCACTGACAAATCCCGACGCCTTTGATTTTAGTATCAGGCAGGGACAGCGGTCTATGGGAGGTATTGCCATAGAACATTGTGTCTGTCAAGGATCACCGGATGTGCCCATTACCCTGAGCTGGAAAACGACCACGCCAGCCTTTGCCCCAACGGCCAAAACAGCTGCGCGTGTAGAGGCTACCACACCGAACTGATGAAAGAATGAATAGCGTAGGTAAAGCAGTATTTCTGAAAAAACAAAAACCGACTGGATTATTTTAGTTCGGGGCGCGTTTTCTTTATCAAAAACGATCCGCTCACCCCTGCTATTGCCAAGTGAAAGTAACTAACTCTCAATTATTCACTATACTCATTTACATGAAAAAAATCAGCCTGACACTCATCGCCCTGGCTTTACTGACGGCCTGTAACTTCAGCAAAGGCGTAAAAAAAGACCTGACCACCGGACTTTCGGCCAGCTACAATGGATTCGCGCTGGAAGATGTGTATCTGGCCGCCGAAGACGGCAGCCGCCTGCCCAACAATCAGGTTCCGTTAGGCTCCAAGATACGGATCGTGGTGGACGGCGTGGAAAACTTTGCCAACAAAGACGGGAAAGTGTTTCCCGGCTGCACCATTGTGTTGACCGACAAACAGGGAAAGTCACTGCTAAATCTGCCCGATGCGTTTGAATCCCTGAACGCAGGCACCACCGAAGACCAGGCCCATGTGTTGCAAGCCGACCTGAGCACCGGCAATCCGATGGTTTCCGGTGAGACGTATCATCTGAAAACTCGCTTTTTTGACAAGAACAACCCCGAAAGTGAAATCGTCGCCGAGGTAGATCTGGTGATGCAGTGAACCGTAATCGCTGGGCCAAAATAGTATTGTTTCAAACATAAAAACCTGCCTCATGTCACTTAGGAAATACGCCTGGCATATACTGTTTTTTACATTGGTCTTTGCCGGCTCCTGTACCGTCGACGATCCCGGACCCGGCGGGCAACCCGTTGTTACCGAAGTTGGTACCCCCACCGGTACGGCCGTGTCGGCCAGCATCGGAGCGGCGGGCGGAAAGCTCACCTCTGCCGACGGATTGGTAACGCTGGACATTCCGGCTGGTGCCCTGGACGCGGCCACTACGATTTCGATCCAACCCATTACCAACATGGCTCCGCAAGGAATCGCGGGGGTTGCCTACCGGTTTACGCCGGATGGACAGACGTTCAAAACGCCGGCCAAGCTCACATTCAAATACACCGATGCCATGCTGGCCGGTTCGTCGGCAGAACTGTTCTGGGTGGTCACGCAGGCCCAGGACGGCTCGTGGCAGGCGGTGAAGAAGAGCAGCGTCAACACCACGACCAAAACCGTTACCGGCGAAATGATGCACTTCAGCGACTGGGGGTTGGGCAAGTTTATCGACCTGTCCCTTGATCCGCCGTCTTCTGTTGTCAAGCCCGACCAGTCGGTAAACTTGTCTGTTGCCGGTTTTATCGCCAGCACCGATCCGAATGCCGACCTGGCACCGCTGGTGCCGCTGGGAAAGTCGGCCGGGAACGATGACCTGATCCCTCTTTCGCGTGTGCCTTTTGAAACGGCAAATTCCACCTACAAACTGGTCAAATGGACACTCTCGGGTGAAGGGACGCTTTCGCCCAACGGATGGAATGCGACCTATACCGCACCGTCCAAGGTCCCTTCCAAAAACCCGGTGACGGTAACGATTGAAATGCAGCGGTACGAAAACGGCGCGCCTGCGGCCAACTTCAGCAAAGTATTGCTGGTGGCCAACATTACCATCTCCGAAGTTGGCATTCTGGTGATCAACTTCAACGGTACCGAATACAGGTTTAAACAAACAGGTGGACCCGAGGTAGCCGTGGTGGTCGTCGACAATGAATACATGGTCTGGCAAGGGGCCTCCGGATCGGGCATACCCAACTTTACCTTTTACCGGGCCTTGAAAGCAACGGGTAGCCATACCCACCGATGCGAAGAAGCCGCCGACGAAGTGGCCTACACGGCCAGCGCCAGTCCGTCAGGAATCTATGTGAAGGAATGGTATGACGATGAGGGGCGACTGTATTGTGCCACGTTTACCAGCAACATAACCGAATTCGGCTCAAAGTTTGGCGAAAGCATTGTGGGTTCGTTTTCCGGAAACCTGTACAATAACAAAGGCCAGCTTTTCCCGATCTCCGGCTATTTCAACCTGACGCGAATCAATTGAAGGACCGCAAAATAGTATCTTTTCAACTGCCAAAACCCCCGGCTTTTTATCGGAGCCGGAGTGCCGTGACTCTATGAGAAATTCTGTTTTAAAACATATCCTGGCCGGCTGCTGGCTGATTATTGCCCAGGCAGCTTTGGCGCAGGACAAGATTACGTTTTCGGGTGCCCGGAGCATTGCCGTCGATAGCAAAGACAATGTGTTTGTGGGTGTGCGCGACCAGCTGATCAGGATTGCACCCGACGGCAAGGCAACCCTGTTTCTCGACGGCTGGAAAAACTTTATCAAAAACCTGACGGTTGCCATTGATTACCAGACCATTGACGCACAGGACAACCTGTATGTGATCAAGAGCCGCGATAACCTGATCCGCAAGATTGCGCCCAACGGAAAGGTGAGTCTGCTGGCCGGGCAACCCTACACCTATGGGGTCATTGACGGGCCCCTGGCAACGGCCAACTTTCGCAGCCTGGATCACATCGCCATGGATCGGGCCGGAAACCTGTATGTGCTCGATGCCGACGAAAAAACAGAAAATACCAACCTGACCTACCGCAATTACCTGTTGCGGCGGATCAGCAAAGACGGCACCGTCACGACCATCAAAGATGCGGCAACAAAGGAGAAAATCTGGTTCAAGCGGTGCGAGGGACTGGCAACCGACGCGGCCGGTAATGTGTATGTGAGCGACAGCGACGACCGGTGTATCAAGAAGATTGCGCTGACCGGCAAAGAGACGGGCACACTGACCGTTGTCGCGGGCATGTGTGGCAAGCGGGAATTTCACCCGGTCTATACACCGGGCGATGTGGCAACAGCCGAGCTTTTTACACCAGGACCAATTGCTTTTGCTAAAAATGGCGACCTGATGTTTGCCGATGTCCGCTTGCATAAGATCATCAAAATTGCGAACAACAAGATAAGCACTGTGGCCGGCAACAGCGTGATTCAGAAGGGTGTGAACATGGGCGGCCGTGCCACCGAAGGTTACCTTGACGGCCCGGCTGCCAAGGCTATGTTTAATTTCCCATTGGGGGTTGCCCTTGCCTATGACAGCAAGGGCAACCTGTACATTGTGGATGGTGGCAATGGCTGCATTCGCAAGCTGTCGTCAGATGGAATCGTTTCTACTTTTATCAAATAATCTTACTTTCCTCGTATGAAAAAAATCAGTTTATCCTTTCTGTTTGTCTGGTTTTCACTGGTGTCTATGGCACAAACGGAAACGTATGATTTGCTGACGTATACGCCACCCAAGGGCTGGAAGAAAGAGACGAAGGAAAACCTGGTCGCGTACACGACCATCAACAACGCCAAGGCAACCTGGTGCCAGATCGTCGTTTACAAAAGCACGACCAGCAAAGGCAGCATCGAGCAGGACTTCCTAAGCGAATGGAGCGAACTGGTAGACAAGCCGTATCATCTGGCCAAGCCGTCGGAAGTGACGGCCGTAACCGATGCCGACGGCTGGAAGCTCAAGGGCGGGACGGGTATTTTCAAGTTCAACGGAGCCGACGCGCTGGTCATGCTCACGACCATGAGCGGCTCTGGCCGGGTGGTAAGCATTACAACCCAAACCAACAGCGACTCCTATCAGGCTGCCCTTGAATCGTTTATGGGTTCTGTCAAACTACAGAAAATGCAGAACCAGGCACCGGCCACCAATACCGTAGCTTCAACGGCCACCAAAAATCAACCTGTCAAACCCCAGCCGGCCCCGGTAGCGGTCAAAAGCAATTACAAGTTCAACACGACCAACTTCGACGACGGCTGGGTTGCCGTCGAACAAACCGATTGGGTGCAGGTGACCAAAGGGAACCTGAAGATACTGATTCATTATCCGATTGCGGAAGACAAGGTTTACCATTCGGATATAGACAAGCAAACCCGACTTTTCTGGGATTTGCTGGTTGCGCCCCGGTATAGCAATCTGCAGAATTTCAAGGTATACTACAACTCCTCGTACGAGCCTGCCAATGTTGCTCACGGAAACGTTACGGACAAATCAGGCCGGCAGGTGTATGTCGTGCTGTTCAAAAAGGCAAAATCGCTGTGGATGGAGTTTGTGATGCCTGATAAAAATACGTTCGTACAGAATTTCGGCATTGACCTGGATAAGATCGATAATTTCTTTTCCGAATGGAATACTCTATTGAAAATGAATGGCTATAACAAATTTGCGGTGGCGGCTTCAGATCTGACAGGTAAATGGACAACCAGTTTTACAGGTATTCAGCAATACGTAAATGTCTACACAGGAGCAGATGCCGGCATGAGCTCACACTCTTCTGCGCAAACATTTGTATTTACGGGAAATACATACAACTGGCAGATCAACGTAGCCAGCGGTTTTGTAGGAGCAATGAAATTTCAGAATGCCAAGTCCCGCGGTCAGTTCAAATCGGTGAATAACTGGCAGGTATTCTTTTCGGAAATGGAGGGCAAACCCAAAACGTATAACGCCTACTTTTCCTGTGTGAAAGGTGCCCGCATTCTATGGCTCGAAGATACAGGGTATGCCATCGGCTATACAGCCTATGCCAAAAGTGAGTAGATGAACAATTGACTTGGGTGGCTGCCGGGTTCTGCCCGCATTGTATGCAAGCATAGAAAAGGCAACTGAAAAATCTGACTGACAAAGATTTCGTTTAATCCTAAGTAAAAGAATAATCAATCATTTACTAAAATGATACACATACGTACTGGGTTGATAGCTCTGCTCCTACTGGTCTACGGACATGTTGTGGGACAGACCGAAACATTCAACCGGTTTACATACACAGCCCCGGCAGGTTTTCAGAAGAATCAGGACAACAAGCGGGTGATGTTTGAGAAAGTGGCAGGCAGTACATTTTGCCAGCTACTCCTCTGGTGTATGACCGACAGCCGGGGCAGCAACCGGGCTGACTTTGACAATGACTGGAAGGAACTGGTCCTCCGCAATGTGACTGTGAAAGGAACCCCTAAACTGGAAAAACAAACCCACAACGGCTGGCAGATTCTCATCGGCATGGCAGAGGCCAGTTTCCAGAACACGCCATTGGTCGCAATGCTGATTACCTGCACCAAAGGCAACGAAAGTTTCAGCATCTCCAGCAATTTTAACGATCCCTCCTACGTAAGCCAGGTGACAGGCTTTCTGGATAAATTAGACATCACGGATAACCGTCCAACAGCAGCTGCCAACAGCACCCCAACGAATAAGCAACCCATGGCAGCCCAAACCAGTGGCATAAGCTTAGCCACAACCAACTTCGATGATGGTTGGGTGGCTACCATTACCTCTGATTACGTGCGGGTAACCAGAACGGGCGGCGTGGAAGTTCGGATCTACTATCCCGACCCCAGATTGCACGATAGCCGACCGCGGGAACTGGGGTTTGTGGAGCATTACTGGAATGTGTGGGTAAAACCTGATTTTCAAACTTCGGAACCTGGCAAGCGTCCCCATGAAATAGGTATGGATGACATACTGGAAGCCACAACCACCTATTCACAAACCAGGCAACGTGGTTTTGTCACCATCAAGCTTCATTACAACAACGGGGTGTGTACACCCATTGTTGCTTTTGCCCCTGCACGCGAACAACTGTATCAACTGTTTCCCGATCATTCCGATTTTGACAAAATGCTCAACTACAATAAGTTTGCTGTTAACCCTGTCGACTTGAAGGGCGAATGGAGTACGAGCGGGGGAGGCAGCATCAGCTACTATAGTGTGTATACGGGTCAGTATGTGGGCAGCAATACTGCTGCTACCGGGGACCGGTTTGTTTTCGCGGGTAATGGATCATACCAAAGCCGCCACTCCTACTACACAAGTGGGGGAGGCGGTGGCAAACAAACCTATAGTGGCGCCTACAAAGCAAATGTATGGACGTTGAACCTGACCAATCGTGGAGAAAATGATCCGGGGGAGTTCAGCTGCCATTTCGAGGCTGTCAAAGGTGGCCGTATTCTGCATATGGTAAACAAAAAGTTTACCGGACAACGCTATAGTCTATTCAAGGAAAAATAGGCGCTGACCTTACGTCCATGAAGAAAGACGGCACACCGGCTGTTCTGGACAAGATCAATACTCTTATCACCAATGTGTGATAGCAGGTCATCTTTATCACACATTGGTGATAAAGATGACGACTATGCCATTGTTCAATAAAAGCGTACCCCTACTATGGACATTGGAACATCCGCATCGCCTATCCGCAAAAAAACGGCACCTCGCTGGTGGCAGCTGGCACTGCCGGTTGTGCTGCTGGGCATAGCCGGATACCGCATGGGAAAGTACCGGCATTTTGTCGAAACGGAAGGCATCATTCGGGACGTGAAAATCACCACTACCCAAAACCGGACCGTCGAAGGCTGTGTGGTTGCGTACCAGTACCGCGTTCAGTATACCGACCATGCCAACCGGACATATTTTAGGGAAGGCGAATATTCGACTGAAAGCCGCACGTGTCGCACTGATGAAATCCAATCCGGGAACAGCGAATCGGTGTATTACAATCCCGCCAATCCGGCTGAATCCATCCCGTCCCCGATGGACGCGTGGAGCCTCGGATTGGTTTTGTTTTCGGTTTTCGGCCTGCTTGTCGCAGGTATTACCTGGCTGACTCACCGGTAAATAGCCTTGCCAAACCCGGACTCCCTTCCGGGCCTTCGCCGTTTCAGCAACGGTTATACATACGGCTTGTGGTCCGTCTGTTTGTGAAACCCATGGCGGGCAGCGCCCCTCCGGCGGACCGGCCTAACGGTTGTCTCATCAAAAGATAAAATGCGGATTAATAGGATTCCCTAAGTATTTGTTCTACTTTTTAGCAGCTTTTAGGCACCTGCTCTCTTCTTTTGCTTTCATCAGGCACGATTATTTGAGCATCTACACTCCGAACGGAGAGGCATCGAAATCTCATTCTGCTTCAGCCTTAGTTTTAACCATCTATCATTCATTCATCCGTATTGACTGGCCACAGGTCAATCCCGGATTTTTTTCCTTGTTTCTTTATGCTCATTAACGCAAGCTTATTCAATCTTTTTGGTGCCGAGAAAATTTCATTCGACCAGATCGTTTCCATCAAAGACAACACACCGGACATTATCGTCTGGGCGGCCCCGGTAATGTTTCTGCTGGTAGCAGTGGAATTGCTGGTATCGCACCTGCAAAACAAGGATTATTACGAAAAAAGGGAAACCATCGGATCGGTGCTGGTGGGATTGGGAAATGTGGTGATGAGCCTGAGTATCAAACTTGTGTTACTGTATGGGGCGGTGTGGATCTATAACCTGGTGCCGTGGCGCATGGAACTTAACTGGTGGACGTTCATTCCGTGTTACATCATTTTTGACTTTTGCAGCTACTGGGCGCACAACATCTCGCACAACCAGCGGTTCTGGTGGGCAACGCACGTGACGCATCATTCGGGCGAAAACTACAACCTGACCACTTCGTTCCGCCTGAGCTGGGTACAGTACCTGAAAATCCTGTTCTTCCTGCCGGTGGCTTTTCTGGGTTTTCATCCGATCATCTTTTTTGTCACCAACCAGATTGCCATCTTGTTCCAGTTTTGGGTGCACACCGAATACATCCGCAAGATGCCGCCGATCATTGAGTATATTTTTGCCACCCCTTCCAATCACCGCGTGCACCATGGGTCGCAGGAAAAGTACATCAACAAAAACTACGGTGCGACCTTCATCATCTGGGACCGGATATTTGGTACGTACCAACCGGAAGAAGAACAGGCCATTTATGGCATTACCAGCAACATCGACAACAAGGCCAATCCGCTGCACATCAACTTCCACGAATACACTGATATGATCCGTGATGTGAAAGCGGCCAAAGGATGGAAAAAGAAACTATTCTATGTATTTGGAAATCCGATTGCCATTGCACAGTCCAAGAAGACAAAAGCCCAGGTAAAATCCCCGGCCGCCACCGAACCCATTGAGGTGAGTTAAACGACAGGCTTCAGACCGACGGAACCGCTGCTGCGGTGCCGGCAGTTACCTGACAATGGGCAATGAGCCTTGGCCAATACCGGTTTTGTACAAAATTATAGCTACCTTTCCGTGGCCGTATGCTCCTGTTGCAATGCAAGGAAGCACACGGCCATTTTGCGTCTGTCGTTTCATAACCCATCCTGCGTTTATGCGTCTTTTTTTACTCTCGCTTTTGTATCTGGTCGGCATTGGTTTTGCATACGGACAGAAGATCGACTATGACATTCCGAAGGGGTACGAAAATGAAGTGAGCAAACAGGACTACCGGAAGATCGTGGATATCGCCGTTCCGATCATCGCCAAGCGGTATGCGGTTGACTTTGTCAAAGAAGGCACGGTGCGGCTGAAGAAAAACCAGGATATGCAAGCGTTGAACCTACACAACCTGATCGGAAAGTGTGTGGCCGTCGGGGACAAAGCACAATGGGCGGTAGTGATTCAGGAACACCTGAGCAACTTGTTTTCGTCGATTGACGAGCAGAAAAAGATCAATCCCGGCGATTTCACTTCGGTCGAAAAATACCTGAGCCTGCGCATCTACGACCAGGCCACGATAAACCAGCGGGGCGGTGCACAGAAGCTGGTTACCCACACCGACCTGGAAGGCACCTATACATTGCTGATGCTGGATTTGCCCGGAGCCTTTACGCCGGTGCCCAGGGAAATGTTTGACTTGTGGAAAAAGGATGCGGCGGAAGTCTTCGCCCTTGCGCAGGCCCACGTCAACGGGCAGCCCGTTGAGAAGATTACCAAGACATTTGATTTCAGCGGCACACCGGTGGAGATCAGCTTTCTGGGAAATGAAGACTATGCCGCAAGCTATGCGTTGGGACTGCTGGCCAATTCGCCGGAGCTGGTAGGCGAATGGGGAACGGCCCTGGCCATTCCGAACAAAGGGCTGGTGAACATGTGCAAAATCAGCAAAGACAAACCGCTCGACTTTGTCAAATTCATCCAATACACCAAACCCTTGATTGAGAAATCGTATCGAACGCATGCCCAACCGGTTTCGGATCAGTATTTCTGGTATTACCAGGGTCAGTTCACAAAGATTACCGTCGTAACCGACGCGACGGGAGCTGTGAACGTGATCTCACCCATGGGGTTGACCAAGCTGATGACAGAAAAGTAATACCCTGACGCACCTACGCACGTAAAGCCCCATTTCCATACAGCTTTTGCAACCACTGTTAAAAGAAACTAGCGGGTGCCGCACATAACGGATTCACGGGTTTTTTCGATTCCGGAAGATACTATTTTTTGTCCCTACAAAAACTGTACAATCGTTTCCATGGCCATGCTGCGGGAGCCTTTGATCAGAAAATGTGTGTTTTCAAAGGCATGGTCCATCAGCCAGTTGTTCAGCGAAAACTTGTCGATGAAGTAGTACGCCTTCGGATTGGCGGCAACGGCATTTTGCATCAGCGTGCCACAAAGCAACAGCTTGTCAAAGTTGCCTTTGGCCGCCACTTCACCGATGAGGCGGTGTTCGTCGGCACTTTCCTCGCCCAGTTCGGCCATGTCGCCCAGCACCACGATTTTCTTGTCGGCTTTCAGGGCCGCGAAATATTCCAGCGACGCCTGCATGGAAGTCGGATTGGCATTGTAGGCATCGAGCAGAATGGTATTCGAACCTTTCTGGAGCACCTGCGAACGGTTGTTTTGCGATACATAGCCTTGCACGGCTTCGTTGGCCTGTACCAACGGCACCCCAAAGTGCTTGCCGATGCACAAAGCAGCGGCAATGTTTTCAAAATTATGCTTGCCCGGCAGGTGCGTTGCCACGGTATGGCCTTCTTCGTCGCGGTAAATGACATCGGGCGCAAACTCGACCAGTTCGCAGTGCAGGAAGTCGTCGGCAGCCGGAAACAAGACCGCCTGCAATCCACGTTCGGCCAGCATTTCGCGCAGAATCTCGTTTTGGGAGTTGGCAAACAGCGTGCCTGTGTGTGTCTTGAAATAATCGTACAGTTCCCCCTCCCCTTTTTTCACACCTTCCAGGCCGCCGAACCCTTCCAGGTGCGCCTTGCCGATATTGGTGATCAGGCCGTGGGTAGGTTGGCAGATGCCGGCCAGTTCTTCAATGTCCCCGATGCGGTTGGAGCCCATTTCCAGCACCAGTAGTTCGGTTCCCTGCGGAATCGAAAGCAGCGTCAGCGGCAGGCCGATGTAGTTGTTCAGGTTGCCCTGCGTTGCGAATACTTTGTATTTCTTTGCCAGCACGCGCTGGATGAGTTCTTTGGTAGTAGTTTTTCCATTCGAGCCTGTCATAGCAAACACCGGAATGGACAATTGCTGCCGGTGGTGACGTGCCAGGTCCTGCAAGGCTTTCAGCACGTTGTCAACCAGCAGGAAACGGTCGTCGATGGCGTAGTGGGCCTCGTCAACCACGGCATAACGGGCACCTTTGCTAAGGGCTTCGGCCGCAAAGGTATTTCCATTAAAATTAGCCCCTTTCAATGCGAAATACATCGAGTCGGGCGTTATTTTACGGGTATCCGTCGAAACAACCGGGTTCGACAGGTACTTTTCGTATAAAGTTTCTATATTCATCATTGGGGAAGTTCGGTAAAACCAGTGACCAAAAATAGTACGCTGCCCGTTGCGGGCCAAATTCTTTTTTGCAACAGACCCTTAACACGAAAATCAATGCCTGAATCCTATACAAAATACTATCTTTCCAAAACGAAAAACCTGCTTGTGGGCAAGGCTTTTTTTCTCGTCTTTTTTCTACACATCAGTTGGGTTTCTGGTCAAACGTTTCGCTTTCAGCGGGATGCGTCGGTGCCGGCGTTGCTGGGAAGTGACACGCTGACCAACGCATGGGCGGGCGGACTCAACGCGGCGCAATATTCCACCGTTCAGCTCAACAACGACGCCATCGACGACCTGGTCGTTTATGACCGGACCACCAACAAGGTCTCGACATTCGTGGCCGAAAAAACCGGCAACAGTTTTCGCTGGAAACATGCGCCGGTGTACGAAACGCAGTTCCCGTCCATCACCAACTGGATGCTGCTGGTGGATTACAATTTTGACGGCAAAAAGGACATTTTTACCTACACCACCTTTGGCGTGAAAGTATACCGCAATGCCTCTGTCAACGGAAAACTGGTATGGGAAGTGGCTTCCGAGCTGCTGCTGAGCGAAAGTTCGTCGGGGGAATTTAATCTTTCGGTGCTTTCCACCGATATTCCAGCCATCCTGGATGTGGACAACGACGGCGATGTGGATATACTGTCGGGCGATGCCATCGGGCACGTGTTGTACTGGTACCAGAACCAAAGCATGGAGCGCAACGGCAATCCGAACGAACTGAAATTCAAAACTGCCAGCCGCTGCTGGGGCGGTTTTGAAGGAAGCGAAACGTGCGGCCAATACCAGTTGGGCGTCAGTTGTATCGAAGACAATTCGGGTCGTTCGAGCCGCATCCAGCACGCGGGTTCTACGGCCCTGGCATTGGATTTCAACAGCGATGGCATCAAGGATCTCTTGTTTACGGGCGTATCGTGCACTTCCCTCACGCGCCTGACCAACAATGGCACGCTTTCCCGTGCGCAGATGAATAGTTATTCCTCGCCCTTCCCTACCGAAAAGCCGATCAGCTTCCTGTTCCCTGCCGCGTTTTACGAAGACATTAACTTTGATGGCAAAAAAGACCTGATCGCCACGCCCAACGTTTCGGCCAACGAAGGCAACCTGCTGGATTTCAGCAAATCCAACTGGCTGTACACCAACAACGGCCAGACCAATCAACCGGTTTTCACGTTTGCCGCGGACAATTTCCTGCAAAACACCATGATTGACCTCGGCGAGCTGACCTTCCCGGCACTGGCCGATTACGACGGCGACCAGGACCTGGACCTGTTCGTAGGCAATGCCGGCATGCCCTACGCCGGTGGCTTGCTGGGTACGCTTGCCCTGTACGAAAACATTGGCACCAAAAGTCAGGCCGTATTCCGGCTGAAGACCAATGATTACCTGAACCTGTCGGCATTGGATGCATCGTACCTGAAACCGTTTTTCATGGATTGGAACCGCGATGGGGCCGTCGACCTGATGCTTATGAACACAAGCTCGCAGGGAACCGCCCTGAAGGTATTTGCAAATTCGGCACCTGCGGGCCAGGCGTTCCAGTTTCCGGCGCAAGCCTCTCAAACGGTCACCATTCCCAACCTGCGAAGCGAATTCACGCCCGGTTTTTATGACTTCGATGGCGACAACGACTGGGATATGCTGCTGGGCAAAAGCCTGGACGGCCTGGAGTATTACCAGAACACCGGCTCCAATGCAACACCCGTGTTTAGACTCCAGAAACAAGCCTTTGCAGGAACACCCCTGAATGTGTTTGACCGCAACTATGCACCCCTGATCACCGATTGGAATAACGACGGCAAACCCGACCTGCTCTGCACCTACCGCAACCTGGCCGAGGAGCCCTACGGCGGCCGGGTGCTGGTGTTTTCGGGCATTACGGCTAATCCCAGTGACAGCCTCAAGGCACAATCAAATACGATCCTTGACGAAGCCAGAAACGCCTATGCGGCGGTTTCGTTGCCTTCGTATGTGACACCCGCCGCCGGTGACCTGAATGCCGACGGCCTGCCTGACCTGGTGTTGGGTACCAGCGGTGGCGGCGTGATCCTGCTGAAAAACAGCAGCCTTAAAGACGATACTGCTGCCGCAGACGGCATCCGGCTGGGCCCCAATCCGGCTACCGAGGGCTGGCTGTATCTGACTACGGACACAGACAGCCAGGTGAGTTTTTATAACCTGTTGGGCAAGCAGATGCTGGAGACCAAAACCACGCAGGCCAATGTACAATTGCCGGTTCAGGTAGGTTCGTGGGCGGCCGGGATGTATGTGGTGAAGGTGCGCAACGCCGGCGGCACCCGGGTAAAAAAGTTTATGGTGTGGCCCTGAGTTATCCCGGCTGGAAATAGTATCTTTCAGATAGCAAAAACCAACCTTCACCTACAACAGGCTGATTACCCGTTTGCTATCCCTGTGCTCATGAAAACTGCCCGGCTTTCCTTACTTTTTCTGCTATTGTCGTGTGCAATCGGATCGGCTCAGACCCGAAAACATCCGGATGCTTCTCGCCAATCCGTCATTTCTTTCCGGTTGACCGCGCACAACAACATGGCCGTGCAAGCCATTCTCAATCAGGTCGATACGGTTACACTTATGTTTCATACGGCCGCAAATTCGGTGACACTGACCGAGGAAGCCATTCCAACATTGAAAAACCTGACCTTCACCGGAGCCGATACTGTGAAAAGCTGGGGCGGATCGGGCAACTCCTCGCGGTTCAGCCCGGCCAACACGCTGCAAATAGGCGGGTTGAAGTGGGAAAACGTACCCATCTGGGAAACCAAAAACTCAGGTCCCCAGACAGACGGCAAGTTTGGAACAGACCTTTTTGCCAACAAAGTCATTGAGATAAACTTCGACAAAAACGCTGTGATCATTCACACCGAGCTTCCGGCCCGAGCCAGGAAATACGAAAAGCTTCGCCTCACTTTTGAAAATGACCTGCTGTTCCTGGAAGCAGCTTGCGTCGTGGGTGGAAACGTGTATCCGCACCGTTTTTTGATCCACTCCGGTTATGCCGGTGCCGTGTTGCTGGATGATGCCTTTGCGAAAGAAACACATGTGGGTACGCACCTGCGTGTGACCGATGAACAACAGTTGAAGGATTCGTACGGCAATGTTGTACAAACGAAAAAAGCCACGTTGCCTGTTTTCCGGATCGGAAAGCATCAGTTGACCAATGTGCCTGTAGGATTTTTTGAAGGTGCGATTGGCAGGCAGAAAATGAGTGTTTTGGGTGGCGATATCCTAAAGCGATTCAACCTGATCATTGATGCCAAACGGGAGTATATCTATCTGAAACCGAACCGTTTCAGGCAGTGGGAATACACCCGTACTTAACCTGTATTTTTGAAATCTACAGAGAAAAATAGTATCTTTCATTCAACTAAACTATTGATCCACCGCATCGTTACCCGAAAACATGGCAGCTGCAAAAACCACGGAAACCGACAACAGCGTCACCGACTTTATCAATGCCGTACCCAACGAGCAAATGCGCAACGATAGCTTTGCTCTTATCGAAATCATGAAGCGACAAACCGGATGCGAACCCAAACGCTGGGGTACCGCTATTATTGGATTTGGCTCCTATCATTATACCTATGAAAGCGGGCGAGAAGGTGATGCACCGCTGGTAGCTTTTTCGCCCAGGAAATCGGAATTGGTGTTGTACCTATCGGCTAATTTTGAAAACCATGAGGCGTTGCTCCAAAAGCTGGGCAAACACAAAACAGGTAAGGCCTGTATTTACATTAAAAAACTGAGCGATGTGGATACGGCGGTTCTTGGTGAAATGATTGCGTTGTCTGCCCAACACGTAAAAAACCTCTATCCCTGATTTTCAGGAAATAGTATCTCCGAAAAAACCAATTCAGTTATGCCTTGCCGGACTGAGTCCGGCTAACGCCTGAATGCAGGCACAGCCTACACTCAGCCAAAAACGAAATAGTATCCCAGGCAAAGTCAAAACTGACTACTTATACAAACTATTTCTAAGAAAATAGTGCTTTAGGTTTGGTTGCTTTAATCTCAATTACTATAAAATGCAGTTTTTAATTCATCATCCAACTTATCGACCCAATACTCCATATCTGCAATACAAGTCGCTAATTCACTATAATCCATGCCACGAATGTCTCTTTCAAAGGTTGCATATATCCAGTCAGAATCAGGCATTTTTGTTAATTTAACGCCTAAGCTAGAATCATTCATTTGTAATAAAGACTTGTAAAACTCAGCTTGATTTCTTTCAGGAATCTGCATTAGTCCTGAAAAAATTCTCAAGTAGGTTCTTGTTCCGCTTTCTGTTTTTACATCCTGAATAAATACGTCCAAAGTTGCAGAGCCAACTTTCCACCGCCATGCTTTCTTATTGGAATCATATATTTCAGATTTTTTCAACCCAATAGATTGTATATATGTGTCAATCATTTCTTTGACAGAACTTATCTTTTCCTCATCTGTTTTTAAACGATCACTGCAACCACTTTGCAGAAAAAAAGCAAGCAACAAAAAGTATAAGAAGAGCTTATTTGTCATCTTTTTGTAAGATTTTACTTTTAAGAACAAATGATAGTGTTTTTCATATGATAGGTTAATTGATCCGCTATTCTCTACAATTCATCCAGCTCAGCCACGACAAAGGTGCTGCCTCCGATGAAAATAACATCTTCCGGCGAGGCTTGGCCACGGGCTTCGGCCAGGGCTTCGTTCACGTTGCGGATCACTTTTCCGTGCAAGCCATACGCCGCCGCCGCCTGCACCAGCAGTTCGGCATCCAGGGCACGGGGAAGGTCAGCCTGACAGAAATAATAAGTCGCTTTTGCGGGTAGCAGGGATAGTATTTTTTCAGGGTCTTTGTCGTTGACCATGCCCACCACCATGTGCAGCCGGTGGTACTGAAGATGATTCAGTTGCTCCACAATGAGCCGGAGACCTCCTTCGTTATGGCCTGTATCACAAATGGTTAGCGGCTTTTCGGCCAGTACCTGCCAGCGGCCTTTCAGGCCGGTAAGCTTCGTCACGCGTTTAATGCCCGTAATCAGATTCTCAGCCGTTATCTTCCAGCCAAGTGTTTGCAAAACCTGAACGGCTTTCCATACGCCGGTTATGTTTTTAAGCTGGTATTCACCCAGCAACCCGACATTCACGTGCGAAACCAGCAGTTCGTCGTTTTGCATATCCGCAACCTCCACTTTTCGCCAACCCGAGGAGGCAATGCCCAGATCACGGGTGTGGATTTCGTCTTCGGCAAAATGTATCGGCGCGTTTTCCTGCGCCGCTTTCTCCATAAACACATGCGCAATCTCCGGTTGCCGTTCGCTGATCACTACCGGAACGTTGGGCTTGATGATTCCGGCCTTTTCCGCGGCGATTTTTTCCAGCGTATCACCCAGAATATCGGCGTGGTCCCAGCTGATGTTGGTAATCAACGACACTTCGGGGGTGATCACATTCGTCGAATCCAGCCGCCCGCCGAGTCCGACTTCGATTATGGCAATGTCTACCTGTTCGTTGGCAAAGTATTCAAACGCCATCCCGACGGTGAGTTCGAAAAACGACGGTTGCAGCTTCTCAACAAACGCCTGGTTACGTGCCACAAACTCGACCACCGCTTCCTGCGGCATTTCCTTTCCATTGATCCGGATGCGTTCGGTAAACGATTTCAAATGTGGCGAGGTATACAGGCCCGTCTTGTAACCGGCCGATTGCAGGATGGCCGCCAGCATGTGCGACGAACTGCCCTTGCCGTTGGTGCCCGCGACGTGAACGGATTTGAACTTGTGCTGCGGGTTGTCCAGGTGCTCACACAAGGCCACTGTATTGGACAAATCGGCCTTATAGGCGGCTTTGCCAATGCGGTGAAACACCGGCAAACGGCTGTACAGATATTCGATCGTTTCTTGGTAGGTCATTTGCTGGATGCAGGAAATAGTATCAATGAGAAAGACAAAACTCCGGATTAACGTACGATTTGCGATTGTAGAAGTATGAATGTCTCTTAAATCGTACCCTGTACTTCTACAATCGTACTTCAAGACGCTTTTACTTTTTGGGAGATGCTTGTCCGTCCGGGAGGCGGGCTGTTTTTTTAAGCACGGCCCGCTGGAGGCTGCCCAGTGGAAACGACTGTACGGGAGGTATTTCCTCGCCGTTGACGGTTTGTCCGCCGGTAGTGCTCACGGGCTGGTTCTTGCCGGCCACAATTTCTGAAACGATGCTATCGCCGCGTTTTTCGTAGGTCGACAACAGTTGCGTCCCCTGCACGGTAAACCAGCAAAACAGCTTGTTGTCAAACAGATACGCTTCCATCTGGATCGAATTCTTCTCATCAAACACGTATTCGCCTTTCTCCACGTTTTTGATGACCAATTCGTACGGACGGCGGCCTTTTTCTTTGTCCGGGCCGTAAATAAGGGCAAACACATACCGCACCGAATCAATCCGTTTGATTTCCACCGTCATGGGCACGGTCTGTTGTATTTTTTGTCCTTTGTAGATGTTCAGATCACCGCTCCAGGTGCCTTGCCAGGAAGCCGGAAATTCGTCTTTCTGCTGGGCCGAAACCCATCCGGACATGAGAAGCGAAAAGAGTAGAAATAGTATCTTTTTCATAGGCAAAACCACCTTGGATTAATGTAGGATCTTGAATACCAGCTCACGTAGGATATCCCCTTCCGAAATGTGCCCGGCCTCCACGCCCTTGCATTGCAAGTCGGCCTGGCGCAGGTAGTGAATGATGTGGGTCACCTTGCCAAACGGGTAGTTGCGCATGGCAGCCAGGTAGTCTTTGGCAAAGAACGGATTGATGCCCAGCGCGGCGGCCAAACCCGCTTCGCTGCGGTCAGAGGCGGCATGGGCCAGCAGCACTTTGGTAAAAAAGCCAAACAAGGTAACCACCACCATAATGGCCGGATTGCTCTTGGGATTGGCTTCGAAATAATGGATGATCTGGTTGGCTTTCAGCACATTTCGCTGGATAAGGGCGGCCTGCAGTTCAAACACATTGTATTCCTTGCTGATGCCGACGTATTTCTGGATATGGTCGGCATTGATTTCCGACTGCGCCGGAATGTTCAGCATCAGCTTGTCGATTTCGTTGCTCAGGCGGCTCAGGTCGTTGCCAATGTAGTCGGCCAGGAGCTGGGCGGCCGGCAATTGAATGCGGTAGCCTTTGTCTTTGACATAAAACACAATCCAGTCGGGCAACTTGTTGTCGTACAGCTTTTTGGCATCGACGAGTACGGCGTTTTTGTCCAACGTTTTGGTGAGCGGTTTGCGGCCATCCAGGGTTTTGTGCTTGTGGGCCAGCACCAGGATGGTCGAAGGCACCGGATTCTGCACGTAGCTTTCGAGCAGTTTCTGGCCGTCTTCCCGTTGCAGGTCGGCAATTTCCTGTGCCTCTTTCACAATCACCACCTGCCGTTCGGCCATCATCGGGAAGCGCCGCGCCTGCGTGACCACCGTGCCCACGTTCACATCCTTGCCGTAACACACTACCTGGTTGAATCCTTTGTCGTGTTCGGCCAATGCGTTGGCTTCAATGAAATCCGTAATCAGATCGATGTAATACGGTTCGTCGCCCTGCAGAAAATAGACGGGAGCAAAATCACGTTTCTTGAGTTTTTCCAGTACAGCTTCGGGACGGTGCGGCATTGTGAAGTACGATTAGCAAAGTACAAATTCGGATTTCAAAGGTACAGGTTCCGTCTGAAAAACGTATACTTCATCCGGTGGCTTTCAAAATTTATTCGTTTTGCACAATAGTATCCTCCCAAAAACAAAAAGCCTGCCGGTTCGCTGTTACACGATCCGGCAGGCGGAGGTTAACCCAAACCACCAGGTTAAGTGGTGTATAAGACAGCCCGCTTACCCGTGCAGCAGGTGGATGAGGACGATCAACAGCATCAGCGCCACATTGGCAAAAAAGAGGTGTAAAATCGTTTTGACCGGAGCCAGCGTCAGGTTGACGATCAGCATGGCTACCGAGCCGGCAATCACGGGCGTGATAAACCACAGGGCATATCCGAAATCATAATTGAGAATAACCAGTATGGCTAGCGGAACAACCAGACTGCCTTCGGCCACCATGGTAAATACGGCCGTGCCTACTTGCTGAAGCACACCGGCCATGGAATCAACCAGAGCGGAATAGGGACGGAAAACAGACGAAGCAGACCAGGAAACATGCGAAGCCTGCGCAGGCATTGGTTTGGAGAGAGCTTTCATGGGAACACAAGTTTGATGTGGATGTGCACCAAAGGTCGCCGTTACACCAGCCGTTTCCAATGACTTTCCTCAGCAAGAAACCTGATTTACGCCAACTGGCAACTCATTCAACGCCAACGCGTTGCAGCACTTCGTCAATAAAACCGTAGGCCTTTGCCTCGTCTGCTCGCATCCAGTAGTCGCGGTCGGCATTGCGTTCGATTTCCTCTTCAGTGCGGCCGCTGTGCCGGGCCATGATGCCGTACAGTTCCTTGCGGAGGATGACAATCTGCCGGGCCGATATCTCAATGTCGGACGACTGTCCTTGCACGCCGCCCGAAGGCTGGTGAATCATCACGCGGGCATGCGGCAAAGCCGAACGTTTCCCGGCGGCACCGCCGCACAAAAGCACTGCTCCAAACGAAGCGGCCATGCTGGTGCAGATGGTAGCTACATCTGGTTTTACATACTGCATGGTATCGTAAATGCCCAGGCCGGCATATACCGAACCACCCGGGCTGTTGATATACAGCAGAATGTCTTTCTTGGGATCGACCGACTCCAAAAACAAAAGCTGCGCAACGATCACATTGGCAATATTGTCGTCAACGGCGGTTCCGAGAAACACGATGCGGTCGGCCATCAGGCGCGAAAACACGTCCACTTCCCGGAAGTTCATGGGCCGTTCTTCAATGACCGACCGGGTCATGTTTTCCACCGGATGGATGTTTTCCACCTGATTCAGGTAGCGGTCTACCATGCCTCCGTTCAGGTTGCGTCCGTGCACAGCAAACCTGCGGAACTCGTTTTTACCAAGTTCTGAATAATACATAACAAGAAAAGATTAGGAATGAAAAAAGAAAGACTTTCAGCTGGTGGAGAACGGATTTTCGATGCCAGATGCAGCTTTCACCTTCCTGCGTCCGTGCCACAGACCAGGGGCGAAAACCGTCATTCAATATACCATATGCTACTAACAATCACTCTTTTACAATCTCCATACGTTTGATTTTCCCTTTGTCGAAAGCATACACATGCGTGACGGTTCCATCGAACAAGACATTTCCCTCCACGTCTTTCACGTGCTGGTGGACCCGCACGCGCACCCGCCCGTCCGGTTCATCCTGAAATTCCACGGGAGTGACCACCGGGTCGATTTCCTGCCACTGCCGTGTCCAGTAGTCCCGCACACCCACATGGCCATGCACATAGCCCCCTTCCCAGCCGTTGGGCCAGTGGACATCGGCATCCATCCATGCCAACACTGCGTCAATCTGCCGGGCATTGAATGCCTCATACGCTTTTTCGATTACCTGCCGATATGTTGGTTCCATAGTCAATGAGGAATGAACAGTAAACGTTGAAAATAGTATCGTTTGCAGTACCAAAACCGCACACCTCTCCCGGTACCGGTGTATCACCGGCAAAGTCACTTTGTACGAAAATCAAAAGAAAATCAGCCGAATAACCGGCTATGGATGGCGTTTAGCTCGCGGCGCAACTGCTGCCGGCCTGCCTGGCGCAGGGCATGGTAGGCCGTTTGCTGGGCGGTCAGGTTGCGTTGCCAGAGGCGGTCCCACAGCAACCGGACCGAAACCTGGATGTGTTGCTCTTCCGGCAAGTTGCCTTGCACGTAATTTTCCAACAATTGCATTTCTTCGAGTTCCGGACGCATGGGATGACGTATGATTTAAAAAGTTTAACTTCGGAAAATAGTATCGGCAAAAAAGCCAAAACCCCGGCATCGGCCGCGCTACTGGCGAAACCGGTCGGCAGACAGGTGTCTCACCGATTGGCGGAGCCGTTCCAGGCATTTGAACTTCTGTACCGTGGCCGTACGGATATTCCGGTAGCCGTGCCGCCCGGCAATCTGTTCGAGTTGCTGGCCGAAATAATAGAAGCTCACCAGAATGTCCTTGCATTTGTCGCCCAGTTGCGCCACAAAATCCATCAGTGGCGCGGCGGGTGGCAACTCTACGTCAGGTTCTTCCCAAAACACATCCGGCTGTTGGGCGGCCAGGGCGGTTTTGCGGCTTCGCTTGTCCAGTTCCTGCCGCCACAGATTCTTGCAGATCGCCATCAGATACGTACTCACCGACGCGGTGAGCGTCAACTGGTCATGTACCACTTTTTCGTAAAACAAAACCAGGGATTCCTGGAAAACATCCTTGGCATCGTCGGCATCGCCGCCATTGCTTTTCACATAATGCAGCGCCATCGGATACACTTTGGCATACAGCCGTTCCAGGGCATGCGTGCGATCCTGCCGCAGGGCTTGATTCCAGTCGATGTCTGTCAAAAGGGAAGGAACAAACTTCATGTGATTGCTTTTTAATGTTTATCAGAAAAGTGTGCAACTATCACCCAATCACCTGAAAATTTTCTTAAAAAGATACATAAATGTGAAAGGCTGTTCACTGTCTGGATGAGCGGGCAGTTACGTTGCATTCGGATTTTCAGAAAAGGGTTGTAATTTGTGACTGATTTTCACCCCGCTCCTTATGAAAGTTCTGATTATTGAAGATGAGCCGCTGGCCCAGCAGGAACTCAAACGACTGCTCCACCGGTGCCAGCCGCAGGCCGAAGTGCTCGAATGCCTCGATTCGGTGGAAGACAGCGTGGCCTGGCTGCACAAAGGCCCCGCTCCCGATCTGATTTTCATGGACATCCGGCTGTCCGACGGTTCCAGCTTTGAAATCTTTGACCAGGTGGCCGTCCCGGTTCCGGTGATCTTCACAACTGCCTACAACGAATACGCCTTGCAGGCCTTCAAAGTCAACAGCATTGAATACCTGCTCAAGCCCATCGAGGAAAACGCCTTGCAGTCGGCATTGCAAAAACTGAGCGGTTTGCAAAAACACTTCAATGCCCATACGGCTCCCGTCAATATTCAGCAACTGAAACAATTGCTGCAACTGGGCAAGCCCGATTACAAAAACCGGTTTGCCATCAGCCTGGGCGACCGGATACGGCATGTCTCCAGCGAGCAGATTGCTTACTTCTTTGCCGAGGACAATACGGTGTTTCTGGTGACCACCGACAAAAAGAAATATGTGATCAACTATACCCTGGATGAGCTGGAGGCACTGGTGGATCCGCAGGAATTTTACCGGGTCAGTCGCAAGTACATGGCGCACATCCGGGCCATTGTTGAAGTCAACCGCTATTTTAACAGTCGCCTGAAGGTAACGCTGACGGGCTGCGATGACGACGAAATACTTGTCAGCCGGGCCCGGGTGCCGGGCTTCCTGGAATGGATGGGAGAATAAACCGATGGAAAAAGCGAACCACAAACCCTTGCAACGCACTTCCGGCCAATGGCCGGCGGCCAAGACACATTCGGTTCTTTTGGCAAGGCTGAATTTCGTGCTTTCGGTTCTGCTGCTGACGGCCTGCCACCAGGTAACCATTGTTGTCAAAGACATTCCGCCCAACACGCCGCCGGGTTCGGCTCTGTTCATTTCCGGCAATTTCAACTATTGGGACCCCGGCGACCAGGCATACGCACTGCAATTCAATCCGAAAGACAGCACCTACACGGTAACCCTGCCCAAAGGCATCGGCACTGTTGACTACCGTTTTACGCGCGGCGACTGGACAACCGTGGAGGCCGACCTGTGTGGCAACCCCATGGCAGCGCACCGGCTGCGTTACCAGTCGCGGGACACGGTGCCGACCCGCATCCTGAGCTGGAAAGACCTGGGGCCTACCCGGTGTGATCAGGTAACGTTTGTGCTCGACCAGGTTCCGAAAGAGACGCCGCCCGATGCCCCCCTGTACCTGGGAAATAATTTCAACAACTGGCAGGCGGCCGATCCCAAATACCGGCTCAAACGCACACCGGATGGAAAATACTATCTGCGGTTGCACACAAGCCTGCCCGAAATCGAATACAAAATCACGCGCGGCAGCTGGAGTACCGATGAAGTGGATGCCCTGGGCAATCCCATCCCCAACCGGGTATTTATTTTTGGCATGCAGGATACGGTGCTTATCGGCATCCCGGCCTGGCGGGATTTGCTCCCGACGGCCCGTCACGACGACTGGATTGCCATTGTGGTGACCATCCCTCCCACCACCCCCAAAGACAGCCGCATTTTTCTGACGGGTAATTTCAACAGCTGGGACCCGCACGACCTGCGTTACGAAATGCACAAGCTGCGGCCGGGTGTGTATACCATCAACCTGCCGCGCAAGCGCGAATACATTGAGTTCAAATTTACCCGAGGCAACTGGTCGACGGTGGAGGGCGATGCGTACGGCAATCCGCGCGAAAACCGCAGCTTCACCTACGGCCATCTGGACACGCTGAATCTGACGGTGCAGAGTTGGGAAGATCTGTTCAAAGACCGGCTGCGGCAACGGATTGCGGAAAAATAGTATCAACGGAAACATCAAAACCGGCTTACTTCGTTTTTCTTCTCCCAGGCACTTTGTATTCCAACGCAAGGCTCAATCCTCCGGTAACTACTTCTCCGTTGGTGCCCATGCCCGGAATGTACCGCGTGCCCGAGCGGGTGCCGCCGTAAAAAACCATGCGGGCCTGGTATACCAGATTCCAGTACAGGCCCACCGGAACCCGGTACGACAAGCCCAGTTCCAGTCCCAACGCCCATGTCTGACGGGGGGCAATAACGATCAGCGTGGTATTGCCGTAATAGTTTCCTTTGAGCAGAAACGATTCCTTTTCGTTCACCTGACTGGCTACCAGCCGGGCCGACCACTCAAAACGACCGCTGATGGAATTCTCGAAACCGGCTTTGCCAAAAAATCCGCGGCTGTAGTAATCCTGCCTGGTGCGGTTTTGTGAGTGCACATACGCATAGCCCGGCGCAAAACTGAGATGCCATTTGTCTGCAACCGGAATGCTCACCGACGGCTCCAGGGCATAGGCACGTTTGTACAAAAGATTGTTAACCAGGGTTTTGGAAACATCCAACTGGATGCGTACGGAACGGTCGGCATCCTGCGCCAGCACCGGCAAGGCCAGGAGCCCGAAAAAGCCTATGCAGGCAAATTTAATTTTACTTAGCCAGTTGAATCGCATAGATGTTTTGTATCGGCGTTCCCAAACCACCTCTTTCCCGAAACTGAGCGCTGCCATTGGAGAAAGTAGTGCGGCTTTTTCCGTAATAGGCCGGATTGTTAATCACACGAAGCGTGTCGTTGCTGCCCTGAATGTAGGAGTCGCCGTTAAAATCGGCCCCGTAGCCACACCGGCGTTCATTGCCGGCATACGGCCCGAAATTGCGTGAATAGAAAAGAATCAGCGTATCTCGGCTGCCTTCCGCGCTTTCGAAAACATAGGTAACGCTATCGGCATGCAATGACAGGGGCAGGTAGGCAATCGAATCGTTTGCGGCTACATTGCCCCGCCCGCCCAGGCCGTAAATGCGCCGGAACGAAAGCCTGCCGGTGCTCAGGCCAGTACTGCGGTCATATACCCGGAAGGTCGTTTTCATGACAGGCTCCTCGTCGGGCGGGCATTCGCTGCGGCAGTTGAAGAACACCAGTCCGGCAACTAAACCCAGCAAGATCAGGTAACGTAACACAAGCATACCATGAAAGTTTTGCATTCAGGACACCGGAAGATGCAAAAAGGTTGCACAAGCAATAGTATAAATTTTCAAGGCAAAACCTCCCATAAAAAAAGCCTCCAGAATACAGGTTGTGTACTTCAGGAGGCAGGCGGTTACTTTCGGATGCTTTTCCATCGGGGAGACTTGTCATTCAGCCAATGAGGTTTTGCCAACCACCAGCGATAATCGCAGATAGTCCACGAATCAAAAACCTTGCGATAGGCACTTCCATCTGGAACCTGGGCTTGTTTTCGCACTTTTTTGTTGGCGATTCTTTTCCAAAACTTTGTGGATTCGGAGCCATAACTGGCTTTGAAAACAGGTTTTCTGAAGGATCTGGACATAGGGATAGGTGTTTAAGTACCTATCCGAATGTGCCGCGTGTTTTGATGATGTAATGGATAACAGGCATAGATGACAGACAATGTTGGTTACAGGATGGCCACACACGAAATCTCGACGTTCACGTCTTTGGGCAAGCGGCTCACTTCCACCGTTTCACGGGCGGGCGGCAGTTCGTTGAAATAGCTGCCGTACACTTCGTTGATGGTAGCAAAATTGCCCAGGTCTTTGACAAAAATGGTGCACTTGACCACGTTCTCAAAATCACAGCCGGCTTCGCGCAGGATGAACCGGAGGTTGCGCATCACCTGGTGGGTTTCAATCACAATGCCTTCGTCGGTCATCAGCTTGCCGGATGCCTGATCCAGCGCGATCTGACCGGAAACATAAATCGTATTGTCTACTTGCACAGCCTGGCTATAAGGCCCAATCGGTGCCGGTGCATCCGGCGAAAAAATGATGGTTTTGGTCATAGAAGTAAATGGTAGGTTTTCAGTTTTGGAAGATACTATTTTTTGTTTTCAGTAGCGGCTTGTAAGTCAATAAGACAATGGCTGAAATAGGGTAATTGTTTCTTTGTTCGCTCCTCAAATGTGGTTTGTAAGCTTTCCTCATACTCTTCTTTAGACAGGTTCTTCATGATCGCATCTACAGAACAATTACAATATTCTTGCATTTCCTTCGGAAACTTGCTGTCCATTCCTTTTGAATCTCGCAAGCAATTTTTAACCATTACAGCTTTATCCTCCTCCGTCCACCGATGGAAGACAGAGCCAACCTTGTATGTGTCAGCATTCGAAAAAAGCAAGGTATACGCTCCCGAAGCGATAAGCAGTATGGCCAGTATCCTGGCAACAACCGGATTTTTCGAAAGGAATCCTGTTTGTGAAGGCTTGAGAATGTTAAAAGCATACAAGCCGATCACCAGGCCTAAAATCAGTCGAATAGAACCGAAAATCAAAGCTAGCATTGTTTTTCTAAATGAGAAGGGTTATACCTGACTGAGGATAAGCAAAATAGTATCTTTCAACCGAGCCAAACCCGGCTGTTTTCTCCTCATTCAATCCGCAGCACAATCTTTCCAAACTGAGCGGAGTCCCGCATGTATTGCAGAGCATCATTGCCTTCCTCCAGCGAAAACGCCTGACTGACCACAGGTACGATCCGGTTTTTTTCCACAAAGGAAACCATCTCGCCAAATTCCGTTGCCGAGCCCATGGTGGCGCCCAAAATAGTCAGCTGTTTCCAGAAAATCCGGCCCGGCACAAGACCATTCATCACGCCTTGCGTACCACCATACATGGCGATCCGGCCGCCTTCGGCCGCCAGCTCGGTCAGTTTGGCAAAGCTGTCACCAGCAGCGCTGTCAATGATCACGTCAAACGAGCCAGCCCGTTGTTTCAAGGCTGCGGCCCAGTCGGGTTGCCCGTAGTTGGCGCCACCTCTGGCACCCAGTCGCACAGCCTGTTGTATTTTTTCATCCGATCCGGAAGTGACATATACTTCAGCTCCGGCAGCAATGGCAAACTGGAGCATCTGCAAAGCCACTCCGCCGCCAATACCGGTGATGAGTATTTTTTCGGAAGGCTGCACCTGAGCCCGGCTGATCAACGCCCGATATCCGGTAATGCCCGCCAGTGGCAGCGCGGCCGCTTGTTCCCAGGTCAGGTGCGTCGGTTTGTGTACCAGTTGGGTGGCCGGCACTTTGACATACTGCGCAAACGTACCCGGTTCGGGCATACCCAGAATGGAAAAGGCCCGGCTTTGCACACATGGATTGTCGCCCCAGCATAATCCGGGATTGACAATCACCTCTTTTCCCAACCATTGCGGATCAACCCCTTCAGCCAGCGACGTTACAATTCCGGCACCATCCGAACCGAGGATGGCCGGAAGTTTGATAGCTGCATACTGCCCCTGCTGAATCCATACATCGCGGTGGTTAAGTGCCGCCGCCTTGAGTTGCACACACACTTCGCCAGGTGCCAGCACAGGCATCGGTACGTTCTTCAGTACCAGCGGTTGGTGAAGTTCTTCTAAAACAAGGGCGAGCATAAACAGAAGTACGATCTTAGAACATGTTTAAATTTTGAAGAAGGGTATCGGCGCATTTACTTTGAAGTGACCAAACTTAAAGATAAATGCAAACCCAATACCAAGTATTGACCGATACCCAATGGCAAGTTATCGAACAAATCTT